>Ga0209798_10001386_pt1 | contig 14577 bp, 13 predicted proteins | sample DOMMetBare3Fresh_FD_187475 | JGI IMG/M metagenome (GOLD analysis project Ga0209798, IMG submission 187475) | Wetland sediment microbial communities from St. Louis River estuary, USA, under dissolved organic matter induced mercury methylation -... | ecosystem: Environmental > Aquatic >...
CTGCGCGAGGACGACCCGGAGATCGTCGAGCGGGTCACCGGTCCAGCGCGGCCAGCCGCCGAAGGATGACCCCCTCGCGCAGCGCCCAGGGGCCGATCGACAGCTCCGGCACGCCCAGCAGGTCCATCGCCGCGTCGGCGACGACGGCCCCGGCGAGCAGCTGGCCCGCCCGGCTCGCCGACACCCCCGGCAGGTCGGCCCGCTGCGCCACCGACAGGCGGGCCAGCCGGGGCAGCCAGTCCAGCAGGTCGGCGTGCTTCAGCACCCGGCGGACGTAGGGACCTTCGGCGGAGGCGGCGGCGCCGGTGAGCCTGGCCAACGAGCGGAAGGTCTTCGAGGTGCCGACGACCTGGTCGGCGACCCCGACGCGGATCACCCGACCGAGGTCGCGGGCGAAGGTCGCCCGCACGTGCCGACGCAGCTCGCGGACCGCCTGCTCCGGCGGGGGGTCGCCGGGCAGCAGGTCGCGGGTCAGCCGCCCGGCGCCCAGCGGCACCGAGTAGGCGGCGTCCGGCTCCTCCTCCGCCCCGGAGGCCACCTCCAGCGAGCCGCCCCCGATGTCGAGCACCAGCAGTCGCCCGGCCGACCACCCGTACCACCGGCGCACGGCCAGGAAGGTGAGCCGGGCCTCGTCCTCGCCGGAGAGCACCTCGAGGTCGACGCCGGTCTCGGCCCGCACCCGGTCGAGCACCGCGTCGCCGTTGACGGCCTCCCGCACGGCCGACGTGGCGAACGCGAGCACCTCCAGGACGCCCTTGTCCTCCGCCTCCTGACGCGCCTGCGCCACGAAACGCACCAGCCGGTCCGCGCCGGCCGCCCCGATGCTGCCGGCGTCGTCCAGCAGCTCGGCGAGCCGCAGCTCGTTCTTCACCGAGTGGGCGGGGACCGGAGGAGCGCCCGGGTGCGCGTCGACGACGAGCAGGTGGACCGTGTTCGACCCGACGTCGAGGACCCCGAGGCGCATGCGGTGACGCTACCCGCCGGGCCGGGCCTAGGCTGACCCGGTGCCCGAGGTGCCGCTGGACTTCCCGCGAGCGTGGGTCGAGTTCGTCGACCCGGCCGACCAGGGTCAGGTCTTCCGCTGCGACCTGACCTGGCTCACCTCCCGGTGGACCTGCATCTTCGGGCGCGGCTGCCAGGGCATCATGGCCGGCCGGCCCGACGACGGATGCTGCACGCTCGGCGCCCACTTCTCGGACAAGTCGGACGAGAAGCGCACGCTGCGCTGGGCCAAGCGGCTGACCCCGGAGACCTGGCAGCACCACGGCACGAAACGCCTGGTGGACGTCGACGAGGACGGCGCGCGCCAGACCCGGGTCGTCGACGGCGCCTGCGTGTTCCTCAACCGCCCGGGGTTCGCCGGCGGAGCGGGCTGTGCGCTGCACGGGCTGGCCCTCGCCGAGGGGCACAACCCGCTCGAGGCGAAGCCGGACGTGTGCTGGCAGCTGCCGCTGCGCCGCTCGTTCGAGCGGGTGACCCGCACCGACGGCTCCGAGGTCCTGGTCGTCCAGATCGGTGAGTACGACCGGCGCGGCTGGGGCGCCGGTGGCCACGACCTGCACTGGTACTGCTCGGGCGCGACCGAGGCGCACGTCGGCGTCCGGCCGGTGTACCTGGAGAACGGCCCCGAGCTCGAGGCGCTCATGGGGCCGCTCGGCTACGCCGAGCTGGTGCGGCTGTGCGAGGCCCGCCTGGCCGGCGGCGCACCGATGGCCCCGCACCCCGCCGACCGCGAGCCGACCAGGAAACGTCGGCGCTGACGCCTAGCCTGCGAGGCATGGCGAAGTCGAGCGGTCCCGCGGCGCGGGCGGCCTACCACTGCACCGAGTGCGGGTGGCGCAGCGTGCAGTGGGTCGGCCGCTGCGGCGAGTGCCAGACCTGGGGCTCCGTCGACCAGGCCAGCCCGGCCCTGCTGCACGCGGTGACGGCTGGGCCGGTCACGACGGCGGCCCGGCCGATCGGCGAGATCGACATCGAGTCCGCCCGGGCCCGGCCGACCGGCGTCGACGAGCTCGACCGGGTGCTGGGCGGCGGGCTCGTGCCCGGCGCGGTCGTGCTGCTGGCCGGTGAGCCCGGGGTGGGCAAGTCCACCCTGCTGCTCGAGGTCGCGGCCCGCTCGGCCGGCGCCGGCGGGCGCACCCTGTACGTGACCGGCGAGGAGTCCGCCGGGCAGGTCCGCCTGCGCGCCGGCCGGATCGGTGCCCTCGACCCCCGGCTGTACCTGGCCGCCGAGAACGACCTCGCCGCCGTGCTCGGTCAGGTCGAGGCGGTCGACCCTCAGCTGCTGGTCGTCGACTCGGTGCAGACCCTGTCCGCGCCCGAGGTCGACGGCGCCGCCGGCGGGGTGACCCAGGTCCGGGCGGTCACGTCGGCCCTGATCCGGGTCGCGAAGCAGCGCGGCTTGGCCACCGTGCTGGTCGGCCACGTCACCAAGGACGGCGCGATCGCCGGCCCGCGCGCCCTCGAACACCTCGTCGACGTGGTCCTGCACTTCGAGGGGGAGCGGCACTCCCGGCTGCGTACCGTCCGAGCGGTGAAGAACCGCTACGGCCCTGCCGACGAGGTCGGCTGCTTCGACCTGCACGACCAGGGGCTGACCGGGCTGGCCGATCCCAGCGGCCTGTTCCTCTCCCGGCGCCCCGAGCCGGTCTCCGGCACCTGCGTGACCGTCTCGCTCGAGGGCCGCCGCCCGCTGCTCGTCGAGGTGCAGGCCCTGGTCGGCGCCACCGCTGCCGGCTCGCCCAGGCGGGCGACATCCGGACTGGACTCCTCCCGGGTCGCGATGGTGCTCGCCGTCCTGGACCGCCGCGGCGGCCTGCGCCTCGCCGACCGGGACGTCTACGCCGCCACGGTCGGGGGGGTGCGGGTGGCCGATCCGGGCGCCGACCTGGCGCTAGCGCTGGCGGTCGCCAGCGCGGCGGCCGACCTGCCCGTGCCGGCCGACGTCGTCGCGGTCGGTGAGCTCGGCCTGGCCGGCGAGGTCCGGCACGTCACGGGGGTCCGCCACCGGCTGGCCGAGGCGGCCCGACTGGGGTTCACCCGGGCCGTCGTCCCCCCCGGGTGCGCAGCCGACGTCGACGGCCTCAGGGCGACGGAGGTGCCCGACCTGGCCGCGGCTCTGGCGGCGCTGGCGGGTCGCCCGCGCCGGTAGACTCGCCGACGATCATTCGAGCTGCGGGGGTGCGTGGGTGTCACCGGACAGGCCCGTCGACAAGGACGAGCTGCTGATCCGCCAGACGCTGGCCGCCGTGGCGCCGGGCACCGCGCTGCGCGAGGGCCTCGAGCGCATCCTGCGCGGCCGCACCGGTGCGCTCATCGTGCTCGGCCACGACCGGGCCGTCGAGGCGCTGTGCACCGGCGGCTTCTCGCTGGACGTGCCGTTCTCGTCGACCGGGCTGCGTGAGCTGGCCAAGATGGACGGCGCGGTGGTGCTCGACCGGGACGCCACCCGGATCCTGCGCTGCAACGTCCACCTGGTGCCCGATCCGAGCCTGCCCACCGAGGAGTCCGGCACCCGGCACCGCACCGCGCAGCGGGTCGCGGCCCAGACCGGACTGCCCGTCATCTCGGTCAGCCAGTCCATGCACATCGTGGCCCTGTACGTGGCTGGTCGGCGGTTCGTCCTCGAGGACTCCGCCGCCATCTTGTCGCGGGCCAACCAGGCGCTGGCCACCCTCGAGCGGTACAAGCAGCGCCTGGACGAGGTGTCCGGCACGCTGTCCGCCCTGGAGATCGAGGACCTGGTCACGGTCCGGGACGTCACCGCGGTCGTCCAGCGGATGGAGATGGTCCGCCGGATCGCCCGCGAGATCGAGGGCTACGTGCTCGAGCTCGGATCCGACGGCCGGCTGCTCTCCCTGCAGCTGGACGAGCTGGTCGCCGGGGTCGACGACGACCGGGTGCTCATCGCGCGCGACTACCTGCCGCCGTCGCACGGGCGGCGCACCAGGACCGCCGCCATGGCCCTGGAGGACCTCGACGCCCTCAGCGGGGCCGAGCTGCTCGACCTGACCGCGGTGGCCCGAGCCCTCGGCCAGGTCGCCGGGGTGGAGTCGCTGGACGTCCCGGTCACCCCGCGCGGGTACCGGCTGCTCGCCCGGGTGCCGCGCCTCCCCGGCGCGGTGGTCGACCGCCTGGTCGAGCACTTCGGGAGCCTGCAGACGTTGCTGGCCGCGAGCATCGACGACCTGCAGACCGTCGAGGGGGTCGGTGAGAGCCGGGCGCGCACCGTCCGCGAGGGGCTGTCCCGGCTGGCCGAGTCGTCCATCCTGGAGCGCTACGTCTAGCGACCCTGCTACGAGCGCGCGGCGGCCTGCGGCGGCTCGCTACGCAGTCCGGCCAGGGTGCGCAGGTCGACGAGCAGCACCGGCCGGCGGGCCAGGTCGGTCGTGCGCATGACCTCCACGACGTAGGCGGGCAGCCCGTAGGGCCGGGGGCCGTCGTCCTGGACCAGCTCGTCCTCGCCGATGACCGCCACGACGGTGTCGACCGCCAGCCCGAGCGGGCCGTCGTCCCCCGCGCTGAGCACGATGACGTCCCCGGTGCCGAACGGGTCCATGGCATCGCGCAGGTCGACCACCGGGAGGGGGTCGCCGCGCAGCTCCAGCAGCCCGGTGACCGGCGCCCGGACGCCACGCAACGGCTCGACGCCGGCCGCTCGGACGATCTCGCGCACCTGGCTGAGGTCGGCCGCCAGCTCGCGACCCCCCATGAGGAAGGTCAGATACCCGCTCATGCTCCCCTCCGCGCCGGCTCGACTGCTCGTCCTGCTTCATCGGCAAGCAGATGGCACAACTGCACCACCTCGTCGACCTGGCGCCCGTCGAGGATCCGGTCCACCTCCGCGGGCTCGGTGTGCGGCAGCGCCTCGGCGGCGGCCCGGAACGCGGGGCCGGCCAGCGCCGGCTTGCCCAGCGAGGTCTGGGCCACCGCCAGCAGGAAGTGGGCGTGCCCGGCCCGTGGGGCCAGGTACACCGCCCGCTGGAGGGGCTCCACCGCGCGGACGGCTTCGCCCCGGTTGAGCAGGGCGTGGCCGAGCAGCGCGTACGCCCGCGCCAGGGTCACCTCGTCGACGTCCGACCGGTCGACCAGGGCGGCCGACCGGATCGACGCGTCGTCGTAGGCGCCGGCGTCGAACGCCGCCAACGCCGCGGCCAGAGCGTCGGACGGCTGCACCCACGGGACCGTTCCCGGGATGGGGGTCGGCGACGGGACCGACAGCGGCGAGTAGGCGCGGGACGACGCTCGCGGGACGAAGGGGGCGGGCACAGGGGCCGGCCGGCGCGCCGAGTCGGCGCCCGGCGCGCCGCCGGCAGCCACCGGTCGATAGACGAAGGCGCCACCCACCTGGGTGGCCTCGAAGGCGTCGCTGACCTGCCACAGCGTCTCGGCGGGGCCGAGCAGCAGCCATCCGGTCGGTCGCAGCGCGGCGCGGAAGCGACCGGCCAGAGCACGGGTCGTCTCCCGGGAGAAGTAGATCGTCACGTGCCGGCAGACGATCAGGTCAACCGACCCGAGCGGCACCGGTGGACCGTCGGTGACCAGGTTGTGGTGACGCAGCTGGACCAGGTCGCGTACCTCGTCCCGCACGGCGTACCCGCCGTCGCCGTTCGGGATCAGCCAGCGGGAGACCGCGTCGGCCTCGGCCAGGTTGACCGTGCGACCGGAGTAGGTGGCGGCCTGGGCCACCGCCAGGGCCGCGGCTGACACGTCGGTGCCGACGACTCGCATCCGTGGCGGCGCCGGCATCGTCACGGCGGTCTCCAGCAGCAGCATGGCCAGCGTGTACGGCTCCTCGCCGGTCGCACACCCGGCACTCCAGACGACCAGCTCGCGATGCTCCGCGGCGGCCTGGGCCAGCAGGCCGGGGAGCAGCTGATGGCGCAGCGCCTCGATCTGGGGACGCGCGCGGTGGAAGTGGGTCTCCTGGATCGTGACGCCGTCGAGGAGCCGCTGCCGCTGGGCCGCGCTGCCCGGCTCGTCCAGCATCATCAGGTAGGAGGCGACGTCGGGGTGCCCGCCGTCCTCCATCTCCTCGAAGACCACGGCCGCCAACCCCGGGCGGCGGCTCTGGTCGAACTCCAGCCCGGCCGTGCGGCGCAGGTAGTCACGGACGGCGGCGAAGTCGGCGTCCGCCATCCGGCGGGTCATGCGGCACCCCCCGGTGCAGCGCCGGACCCGCGGCCGACCACCGGCCGGCGAACCGCGTCGACCACGGCCGCCGCGACCTGGCCCAGCGGCAGCTCGCAGGTGACCGCGCCCAGGTCCCGGGCCACGCCCGGCATCCCCCACACCACGCTGCTCGCCTCGTCCTGGCCGAAGGTCATCCCGCCGGCGGCCCGGATCGCGAGCAGCCCGGCCGCACCGTCCCGACCCATCCCGGTCAGCAGCACGCCCACCGAACGCGCACCGGCCCGCTCGGCGACGCTGGTGAAGGCCACGTCCACGCCCGGGACGTGGTACTGCCGAGGCGGCGGCAGGGTGACCGACAGCCGCCCGTCCGGACCGAGCGTGGTGTTGCGACCGGCGGGCGCGACGAAGACGCGTCCGGCCCGCAGCACGTCGCCGTCGGCGGCCACGCTGACGGGCAGGGGACACTCGCTGTCCAGCCAGCGGGCGAGCCCCTCGACGAAGCCCTCGGCCATGTGCTGGACGACGATCACCGCCGCCTCGAACCCCGACGGCAGGCCCCCGAGGACGGTGGCCAGCGCGGGGGGCCCGCCGGTGGACGCCCCGATGGCCACGACTCGCGGGGCGGCCGCGGGTGGCGGCCGGCCGACCCCGTCCAGCCGGGACCTGAGCCGAGCGCGAGGGTGGGTGATCACCGGCACCGTGGACACGGCGCGCAGCCGGGCCCGGAGGTTGTCGTCCGGGTCGTCGCCGGTGCTCACCTCGTTTACCACGCTCAAGGCTCCGGCGCTCAGGGCGGTCTCCGGGTGACCGGCCGCCGCCCCGTAGACGACGATCGGTGTGGGGCGGCCCGCCATGATCCGCTCGACGGCCTCCAGGCCACCCATGAACAGGTCGAGGTCCACCAGCACCGCACTGGGCAGCGTCGACGCGACCAGCTCCTCCGCCGACGTGGCGTCCAGCGCCACGCCGACGATCTCCAGGCCCGGGCCGGCCAGTCGTCGCTCCAGCTGGCGGACCCGGGTGTGCGAGCCGGCGACCACGACGACGCGCAGCGACAGGGGCTGGTCGCCCCGGGATCGTCTGTTCGTCACCACCGCCCACCCCTGCCCACAGGACGGTCGGCGGTCGAGCCGGAACGCCCGCCGCCGTCAGGGTGGTGTCGTCCGTTCGACCGGCCGCCTTGAGCGTCAGCGCAGCGTGAAGGTCACCGGCCCGGACCGTAGGTCGAGGTCGCGGCCGACGACCTGGTAGGTGCCGGCCGGCACGGCGGGCCGGGGGGTCGGGCACCCACGGCTGGACCGGGTGCGATCCCAGACGACCGTCGTCCGGAACGTCTCGTTCCGGTCCAGGGCGAGCAGGCGCACCGAGCCGCCGGTCGAGCAGTCGTCCGACGACCAGATCCGGGTGGATCCCGAGGTGACCTGCAGCTCCAGGGCGCGGCGTCCGACGTCCCGCCGGCAGGTGTCTCGACCCCGGTTCGTCACGGTGAGGGTGAACCGTGGCTTCTCCCCGGGCCCGTAGGAGGAGGAGTCGGTGCTGACCGCGACCCGCAGGTCGGCGGCCGCGCACAGGGGCGACTCGGAGGTGGCCGGGCTCGGCCGGGCCGTCGAGGTTCGGGAGGCGGACGGCGAAGGGGACGCCGACCGGCTCGCGGTCGCGGTCGGGCTGGCCGACGGCGCTGCGCTGCTCGCGCGGGGAGACCCTGAGCCGGTCGGGCTCTGGGACGGCTTCGCCGCGCCCGAGTCACCCGCAGCGGCCGACCAGACCCACCGACCGGCCAGCAGCACGAGCACGACGACCGCCAGCGCCAGCAGCCGACGCAGCCAGTACACCCTCGGCGGGAGCGGACCGACCGGCTGTCGCACCGAGCCCATGCGCGCAGCCTAGTGATCGCTAGCAACCGGGGGGAGCATGGACCTGCGAGACTTCGGGCGTGCCCGACGACGCTGGGAGCGGCCTGGCCACCGCGCGGCGCTGGCTGGCCCGCGCGGTCGCTGCGGCGGCCGTCGTCGTGGGGTCGGGCATCGTGTTGATCGCGCTCACCCTGGGCCGGTGCGACGCGTTCGGCGGCCGCTGTCCGGCCGACCGACCCCCCCTGCTGCAAGACGACTCGTTCGTGCTCGCGGCCGCGGGGGCCGCGCTGGCCGTCGGGATGCCCGTCCTCTTGCTGGTCCGCCCGGCCCGGCGGCTCGCGGTGGGGCTGGCGGCGGCGGTGCTGGTCGCTCTGGTCGCCGGCCTGATCGGCCGCGCGGGTCACGGGTGATGGCGCCCGACCCGCTGCACGCGCCGCTGCTCGACTGGTACGCGGGCGCGGCCAGGGAGCTGCCGTGGCGGGCGGCCGGCGCCGGCCCGTGGGCGGTGCTGGTGAGCGAGGTCATGCTCCAGCAGACGCCGGTGGCTCGGGTGCTGCCCGTGTACGACGGCTGGCTGCGGCGCTGGCCGACGCCCGCAGCGCTGGCCGCCGACCCACCGGGGGAGGCCGTCCGGGCGTGGGGCCGGCTCGGCTACCCGCGGCGGGCGCTGCGCCTGCACGCGGCGGCCCGCGCCGTCGTCGACCGCCATGGGGGTGCCGTGCCCGACGACGTGGCCGCCCTGCGAGCGCTGCCGGGGGTCGGCGAGTACACCGCGGCCGCTGTCGCGGCGTTCGCGTTCCGCCAGCGACACCCCGTGCTGGACACCAACGTGCGGCGGGTGCTGGCCCGCCTGGTCGACGGCACGGAGTTCGAGCCGGCCGGGGCGACCCGGTCGGCCGAACGGGTCCGGGCGAGCGCCCTGCTGCCCGACGACCCCGGACGGGCGGCCACCTGGTCGGTGGCGCTGATGGAGCTCGGCGCCCTGGTGTGCACGGCCCGCACGCCGCGCTGCACTGACTGCCCGGTCGTCGCCGGGTGCGCGTGGCAGCGGCTCGGGGCGCCCGCCTGGACCGGACCAGCCCGGCGCGGTCAGGCGTGGGCGGGCACGGACCGGATGGCCAGGGGACGACTCCTGGCGGTGCTCCGCGGATGCCTCGAGCCGGTGTCCCGGTCCGCGCTGGACGCCGCCTGGGACGACGCCGCGCAGCGCGATCGCGCGCTCGCCGGACTCCTGGCCGACGGGCTCGTCGACCGGCTGCCGGACGGCCGCTACCGGCTGCCCGGCAGCGTCGTCACTCCGCCGACGGCGCCGTCTCGACGGGCGGCGCGTCCGGGAGCGGCGTCTTCGCCGTCCCCGCGAAGGTGAAGGCGGTGGCGTCGCCCTCTCCGGCCGCGTCGACCAGCACGATCTGGCCGGCCTTCAGCTCGCCGAACAGGATCCGCTCCGACAGCTGGTCCTCGATCTCGCGCTGGATCGTCCGGCGCAGCGGCCGGGCGCCGAGCACGGGGTCGTAGCCCTTCTTCGCCAGCAGCTCCTTGGCCGCGACCGTCAGCTCCAGCCCCATGTCCTTGTCACGCAGCCGCTGGTCCAGCTTGTCGAGCATCAGGTCGACGATCGTGACGATCTCGGCCGGGCTGAGCTGGTGGAAGACGACGATGTCGTCGATCCGGTTGAGGAACTCGGGGCGGAAGTGCTGCTTGAGCTCCTCCTGCACCTTCGTCTTCATCCGCTCGTAGCCGGACTGGGTGTCGCCGGCCACGGCGAACCCCAGGTTCTGCCCCTTGGAGATGTCGCGGGTGCCCAAGTTGGTGGTCATGATGATCACGGTGTTCTTGAAGTCGACCACCCGGCCCTGGGCGTCGGTGAGCCGGCCGTCCTCGAGCACCTGCAGCAGCGAGTTGAAGATGTCCGGGTGCGCCTTCTCGATCTCGTCGAAGAGCACGACCGAGAACGGCTTGCGGCGCACCTTCTCGGTGAGCTGGCCACCCTCCTCGTACCCGACGTACCCGGGCGGCGAGCCGAACAGCCGGGACACCGTGTGCTTCTCGGAGAACTCGCTCATGTCGAGCTGGATGAGGGAGTCCTCGTCGCCGAACAGGAACTCGGCCAGGGTCTTGGACAGCTCGGTCTTCCCGACGCCGGACGGCCCCGCGAAGATGAACGAGCCGCCGGGACGCTTGGGATCCTTCAAGCCGGCGCGGGTCCGCCGGATCGCCTGGGACAGCGCCTTGATCGCCTGCTCCTGCCCGATGACGCGCTTGTGCAGCTCGTCCTCCATGCGCAGCAGCCGCTGGCTCTCCTCCTCGGTGAGCTTGAAGACCGGGATGCCGGTCTGGGTGGCGAGGACCTCGGCGATCAGCTCCTCGTCGACCTCGGCGACGACGTCCATGTCGCCGGCCTTCCACTCGCGCTCCCGCTGGGCCTTCTCCTGCAGCAGGGTCTTCTCGCGGTCGCGCAGCGACGCGGCCTTCTCGAAGTCCTGCGCGTCGATCGCGGACTCCTTCTCGCGCCGAACGTCGGCAATCCGCTCGTCGAACTCGCGCAGGTCCGGCGGGGCGGTCATCCGGCGGATCCGCAGGCGCGAGCCCGCCTCGTCGATCAGGTCGATGGCCTTGTCGGGCAGGAACCGGTCGGCGACATAACGGTCGGCAAGCGACGCAGCCGACACCAGCGCGCCGTCGGTGATGGACACCCGGTGGTGCGCCTCGTAGCGGTCGCGCAACCCCTTGAGGATCTCGATCGTGTGCGCGATCGTGGGCTCGGCCACCTGGATGGGCTGGAACCGCCGCTCCAGGGCGGCGTCCTTCTCGAGGTGCTTGCGGTACTCGTCGAGGGTGGTCGCACCGATCGTCTGCAGCTCGCCGCGAGCCAGCATCGGCTTCAGGATCGACGCGGCGTCGATCGCACCCTCGGCGGCACCGGCACCCACCAGGGTGTGCAGCTCGTCGATGAACAAGATGATGTCGCCGCGGGTGCGGATCTCCTTCAGGACCTTCTTCAGCCGCTCCTCGAAGTCACCGCGGTAGCGGGAGCCGGCGACCAGGGCGCCGAGGTCGAGGGTGTACAGCTGCTTGTCCTTGAGCGTCTCGGGGACGTCGCCCTTGACGATCGCCTGGGCCAGCCCCTCGACGACCGCGGTCTTGCCGACCCCAGGCTCGCCGATCAGCACCGGGTTGTTCTTGGTGCGTCGGGACAGCACCTGCATGACCCGCTCGATCTCCTTCTCGCGCCCGATCACCGGGTCGAGCTTGCCCTCGCGGGCGGCCTGGGTCAGGTTGCGGCCGAACTGGTCGAGCACGAGCGAGGTCGACGGCGCCTCGGCCGCCGGCCCGCCGGCCGCTGCCGGCTCCTTGCCCTGGTAGCCGGAGAGCAGCTGGATGACCTGCTGGCGCACCCGGTTGAGGTCGGCGCCGAGCTTGACCAGCACCTGGGCGGCGACGCCCTCGCCCTCGCGGATCAGGCCGAGCAGGATGTGCTCGGTGCCGATGTAGTTGTGCCCGAGCTGCAGGGCCTCGCGCAGCGAGAGCTCCAGGACCTTCTTCGCCCGCGGGGTGAAGGGGATGTGCCCGGACGGCGCCTGCTGGCCCTGGCCGATGATCTCCTCGACCTGCTGGCGGACGGCCTCGAGCGAGATGCCGAGGGACTCCAGCGCCTTGGCGGCGACACCCTCGCCCTCGTGGATCAGCCCGAGCAGGATGTGCTCGGTGCCGATGTAGTTGTGGTTGAGCATCCGGGCCTCTTCTTGGGCCAGGACGACAACCCGCCGCGCGCGGTCGGTGAACCTCTCGAACATCTGCGTCGCTCCTCGCACGAGCGGTCGGCCAGGGGACGCGGGCACGACCCCTGTCCGACCGATGCTAGACCCGGGGGCGGCCTGCCTCATCCCACCGCACGCACACCGTCCGTTCGGTGGACGGTGCCCCGCTCACCCGGTCCAACCGTCTGGCGGCGCCGAACGTTCCCGCAGCCGTACGCCGGCGGCGAACACCGACGGCCCGCGGTCACCCGATAGGCGGTCGGAATACGGCCCGTCGGCCGCTACGTTAGGTGAGGCGTACCGGCCCGGCCAAGACCCCGGGCCCCACCCATAGCCGCTACGAGCGAGCCTCGCGCCGAGAGGCGTCCTGACGGGCCGGTACGCCCCCACCCTCGACCGGCTGGCCGGTCCCGTGCTCCGCTACTTGTTCGCGGCCTCGTACTTGGCGATGACGTCAGCGGCGATCCGGCCTCGGTCGTTCACCGCGATGCGGTTGGCCCGGGCCCACGCCCGGATGTCGGCCGTCCGTCCCCCTGCCGACCGCCGCTGCCGCGCCACCGAGCGGGACCGCCGACCGGCCTTGCGGGCCGAGCCGACGTACAGCGCGAAGGCGTCCCGCAGCTTCTTGGCGTTCCTCGCCGAGAGGTCGATCTCGTACCCCACGCCGTCGAGGGCGAAGGAGACCGTCTCCTCGGCGGCCGAGCCGTCGAGGTCGTCGACCAGGGTGACCTGCACCTTCTGAGCCATGGGGACCACGCATTCTGCCGGGGAATTGGACCCGAGCAGGATATCCGAGTGCGTCGTCAAGGACTATTCGGTGACACATAACGGAGCATCCGGGAGTTCCCCAGGGTGTTCGGTTTCACACGCTCGAGATCCAGAAACTCCGCGACGCCCTCGTCGTAGGACTGGAGCAACTGCTCGAAGACCTCGTGGGACACCGGTGTCCCCTCGATCTCGGCGAATCCGTGGGCGGCGAAGAACTCGGTCTCGAACGTCAGCACGAACACCCGCTCGACGCCGAGGGCCCGGGCCCGCGCCAACAACCGCTCGAGCAGCAGATGGCCCACCCCCTGACCCCGCACGGCCGGATCGACGGCCAGGGTGCGCACCTCGGCCAGGTCCTCCCACAGGACGTGCAGCGCCCCGCACCCGACGACCCGACCGTCCTGCTCGGCGACGTGGAACTCCTGGACGTCCTCGAAGAGCGTCACCGTGGCCTTGGACAGCAGGATCCGCTCGGCGGCATAGGTGTCGACGAGGGCACGGATCGCCGGGACGTCGGCGGTGCGGGCCGGGCGCAGGAGGACGTCGCCTCCGGTCACGATGCGGCTCACTCGGGCTTGACGAGCGGGAACAGGATCGTGTCGCGGATGCCGAGCCCGGTCAGCGTCATGATCAGCCGGTCGATCCCCATCCCCTGCCCGCCGGCCGGAGGCATGCCGTGCTCCAGCGCCCGCAGGAAGTCCTCGTCGAGGCGCATAGCCTCCTCGTCGCCGCCCGCGGCCCGCTGCGCCTGGGCGACGAACCGCTCACGCTGGTCGATCGGGTCGATCAGCTCGGAGTACCCGGTGCCCTGCTCCGCCCCCCAGCACACCAGGTCCCACTTCTCGGTCAGCCGGGGGTCCGCCCGGTGCACCCGGGTCAGCGGGGCGTTCTCCTTGGGGAAGTCACGGTAGAAGACGGGGGTGGTCGTCCGGCTCTCGACCAGCTCGACGTACAGCTCCTCCAGCAGCATCCCCGGCGAGGCGCCGACCGGCTCGTCGAGGCCGACCCGGTCGCAATGCCGACGAAGCTCGTCGGCGGGGGTGTCGACCGAGACCTCCTCGCCCAGCGCCTCGGAGGTCGCCTCGGCGACCGTGCGGACCGGCCACGGCCCGGAGAGGTCGTACTCGCGCACGCTGCCGTCCGGCTGGTGCCGGCGGGCCACCGGCGCGCCGAAGACCGCCGTCGCGGCCTCCTGGATGATCTCCTGAGTGATGATCCGGACGGAGTCGTAGTCGCCGTACGCCTGGTACAGCTCGAGCATCGTGAACTCGGGATTGTGCGAGGAGTCCGCGCCTTCGTTCCGGAAATTGCGGTTGATCTCGAATACCCGGTCGACGCCGCCGACCAGCAGCCGTTTGAGGTAGAGCTCGGGGGCAATGCGCAGGTACAACGGCATGTCATAGGCATTGATGTGCGTGACGAATGGCCGGGCATTCGCCCCGCCGTGCAGGACCTGGAGGATCGGCGTTTCCACCTCCACGAACCCTCGCCGGTGCAGCGAGTCGCGGATGCTGCGCACGACCGTGGCGCGCAGGTGCAGCATCTCCCGAGCCTGCGGGCGCACGATCAGGTCGACGTAGCGACGGCGCACTCGCTGCTCCGGGTCGGTGAGGCCCAGGTGCTTCTCCGGCAGTGGGCGCAGCGCCTTGCTGGTGATCTCGAAGCGGTCGGCCAGCAGCGAGAGCTCGCCCCGCCGGCTGGTGATCATCTCGCCGTCAACGCCGACCAGGTCGCCGAGGTCGACGTCGTCCTTCCACCGCTGCAGGACGTCAGCGCCCGAGCGGTCGAGGGTGAGCATCACCTGGAGGTCGGCGCCGCCGTCCCGGATCGTCGCGAAGATGATCTTGCCGCTCACCCGGTTCAGCACGACCCGGCCGGTGACCCCCGCGCGCTCGCCGGTCGAGACATCGGGCTGAAGGTCGGCGAACCGGGCCTGCAGGTCGGTCGCCGAGGAGGTCCGCGGGAAGCCGAACGCATAGGGATCGCGGCCTTCGCCGCGCATTCGAAGGAGCTTGTCGCGGCGCACCCGCATCTGCTCGGGCAGGTCGTCGGCGTCCGAGGCGCCG
>Ga0209798_10001387_pt1 | contig 14572 bp, 13 predicted proteins | sample DOMMetBare3Fresh_FD_187475 | JGI IMG/M metagenome (GOLD analysis project Ga0209798, IMG submission 187475) | Wetland sediment microbial communities from St. Louis River estuary, USA, under dissolved organic matter induced mercury methylation -... | ecosystem: Environmental > Aquatic >...
CCTTGAGCAAATCAACCGTTTCCTTGACCGCTTCTTCGACGATTTCTTTTACGGTTTTCGTTTCGTCGAGTTTCGGTTCTTGTTCGAGATAGCCGACGCTGTAGCCCGGCGAGAAAACGACTTCGCCATTAATTTCTTTATCGACTCCGGCAATGATTTTCAGCAGCGAAGATTTTCCGGAGCCGTTCAAACCGAGCACGCCAATCTTCGCGCCGTAAAAAAACGAAAGATAAATATCTTTCAAAACAGGTTTCTTGTCGTAAAACTTTGAAACCTTTACCATCGAAAAAATAATTTTATTTGGTTCGTTGTTGCTCATTTAGAAATATTGCTGCGCCACGGAGCGCCGGCATCCTGCCGGCAGACGTCGCGCAGCGACGTAATCTGTATATTCTCTACAAAGGCTTCGCGTACGCACTGCCAAATTCCCATTCGCTTGCCCGTTCACAGAAGCCCGCTTTTACAGGATTGTTTTCGATATAACGTATCGTCTTTTCGAAATGCTCGTAATCGCGAATGAAACGATCAAAATATTCGCGCATCCAAAACTCTCCCCTTCTATTCAAAACTTTGTTTGCTTCAAGCGCAGTAAAAGACTTGAACGAATGTATGATGCTCGGGAGCGTCCACGATTCCAAAGGTCGCAACAATAAATGAATATGATTGGGCATAATCACCCACGAAATTAGTTTGTATCTTTCGCCGTCAAATTTCTGAAGCGCAGATTTTACAACACCACAAACCTCACGACTTTTCAAAGAACATTCGCCGTGACCGGCATCGAGATATTTTTCGATTAGCTTCATCACTTCGCGGTTAACGTTTTCCGGTCTCGATCGCTCTACCTCAAGACGGAAATTATCCAAAACGCTTTGAGGAAGCGAGTCAAACAGTCTGCACGTAATGAACTGCGTTATCGAGCCGCCATCGTAGTGCGGCAAATATCCGCGTTCATACCAACCCTTTGGAAAGTTTTCAACACTCGAATCCTTCACGGCTTTTTTCGAACGCTTCGCGTTCGTTGCCGGCAAGATGCCGGCGCTCCATTCATTTCCTCACACAAAACTTTTTCTCGTCGTCAATTCTTCAATTCGGGCACGATCAACTTCATACCCAATTCCAGGTTTTTCGCTCGCGATGATTGTTCCGCTTGGTGTGACTTCAACCGGTGGTTCGATGATGTCTTCTTTCCAATAACGTTTTGACGCAGAAACATCGCCGGGCAATGTGAAACCTTCGAGCGTGGACATCGCGATATTGTGCGCACGACCGATTCCCGTCTCGAGCATTCCGCCGCACCAAACCGGAATATTTTTCTCACGACACACTTTTTCCGTCGCGCGCGCCTGCGCGTGTCCGCCGACGCGACCAAGTTTTATGTTTATGATTTTGCACGCGCCGATCTCGATCGCCTTACGCGCGTCTTCCGGCGAATGAATTGATTCATCCAAACAGATTGGCGTGCGAATTTCCTTCTGAAGTTTCGCGTGATCGAAAATGTCGTCGTGCGCGAGCGGCTGTTCGAACATCATCAGATTGAATTCGTCCATACGTCTGAACAGATCAATATCGCTCAACGAAAACGCAGAGTTTGCATCGCCCATCAAAAGAATGTCGCCAAATTTTTCGCGCACGCGTTTGATCACATCGTAATTCCAATTCGGCGCGATTTTTATTTTGATTCGCTGGTAACCTGCATCGAGTTCGGTTTGAATTTTCTCGAGAAGCTGCTCGATGGAATCTTGTATGCCGATAGAAACGCCGCACGAGATTTCGCGTCGCGTTCCGCCAAGATGTTTCCACAAAGGCACGCCGAGTTTCTTCGCTTCCAGATCCCACACCGCAGTTTCAATCGCGGCTTTCGCCATACGATTTCCGCGCACGCGCTTCATCAAATTCCACACATCTTCCGCGCGTTCGATTTCTATTCCGATCACCATCGGCGCGAGAATTTTCTCGATAGTGATCCAAGCAGCATCGGTAAACTCTTCGCAGTAAGAAGGCGTTTCGCCGCACGTGCATTCGCCCCAACCTTCAGCGCCGGTCGCGTCTTCCACCCGCACGAGAATTATTCTGCGCTCGTAAGTTCTTCCGAAGCTCGTTTCAAAAAAATGAACGAGCGGAAGTTTGATTTCGAAAAGTTCGATGCGGGAAATTTGCATAAAAAAAGAAACCGCAATGAACCTAACACAACGGTTTCTCTCCAATCAATTTCAAATGAATAAATGGTTGTAAGCAGTTCGCGCGAATCACTCCGTAGAAACGAATTCATCACCATGAAGCGCGGCGTTCAGCGTATGCCAACTAAGCGACGCGCATTTAACGCGAGCCGGAAATTCCAAAACCCCCGCAAAGATTTTCAATTTACCCAAATGATCTTCGTCGGATTTAATGTCGAGATTACCCGTCACCATTCGATGAAATTCGTCAAACAAAACTTCGGCTTCTCTGAGAGTCTTACCTTTTACAGTTTGAGTCATCATGCTAGCCGAAGCTTTCGAAATCGCGCAGCCGGAACCTATGAACGTAACGTCTTTCACAATTTCGCCATCAAGTTCCACATAAACTTTCAGTTTGTCGCCGCACAATGGATTGTCTCCATCCGCCCGACGATTCGCGGTCGCGAGTTCCTTAAAGTTACGCGGATTCTTGTTATGGTCAAGAATTACTTGCTGATAAAGCTCTTTCAGATCAGACATACTTTTACCAACAAGTGTAACGCGAAAATTTTTCTAACGCGAAACCCTTTTAACCACAACTGACATCACTGACCGCAAACTCCGAGCGTTAGATCCTAAGCGCCAGTTTGTGTCGATTGGGGATAGATCAAGCCCAGAGCAGTCGCCACAGTCGCTGCATCACTTTCAGCCGTGATCGCATCCGGATCAGACGCTGTCGTCGGATCATGACTCACCCATGCGAGCAACGTTCCCATCTCAGTGTTTACAAACGACAGTTGTCGTCCCTGCTTATCAGGAGGAATCGCCCCGAGAATATCGCTGATCTTCACAGTCGCATCGATCAGAGTCTGATCATGAAAGCCCGAAGGCTTTGCCTTTACTAACATCGCTGCCGCGCATGTTCCGGATCCGTTTACACAACCCATAGTTCCCGTTCGCGACATTTGCCAACCGCAAGCTTTACCCGTACATCCCATGGTCTTATTCTCCTCTTTCTTTGGAAATTGCGATCGCCGAAATAATTCAACGACTCGCGTTTTAGAACCCGGCGTTGAAAGTACTTTCTCAACGCACATGAAAAACGCACGATTGCGTTTTTAGTCAAAATTCGAGATTAAAACGACGTCCATTCCGTCGTGACCGCGCGCAAGCACAAAAGAATTTCCGTCGCGCGAAATATCGAAACGAAAAATTTTGTCGGACGAAAATTCGGTCAGTCTTTTCGGCGCGCCACCTTCGATCGGTTGTGCCCACAAATCATCCACTTGATCGTGGACGGATATATAAACTAAATCACGCCCATCTTTCGACCAGCGAAAAAGCCGCGATGAAAGCACTGCCGGAAGGTTGAGAATTTTCGGCGCTTCGTTTGCCTCCGAGGAAATCAAAGCAAGCTTCTCGATGGCATCGCTTTTCGTCGGTCCGTATCGAAACGCGATGAACTTTCCGTCCGGCGATATCACGGGATTTCCGGATTCCACTTTAGTCACTGGTGTTGCTTCGCCGCCTTCGACCGGAATTTTCCAAATTGTGTAATGCTCATTGTCGCCAAATTGAAAGGCAACCCAATTTCCCGTCTCGGAACAGCTTGGATAAAACGCGAGTTTGTTTCCGGTGGTCAATTGCGTTTGTTCACTTCCGTCAATCCGCATTCGCCAAAGACTTGGATTTCCGTTTCGATCAGATACGAATACGATAAAATTTCCGTCAGAAGAAACACACGGAGAATGATTGTCTTTTGAGTTGCGCGTTAATTGTTGTGCACCGGAACCGTCGGGTTTTATACGCCAGATGTCGATAATTCCGGCTATACGAGTCGTGTAAATAATGCTCCCGTCGGGCGCAGTTACGATTCCCGAAAGTCCGTCGTCCTTTCCCGCATCAAGCGTGATTTTCTTCGGCGCAATTTTTTCTCCTGCGCTAGCGAGCCAAAGATTTGAAAGGCGGTCGCCCTGAACCGACACAAATGACTTCGCGTCGCTCGAAAGAGTTACACCATAATAACTATTCAAGTCATTTGTTATTCTTCGAGCACTACCGTCGGAAAGATCAACAGTCCAGATCTGCGAAAGTCCGGTCTCCTGATCGCGCCCGCTGAGAAGAACTTCATTAGTTTTGCCTTTCCAGCCAAGCCCGCTGATTATCCTCCAAGGTTGCTTGGCTAGGGTTGAAAGATTTCCCTTGGCAACTTCAACCAGCCCAAGTAATTCGCGTGCTTCTTTCAGGGAGTAAAAACCTGCCACGATCTTCCGTCCATCGTCTGACCACGAAGGTTCCTTCCAATACTCGCCATTTTCCAACGTTTTGAGCTCACGAGCATTTCCACCATCGGAATCTGCAATCATTAACGAGCGTGTATTTCGAAGGAAAGCCATCTGTTTTCCATCGGAGCTGAATCTGACGGGTCCTTCCGCATCGTCCAAAATTTTTTGAGGCGCGCCTCCCAGTACAGCAACGCGATACATCGCCGCGACCGCGGATTTTTCATGCAAGCAATAATAAATGTGCGCTCCATCCGGCGAAAACGAGACGCCTCCATCGAAAGTGATTTCCGATGGCGGGAGCACCTGAACATTACTGGAAGTCGAAATGTGACGAAGCATCAGGCTTTCCCTTCCCAACTCTTTCACGACATAGGCAACATATTTCCCATCAGGTGAAATTGCGGGTGAGTCGTCAGCGACGTTGCCATTGAATGTAAGCTTCGTCATGCGCATCGATTGAAATGTTTCGGCGAGTTGCGCCTGTTTCACCAAACGATAAAGTCCGAAACCAAAAGCGCCTGCTATCACGAGAAAAATCGCCAAACTCACCGCAATTCCACGTGGATGTTTTTTTGCTTCCGTGAAAAGTATCTCGCTTACCGTAGATTTGTTTTCGCGCGGTATGAGCTGAGTATTGTCGGTTTGACTGACGGTGTTAACCGGACCGGAATCGGTATCTTCCGTGAACTTATCCGAGTCGCGCAGTTTGGACAACTTGCGCGATGAGCCATCCGGACGCTCTAACATCTCTATGGCAGCTTCAATATCGAGCAATAGCTCCCGAACGGAACGGTATCGCTTATCGGAGTCTTTTCGAAGCGAATTTTCGACCAACGCGACCACTTCATTGGATAACTCCGGTCGAAAATTCAAAAGAGCGGGAGGTTCGGCAGTAAGAATCGCGGCTATAACGTCGCTCGTTGTTTTTCCGTCGAATGGAACTCTTCGCGCGAGCATCTCATATATCACCACTCCAAGACTCCAAATGTCGGTCCGCTCATCAACATCGAGACCTCGCGCTTGTTCGGGCGACATGTATGTAGCCGTTCCCATCACGACTCCGGGTTCGGTCTTTATAAACGCCCGGGTGGGCGCTTCGTTTGCGATTCCGGATGCGGCTGATTCGGGTTCTTTTAGTTTCGCCAAACCGAAATCAAGTACCTTCACATAACCATCATTTCGAATCATTATGTTTTCCGGTTTTATGTCGCGATGAATTATTCCGGCGGAATGCGCAGCAGCGAGGGCTTCCGCAATTTGTCGCGCGATATTGAGAATTGAATAAATCGACAGCTTGTTTTTTCGGAGATGGTCGCGAAGCGTTGTTCCATCAATAAACTCACCGGCAAAGAAATGTCGTCCTTCTTCTTCGCCTACATCGTAAATCGTAATTATGTTTGGGTGATTTAAGGCAGATGCGGATTTTGCTTCGCGAATGAATCGTCGCAATCTCTCCGCGTCCGAGCAAAATTCCTTTGTGAGAAACTTAATCGCGACCGAGCGCTCGAGCAACGTGTCGTGGGCAAGAAAAACCTCTCCCATGCCGCCTTTGCCAATTGCAGCACGGATTTCATACCGACCAATTCGAGTGTTGGGGGTAATACTCATCGGCCAAATTTCCTTCAACAGGGAGAAGTTATTCTATCATGTGCCGCACCTTTGAATACAAATTTCCGTCGCTATTTGTTTGATGCCAAGGCTTTTAAAGAAACGGGGATTTAAAGATTGACTTTCCAATTCGCGCCGATGGCATTGAGCGTTCCGCGTCGGAGACTATTCCCGCCTTCATTCTGCCGAAGGTAATAGATGTCGGCAGTTAACTTCTTGTTGAATTTTCGGGTAACACCTGCCTGAATGCGGTTGCGCGCAAAAGCATCCATTCGAAAATCCCAAAAGTTCTCGAATGAAACGAAGGGCGAAATTTTAGTCTTGGAAATTTTTACCTCGCGAGTGAGCCACAATCGCGGGCGATAAAGCGAGGTGTCAGGTCTCGAATAGAGTGATTGATAGAGCAACAGATTCCGATTGATAAGTGTGGTCTTTTTTCCCAAAGGGATTGTAATAGTCGCGTTGCCAACAACGCGGCTTTCAAATCGTTGAAGGCGGAATGTCGGGTTCGAAATTCGATAAACGTATCCGCCGCCCAAGGTCAGATGCTTGTTAATCTTACGAAGAATGTTTACGCCGATCCGTTCATCAGTGAAAGTCTGCAGGTTGTTTCCCACTCGCGAAACACCGAGGATCTGCAAAATCCAAAGTTTCTTTTTGTCTAATGGGATATTTACGGCGAGCTCATTCCAAACCTGGAAATCTGTATCGTTAGGCGGCGACGTCTGAGCGTATATCAGACTCGGACAAATCAAAACCAAACAAAGAAAAAGAAGCGACCTTCTCATAACGAGGCATCCGGTCGGCGAGAAAAACCCGCCAATCCTCAGATCAGTTAAACACTTCGATCACTTTATGCACAGCCCCACAAAGCGCATCGACTTCTTCGCGCGTATTGTAAAAAGCAAATGAGGCGCGTGTTGTTGCGGGCACATCGAAAAACTCCATTGTCGGTTGTGCACAATGATGTCCTGCCCGAACCGCAATTCCTTCTTGATCTAGAATTGTCCCGACATCATGCGGATGTACGCCTTCGATTGTAAACGAAACAAGACAAGCGCGATTTTTCGCATTGCCGATGATCTTTACGCCCTCAATCGAGGACAGTTTTTCGAGCGCATAAATTCCGAGTTCATGCTCGTAAGTAAATGCCGCATCGAGATCCATCGAATTGAGATAATCAATCGCGGCTCCCAGTCCGATACAAGGAGCAATCGCAGGAGTTCCCGCTTCAAACTTGTCAGGCAAATTCGCGTAGGTGGTTTTCTCGAATGTAACTGTGCGAATCATAGAACCGCCGCCCTGAAAAGGGTTCATCTTTTCGAGCAGTTCTTTTTTGCCGTATAAAATTCCGGCTCCGGTCGGCGCAAACATTTTGTGTCCCGAAAATGCGTAGAAGTCCGCATCAAGCGCTTGCACATCAACTCTCATATGCGGAATTGCCTGCGCGCCATCGACTAAGACGGGAATGCCAAATTTGTGCGCCGTCGCGATCATTTCCTTTATGGGGTTAATTGTTCCGATAGAGTTTGAGACATGCGATATGGCGACGAACTTCGTTCGTTCGTTAAGGAGATTTTCATATTCATCAATGATCAACTCGCCGCTTTTGTTCATAGGGACGACGCAAATTCGCGCACCCTTTGCTTCAGCCACCATCTGCCATGGAACGATATTCGAATGATGTTCCATCTGACTAAGTATGATTTCATCGCCCGCGCCAAAGAATTTTCTTCCGTAACCATGCGCTACGAGATTGATCGCTTCGGTTGTTCCGCGAACGAAAATACACTCCTTCGCTTCTTTTGCATTGATAAATTTGCGTACTTTTTCGCGTGCGGATTCGTAGGCGGTCGTTGCTTTTTGCGAAAGATAATGAACTCCGCGATGGACATTCGAATGTTCTTCCTTGAGGTATGTCGCGCCGCGCTCTATAACCACATTCGGAACTTGGGAAGATGCGGTGTTATCCAAATACCGCAAAGGCTTTCCATTTACCTTCTGCGAGAGCACGGGAAAATCTTCACGGATTTTTTCGACCTTGAAGTTCGTCATTTCTTTTACTTGCGCCATACCAACAATCAAATTCCGATCCGCATCGCCGAATTCGCGTTCACGAAAAATCTATTTTATTAACTAACGTCCGCCGCGCTTCGAAGCCGAAACAATCTTCTTGTTTACGACTTGAGTCGAGGGATTTTTCGCTTCCTTTTTTTCGTGTCGGGCGATGAATTCGCGCAACGCCAACTCGATAACTGCCGCGCGTTTAGGCTTATCGCCGGCGATCGCGTCAATCTTTGCCAATACTTCGTCTTCGATAATAATATTTGCCTTAATTCTCATGGTGTTTACATTTCCAAATTGGCATGTAAGCGGTTCAGAACCGCATCATCCAAATCCTTTTTGATTGATTCAACTCCTATTTTATTTACAATTTCCTCCGCAAAGCCGTAAGTCAAAAGATTTCTTGCCAGAGATTCATTCAACCCGCGACTTAAAAGATAAAACAACTCTTCTTCTTCAAGCTGACCAACGGTCGCGCCGTGAGAGCACTTCACATCGTCGTTAAAAATTTCGAGTTGCGGTTTCGTGTCGACGCGGGCGTCGTTTGAGAGTAACAAATTCTTGTTGGATTGTTGCGCATCGGTGCCGGAGGCGTTTTCGCGTACGAAAACTTTTCCATTGAAAACTCCCCGCGATTTTCCATCGAGAATCCCTTTATAATTTTGGTGCGACACACAATTCGGAACCGCATGATCGATAGTCGAATGCGTGTCGTGATGTTGTCCATCGCCAAGTAAATAAAGTCCGTCAACGTATGCCTCGGCGCCCTCGGCGTTGAATTTCAGATGGGCATCATGGCGGGAAAGCGCCCCGCCTAAGTTTATGTTCGTCGAATCGTAAAAACTCCCGCGTCCAAGCTGAACTTCCGTAATGCCGATGTGAAGAGCTTCCACCGATTCCTTTTGCAGGCGGTAATGCGTTACGTGTGCATTGTCTCCGACGAGAATTTGAATCGTCGCATTGGTAAAACTCCGCGCAATGCTTTCAAAGGTTTCGATTATTGTCGTTTTACTTCCCGCCTCCGCAATGATGAGTAAATGCTGAAAATTTGCTTCGTTTACACCGGCGCTGAAATCAAAAATTATAGGTTCGGCAACTTTCGTTTCCTTCGTAATTCGCAACACGGAAATTGGCGCGAACGCCAAATTGAGCGCGGCGAATCCATTACGTTTGAAATCGAACTGCTTCAACAGCCCTTGCGAAACTTCGTCATCAGCCTTCAGGCTTTGACCTTGCAGATCGCTGACCACCGACCAGTCACCGGCAACCGCCAAGGCAACATTTGTGTATTTCCATTCTTCATTCTTCGGATTCGGAAAACCACTTACGAGAAAATGAGCAAATGCTTCCTCCCGGAGTTTACGCAGCCAAGGGATTTCCTCCCGCGAAATCATTTCGCGAAAAGCAGCATCATAAACTGTCTCTTTTGCCATTCCTCTATCCATACAATTTCGCAACAAGATCGCCGCGCCTATTTCAATTTCACCAAACTAAATCGCGCGTCAGCTAGAATCGTGTCTGCTTTGTCCATCAATAGTTCGCGTGCCAACTGCAATTTCTCGCGATTCTCCGAATCGCTTCTTTTTTCGTTTACGATGTCCGAACGCTTGAAGTCCAGAAGAAAATCATGGCGCGCAAGAATGTGTGTGATTCCCATCGCACGAACCTTACTTCGCAATTCACCGATGCTCTTTGTTTCTTCGAGCATTTGATTCAACGTCCAGTTCTCAAACATATAATCCGAAAAATACGGTTTCGCGATGTGATAAGAATCACGACGCATATTTATGAGCCACACTTTTGTTTCGGGCGATGTATCCGTATTGAGAAACTTATAATATTTGTAGTAATCAATTCTCCGCGAAAGAAATTCGTCTCGCGTCTCGCCGCCAAAAACCACGGGCACCGGATTCTTTTCAAAAAACCAGGCAAAGCTCGTTAAAATTCCCGCGGATGCACAGCCCAGAAAAGCGAGATACGTAAATTTCCTGCTTACCTTGTCGGTGTTCGTTGCAAAAGCCGCCGCCGAAATACCGATTGCCGCACTCGGCAGGATCGGTAATAGATAACGCAGCTGTTCGCTGGAAAAAAGCCAAAATAGAATTACGATTGCGCACACACCGAGCGCCACCTTAATCTCAACTCGAATTCCGAAACGCCAGAATGCCCACACCATTAGAGGCAGTCCGACCAAAAACGTCACGCCCAAAACGCCATCGTAATACTTTGGAATTTCCGGCTGAGCGAGTAGCGAAATTTTTATGGGCGTAAGCAAATAATCCAGAATGCTTTTGTCCGCTCCGCCATATTGGGAATTAATAATTTGAAACATCCTCGAACGCTCAACATCCCAACCCGTCGCTCGACCTTCCCATAAGTTCAAATAAAACGGAAAAAGCGGACTTCCAGTCTCAAACCAGGTTTTCAAATACCACGGACTGGCGACCAAAACTGCTGCGAATAACGCGCCTGCACCCTTCAAGATAATCGCCGTTGAATTCCCGTCAACATCGCCATTCTTCATTGCGCTTCGCGCGCGAAAAAGAATCAAAAGGAAAATCGCCGCTATGAGAAAGATCGTCGTGAGCTTTATGCTCAACGCTGCACCAACTGCGAGCGCAAGAAAAATCAGCCAACGAGTTTCAAGCGACGTCCAGAATCGCGTCAACGAATAAATCGCAATCGTAAAAAAAAGCGCGAGTGCGCAGTCCACATAAGAATTGGTCGCGACATAAAAAACCGTAGGAACCGATGCGACCAAAAGGGCTGCCATTAACGCCCAGGTTTTTTCGATTTCAAGTTCGCGCGCCCAGCCATATGTGACGAGAATTAAGAGCGGTGCGAATCCGAAAATGGTTGCAGTTGCGGCAGCTTCTCCGATGCGCGCAGAAAACATATTTCCCAGCCGCATCGCCCAAACACTGTGCATCTCCGTTCCGAGCGCAAGAAAACTCGCGATATTTCCTTCGATCGGCTTGAAACTCCCCTGCGCAATGAATTCCTTCGGTAGCGAAAGGTGATAAAGCAACGCATCTTTCGCAGTTGGCGGTGCGAGCGATGCGATCAGTCCAATAATTAACAACACGATTAATAAACCGAGCGAGATCTGTCCAAAGATGTCGAGCTTGCGAGTCGTCGATTTGGACCACGGCTTTCGAATTACTTTGACGCCGAATAAAATGGAAAATGAAATTCCAACAATCAACAACCCAACGGATATCGCCGAGTTGTAAGCGCCGATTGCGCCCAGAAAGAACCAGACCAGTGACCAGCCCATTGCGCCGAGTGCGCACGTGCGCGCGAATGTCAATGAACTCAAACTTTCAGCGTCATTTCGCGCGGCAAATTTTTCGATCCAACTTCCCAGTCCAAACCACGCAATCCAGATCAGAATCGCGATGAGTAATCCGGCAAGGCTTTTCAAAAAACCATTGATTGAGAAAAAACTGCCTGAAGCGAAATCGATAATCAGTGTCTGCAGGCGTCCAATGTCCTCACCGCGCGAACGAAAAAAAACCAAAATCATCGCCGCGGCGAAAATGACGGTAAACACTCCAACCAAATTAAATTTTTGCGTGTTGGATCTGTCCGACATTTCAAATTGTTGCAGCCTTCACCCAATCGTAACCCTTCGCCTCAAGTTCAAGTGCGAGTTCCTTCCCGCCTTCTTTGACGATTTTTCCATCGGCTAAGACATGAACAAAATCCGGTTCAATGTAATTCAAAAGTCGCTGATAATGGGTTACGAGAATTATCGCGTTTTCCGAATTTCGCAATTTATTGACTCCTTCTGCGACAATGCGAAGCGCATCAATATCCAACCCGGAATCGGTTTCGTCCAAAATCGCGAGCTTCGGTTCAAGCACAGCCATTTGCAATATCTCATTGCGTTTTTTTTCACCGCCGGAAAAACCTTCATTCACCGAACGTTTGAAAAATTCCGAACTCATCTCGACGATTTTCGCCTTCTCTTTCAGATAATCGTTGAATTCGAGCGGATCGAGTTCTTCTTTGCCGTGATGTTTCATCTTCTCGTTGTAAGCGAGACGCAGAAATTGCGAATTAGAAACGCCGGGAATTTCCACCGGATACTGAAACGCGAGGAAAATTCCTTCGCGCGCACGCGCATCCGGTTCAAGCTCTAGCAAATTCGCACCTTCGTAAATCACCTCGCCTTTGGTGACTTCGTATGAAGGATGACCGGCGAGAATTTTCGACAACGTAGACTTGCCGGATCCGTTCGGTCCCATAATCGCGTGGACTTCACCTTTGTTTATTTTCAGGCTCAGTCCTTTTAGGATTTCTTTGCCGTCAATTGCGGCGTGTAGATTTTTGATTTCGAGTAACATTTTCTATCTGTAATTCTTACGTAAATAGTATTCGGCAATTTCAATCGGCGGAGAATTTTGCTATCCAACGCTTCCTTCTAGTTTCATTCCCAAAAGTTTCGTCGCTTCAACTGCGTATTCCATCGGCAATTCGCGAAACACTTCTTTGCAAAAGCCGTTGATGATGAGCGAAATCGCGTCTTCCTGCGAGATGCCGCGCTGCTGCAAATAGAAAAGCTGTTCCTCGCTGATCTTTGAAGTTGTTGCCTCGTGTTCGACCCGCGCTGAGTTGTTCATTACTTCAATATAAGGAAAGGTATTCGCTTCGCTCTTGCCACCGATCAACATCGAGTCGCACTGCGTATAATTTCGCGCGCCTTCCGCTTTCGGCATCACTTTTACCAAACCGCGATAGGAATTGTTTGATTTTCCCGCGGAGATGCCTTTAGAAATAATGGTGGATTTCGTATTTTTGCCCAGGTGAATCATCTTCGTTCCGGTATCGGCAATTTGCGCGTTGTTTGTAAGCGCGACCGAATAGAATTCGCCAATGGAATTATCGCCCTGCAAAATTACGCTCGGATATTTCCAGGTTATGGCGCTTCCGGTTTCAACCTGCGTCCACGAAATTTTCGAATTCTTTCCGCGACACGCACCGCGTTTCGTCACAAAGTTGTAAATTCCGCCCTTGCCGTTTTCGTCGCCGGCATACCAATTTTGCACGGTCGAATATTTAATCTCGGCGTCATCCAGAGCAATGAGTTCGACGACCGCTGCGTGCAGTTGATTCGTATCAAATTGCGGTGCTGTGCAGCCTTCGTTGTACGCGACGTAGCCTCTTTCCTCTGCGACGATCAACGTGCGTTCAAATTGTCCGGATTCCTGAGTGTTGATACGAAAATATGTAGAAAGCTCCATCGGACAGCGCACGCCTTTCGGAATGAAAACAAATGAACCATCCGAAAAAACTGCAGAATTAAGCGCCGCGTAATAATTGTCGTTGACCGGTACTACCGAACCGAGATATTTCTGAACCAGTTCCGGATATTCTTCCACCGCTTCCGAAAACGAACAGAAAATCACGCCGGCTTCTTTCAGTTTCTTCTTATATGTGGTTGCAACGGAAACCGAATCAAATACCGCATCGACCGCGACATTAGCCAGCATTTTCTGCTCACTAAGCGGAATGCCGAGTTTTTCAAACGTCTTTAGTAGCTCCGGATCGACTTCGTCCAGACTCTGTTTCTTCGCTTTTTGTTTCGGCGCGGAGTAATACGACATGTTCTGGAAATCAATCTTTGGATAATCAAAGTTTGCCCAGTTGTCCGGCTCGGTCATTTTCAACCAATTGCGAAAAGCTTTAAGACGAAATTCCAACATCCATTCCGGTTCATTCTTCTTTGAGGAGATAAGCCGAATCGTATCTTCACTCAAACCCTTCGGAATGGTTTCGCTTTCGATGTCCGTCACGAAACCGTACTTGTATTCGCGGTTTGCTAAATGTTCGAGTGTTGCCGTTGACATAAAATCCTTACCTATATTCTTTGCGGTTCGATCGTCTTGTGAATTCCCGTGATCTTGTGAAACGTCCGGTCAACTTTCTTTTCGCTTCCGACCAGTTGCGCCAAGGTAATGCTTGAGAGCGCGCTCTGAACAATTTCATGTAAACCGACAATAACCGGTCGAATTCCGCAATCGCCGGTATGCACGCAGGTATCGAGAAGTCCCGTGTAACTTTGGCAGTGCGATTCAATCTCGTCGTCGTCTAAAACTTTTATTACCTCGCTCAAGCGAATTTCTTCGGCGCTCCGAGCCAACACGTAACCGCCTTTGGTTCCGCGCGTCGCCTGTACAAAACCCGCTTTATTCAGAAGCCACATCAGTTTTCCCGCATTTGCCTGCGAAATTCCTTCGCGCTCGGCAATTTGCGGAAGTGTCATGGATTCATCTTCCGATAAGGTCGCCAACTGCAAAAGACAACGCAAGCCGTATTCTTCTTGTGCGGAAATCTTCATAGTCTGACGGCAGTTTAACAAATCCTTACTTTTTCATCAAGATTAACGGATTCGCGGGGCTTTAAACACCACAATTCACCTGACACGAAAAAGGCGGCAACTCCCTGAAGAAA
>Ga0209798_10001388_pt1 | contig 14567 bp, 10 predicted proteins | sample DOMMetBare3Fresh_FD_187475 | JGI IMG/M metagenome (GOLD analysis project Ga0209798, IMG submission 187475) | Wetland sediment microbial communities from St. Louis River estuary, USA, under dissolved organic matter induced mercury methylation -... | ecosystem: Environmental > Aquatic >...
TAAAATAGCACCTGCAACAACTACCATATATTTTGGTAATTGTTCCCTTTTACGAACCGCCGATCCTTCAAATACAACATATCTGCTTAAAAAAAAGCCCACAGGAAAAGTAATTACAAACGACATGAGGAATGCAGCAATATGCGGACTAATCGTAAACCAAGGTGTATGTAACATTTCCCTTTGAAGAATAAACCTGTAGCTGATATAAAATAATATAATATCCAGCAATGTATTACTGCCACCACAAGCGGCATAACGAAATGTTGTTAATGGAAATATTTTTTTAAATGGAGGATAAAACCAATCAATTACAGCATGTATAAATTCTACAATTTTATTTATCATTGGAATTGCAAAGATAAAGTTTAAAACAGGAATCTCTTCAAATCGTCATGTCGAGGAACGAGACATCCCGGTGAATTGATACTGTTTCAATTTTTTGTAACCTCCAGTAACTCGAGGTTACATAATTCTTTTTAAAAAAACAATCCATTTAAAAACAGTTTACTGGTACCAAACCAAAATGCACGGAAGTTCATATTCTCACTGTAAGTAATTACTTTTCCTCTGCCTATATTTTCAATATTTACAATGGCATTGTTTTTAATCTTATCAACATAACTCTTGTGCAGGTAACCACTTTGCAAAGGATTATCGGTAAGTATTACAGGAGAATCGTATGGATTATTATTCTGATCCATAAACAACGTATTGGCTTTAAAAATGCTGATTGTTTTTGTATGATAACCATAACAGATTGGATGTGTCATATCTATCCGGGCTTCAAATATAGAACCCGGCATTTCCCTGGCTCTTGTTTCATCTGCTCTCATGTTATACGCAAGCATTACTGTACTGTCACCCTTCAATTCATCAGCTTTATAAATTGTTTTTGTAATACCTGAAGCTGAAAGAAAAACTCCTGCATTTTCAAAAGCCAATACTGTACCACCATTAGTAATCCATGCTTTTAATTTATCCTGTGCAGCTTTATCCATGTTTCTATAAGTACCCTCAGGCATAATAATAATGTTATAACTGTTTATACTAACAGCATTCAAGCGTTCAACTTCAATCAATGTTGATGGTATACGCATCCGCTGATCAAGCATATGCCATATTTCACCAGCATCGTTTCCACTTACACCAGTACCACCCATTAATAAAATTTTTGGTGTTCTTGTGTTTACAAAACTTCCGCTGCCTAAATCAATTCCTGAAGTTGACAACCCACTTGTAAGTGCATAAACCTGTACACCTGTTGCAGACACAGCATTTGCAATGAGCTTTTGTATCTCTTCGCTGCTTTTGTTTTGGTTTTTAACCGGAATTAGAATGGTACCATAGGTAAATTTCTTTTTGCCATTTACTGTTGCCGATTCAAATTGCTGTGTTGCAACTTTTGTAATCAATCCTTTTGTTTGTAATGCATATAAAAGTTTTGGAGCGTAAAAATCATCCCACTCAAATGCATAAGCATAGTTACTGTTGTTGCCTATAATTGTTCCAACCGGTTTCTTTACTTCATCAACCATTGCACCTGTAGACACAGGCATTGATTTTAATTCAGCATAAGCTATACCCATTGCCAATGGAAAAGTCCAGCTGGTGATATCATAAAACAAACTGTCTTCATACCTGAGTGTTTTTTCAAAAATCGTTTTTACCAATTTGTATTGCGATTGATTTGTAGGTACTATCCATGAACTGCCTGCTGAAAATGTTTTCCCATCAGCATCTAAGCTTTGTTTGTTTTCAAAAACTTCAATCTTGTGCCTTTTCATCATTTCAATGAAAAGTGCATTACGGCTTTGATCAAAAGCATCACCAAAAACATAAGCTTTAACAGAAGTTGTAGTAGCCTCTTGTTTTACATTATTATAAAATTCCCGTTGATAACTTAATAAATCTTTACGCAGGTTTCTTGCAGCTTCCAATGTAGATAAAGCTGTAGTAAATTGATTACGTACAGTGAATGGAAATGTGAGTAATCCATTTTCAGTTTGTTGAGCATGTCCCCTGCTGCTTGCCTGTTCAAACAAAATGCCAATGCCTCCATGAATATCAGGAAACGTAGAACCTTTGCCATAATAAAAATCATCATAGCCTTCTTTGGTAAAATAAAAAGAACCAATACTATCTAAAAATTTTGCATGATAGTTTCCAATAGCACCGGTAAGTTCCTGGTTCTTTTTTGGTGTGTTGGGATTAACACGACTTGGTACACCAGGTTGAAAAAAGAAAGTTGAATTGCTTCCCATTTCATGATGATCAGTTAAAATGTTTGGCCTCCAGTCGTGAAATATTTTTAAGCGGTTCTGGCTTTCTGGTTGTTGTGCTGGCAACCAATCACGGTTTAAATCAAACCAATAATGATTGGTTCTTCCTCCGGGCCAAACTTCATTAAACTCACTGGCATTAGGATCTGTTACTGATGTGGCACTTTTATGTGTATTTACCCAGCTGGCAAACCTGTTTAAACCATCAGGATTAAATGAAGGATCTAAAATAATCACCGTATTAGATAGCAATTCATCTATTTGTGCACCTTGTGCAGCTGCCAGGTAATAAATTAATAACAAACTCATATTGGCCCCACTTGGTTCATTGCCATGAATGCTGCATCCAATCCATACTACCGCCGGCATTTCAGTTACATTAAGCGATGCATTTTTTGTTGGGTCTTGTAAGTGAATATGCTGCTGACGAATAGTTTCAAGTTTTGCATGATTGGCTGCTGATGTAATAAATAATGCCAGTTGCTGCCTCCCTTCATGTGTTGTACCTGTTACTTTTAAAGTAACCCTGTCACTGGCGGCATCAACTGCTTTCATATAATTTACTAAGCGGTCGTGTGTAATATGCCACTCTCCTACTTCATGCCCTACAATTTCTTTTGGTGCAGGTATGGAACTATTATATGTTACAGAAGTTGGCAGGTAATAAGAAAGTGGTTGTGCAAATGCAGAAAAAGAAAACGCAAGCATCAGAATAAGCAGTATACGGTTCATACAATTGTTTTTAGATTATCGAATATAAGTAAGAAATACACTTGGAGACTAAGACTATTCAGAAGTTTTATGAACGGCATCAACTTCAAAGAACTTAAATTTGTAAAAAAATAAAATGCGGTTAATATCAGTCATTCTTTTATTGTTTTTTGTTGGTTGTAACAGTAACGCTCAGAAGAGTAGTGAAATGAATGTTGATGAATTTGAAAAAGCATTAACAGGAAAAGATGTTCAGTTGCTGGATGTACGAACTGCCAATGAATTCAGGATGGGTTATATAAAAGGTGCTTTACAGGCAAACTGGAATAATAGCTCAGAATTTGAAGAAAGAGTTGCTGCATTGGATAAAAATAAACCTGTGTTTGTTTACTGTTTAAGCGGTGCCCGTAGTTTTGCTGCTGCTGACTGGATGAGGGAAAACGGTTTTAAACAAGTTGTAAATCTTGAAAGTGGTTTTAGCAGCTGGAAAAGAAACGGCAAACCTGTTGAAGGCATGCAGAATGTACCTCTAATGACCATGGCCGACTATCAACAACAAATCACCGGCAAAGAATATGTATTGGTAGATTTTGGAGCAGAATGGTGCCCGCCATGTAAAAAAATGGAACCTGTCATCAATCAGTTTCTTGCTGATAATAAGCAAATACAATTTTTAAAAATTGATGGGGGTGTACATACAGATTTGATGAAGCAATTAAATGCTGAGGGATTACCAACTTTTCTTTTACTTAAAAACGGACAGGAAGTATGGCGTTACAAGGGCATTCTTACTTTAGATGAATTGGTAAAAATATGGCACGAAAAAAAATAATTTTTTTCTGTTTCCCCCTGCTCTATACTAACTTAATTAAATAAACATCTTCCTTAAATTTATACTCTCAAAGTAAAAAACTATGCAAAAAATATTTTCTTTTATATTATTTATTTCAATAACTAGTGAGTTGTTTTCACAGCAACGAATGAATCAATGTGGATTTATAATTCCTGACAAAGTAATGATTCCGCAAAGCCGTTTTGCCAGTGTATATGAAGCCAGAGGAATTTTACAGAACATGCTGGATACTATTCAATGGAAAGAAAATTTTCAGATGCGGGAAGAAAATGGAATAAACAATGCTTACGCCACCATCATAAGCGGAAGAAGATGGATCATTTATGATAATAATTTTTTAGAGAAGCTGGATTATGTAACCTCAACTAAATGGGCCTCAATCAGTGTACTTGCTCATGAATTGGGACATCACTTCAGAAACCATGTTGTTGATGGCAGAGGCAGCACACCACCAAAAGAACTGGAAGCTGATTTTATTTCTGGTTTTATTCTTGCAAAATTTGGCGCTTCAGTTAATGAAGCCAAAGCTGCTATGCAAAAAATTGCAAGTGATTATGGCAGCAGCAGCCATCCGCCAAAAAATGAGCGGTTAGTGGCAATTACTGATGGATGGAATTATGCAATGGGTATTAAAACCAGTCCAACTAACCCAACTAATCCAACCGGCCCCGGAACTGCAAAACCACAAACACAACCCCAAGCACCACCAGTAACAAATCCAACTACTGATATGAGCTGGATTTATTTATCACATACCGGCGATCAGCCCATTTATGTTTATTTGAGTGATGATGGAAGAAAATTTGACCAGGTGGAGTTAAAACCAGCTCAACCGTTTGTGTTTAAATTTGAAATATACCAATATGGCTGGATGCGTTTGGTAAATTCACCTACGGCAAAAACTTATAAGCTTTCGCATTATAAAGACTATTCAATTATCTGGAGCAGAAGAAACCGAAATTGGCTGGTAGTTGAAATTCATTAATAAATAAATGTCAGCACAATTTTAAAAAATGGAAGAAGTTATAGAAACAAAAACCTGGTTTAAAGATTGGTTTAATTCGCCTTACTATCATCAACTTTATTTTAAACGAGATGAGCAGGAAGCAGCTGATTTTATTGATCGGTTACTGGTAAAATTAAATCCATCAAAAAACGACTGGATGCTTGATGTTGCCTGTGGCAGAGGAAGGCATAGTATTTATCTGGCATCAAAAGATTATAAAGTAACAGGTATTGATTTCAGTGATGAAAGTATTGAAGATGCAAAAAAGAGCGAATCAGAATCACTGGAATTTTTTGTACATGATATGCGTTTGCCGTTTCGCACTAACTATTATGATTTTGCATTTAATTTTTTTACCAGCTTTGGTTTTTTCAGAACAAAAAGAGAACATGATAATGCTATAAGAACAATTGCTCAATCATTAAAAAAAGGCGGCATTTTTGTAATGGATTATTTAAACGCCCACTTTGTAGAAGATCACCTGGTTTATAAAAGTGAATTTGAAAAAGACGGTGTTAATTTTTATATCACACGCTGGCTGGATGAAACACATTTTTATAAAAAAATTGTTGTGGAAGATGAAGCGGAGCTTGATGAACCTTTGTTATTTACAGAAAAAGTAGCCAAGTTTTCATTAGGTGATTTTAATGACATGTTTTCTTTTTACGGAATGCAGATACAGGAAGTAGTTGGTGATTATCAATTTATCCCGTATCATGTTAAAAACTCACCCCGGTTAATTATGATTGCAAAGAAAATAAGTTAATCTGTTTTTATCTTTTCTTTTTGATTGTTGAGCAACATCCATTTAGAAGTTTCATAAATAGCAATGGTCTTTTCTGACATCTCCGTTTTAATACGATTATAATTCTGAGTTGTAAGCAACGGTGAATTAAAATGCAATGGCACCAATGTATCCTGCTGTAGATTCATATTGAGGATATAATAGTAATTATTGTTAAGCAGACCGATTTTTGCTTCATCATGATGTATAACAAAAGCAAAATCTTCTTCACCTGTTTTGCGAAGTAAATCTCTTCCAATTGTTGAATTTACAAATGGCTGATTTAATAACCCGGCTATTGTAGGCAATACATCAACCTGGCTTACCACTTCTGATCGTTTTTCAGGTTTAATATATTCTGGCGCATAAAAAATAAGAGGCACATGCTCATCAGATAAACGTTGATTTGTCCACGCTCCCGGATAAATAGCCGAAGCATCACCTTTTACACCATGATCACCGACAAATACAAACAAAGTATTTTTAAACCAGCTTTGTTTTTTGGCATTTTCCATAAACTGCTTAATACAATAATCAAAATACAAAAGCGATTCATATTCTTTTTGGGAATCAAATCCATATTTTTTAAGAAGATCTTCATTTGTAATTGCAGGAGCAATAAATTGGCGGTCTTCTTCAGGAATTACAAAAGGACGGTGATTATCTGCTGTTTGTATAATGCTGAAGAAAGGTTCTTCCTGTTGAGTTAAGATGCGGTTGCTTTCTTTAAATAAATTGATGTCGCTGATTCCCCAAACATTAAATTTCGGGCTCTTATACATGCCCTCTTCAAACAAATTCAACCCTTTAATATTTTTTGTCAATAACCCTTTAAAATTATTAAACTCACTGTTACCACCTATGAAATAAAATTTTTCATGTGCTTTAAAATCATTGATAATACTGTGTTGATTTAAAGCTTCTTCATTTCTTGTAGAAAATTTACTGAGCTGAACATCGGGTAAGCCGGTTAATAATGCAAAAACCCCTCTTGCTGTACCAAAATGAGGAGTAAAGCAACGTTCAAAAAACAACCCGTCATTTGCAAGCTGTTGTAAATAAGGAGTGGTGTTTAAAGGATTTCTGCTTAAACTGGTTTTATACATGCTCAATGATTCGCATAAAACTAAAACCACATTCATTTTCTTTTGAGGCTGATCAAACGTTTCTTTACGTTGAAAATTTAATAAGGTTGATTGCTCAGGAAGATGAAGCAATTGTTTCATAATTGAAAACTGCTTTTTGGCTATTTCAACATTAGCAAATGGCTTCCTGAATTTTAAAGTAGTAAAAAAATTTTCAAGCGGATTAAGAGCCAGGTATGCCTTAAAATTATCGCCTAATTGAAATGCATCTTTCCACATCAACGGTTTGGCCGGGTTACTGCCGCTGATGCCAATCAGCAAAAAAAGCATTAGCCAGATCATTCTGATTGGTTTACTTGGCCAATGCAGTGAGTAATCTACTTTACGATGTGAGTGTTTAAAAAATCTGAACAACAGGTAAATGATAATGGAAAGCAAAAAGAAGATCCATAATAAAGGATATGATTGCCAGATCATACTTGCAGAAATAGAAAAATCTTCAATAAAATTTAAAGCGCTGGCATTTAACCGGGTTTCCACATAATCAAAATGTCCAAAATCGGCACCATAAAAGAACAAGAGAAATCCACTGATAACCATGAGGTAAAGCAACCAGAACCTTCTTACTTTCTTTGAATAAAATGGAGAGAACCTTGTAAAACTTCCCGCTACTAACAAAGGGGCAAGCAATATACTTACCCATCTTAAATCAAACCGAATGCCCATTAAAAATGAAGGGATCGCATCAGAAAACGAAACTTCCTGTGGCCTGAAAGTAAAAAACGTAATTATTCTCATGATGCTGAACAAGAGCATAAAGAATAAAAACAACTTGATAACCCAACGGGATGTAGGAGGTAATTGAAATTTCTTATCCATTGTTTCCTTAAGCGAAGAGCGAATGTATAAAGAATTGAGCGTGTTTTTTTAATCATTTAGTTAAATCGTATATATATTTGAAATGCAAATGCTGAAACCTGTTTTACAATTCGACCGATCTCTGTTTTACTTAATTAATAATAAGTGGAGTAATGGTTTTTTTGATGCAGTAATGCCCTTTATCCGCAACCAATTCTTTTGGGTGCCTGTTTATTTTTTTCTCTTGCTTTTTATCTTTGTTAATTTTAAAAAGAAAGCCTTATGGTGGATTCTTTTTTTTATAGCCACATTTGCACTTACAGACCTAATCAGTACACAAATCATTAAATCATTAGTTGAACGACCCAGGCCCTGTGCAGATAGTATTTCTGCACAATCGGTAAGAATGCTTATCCCCTGCAGTTACAGCTATGGCTTTGTTTCATCTCATGCAGCAAATCATTTTGGGCTCTCAATTTTCATTTTTCAAACCATGAAACATTTTGCCAAACCTTGGGTATGGCTGGCATTTATATGGGCAATGTTGGTCAGTTATGCCCAACTTTATGTTGGTGCTCATTATCCTGCTGATGTTGCCGGTGGTGCTTTACTGGGCATTTTAATTGGTTACCGCACATCCATTATATTTAATAAACAATTCGGGGGGCTTCAGTTTACAGTTGTTAAAGCTTAAAACTATCTTCCGTTTCTACTTTATTATATTTGCACTTTACGCACAATGGAAATCATCATCTTATTTTTTCTGATTCTTCTCAACAGTTTATTTGTAATAGCAGAAATTTCGTTGGTTTCAGCCAGGAAATCGAGGCTTGAAGCTTTCGCCACAAAAGGTAGCAGCAGTGCCAGAACTGCATTGGAATTATCTGAAAATCCGGAAGTATTTCTTTCAGCTGCTCAAATTGGAATTACACTCATTGCCATTTTAACGGGTGTGTACTCAGGCGAAACATTCAGTGGCTCTTTATCTCCATTAATAGAAAAGATTACACCCCTCAAACCTTATGCACAAGTAATTGCAACAACGGTAATAGTTATACTTGTTACCTTTTTATCAATTGTTTTTGGAGAGTTGATACCTAAGCGTTTAGGCCTTTTACGTTCAGAAAAAATTGCAATGGCTATAGCTAAGCCAATGAAATGGTTTGCTAAGTCGGTACACCCTATTGTTTGGCTCTTAAACTCCATTACAAATCTTATTTTCAGAGTATTTAATGTAAAAACAGTACAGGATAATTCAGTAACAGAAGAAGAGATAAAAGCAATTATTAATGAAGGAACAGAACAGGGAACTATTGAAGAAGCCGAACATGCTATTATACAAAGAATCTTTCATCTTGGCGACCGGAATATCACTTCTCTCATGACTCACAGAAATGATATTGTCTGGTTTGAAGTAAACGACTCTGAGGTGTCAATAAAAGATAAAATCATTCATTTGCCTCATTCTATTTATCCAATTTGTGATGGCGACCTGGATAATATTAAAGGAATTGTATCTATTAAAGATTTGTACTTATCAGACGATTATACGCTTTTTAAAGACTTAATGAAACCTGCCCTTTTTGTACCCGAAAACAACTCTGCTTACCAGGTGCTTGAAAAATTTAAGGAAAAGAAAACACACAATGCTTTAATTGTAGATGAGTATGGCAGTGTGCTTGGTATGATTACTTTAAATGATATTCTGGAAGCAATTGTTGGAGATATACCTGAACCTCACGCTGATGATTATGAAATAATCAGACGTGATGATGGCAGTTACCTGGTTGATGCACAAATACCTTTTTATGATTTTTTATCCCGTTTTGAAAAAACAGAATGGATGAACGAGGGCGAACAGGAATTTGATACAATTGCCGGCTTTATCTTACACGAACTGGAAAGAATCCCACACAGCGGAGAAAAATTTGTATGGAAAGGATTTAAATTTGAAATAATTGATATGGACGGGCACCGGATAGATAAAGTTTTGGTGAATGCTCCAGATGAAATTATTGAAGATTAATAATTGCATCAAACTGATTTAAATTTCAAAGTTTTATCTCAATCCTGAATATTTTCATCAACTTTTCCAATAATATAAACCAGGGAACTGCAGTTTTCAATTTTTCTGAAAGCATGTATGTTTGAACGTAAACCATTCCAAACACCTTTTAATAAGCTGCCATTTTTATATTTTTCACTTAGCATTGAAATGTAATAACTGTCTAACCAGAGTGGTTTTGTATCAACAATTTTAAGACCATGCTTCTCCATTAATTTTTTAAATGATGCAGGAGAAAAATGATATAGATGCCTTGGTACATCATAGGATGCCCAACCGGCCTGGTATATTTCTGCATCTTTACTTGTATAATTTGGCAATGCAATAATCAACTTGCCATCGGGAACAAGTAGTTTTTTAAGTTGAACTAAATATTCATCTAATCTGTGAATATGTTCCAATACATGCCACATGGTAATGGCACTATAGGTTGATTCGTGCAGATTAAACAATTCATCTTCCGCATAAATATCACAATTGTACTGTTTCAGTGCATAAGCCCGGGCATTGGCGTCTGGCTCAAATCCAATTACACTCCAGCCAGCTTCTTCCATGGTATGTACAAAAGTTCCTGTACCGCTTCCTACATCCAGCAACATCCCTACTGGCCTGCCCGTTGCTTCTTTAACCATATTCATTTTACTAACCATTGTAAACTTTCGTGCAAAATGATAAAGCTTATTGATGATTCCTTTTCTGCTATCACTGTGAGAGATATAATCAAACGACTCATAGTATTTCTGCATAGCAGTTTCACAAGGAGTATTTTGAGTGAAACGAAGAGTACAATCTTTACATTCTACAATTAAAAACTGCTCTTTGCTTACTGTATAATCAGTAGCAGAAAACACTTCCTTTACAGACTGGCTATTACATACCGGGCAACTTGTAAAATGAACTAGGTGACTCATTGGTTTCTATTTGTAAGCAGACTATTGGATTTGATATTGTTTTGGTGCCTGGTTTGTTTTTAATTCAGATTTATTTCCCTGCATATTCCAACTGGTTGGGAAAAGGGATGCAAAATACAAAATTGCTGCTATACCCAGCACCAGTAAAAAAACGGCGGAATGCCACCAATGAAACAGTACTTTTTTCTTTGTGCCAAAAAGTAATTCCTGCATTTGGGTATTTGTTTTCTCCTGTTCGCCTACCCGTATAAAATGCTCGGCGTTTTTTCTGATAATTTTTTCGGCAGCTACGGGATCACCTGTTTCAATATTTATAGATGGAGTAAAACAAAGTCCCTGATTTTCATCATTTTTAAATGAACCTATTCCTTTCCATTCAACTATCTTTTGATTATTTAAACTTTGTTTAAGATCAGAAATAAAATCTGCTGTTTGTTTTGCAGATTCTTCTTTAGTTATATTCAGTTGATCACTAACCCATAAACTAAACTGATCATCTGCATTTGACGTTGATTGAAACTGAAGTTTATACTGTTTTGGATGTAAAAGTTTGTTTGGATAATCAATACGGGCTGGAATTTCATCCAGCATTATTGTTCCAAATCCGTTTAAAGAAATTGATTTATATAAATACAAATGACGTCTTAATAATTCAAGCATACTTAGTTTTGCTTTTGGTCAAAAGTAAGCCTTATTCCTGCAAGAAAATTAAACCCTACCACCTGGTAATTATTCCAGCGTTGGTAAGTTCTATTAAACAAGTTGTTGAATTGTGCCCAAACGCTGATGTTATCATGTACTTTAAATTCCAGGCCTGCATTTAAATCAAATACAGAAGTTAAACGATCAGCATTGCCTGCAATATCTTTTTTGTAAACTGCACCTTTCCAAGCATACAAATCACTTTTCACCATTATTTTTTTAGTGGGTTGCCATCTCAACGCTGCAGTTAGTTGCACTGGCGTTATATGCCAGGGTAAAGCCTCGGTTTGCTGGTTTATAAAATTATAAAAATCAAGTTTGGCTGAAGCATTAAACTTATCCTGCAATACAAAACCAAGCTCACCTTGTCCATGAAACGCTTGTAATTTTGATTCCTGTAACACTTGAAATACGGAAGGTTTCACATGATTTGAAAATAAAGCAAGATTTAAATATTCAATGAACCCACCTTGAACCCTGTAATTAAACGAGTTGGCTAAAGTTCCTTTAAAACCACCATAAGCTTCTGTAATACGGGTATTAAACTGTGATAATGGCTGGTTGATCCATGGATTCTGAGATACCAGATACTGGTAAGTATTTTTCTGAATATGAGCAACCCATCCGGCTGTGATAATAATTTTCTTTTCTGCTAAATGATAATCTAATAAAATATCGGGCAATACTTTCACTTTGCCGTTCTGCCATGTTGGTTTTATACCGGCTTTTAAATAAATTAAAGATGTTTTTAATAGTGCAGCTGCATTCAAGAAATAAAGATTATTGCTGTATGAAGTTCCACCTGCCGGTTTAAACGTTGTTAAATCTGCATTGGCCTGCAGCAGTATACCAAAGCTGTTTCCAAATCTTACATCAACCGGAATATCTAATACAGCATTTGTTTCTGCAGAACGGCCATCATTAAAAACATTGATATTCAAATCAGGATTATAGGCAAGCCCAAAACGGTTTACAAATGCATTTCTTAATCCGGCCCTGATATTAATTGTTTGGTATGCTTTTTTTAATGAATCATCTTTAGTAGATACAAATGCAGGATCGGGTCCATATAAATAATACGTTTGTTGCTGATAACCTGCTTTACCATAAACCTCCACTTTATTTACCAGCGTATTAAAATGCCCGGCAAAATTGGTGTTACGCATTTGCTGAACACGTAATGGCCCTTTTTGTGAAAGAAAGTTTGCTAATAAAGTAACATTTGTTTTTTTGCCATCACCAATAGTGAACCCGGCATCAACTAAAGGGGTATTGTAATTTCCATATCCTGCTTTAATATAATTACTGTTATGTGCCTGGCCGGCAGAATCAATTTGCAAAGACAATGGTTTTATTGCTACAGGTTGTAAATTGAAAAAAAGATTTTGAATGGGAATGTTGTATGTTAATGATGGTATTGTTCCGTCGGGTGCAGGAGGTGTTGCAGTAAAATTAAGTTTCACTGCATTTTTTAAAACCGGTCTGAATGCCGATACAATTTCAACCGATTGTTTTTTTGTTGTATCCTGGGCAACGGAACTAAATCCAAAAAAACAAAATCCAATAACCAGGATGTATGCTATATTCTTCATGTATTGTTTCTTACTTAATGCGTTAATATTTTAAAATTTCTTCTTTGCCATTATTGATTGAAAGCATTTCATTAACCATCTACTTTTGAATTTTTCTTTTCTTCTTCAATAACCATGTTAAGTTTTTTCTGGGCTTCTGCTTTTAGTTCAACATTGGTAGCATTTTCAGATATACTCTGAAACGTTGCTTTTGCATTAAAATAATCTTTTTGCTTAAAATAAATATCCCCCAATAAAATATATGATTTGGTTACCCAATAATCATACGAACCGCTTTTATTTATTACTTCAAACGCTGCTTTTTCTGCATTGGTAAAGCTGTTTAAATCAAACTGGCACTTTGCAATTTCATACCTGGCTTCTGCTGCCCATTCACCTTTGTTTAAAGTAACTACAGCACGGTAAGATTGAATGGCCTGATCATAGCTGGAATTCAACTGATGATTTCTTCCGGTAACAAGGTTTGCCAATGCTTTATCATCATTTCCAATATTTTTTGTTGCCAGTAATTCTCTTGCAACTGCTGAAGCTTCTTTATATTCTTTTAATTGATAATGACAACGTAATAATCCTCTTAATGCTTCTAACCTGTTTACATCTGTGGTTGAAACCATTTTCAGAATTTCGTAATATGGCTGAGCATTTTTATAATCCTGCAAATCAAAATAATAACTTCGTGCTGCAATTAATGCCGACTTTTCTGCATACTTGCTATTACCCTGTTTTGCTACAAACTCGTAACCCGGTAATGCACTCTTCCAGTCTTTCTTTTGCATATAACATTCACTCCGGTTATAATAAGCCTGTATTACATAGGCCCCATTAGGGAAACGACTTATGTATGAATTAATTTGATCGATTGCTGCAGCACAATCATTATTATCCAGTTTTACTTCAACTGCTGCATAGGCTAAAGAATCAGCTTCACTAACAGAAATATTTCTTCCTGTAGAACGAACAAAATCTTCATAAGCTTGCGGCCTTCCTGTTTCAACATAAATGGCTTTTATATTATCCAATGCCAGATCTGCTTCTTCAGAATTAGGATATTGCTGCAACAATTTTTTATACTGAGTTAATGCTTCTTCGTTTTTATTTAAGTTATAATAAGAGATTCCTAATTGCAGTAATGCATTTTGTTTAAAGCCTGTGTTTTGAGGCGCATTAATTACATTATTTAAATAAGGTATAGCCATCTGAAATTTTTCATCGGCCATATATGTTTTTGCAATTTCCATATTGGCATCGGGTACTAAATAAGAAGATGGAAATAAACGCTGAAGATTAACTAATAAATCAACTTTTGTTTTACTGTTGCTTATACCGTTAAGCATGGCTTTTTGATACGTTGCATAATCAGCATTGGGCCATGAATAATCAATTACCTGCTGGTACATAGGTAATGCCTGTTTGTAATTGCGTTGCATAAAATAACAATCGGCCAAACGGATATATGCATCCTGATCAACCGGAGCAGAATTTAAAGCCACTTTCCCAAGCGCTTTCTGAAAAAATCCCTGGGCAACGATAAAATTTTCTTTCCGCAGATAACAATATCCCAAATTATAATTGGCTTCTTTTATACTCGACTCTCCCATACCGGGGTTGCCACTTTGTAAAAACTGATCATAAAAACGAATAGCATCATCCAGTTTGTTATTGCGATAAGCAATTTCTCCTTTCCAGAAATTGGTTAATGGTAAAACCGACGCTTTGTA
>Ga0209798_10001390_pt1 | contig 14552 bp, 11 predicted proteins | sample DOMMetBare3Fresh_FD_187475 | JGI IMG/M metagenome (GOLD analysis project Ga0209798, IMG submission 187475) | Wetland sediment microbial communities from St. Louis River estuary, USA, under dissolved organic matter induced mercury methylation -... | ecosystem: Environmental > Aquatic >...
ATTGTGTTCCCGTTTATTCTGCCGAAAACATGGCACAAGCAGTACAAATTTCTGCCAGTCTTGCGACGGCCGGAGACAGTGTATTGTTATCACCGGCCTGCGCCAGTCTTGATCAATATAAAAATTATCAGGACAGGGGCGATCAATTTGCTAAAGCTGTATTGGGATTAGTGGCATGAACAATCCATCGAAGTCATCACGGATCGGGCGGTTTCATTTTGACCCGCTACTGGTCGTTGTATCAACGAGTTTATTGCTCATTGGTTATGTCATGATGGCATCATCTTCATTGCATTTGGGCGTAAAAATCTCAGGTAATAGCTTTTACTATCCAATTAGGCAGTCAATACATATAGGTTTAGGACTGTTTTTAGGGGCATGTGTCGCACTAACGCCCATCCGTGCCTGGGAAAAAACAGGTCAATGGTTGTTTATAGTCGGGTTGTTGTTACTGGTGATAGTCCTTGTGCCAGGCCTGGGCGTAAAGGTAAACGGCAGTACCCGCTGGTTGTCATTAGTCGGCATGCGGATACAGGTATCTGAAGTGGTCAAGTATTTTGCTGTTATATACATGGCAGGTTATGTGACCCGCCATCAGCAATCAATACGAGAATCGGCTTTCGGTTTGATTAAGCCATTGATTTTGTTTTCAGTGGCTAGCTTATTGTTATTGATGGAACCTGATTTCGGTTCAGCTGTGGTGATATTGATTATTGCTATGGGCATTATGTTTTTAGCAGGAGCCCGGCTTTCGCAATTCATCATGTTGTTGTCGATAGTGGCTTTGCTGGCAACCATATTGGTGTATTTTGAGCCGTATCGTATGAAACGGGTAACCAGTTTTGTTAATCCATGGATTGACGCAAAGGATACGGGGTACCAATTGGTACATGCGCTTATTTCATTCGGGCGGGGAGAATGGTCAGGAGTAGGCTTGGGTAGTGGCGTACAAAAACTATTTTATTTGCCCGAAGCGCATACCGATTTTTTATTTTCGGTGATAGGTGAAGAGCTAGGTTTATTGGGCGTGTTTGCGGTCATTGCCTTATTTTCGATATTGATTTGGCGTACTTTTGAAATTGGTGCGGCAGCAGAGAAAGCAGGAGAGCAGTTTTCCGCCTTTATTGCCTACGGTTTGGGGATCTGGTTTGGCTTTCAATCATTCGTCAATATGGGCGTTAATATGGGAATTCTGCCAACGAAAGGATTGACCTTGCCATTAATGAGCTATGGCGGCGGCAGTATGATGATTATGTGTTGCGCTGTCGCTTTGTTATTTAGGGTACAAAGCGAAATTATCGAAATCAATGCCAATGCGCCAAAGGAAAGATCAAAATGGGTAAGCGCATAGTTATTATGGCCGGAGGAACCGGTGGACATGTGTTTCCTGCTCTGGCGGTTGCGGCTTTGTTAAAAGAAAAAGGCTGGCAGATTAGTTGGCTTGGGACGCACAAAGGGTTGGAAAGTCGAGTGATTCCGGAAAACGGCATTGAAATCGATTGGTTGTCCGTTGCTGGTGTGCGAGGTAAAGGATTAACGGCAAAAATATCTGCCGTAATTATGTTGTTCAAGGCTTGTATACAGGCAATGAATATATTGCGACAACGTAAACCTGATGTGGTGTTGGGCATGGGTGGCTTTGTTGCAGGCCCCGGTGGATTGATGGCAAAACTATTGGGCATTCCCTTGATAATCCATGAGCAAAACCGGGTTCCTGGTACAACCAATCGTTTACTTGCGCGCTTGGCCAATCGGGTATTAGAGGCATTCCCCGACAGTTTTAGCGGAAAAGTAAAAGCAAACTGTACGGGGAACCCGTTGAGAAAAGCCTTTCTTGCGGCGGCGGGAAATAAGCATAAGCCGTTTGAAAATGAAGTCAGGATATTGATAGTTGGCGGTAGTCAGGGCGCTCAGATACTGAATGAAACAGTGCCTGAAGCAATTGCCGAATTTCAAAAATCCGGTTTTGGAACGCAATCCGTGAAAATAAAGCATCAAACGGGTGCGGTTATGTTGCCTCAGGTTGAAAGTCGATACCAGGCTTTAGGCATTAATGCGGAAGTAAATGCGTTTTTTGAAGATATGGTTGCGGCTTATCAATGGGCAGATTTGGTGATTTGTAGGGCGGGTGCTATGACCGTGAGTGAAGTTGCGGCGATGGGGGCCCCAGCTATTTTTATTCCATTACCCAGTGCTATTGATGATCATCAAACGGCTAATGCACGCTATTTAACTGATGCCGGCGCAGGATTGCTATTGATGCAAAAAGACTTAAATCCGGTAACACTGGCAGAGCATATAACAATGGCACTTAAAAAATTGGCTGTTATGCGCGTTGCGGCACAACATTGCGCACGCCTTGATGCAACAGCCGTTGTTGCAGACTACTGTATCGCCGAGGCGGGCTTATGAAGATACCAAGCAATACACACATCGCATCTGCATTCGGCAATATCGAACGCATCCATTTCATTGGTATAGGCGGCACGGGTATGAGTGGCATAGCCGAAGTTTTGTCAAACCTGGGTTATAAAGTGTCAGGTTCCGATATTAAAGAAAGCGCGGTAACGCAAAGACTCGCAGATTTGGGTGTGAAGATTACTATCGGACATAAGCGGGAAAATGTCACGAAGGTCGATGTGGTGGTCGCGTCAACGGCCATAGACCGCAGTAATGAAGAAATTGACCAGGCTTATCTTAATAGAATCCCTGTTATTCCGCGTGCGGAAATGTTGGCTGAGTTGATGCGTTTTCGATTTGGTATTGCCGTTGCCGGTACTCATGGCAAAACCACCACAACGAGTTTGACAGCGAGTATGCTGGCAGAAGGCGGACTGGACCCAACTTTTGTTATTGGCGGTCGCTTAAATAGTGCAGGCAGTAATGCCAAATTAGGTTTAGGGAATTATTTAGTTGCTGAAGCGGATGAAAGTGATGCGTCGTTTTTATATCTCCAGCCCATGATGGCAGTGGTCACCAATATTGACCAGGACCACATGGGAACTTACCAGAACAGTTATCAGCGCTTAAAGGACACATTTATTGAATTTTTACATCACTTGCCTTTTTATGGCTTGGCGGTGATGTGCCTGGATGACGAAGGAGTAAGGGAAATCTTACCGCAACTATCCAAGCCGGTCATAACGTACGGGGTTCATGAAGATGCCGATATTCGTGCAGTAGATATTAAACAGGAGGGTATGCACACGTCTTTTAGTGTCATTCGTCCAGGCGGTTATCCACCGTTACAAGTAACGCTAAATATGCCGGGCTGGCACAATATGCTTAATTCATTGGCTGCCATTGCTATTGCAACCAAACTGGCAGTTTCTGATGATGCCATCATAAAAAGTTTGGGCGCGTTTAAAGGCGTAGGAAGACGGTTTCAAATTCAAGGAGACTTGCCGGTTGATGGTGGAAAACTGACCCTGGTTGATGATTACGGGCATCATCCGCGAGAAATTGCCGCGACCCTGGAAGCATTGCATCAAGCCTGGCCGGATCGACGTTCAGTCATCATCTTTCAGCCACATAGATATACCCGGACTCGCGATTTATTTGAAGATTTCGTACAGGTGCTGTCGACTGTCGATGTGCTGATTCTGATGGATGTTTATTCCGCAGGAGAGGCCCTCATTGCAGGCGCGGACGGCAGGGCATTAAGCCGGGCCATTCGAATGCGAGGCCAAGTCGACCCGGTATTTGTTGATGTCTGGCAAGAATTGCCAAAAATATTGGCAGGCATAGTCAGGCCGGACGATGTGATATTAACCATGGGTGCTGGCAATGTCGGGCAAATTGCCACCCAGTTACCCGAATTGTTGGCTGAAGCCCTTGAGTGCCGGGCTTCATCATCCCTGACCCGACCTGAATGAAAGGTAAGTTATTAAGCCATGAAAAACTGGCTAAATATACTAGCTGGCGTGTAGGAGGTCCTGCTGACCGGCTTTATATTCCGTTTGACCGGCAGGATCTGTGTGAGTTTATAGCGGCTTTGCCAGATTCCGAACCGGTGTTTTGGATGGGCTTGGGCAGTAATTTATTAGTCAGGGACGGCGGCATACGCGGTACGGTAATTAATACCAAAGGGCGGTTGAAAGACATGAAGCTTGCCGAAGATGGCTCGGTTTATGTGGAAGCAGGCGTCCCCTGCGCCCTTGTGGCTCGCTTTTGTGCTGAGCGAGGTTTGATTGGCGCTGAGTTTTTGGCTGGTATCCCCGGAACCATGGGAGGCGCTTTAAAAATGAACGCCGGAGCCTTTGGCGGAGAAACCTGGGGCATTGTTAAGCAGGTGGAAATGATCGATGGCGAGGGCAATCTTACGCTCCGTTATCCGTCTGATTTTAAAGTGTGTTACCGGTCTGTAAAAAGCTTTGAGAATGAATGGTTTCTAAGTTGCCGATTACAATTGCCGCAAGGCGACACTGTAGAAAGCCAGCATAAAATAAAAGCCTTATTGGAAAAACGGGGCAAAACACAGCCGACCAATCAGCCAAGTTGTGGATCGGTATTTAAAAATCCGGAAGGCGATTTTGCGGCAAGATTGATTGAACAAACTGGGTTGAAGGGCTATGCGATTGGTGGCGCTTGCGTATCAGAAAAACATGCCAATTTTATTGTCAATACCGGCAATGCAAGTGCAGCAGATATCGAAAATTTGATTTACTTTGTTCAAAAAAAAGTAAAGGAGCAGCAAGGCGTGGCATTGCAAACCGAGGTATGTATGGTGGGTGAACATGAAAAACCGGAAAAATTTGGTCGTGTTGCTGTATTGATGGGTGGATCGGCTGCCGAAAGACCTGTTTCGTTAAGAAGTGGCGCCGCTGTTTACGAGGCCTTAAAACATAAAGGTGTCGATGCTGTAGCGATTGATGTAACGGGTAGCCCTATCGAAGCGCTGGCCGGAATAAAAGTTGATCGGGTATTTAATATTATTCATGGACGTGGTGGTGAAGACGGTGTGCTTCAGGGGGTTCTGCAGGTTATGGGTATTCCTTATACCGGCAGCGGTGTTATGGCCTCGGCGTTAACGATGGATAAGCTTAGAACTAAATTGTGTTGGCAGGGTTATGGCTTGGTGACACCAAAATGGTATCTACTGCAAGATGAAAATGATATTGATGGATGTATTGAAAAACTGGGTTTTCCAGTTATCGTCAAGCCTGCACAAGAGGGTTCCAGTATAGGCATGAGCAAGGCAAGCTCAAGGGATGAGTTGTTAAAAGCACTACAAATTGCATTAGAGTATCGCTGTGATGTTTATGCTGAAAGCTGGGTTACAGGCAAGGAATACACGGTAGCTTTATTAAACGGCGTTGCTTTGCCTGTTATTCGTCTGGAAACCCCTAACGCTTTTTATGATTACGAAGCAAAATACAGTGCGACGACAACGCAATACCATTGTCCCGCCGGTTTGGATCAAGATCAGGAGCTGTTGTTGAGAAACCTGGCGGTAACAGCCGGCAAAGTAGTGGGCGTAGAGGGATGGGCAAGAGTTGATGTTTTCATAGATGATGCCGGGCAGTATCAATTAATAGAAATTAATACCGTACCCGGCATGACTGATCACAGCTTGGTGCCGATGGCGGCTAAAGAGGCGGGTATCGATTTTGATGAATTGGTCTGGCGGGTGTTGGAAACCAGTTTAGGGTAATGAGCAATGTAGTTACTAAAACCTTGGTGATCGGATTACTGTTGACGGGTCTGATTGGAATAGTTGGGTATGAAGCTGTAACGAAGTGGCATCTTGCATCGTTACCCATAAAAAGTGCGTCTTTACCCATTAAGTATGTGAGAACTGAAGGTGTTTTTCAATACCTCAGCAAAAACGAGATAAAGGCTGTTCTGCAGCCATTAGTGATGAACGGTTTCTTTGATACCGATATGCAGGCGATACACGCAGTCGTTTCGACATTACCGTGGGTCGATACCGTAACAGTAAAACGGATATGGCCTGATGCGATTGACATAAAAGTACGTGAGAAAAAACCCTATGCACGCTGGGGAAAAAACAGCCTGATTACTGAACGGGGCGTGATATTTACACCGAATAATATAGAACAGTTTCAGAACTTGACCGTTGTGACAGGACCCGAACTACAAGAAGCAAAAGTCCTGGAAATAATGAAGGGCATTAAAACGGCCCTGGGGGATCAGTCCATGGAATTAGCGGAGTTTGATGTTAATGACCGTTGGGCATGGAAGATTAAGCTGGCAACTGGCATGGAAATACTGTTGGGACGCAATGAACAATTAAAAAAATTACAGCGTTTTTTAAAAACGTTGTCAGTATTAAAACAAGAGCAGGTTGCTGCAATGCAAGTAGTTGATTTGAGATATCCGAATGGCTATGCAGTTTCTTGGAAGCCTGGATCCGCCGGGGTTGATTGGACTGTCTTTGCAAACCCCAATAATGAACAAACAAGCACACGATAAGGCGATACAGAGTAGACAAAATGGCAAAAAAAACAGAGCGTAATTTAATAGTCGGACTGGACATTGGCACTTCAAAAGTTGCGGCTATTGTTGGTGAGCTCACCAGTGATGGCAACATAGAAATAATAGGCATAGGCACTACACCATCACGCGGTCTTAAAAAAGGCGTCGTAGTGAATCTGGAGTCGACTGTTCATTCCATACAAAGGGCAATTGAAGAGGCTGAATTGATGGCAGGATGTCAGATTAAGTCAGTATTTGCCGGTATAGCGGGCAGCCATATTAGAAGCCTTAATTCCCATGGCATTGTGGCGATTAAGGATAAAGAAGTCACTCAATACGATATAGACAGAGTCATTGATTCCGCTCGCGCGGTCGCTATTCCGGCAGACCAGAAGATTTTACATATTTTGCCGCAGGAATTTGTAATTGATCTTCAGGATGGCATTAAAGAGCCTATCGGGATGTCAGGTATACGCCTGGAAGCCAAAGTACACATGGTCACCGGCAGCGTTAGCGCGTCCCAGAATATCATTAAATGCATACGCCGCTGTGGGCTGGAGGTTGAAGATATAGTCCTGGAGCAATTGGCATCTTGCAATTCTGTGCTCACTGAAGATGAAAAGGAATTAGGTGTTTGTTTAATTGATATTGGTGGCGGGACAACAGATATTGCCATTTTTGTCGAAGGCGCCATCAAGCATACAGCAGTGATACCCATAGCGGGAGATCAGGTGACAAACGATATTGCTGTCGCCTTACGCACACCAACGATTAACGCAGAAGAAATCAAACGGAAATATGCCTGCGCGTTAACGCAATTGGCGAACGTTGATGGCACTATTGAAGTGCCTAGCATTGGTGACAGAGCCCCGCGCAAAATTTCAATGCAAAATTTGGCCGAGATTATAGAGCCGCGTTATGAAGAGTTGATGCTGCTGGTTCAGTCGGAGTTAAGACGCAGTGGCAATGAAGAATTAATAGCCGCAGGGGTCGTTTTAACGGGGGGTAGTTCAAAAGTAATGGGATTAATTGAGCTGGCAGAGGAAATTTTCCATATGCCGGTACGTATGGGTGGGCCGCAAAATGTTTCCGGATTGACTGAGGTAGTGAAAAATCCCATTCACTCTACAGGGGTCGGATTGTTAATGTATGGAAAAGAGCATCAGAGCCTTGGCAGAAGTATTGATTCTGAGGGTTTAGGTTGGTTATCGAAAATGAAAAATTGGTTTCAAGGTAATTTTTAACAGTATGTATTGTTTAATTAAGGGGCAGCGAAAATGAAATATGAATTGGTGGATACGTATAGTGAAACCGCCGTCATCAAGGTTATTGGTGTAGGTGGTGGTGGTGGCAATGCAGTTAATCACATGGTTGGCTGCCATATTGAAGGGGTCGAGTTTATCTGTGCAAATACCGATGCGCAGGCATTAAGAAAATTAACAGTTGATACGATAATTCAGTTAGGCGTCGAATTAACCAAAGGTTTGGGAGCAGGTACCAATCCGGAAATTGGCAAACATGCCGCCGAAGAAAACAAAGAACGCATTAAAGAAGTCTTGCAAGGCGCGGATATGGTTTTCCTGACTGCGGGTATGGGTGGTGGTACAGGAACAGGCGCAATACCTGTGATTGCGCAAATCGCAAGAGAAATGGGTATTCTGACTGTTGCCGTAGTAACTAAACCATTTCTTTTTGAAGGCAAAAAGAAGCAGGCCGTTGCCGAGCAGGGCATTTTAGAGCTTGAAAAATACGTAGACTCATTGATCACAATTCCAAATCAGAAATTATTGCCGGTATTGGGCAATAACGTATCATTGATGAATGCGTTTAAAGCGGCTAATGATGTGTTGCTGGATGCTGTTCAGGGTATTACCGAGCTTATCGTTCATCCTGGCATGATTAACGTCGATTTTGCCGATGTCAGAACCGTCATGTCTGGCATGGGTGCTGCCATTATGGGTATGGGTTCGGCTTCAGGAGAACATCGTGCAAGGGAAGCGGCTGAAAAAGCCATCGCTTGTCCATTGCTTGAAGATATTAATCTGCAAGGCGCACGCGGTATTTTGGTAAATATTTCTGCCGCTGACATGGGAGTTGCCGAGTTTAATGAAGTCGGTAATATTGTTCACGAGTTCGCTTCAGAAGATGCGATTATCAAAATCGGCATGGCTATTGATCCGACCTTGGGCGATGAAATTAAAGTCACCGTTGTAGCAACCGGAATGGGCTCTCCGCCCTTGGCTGTTAAAGCGCCGGTTAAAGTTATGCAGAAACCCACTCTAAGTAATGCCAATTATGATGATTTGGATAAGCCCACCGTCATGCGTAAAGCCGGCAGTCATGAAAACAGAGAAACACGTTTTGGCGCACAGCTGAAAAAAGAAATAGATTTGGATTATCTGGATATTCCGGCTTTTTTAAGACGCCAAGCGGATTAATTCAGGAACAAAGTTCAAGTGTAACGGGGTATTGTCCCCGTTACGTCATGCTATGCCAGTTCACAGGCTTGATGAAAATCGATCGCCTTACGTTCCTGCGACGAAAATGGAATGAATCATAAAGGACGGATTAAGCTATCGTCAGTCCATATTGGAAGCTACAAATCGTTAATGCATTGTTTCCCACATGTCAATTGCCCGCGACAACACCCACAGACCCCGTCACTTCAAGAGCGATCCACCCTTGCAGCACTTATGCTGCCAATATTAGCGGTGGAAAAAATACTCATATTTACTTACAATAAAATGTAAATAAACCCTTTTAGTAACCCAAACTGTATTACCAGTCCTGTTTTTTAGTGACCTGCGCGTACAGACGTGAACAAATCAAACATAAGCATTATGGAACAATACACTCTTACCCTTGGAATCCCCAGCTTCACTTACGCCGATTTATACGATGCAGCGCGACTTAAAGATTTGATGGATGTGTTCGATGCGTCGGTTAAACATCATGATGTTGAGCTCTATGATAAATTTGCCGCCTATCGCCAACACCAGGGTGAAGGCCTTAAACCGGAGGAAATTTCTGATTTGCTGGTGAATATGGGGCCTTATGTCGGGCAGTTTGTGGCAAAACTGTTCAATGTGTCTGAGCAACATCAAGCGCAAGCTGTGAAAATCAAAGATGAAATCGATACCATTTTTAAGTTTAAAAATGAAGTCGTTGAAAAACTGCCCGTGGTCTTTAAAGGTCAAGATAGCAGTGATTGGAATATCTCCTCTATCCTTAACCGGTTTGATTTGCTGATCGAGGCAGGTTTCCCTGAAGCCAATCAGGACAATGACCCGGAACACCGCGTTGCGAGCGTCGGCGCAATAATTGGACAATTGTCTAGTCATTACAAACTGATTGCCAAAGGAAAAGATAGCGACTATGAAAATGCAGATGAACAAGTTTCTGCACTACGTAGCAAACTTTGCGCTCATGAATTGGCGAAAACCGAATTTAACGACATCATCAATGCGTCAGACGCCACCGAATTTATCAGCGGCTTAATGGACGTAGTGCAGCGTTGGGGGTTTGTTGCACAACAAGATAACGATGTGGTTGCCGATTGGCTGAGTTTTAAATTTCCCGGAAAACGTGATTTAGACAATTTAGTTGAACACGATACTGTAGACCGTGGTGAATTCATGACGTGGATGGGTGATCTGGAACATCGTCGCCGCAGGGATGGTTTCAAACTGACCGACCCGCGCATGAACAAAAGGCAGGTGTTGTCAGAGGTCGATCATTGCATCTATTGCCACGAACGCGATACCGATTCGTGCTCCAAAGGCATGCGTAACAAGAAAACCCAAGCCTTTAAAGTTGACGACTTGGGAGTAACAACTATCGGCTGTCCGCTGGATGAAAAAATATCGGAAATGCACCTGGTCAAACGCAATGGCGACAATATTGGCGCATTGGCAATTATCATCATCGACAATCCGATGTGTCCTGGCACCGGGCATCGTATTTGTAATGAGTGCATGAAAGGTTGCATTTATCAAAAAACCGACCCCGTTAATATTCCCCAAATTGAAACAAATGTGCTAACTGATGTGTTGTTCATGCCATACGGCTTTGAAATCTACAGTTTGCTTACCCGTTGGAATCCTTTAAACGTCAAGCGCCCGCACATGCTGCCTTATAACGGCAAAAATGCCCTGGTTGTGGGTATGGGCCCCGCAGGTTATACCATGAGCCATTATTTACTCAATGAAGGCTTTGGTGTTGCCGGTATTGATGGCTTGAAATTGGAGCCCTTGCCCGTGGCCTTAACAGGCGACGCCGACACTCTGCCGATGCCTATTGTTGATTTTAATGATCTTTACGAAGACTTGGATAAACGCATTCTGTCAGGTTTTGGCGGTGTCGCTGAATATGGTATCACCGTGCGCTGGGACAAAAACTTCCTGAAAGTCATTTACCTGACGCTGGTAAGACGTCAAGCATTTCGAGCTTACGGCGGCGTGCGTTTTGGCGGAACACTGACCATTGAAGATGCCTGGAGTATGGGTTTTGACCATATTTGTATCGCTTCCGGAGCCGGTAAACCGACCGTTATCGACCTGAAAAACAACCTGATGCGCGGCATACGCAAAGCTTCGGATTTCCTGATGGCCTTGCAATTGACCGGCGCGGCTAAAGCCTCATCAATGGCGAATTTGCAAGTGCGTTTGCCGGCGGGCGTGATTGGCGGTGGCTTGACCGCAATGGATACCTCGACTGAATTGTTGGCGTATTACCCCATGCAGGTGGAAAAAATTAAGCACCGTTACGACACCTTGGCGGCTGTGTATGGTGAAGAAACAGTACGCAAACGTTACGATAAAGAAGAAACAATTATTCTCGATGAGTTCCTGGCGCACGGCAATGCCATTGCCGCTGAACGTGCCCGGGCCGAAGCAGCGGGTGAAGAGCCCAACTTTCAACCGCTCGTTGAATCATGGGGCGGTGTCACCCTGTTTTATCGCAAAGGCATAAAAGACGCGCCGGCGTACCGGCAAAATCACGAAGAAATTGTCAAAGCGCTTGAAGAAGGCATTGCCCTGGCCGAAGGCATGAGCCCAGTTAGCGCGCATGCCGATGAATACGGGCATTTAAAAGCCGTTGATTTTGAAAAACTGGTATTGGAAGACGGCCGCTGGAAAAGTTCAGGAAACATCATTAACATACCGTTACGTGGTCTTTATGTCGCCGCGGGTACATCGCCCAACACGATTTATCAAAGCGAATATCCCGACACCTTTGTCATGGATAAATCGTTTTTTCAACGTCATGAGCCTGAGTTTAACAATGGCGCAATTGATTTAATCCCCATGCACGATGAAACCTTTCCAAAATTGGGTAAACCCGCGCCGCTGACGTCCTATCAAAAAGACGGCAAATTCATCAGTTTTTATGGCGATAACCATCCTGTCTTTGCGGGTAACGTTGTTAAAGCCATGGCGAGCGCGAAAAATGGCTATCCTTATGTGGCAAAATTGTTCGAGCAAGAATTGGCACATCTAAATCCAGCGCAACAACCGGAACGTGATGCCGCTTTGAAAGACTTGTTCGCCAGATTAGATGCCGCTTTTATCGCCACTATCGTTGCCATCAACCGGCTGACTCCGACCATTATCGAAGTGATTGTCAAAGCGCCGTTTGCCGCTGAAAAATTCCATCCCGGGCAATTTTATCGTGTGCAGAACTATGAAGCCCTTGCGCCAACAGTTGAAGGTACTGTGTTAGTTGCTGAAGGTTTAGCGCTGACTGGTGCGGAAGTGGATAAAGAAAAAGGCACGATTTCACTTATTGCGCTGGAAATGGGTTCATCTTCGCGCCTTTGCGCAACCTGGAAAGTTGGCGATCCGCTGGTTATCATGGGCGTGACAGGAGCCCCGACCGAAATACCCACCAATCAAACTATCTTATTACTGGGTGGCGGTCTGGGTAATGCGGTACTCTTTTCTATCGGTAAAGCCATGCGGGCGGCAGGAAATCGCGTCATTTATTTTGCGGGCTATAAAAACCCCCAAGACCGCTTCAAAGTCGAAGACGTGGAAGCAGCGGCTGATCTGATTATCTGGTCAGTCGATAAAGGCGAAGGCGTGCAAGCTATTGTACCTACCCGTCCGCAAGACAAAACTTTTGTCGGCAACATTCTGGAGTGTATGGTGGCTTATGGTAAAGGCGAATTGGGCGAACAGCCCATTTCGCTGGCGGATGTCGATCACCTCATCGTTATCGGTTCTGACCGCATGATGGCGGCCGTGAAATCGGCCCGTTTTGATGTGCTGAAACCTTATCTCAATAAAGCCCATCACGCCGTCGGTTCAATTAACTCACCCATGCAGTGCATGATGAAAGGCATCTGCGCCCAGTGTATGTGCAAGCATGTCGATGAGAAAACGGGCAAAGAAACCTTCGTTTATTCCTGCTACAACCAGGATCAGGATCTGGATAAAGTGGATTTCACGCATTTGAATGCGCGGCTTAGACAAAATACCGTGCAGGAAAAATTATCCAATCTTTGGCTGGATTATTTGTTGATGAAGCAGAAGTCGGGAGAGGTTGCCTAGGTTGGGCGATAGCCGTAACCCAACACATCGAAGCGGCAAATGTTGGGTTATACGCTATCGCTAACTCGACCTACGCAATAACCCCCACTTCAGCGGTGAGCGAAGCGAGTCCGCTGCAATGCAGTGGCTAGGCAGGCTCCCGGGATTCGGTGGGGGGGCGATCAAGTTAATTCCCTTGGCCTCAAGCTCGGCCTCGCCGCGCTTGATGTCATCGAATAGGGCGCGAAGGTCATAGTTGAATTTCGCTCCGATAGCGTCTTTGATGGCGCGTACTTCCGTAATAATTTCGTCATTCATCGTTTTGTCCTCCCAGTAGTTCTTCGGGTGTACAGATAATCGGCAAGAATAAGCCCCGTTGTTCAAGATATTCTGCGATACCTTCCTGAATCAAAGGGTTGGCGATGTGCCGGCAATTCCATGTGAGCAAAAAATCGACATGGTGTAAAGTGGCAATTGAGATATGGAGAGCGTCTTCAATCGCTTTGGCTGGAATGAGGCGTTGGGCGATTAGTGCCTCGGCAAGACCAATCATCTCTTCCTCACTGCGAGTACATCCAGTTCTTCAAGCGCCGCCATTCTCCTTTGGGCCGCATCGGGGTCTCCTGCCGCGCATTCTTGCCAGACCGCTTGGGAAACCAAGAGGTGATATTCGAAACGCCTTTCCCACCATGATTGTGTAAGCTGCTGGTGGGCTGCTCCGAGAATCGTCTTGCTTGGACGAGCCGTTAAATAGCTGAGACGGGGTTTCAATATAAACTTTGCGCTTCATATCAATTATCTGATCTGTGATCGCTAGCCGTATTTCGAGATAACGGCAAAATGCAAGACCTGATTCTATACGCCATCGATGTCAGGCATTTAATTTTAACTCTGCCCCCAATTATTCTGCGTAAGCAAAGAAAGAGATTCCGCTAAAGCGGAATCTCTTATGAGCAAAATCGATCAACCGATTACACTGACTTGCGCTTGGCAATTCCGATCAAACCTAGCAGGCTCGAGCCGAGTAGCCAAACTGATGCTGGTAGAGGCACAGAGGCCGGCAAAACCTGGAGATGGGTAATAAAATCAAAACCAAAAGCGCCGCCACCCGCACCCGATACAGCCAACGCATAGGTTCCTGCCGCTAAGTTGGGCGCTAAAACCAATTGGTCGATAGGAGCCGAAAAAGGATTTTTCGCAAACGTATCGGTGCCGAAGGCAATGGTATTCGACGAATTGTTAAACTCAGCAAGACGAATGCTTGTGACAGTAAATATGCCAGCAGAAAAACCGCCGTTGTCTTTAACTCCTATGGCAATGTCTGCCGGCGTTATAAGATTAAAACCGACATACCACGGGGCAGGGTCGCCCGTTACGTCTGCGCCCAGCACCACATCTGATAGGGTCGGAAAAACATCGCTATAGTCTGGTACTACTGGAGAAGCAACAGCTCCATACGCTTGGCTCGATAGGCTAAGAACAAATATCATTGCAATTTTGTAGAGTTTTATTTTCATTTCAATTTAGTTAAGTTCGTCAAAAAAGACGAACTATTGAGCATAAGATGGTTTCGATTGATACTGC
>Ga0209798_10001392_pt1 | contig 14540 bp, 13 predicted proteins | sample DOMMetBare3Fresh_FD_187475 | JGI IMG/M metagenome (GOLD analysis project Ga0209798, IMG submission 187475) | Wetland sediment microbial communities from St. Louis River estuary, USA, under dissolved organic matter induced mercury methylation -... | ecosystem: Environmental > Aquatic >...
GTCGAGGAGGGGACCGGCCGCAAGGTCCTCGACCCGGCCACGATCCCGGCCGACATCCGCCCGCTCGCCGTCGAGCAGGTCGGGAACTACGCCATCCAGATCCAGTGGTCGGACGGCCACGGCCATGGCATCTACACCTGGCAGACGCTGCGCGAGGTCTCGGGGCTGTAGACGCGGAGCGGCGCGCGGCCCCCGCCGCGGTCAGCCAGGGGCTCGCCTTTCGGATCGGTTTTCGAGTTCCGGGCTCCCGCTGCCGGGTTGTGCTCCGGCCGTGGGGACGGGCTCCGGCCGCCCATCGGACCGGGCGCAGGCTACGGGATCGGGCGGAGGCCGCATCCGCAGGCGCCCCCCGCGCGACGCGTGCGCCGCGGCGCGCATCGGATCCCGCGCCGCGACGGCGAGCACGCGCCTGCGCCGCCGCACGCAGCACGGGACGTCGCCCGCCTCTCGCCGTCGCGCCGCTGGCGCACCGGCGCGCGACGCGGCAGAGGGTCGACACTCCGCGGCGCCGAGGACAGAGCGGCCGCAGCCCGATCCCGCAGCCGGAGCCCGCACGGGGAACCCGACAGGCGAAGCCCGGTACGAGAGGCGAGACCCAGCCCGGACCGCCCCGCTCGAACCGCGGGGCCCATTCCGCGCGCCGGTCCAGGTCTACAGCCCCGAGACCTCGCGCAGCGTCTGCCAGGTGTAGATGCCGTGGCCGTGGCCGTCCGACCACCGGATCTGGATGGCGTAGTTCCCGACCTGCTCGACGGCGAGCGGGCGGATGTCGGCGGGGATCGTGGCCGGGTCGAGGACCTTGCGGCCCGTCCCCTCCTCGATGCACTCGGCACAGGGGCAGGCGTCGCGAAGCCGGAGCGCCGGGATCGTCACCTCGGGGGTGCCGGGCCAGGAGATGCGGATCTCGCCCCGGGGCGTGACGTCGATGGCCTCGGGCGGCGAGGTCGGCTTTCCCTTGAAGGTGACGCGGTCGAGGAGGCCCATGTCGCGGAAGATGGTGGCGGCCCGCGCCCCTGTCAAGCCGATCGGTCGAGGGCGGCGAGCAGCGCCGAGCGGTCCTCGAGCGGGGTCGTGCACGGCGGCCCCATGGCCGCGTACAGCTCGGAGTGGCCGAGCGAAGGGGCGAGCCGGAGCACGGCGGCGGATCGCGTGCCGTAGTGCGGATCGAGGTGGATGCAGGCGCTCGTCCACGGCGCCGCCGAGTGGGAGCAGAGGATCTCCCGGAGCTTCGCGACCTCGAGGTCCACCGGCCAGCGGGTGCGCACCGAGTCGCCGCGCGGGCAGTGGCCCTGTGGGGAGTTCTCGGTGACGACGTGCAGGCCCGGCCCCAGCCACTCGAAGGCGAAGGCCTCGCCGTCGTACCACCACAGGAAGGCGCCCGTCCCGTCGCCGACGAGGAAATGGAAGGGGTTGAAGTGGCCGGTGTCCACCGCGCCCAGCGCCTCGCGTGCCGCCGCCGCCGAGTGGTGCGCCAGCGCGAGGCCCACGAGGTCCCCGCGGGAGCGCTTGCGGGGATCGGGGTAGTGGTCGGAGGGGAGCCGGTAGTTGGTCACCGCCGCGAACACGCCCCTCGAGGACACGCCGATCCAGGTGCCCCCGGCCTGGAGGTCGCGCGGGGCGGCGATGCGGATGCCGTTCGCGCCGTCGCGCAATCCCCAGCCCTCGGCGAGCCGCCCCAGCCGCTCGTCCCGGTTCGCCGCGACCACGAGCGGCCAGCGCCGGTCGGACTGGATGGCGACCGCGAGGGTGCACACGCCGACTTCTATAACACCCGCCCTACCGGCCGTCCTTCTCGACGCGGCGCGCGTTCCTCACCGCCGCGAGGAGGAGCTGGCGTTGCAGCTCGAGCGCGGGGGGGAGGGTCTTGCCGAGCTTGTCGAACCACTCCTTCTGGGACTCGAGCTCGAGCTCCCACTCGCCGAGGTCGATGCGCGTCACCTCCGCGACGTCCTCCGGCGGCGAGCCGAGGCCGCGCAGGTCGAGGTGGCCGGTGCCCGGGACCCAGCCCAGGATCGTCTCCTGGGCCCCGACGCGCCCGTGGCAGCGATCGACGATCCACTTGAGGACGCGCATGTTGTCGCCGTAGCCCGGCCAGAGGAACTCGCCGTCGGCGCTCTTCCGGAACCAGTTCACGAGGAACATCTTGGGAGGGCTGGGGATGCGCGACTGCATGTCGAGCCAGTGCTGGAGGTAGGAGCCGGCGTCGTAGCCCAGGAAGGGCAGCATGGCCATCGGATCGCGCCGGACCACGCCCACCTGGCCGGTGGCCGCGGCGGTGGTCTCGGAGCCGAGCGACGCGCCGAGGTAGGTGCCGTGGACCCAGTTGAAGGATTGCATCACCAGCGGGACGGTGTTGGAGCGGCGGCCGCCGAAGATGATGGCCGAGATGGGCACGCCCTTCGGGTCGTGGCAGAAGCGGGACAGCGCCGGGTTGTTGTCCATCGGCGCGGTGAACCGGCTGTTGGGGTGGGCCGCCTTCTCGCTCGACCCCTTCTTCCATGGCTGGCCCTTCCAGTCGATGAGCGTGTCGGGCGCCGGGTTGTCCTTGCCCTCCCACCACACGTCGCCGTCGGCAGTGCGCGCCACGTTGGTGAAGAGCGTGTTCTTCTCGACGCTCTTCATGGCGTTGGGGTTGGTCTTGTTGTTCGTCCCCGGGACCACGCCGAAGTACCCGTACTCCGGATTCACGGCCCAGAGCCGCCCGTCGCCGCCCACGCGCATCCAGGCGATGTCGTCGCCCACGGTGCGGATCTTCCAGCCCTCGAAGGCGGCCGGCGGGATGAGCATCGCGAAGTTGGTCTTGCCGCACGCCGACGGGAAGGCGGCGGCCACGTAGGTGATCTCGCCCTCCGGGCTCTCGGCCTCGAGGATGAGCATGTGCTCGGCCAGCCACCCCTCGCGCCTGCCCAGGTAGGAGCCGATGCGGAGCGCGAGGCACTTCTTGCCGAGGAGCGCGTTCCCGCCGTAGCCCGAGCCCACCGACCAGATGGTGTTGTCCTGCGGGAAGTGGCAGATGAAGCGCTTCTCGGGATCGCAATCGCGGACCGAATGCAGGCCCTTGTTGAAGTCGTTCTTGTCTCCGAGCCGCTCGAGGGCGACCTTCCCCATCCGCGTCATGATCCCCATGTTGAGGGCCACGTAGATGGAGTCGGTGAGCTCGATGCCGACCTTGGCGGCCGGCGCCTCGGCCGGCCCCATGACGTAGGGCACGACGAACATCGTGCGGCCCTTCATGGCGCCCTCGAGGAGGCCGCCGAGCTTCCGGTACGCCTCCTTCGGGTCCATCCAGTTGTTGGTCGGGCCGGCCTCGTCCTTGGTGGGCGTGCAGATGAAGGTGAGGTGCTCGACGCGCGCCACGTCGTTCGGGTTCGAGTGGTGGAAGTAGCAGCCCGGCCACCTCTTCCGGTCGAGGGGGATGAGCACCTTCTGCGCCACCGCCTCCTCGGTGAGCCGCTTCTGCTCCGCATCGGACCCTTCGCACCACTGGATGCGGTCCGGCTTGCAGAGCTTGGCCATCTCCTCGACCCAGGCGAGCAGATGGGGGTTCCGGGTCGGAGCGGAGGTGTTCGCGAGCATGCTCGGCCTTCCTGACGGGGTTGGGAAAGAGGGTTTTCTTAGCACACCCCTTCCGAGATTTCCGCTCTACTTCCCGAGCTTGTCCCGGAGCAGATCGCCCAGAGTTCCGAAGCCCTTGCCGCCGCCCTTGGGCGCCGAGCGGGACATGTACTCGCGCGCCTCGCGCCGCTCCGCCGCGGCCTCGGCCTGGGACTTGGAGAGCCGGATGCGCCCGCGCTCGTCGATCTCGGTGACGAGGCAGGTGAGGGTGTCGCCGGGCTTGAAGGCCTTGCGCAGGTCCGCGCCGCGTGGCGTGCCGGTCTCGGCCGACGGGACGAGGCCGCGGCCGCCGGCGAAGCGGACGAAGAGGCCGAAGGGCTCGATCTTGTCGACGGCGGCCTCGACCACGTCGCCTGGCTTGGGCGGAGCCGGTGGCTGCGGGCGGGGCGCGGCCGCGGACCCGGCCGGCGCCTCGGGCTTCGGGGCGAGGGCCCGGACCGAGAGGGCGATGCGCTCGCCTTTCTTCGGGTCCTCCCGGATCTCGAGGACCTGCACCTGCACCTTGTCGCCGGCATGGAGGAGGTCCTGGGGCTTCGAGACCCGGTCCCAGGAGAGCTCGGAGACGTGCACCAGGCCCTCGAGGCCGCCGATGTCCACGAAGGCGCCGTAGTCTTGCACGCTCGTGACCGTGCCCTCGAAGACGGCGCCGGGGGCGAGCTTCTCCCGCGTGGCCCTGGCCTGCTCGGCCCGCTCCTCCTCGAGGAGCGCGCGGCGCGAGACCACCGCGTCCCGCTCGTCCACCTTCTGCACGCGGAAGCGCAGCTTCTGGCCGACGAAGGCGGCCGGATCGCCCACGAAGCGCACGTCGATCTGGGACATGGGGCAGAAGGCCCGCTGGCCCATGACCTCGACCTCGAGGCCGCCCTTGTTGGCCGCCTTGACGACGCCCTCCACCGGCAGCCCGGTGCGGACGTGCTCGGCGAGGGCGTGGCGGTCATGGTGGGCGCGCGACAGGCCGCGCGAGACGGTGACGCCGCGCTCGCCGCCCTTGGTCACCACGCCGTCCACGATGTCGCCCTCGCGGAAGGCGAGGTTGCCCTCGGCGTCCTTCAGCTCGGCGACCTCGATGAGGCCGTCGGCGGCGCCGGAGCCCAGTTCCAGGAATGCGACGTCCTGGCCGAGGTGGAGGATCTTGCCCGCGACCTTCTCGCCCACCTCGAAGCGGCGCCGCGGCCCCGCCTGGGCCCCGGCCAGCATCTCGGCGAAGGAGCCCTCGTCCGGCGCCGGCGCCTCGGGGGCTGGCGGCGGCTCGGCGAGCGGCGCGGGCGAGGGGCGCGTCTGGCGGTCCGACGGCGCGCGCTGCTCCCGCTCTCGGCGCGGGCCGCGTCCGCCGCGCGCCGGGCCGCCCGGCGGGCGGCCGCCACGCGGGCCTCGCGGGGCGGGGGCGGCGGGTGCGGAGGGGGCGGGTGCGGAGGCGCCGGCCCCGACGCCGGCCTTCTCCTCGGCGAGGCGCTGCCACAGCGGTCGATTGTCGGCGGGTTTTCCACCGGCCTCCGGCGCGGCCGCGATGGTCTCCACCACCGGCTCCTCGATCCTGGCGCCGGGGCCCGGCGGCTTCACGTGCCCCTTGCGGACGACGATCGGGCCCTGGGATCCTGGCTTCTTCTCTTCGGTCATGCGGGGGCTGCTTCATAGCACAGCGCGGCGGCGTTTCGCACGCGGCGCGGCTGGGCTATAGGGGAGGCCATGCCGGAACGCAGGGTGGTCGTCTTCCTCTCGCACGCCGACGAGACGTCGCTGCGCCTCGCGGGGTCGTGCGCCCTCGCCGCCGCCGCCCTGGGGGATCGGGTGGACGTGTTCCTCTTCGGGCCGGCGCTGCCGGCGGTGGTGGCGGCTCGCGACGCGGCCGACGGGGCGGCCCGGCTCCTCCACCAGGCGCGCGGGACGGGGAGCTGCCGGCTGCTCGGCTGCAGCGCCAGCCTGGTCGAGGAGAAGGTGGACCCGGCGGAGGCGGACCGGGCGCTCGACGCAGTGGTGGGCTGGCCCACGGTCATGGAATGGTCGCGCGGCGTGGCCGATCGCTATTTCTTCTGACGCTGGCGCGCCAAGCAACCGTCAAAGGAAGGAGCCGCCCCTCGCGAGGCGGCTCCCCAAGACGGCGGACCGGAGAGGGACGTCAGTCGTCCATCGCCTCCTTGCGGCCGCCCTCCTTGGCCCACTTCTCCAGCATCTCGGTGGTGACCGACTTCGGCCGCTCGATGGCGTAGCCGAGGCCGCGGTCCCAGACGATGTTGGCGAGCACGCCCAGGGCGCGGCCGACGCCGAAGAGGACCGTGTAGAAGTCCCACTCGCGGATGCCGTAGTACCACTGGATCACGCCCGACTGCGCGTCGACGTTCGGCCAGGGGTTCTTGGTCTTGCCGTGCTCGGTGAGCACGCCGGGGGCGACCTTGTAGATCATGTTGACCAGCTTGAAGAGCGGGTCCTCCGGGAGGTGCTTCTGGCAGTACTCCATCTGCGCGACGTAGCGCGGGTCGGTCTTGCGGAGCACCGCGTGGCCGTAACCCGGGATGACCTGGCCGGCGTTGAGGGTGTCCCACAGGAACTTCTTCAGCTCCTCCTCGGTCGGGAGCTTGTTGTTCATCTTCTTCATCACGTTCTGCGTCCAGGAGAGCACCTCCTGGTTGGCGAGGCCGTGGAGCGGGCCGGCGAGGCCGTTGAGGCCGGCCGAGAACGAGTAGTAGGCGTCCGACAGCGCCGAGGCCACGAGGTGGGTGGTATGGGCCGAGACGTTGCCCGACTCGTGGTCCGAGTGGAGGATGAAGTACATGCGGGCCACGTCGTCGTACGGCGGCGGGACGCCCATCATGTGGGCGAAGTTCCCGCCCCAGTCGAGCTTCGGATCCGGGGCGATGAAGGTGTCCCCCTTGTACTTCATCCGGTAGATGTACGCGGCGATGCTCGGCAGCTTCGCGAGCAGGTTCATCGCGTCCTCGTACATCGGATCCCACATCTCGGTCTTCTTCATGCCCTCGTTGTAGCGCTTGACGAAGACCGCATCGCGCTGCATCGAGAGGACCGCCGCCGAGAGCATCGTCATCGGGTGGGTGTCGCGCGGCAGGGCGCGCAGCACGTCCGTGACGTACGCCGGCACCTGGGCGCGGGACTTCCACTCCTCGACGACCTCCTGCGTCTGCGCCGCCGTCGGGACGTCGCCGGTGAGGAGGAAGTAGAAGAAGCCCTCCACGAACGGCTGGTCGCGGCCCGGCACCTTCTGCAGCGCCGCGAAGGTCTCGGGAATGGTCTTGCCGCGGAAGCGGATGCCCTCGAAGGGATCGAGGTACGAGATGTCCGTGACCAGGCTGCGAACGTCCCGCGCGCCGCCGATCGCCTGGCCGATGTTGACCTTGTCGATGACGACGTTGCCGAACTCCTTGTTGAGCTTGGTGATGCGGGGACGGAACGCCTCGATCTTCTCGAGGAGCTTCGCCTTGAGTGTGCTCATCTTGGCCATTCGAGGACCCCCCTGAGGGCGGAGTGGAGTGAAGTGGGTTTCTGCGAGCGCGTAGAGCGTGAGAACGCGGAATCCTACCCACGCCGCGAGCGATCGCGCAACAGAAGAAGAGGCGCCCTCGGCGTGGCGCCATCGACTTCTCAATCAATATTGACGGCCATCAAACGCGCCTGCGCGCGGCGCCGATCGCGAGCAACCCGCCCACCGCGGCGACGGCGAGGCCGCAGGCGCCGCTGAAGAGGAGGTTGGCCGACGCCTCCCGTGTTCCCACGCTCAGGATCGCGACGCGCGAGGCGAGATCCGACTCGGGGAGCCCCTGCACCGCGCGGTCCACCTTGCGCTGGCCGGTCCCCACGCCCAGCTGGCCGGAGGCGAGGACGGCGGCTGCGAAGGCGGCGGCGACGCTGCCGGGGCGGCCGGTGCGGCGGCCCACCGTCACCGTGGCGGCGATACCGGCGAGGGCGAAGAACAGCGTGAGGTACGCGCCGAATCCCGACTCGTGCATGATCTCGAGCATCGTCGTCTCCCGAGGCGCCGGCACCGGCCGGGCGCCGTGTTCCGCGCCGGCGGGTGCCGGCGCGGGGTGGCTACGGCCCTCCGGTTTTCCGCCGCGGCACCCGCAGGGCGGAGAGCCCGGAAGCGAGTGCCCCGTGCAGGAGCACGGTGAGGGTGGCGAGGGCGAAGCCGGTGACGGCGCAGGCGAGCGGCTCGCGGAGGCCCGCGCGGAGGGCCTCCGGCGAGAGCAGCCCCGACTCCCAGCGCGCCAGCAGAACGTGGTAGCCGAGGGCGGTCCCACCGAGCCCGGCCAGCGCCGCGCCCGCCGCGAGGTAGAGGGGCGCGGGCGTGTCCTCTGCGAGGGCCGCGGGCCCGTGGTCTCGCAGCACGAACCAGACGAAGAAGCGGCGCAGCTCGAGGAAGAGGGCCAGGGCGCCGAGCGCCAGGACGAGAGCGACTGCGGCGCCGCCCTCGCGCAGGAAGAGGACCAAGGGGACCTCCGCGGAGAGGAGCCAGAGCAGGGCGAGGAAGGGGAGGGCGAGCGCGGCGGGCTCGGCGAGTGCCCGCGCCCGGGCCGGGAGACGATCGAGGGCGCGGCGCGCCGCGGGGCGATGGACGTCGGCCAGGGCCGCGAGGTCGGCGGGGTCGAGCGACACCTCGCGCAGCGCGGCGTCGCGGGCGTCGGCCTCGCCGAGCCCCCGCTCGCGGAAGGCGTGGTACGCGGCCTCGAGGTCGGCCGCGAGCTCGTCGAGGATCTCGGCCCGGTCCGGGTAGGGGACGTCCAGCCTCTCGGCGACGTGGGCGAGCGCCTCGCCGAATGGGTCCGCCGGGGCGTTCACCCCGCCTCCCCGAGCAGCCGCGCCAGCGCGCCCGCGAGCGCACGCGCCCGCTCCCGCTCCGAGGCGAGCGCCTCCTCGCCGCGGTGGTTGAGGCGGTAGACCTTCTTGCGCTTGGCCGGCCCCAGATCCCGCCAGTCCCCCGCGATGAGCCCCTCCCGCTCGAGCCGGTGGAGGATGGGGTAGAGGGCGCCGAAGGAGAGGCTGAAGAAACCGCCACTCCTCTCGCGCAGGAAGGAGGCGATCTCGTAGCCGTGCTTCGGCCCGTCCTTCAGGGCGACGAGGACGAGGAAGCTGCCGCGGGCCTCTCTCTGAGCTGTCATGTCGATATATCGAAGGTCAATATATACGGCGCAGCCGCTCCGAGCAAGCTCTTCTGATCCCCTGGATCCCCTGGTCCCTGGTGCCGTCCCCTGGGCCCCTGGTGCCGTCCCCTGGCGTCCCCTGGTGCCGGACAACTCAGTTTTGCGGTCCCTGGCGGTCCCTGGTGCCGGACAACTCAGTTCAAGACAAAAAAAGGAGCCACCGCGCAGGCTTGCGGGGTGGCTCCGGCTCTCTCGAGCGCTGTCTCCCTCGGGTGACCCGAGGATTCCTGCTACTTGCCCCAGACGATTGCGGCAGCGACCTGGGCGGCGATCTGGCTCGCGGGGACGGGCCTCGACTCCGCCGGCGGGCGCCCCGCAGCGATCGAGGGGTCTGCAGCGACTGCAGCCTCCTCGATCTTGCGCGGCCTCTCGACGCCGGCACTGGACCGGCAGGGCCGGCACCAGGGCTGATTGCGGATCGCGCCGTCGGCCATCTTTCGCAGCCCGAACTGCGAGAGGGGGCGCATCTTGTGGCACTTGAGGCACATGAGGGTGATGAACACCTCGTTGCCGTCCGCGTCATACACCGACGACCGGCGCCGGCGCGGCTTCGGGGGCGCCGCGGGGTCGCGCGACCTGCGGCCGATCTCCACCTCTCCCCTGGCGATCACGGGAGCCACCATCACCTTCACGGCCATCTGCGGACCTCCTCGTCGTCCGAAACTCTCGGGCGGGGACCTGTGATCGCACGCTACCGCCGGGGTCTGACAGCCAGGTGATCGCGCACCGCCTCCTCCAGACCGGATCGGCGGGGACCTACCCGGGCCTACCCCGGTCCGACCATGGCTGCCGGCCGAGCGGTGGGCGTCGCATCGAGGCAGGCGGCTCGCGTCCCGTCCGCCGGCGCCCGTCGCGGAGGCGCCTGGCTAGCGCAGCCCCACGACGCGCCCTTCCGTGTCGATGTCGATGTCCTCGGCTGCCGGACGCGCCGGAAGCCCGGGCATGAGCTGTACGTCGGCGGTGACCGCGGTCACGAAGCCGGCTCCGGCCGCGAGCCGCACCTCCCGAACCGGCAGCCGGAACCCGCGCGGGTTCGGTCCGAGGAGCGGGTCGTGGGAGAACGAGAACGGCGTCTTCGCGACGCACACCGGCAGCCGCCCGTGGCCAAGCTGCTCGAGCTCGGAGATCTGGGCGGCCGCGGCGCGCGTCAGCTCGAGGCCGCTCGCCCCGTAGACGCGGGTGGCGACCGTCTCGAGCTTCTGCGAGAGGGGTGCGTCGTCAGGGTAGAGGAGCCGGAAGCCGGGCGCACCCTCCTCGCCCGCCTCGAGGACGGCGCGCGCCAGGTCGAGCGCTCCGGACCCACCGTCGGAGTAGTGGGTGGCCGCGACCGCCGCCCGGGCCCCCGCCGCCCGCGCGGCCGCGAGCACGGCCTCGACCTCGCCGGGCGCGTCCTCCGGCCGCGCGTTCAGCGCCACCACCACCGGCACGCCGAAGGTCCGGACGTTTCCGATCTGGCGCGCCAGGTTCTCGCAGCCGCGGCCGACCGCGGCGGCGTCGGGCGCGGCGAGCGCCTTCTCGTCGAGCTTTCCGCCCTCGCGGTGGCCGGCGCCGCCGTGCGCCTTGAGCGCTCGTACGGTTGCGACCAGCACCGCCGCCGCCGGGACGAGGCCGCTCTGCCGGCACTTGATGTCGAAGAACTTCTCCGCCCCGAGGTCGGCGCCGAACCCCGCCTCGGTCACCGCCCAGTCGGCGAGGCCGAGCGCCAGGCGATCGGCGATGACCGAGCTCGTGCCCTGAGCGATGTTGCCGAACGGGCCCGTGTGCACGAGAACCGGCGACCCCTCCAGCGTCTGCATGAGGTTGGGCCTCACCGCGTCGCGAAGCAGCACCGCCATGGCGCCGGCGACGTGGATTTCCTCGAGCGTGACCGGCCTTCCGTCGAGGCGCCTGCCCACCACCATGCGCCCGAGCCGGCCGCGGAGGTCGCGCAGGTCGGCTGTTAGGGAAAGGGCCGCCATCACCTCGGAGGCGGCCGTGATGATCCACCCGGTCTCCCGTACCGGACCGTTGGACCGCCCCCCGAGGCCCACCACCGCGTCCCGGAGCACGCGGTCGCTCACGTCCACGGCGCGCGGCCAGGTGATCGAGCCGGGCTCGAGCCCGAGCGCGTTGCCGTGGTTCAGGTGGTTGTCCACCATGGCGGCGCCGAGGTTGTGGGCCGCGCCGACGGCGTGGAAGTCGCCGGTGAGGTGGAGGTTGAACACCTCCATCGGAACCACCTGGGAACGCCCGCCGCCGTTCCCGCCCCCCTTGATGCCGAACACCGGGCCGAGGGAGGGCTGGCGCACCGTGAGCGCGGCCCGCCGCCCGAGCCTGCGCAGGGCGTCGGTGAGGCCCACCGCCGTGGTGGTCTTGCCCTCGCCGAGCGCGGTCGGGGTGATGGCGGTGACGACCACGAGCCGTCCGGGCTGGCGGACGGCGAACCGGGCCGGCGGAGCGATCGGGAGCTTCGCCGCGCAGTTGCCGTACGGCTCGACCTCCGCGGCGGACAGGCCGAGCTCCCCCGCGACGTCCGCGATGGGCCGAAGCCTGGCCGCCTGCGCGATCTCCAGCGAGGTGGGCATGGACGGAGTCTAGCCGACGCCGCCGGGCGGTTGCGGTAGAGTCGATCGCCGACCCGTGTTCGCCCGCCTCTTCGACCGCCTCGAGGCCCTCTGGGAGGGCGCCGCCGCAAGGCGCGCCGTTTCCATCGCGCTCGTGGGCATCTTCGCCGCGACCCTGGCGCTCATCGAGCTCGGGCGGCGGGGCCTGCTCCCGGCGCGCCTCGCGGAGGCCCTGCCGCGCAGCCACTTCCACGCCGTCCAGGTGGCCTTCTACCTGCTGCTCGCCTACGAGGTGCTCGGTCTGGTATTCGGGATCGCTCGCTCCGTCTCCAATGCCGCCGGCAAGCAGTTCGAGATCTTCTCCCTCATCCTGCTCCGGCAGTCGTTCGAGTCGTTCGGTCACCTCGACGAACCCCTCGCGTGGGGCCAGGCACAGGGCACGGTGCTGCAGATGCTCGCCGACAGCGCCGGCGCGCTCCTCATCTTCGTGATCCTGGGCTTCTACTATCGCCTGCAGCGGCACCGGCCGCTCTCGACCGATGCGAAGGACCGCGCGAGCTTCATCGCCGCGAAGAAGGCCATCGCCCTCCTGCTTCTCGCGGTGTTCGCGGTGGTGGGCCTGCAGGCGGGGGTGGGGCAGGCCTTCCTCGGGGAGAGGCACCAGTTCTTCGAGATCTTCTACACGCTGCTCGTCTTCGCCGACATCCTCGTGGTCCTCATTTCGCTCCGCTACAGCTCCAGCTACCCGGTCGTCTTCCGGAACTCGAGCCTGGCGGTGTCCACCGTGCTCATGCGCGTCGCCCTCTCGGCCCCGCCATTCGCGAACGCGCTTCTCGGAGTCGCCGCCGCGCTCTTCGCGCTGGCGCTCACCGTCGCCTACAACGCCTTCTCCCCGCGCCCGGGACAAAGCGAGCCGGCCGACGCGGGCTGACCGCCCGCCCCGGAAAGGTCGCCTGGCGAGGAAGGGAGCGCCGCCGGGCCCTGCGGGCGGTACGATTCACCCGGACCGTCCGGAGGTGGGCGATGGCCCTGGACCCGAAGAAGGCGCGACGCTTCACCTGGTGGCTCATCGGCGCCCTTTGGCTCGCCGTCCTCCTGTACTCGACATGGGTCCAGCCAGCGCGCACCGAGACCCTCGCCTACAGCGACTTCAAGACCGCGGTGGCGGAGGGGAAGGTCCTGGAGGTGGTGGTCTCGGGCAGCGAGGTCCAAGGCAAGCTGAAGGCGGCGCCGGACGCGAAGGACGGGCAGGGGCGGGCCTTCGTGACGACGCGCGTGGACGACCCCGATCTCGTCCGCGACCTCTCCAAGGCCGGGGTGAAGACCGCGGGCTCGGCCGATCGGGCCGCCCCCTGGTGGTCGATGCTGATGTGGCTTCTGCCCGCCGCCTTCTCGGCGCTGCTCCTCGTCGCGCTCCTGCGCCGGGGGGGAGGCGCAGGCCAGGGCTTCATGACGGTGGGGCGCAGCAAGGCCCGGATCTACGCCGAGACCGACATCAAGGTGACCTTCGCCGACGTCGCGGGAGTGGACGAGGCCAAGGAGGAGCTCGCCGAGGTGATCGAGTTCCTGAAGACGCCGGAGAAGTTTCGCCGGCTCGGGGGCAAGATCCCGAAGGGCATCCTCCTCGTCGGCCCGCCGGGGACCGGGAAGACCCTGCTCGCGCGGGCGGTGGCGGGCGAGGCCCGGGTGTCGTTCTTCTCCATCAGCGGCTCCGAGTTCGTGGAGATGTTCGTGGGGGTGGGCGCGGCGCGCGTCCGCGACCTCTTCACGCAGGCGAAGGAGAAGGCGCCCTGCATCATCTTCATCGACGAGCTGGACGCGCTGGGAAAGGCGCGCGGGATGGGGCCGATGGCGCACGAGGAGCGGGAGCAGACGCTGAACCAGCTGCTCGTCGAGATGGACGGCTTCGACCCGCGGGTCGGCGTCATCATCATGGCGGCCACGAACCGGCCGGAGATCCTGGACCCGGCGCTGCTGCGCGCCGGACGGTTCGACCGGCACGTGCTGGTGGACCGGCCGGACAAGGTTGGACGGCTCGCCATCCTCCAGGTCCACGCGAAGAGCGTGAAGCTCGCGAGCGCGGCCGACCTCGAGACCATCGCCGCCATGACCGCGGGGCTCGTCGGTGCCGACCTCGCCAACGTGGTGAACGAGGCGGCGCTCCTCGCGGTGCGGCGCGGCAAGGACGGGGTCGAGCTCGCCGAGCTCCAGGAGGCGGTGGAGCGGATCATCGCCGGCCTGGAGAAGCGCAACCGCGTGCTGAACCGAATGGAAAAGGAGCGGGTCGCTCATCACGAGCTCGGTCACGCGCTGGTGGCCATGTCGCTCCCGGGCCAGGACGCGGTGCAGAAGATCTCCATCATCCCCCGCGGCATCGCCGCGCTGGGTTACACGCTACAGCTCCCGACGGAGGACCGGTTCCTGATGACCGAAAGCGAGCTCGAGTCCAAGATCGCGGTCCTGCTGGGCGGACGGGTGGCGGAGGAGATCGTGTTCGGCGACGTATCTACCGGTGCACAGGACGACCTCCTCAAGGCGAGCGACATCGCGCGCAGCATGGTGAGGGCATACGGCATGAGCAAGAAGCTCGGTCCCCTGTCGTTCGAGCGCGACGGCCGGCCGCTCTTCCTCCGGACGGGTCAGCTGCCGGAGAGGCCCGACACGAGCGAGGAGGTCCTCCGGCAGATCGACGGCGAGGTGCGGCGCATCGTGGAGGCGCAGCATGCCCGGGCCCACGAGGTCCTCGCGGCGCGCGAGCCGCTGCTGCGGGAAGCGGCGCGAATGCTCCTCGCCCAGGAGACCCTCACAGGCGACGAGCTCGCCGCCATTGCAGCCCGCACGAACTCAGCGGTGCCGGAGGCCATCCCCTTCCTGCCGCAGGCGAAAACGGAGTCCTCGCGTCGCTGAGGCGAGCGACATGCGGGGTGCACCCCGGGCAGGCGGCTGGCGAGCCCGGTCTGGCACGTGCGAGCGCGGCGGTCACGCTGCGGAACGGCCACTTACGCCTGTAGGCCGTTCTGAGCAGACACTTCTCCGAAGGCGGCACCGCCGCGCCGCAGTCATGTTCGGGGAGGGGGACGAGCCTCTAACCGGCAGGCTCGGCGGGCGGCCTTTTCCAGGCCTCGAGCTTCATCTGCATCCAGTCGTCGTCGCCGATGAAGGGGCCGCAGGTGAGGTCTGGGCGCCTGACGCGTAGCTGCGCCGAGTACCGGAGAGCGAAGAGGTGCACGTA
>Ga0209798_10001396_pt1 | contig 14518 bp, 10 predicted proteins | sample DOMMetBare3Fresh_FD_187475 | JGI IMG/M metagenome (GOLD analysis project Ga0209798, IMG submission 187475) | Wetland sediment microbial communities from St. Louis River estuary, USA, under dissolved organic matter induced mercury methylation -... | ecosystem: Environmental > Aquatic >...
GCCCATCCTTCGAGACAGATGCACGCAAGAGCGTGCATCTCCTCAGGATGAGGCGGGTATTCCGACCCGATTCAAACTGAGCGAAATCTGCTCTAGGTCTCTCGTGTGCCGTGCCCACCAGCTGTAGCTCCCGCACGTTGGCCAAGGTGGTGGGCACGGCGCACGATAGGATTTGCCACATGGAATAGCCGTGCGAGCGCCTTTGCCCACCCTACGGCGCCTCGTTGCTGCTACCGCGCCGGCTGCCTGCGCTCCTCGGAGGGCGATCCGCTCTGGATCGCCTTTCGGATCTGCTCCAGCACGGCTGGCTGCGTGTTGACGATCTCGGCCACGGTCTTGTGTAGCTCATCGCCAGTCCATGGGCTGATGTCGAGATCCTGCTGCTTGGCTTCGGCCAGGAAGTCGGCGTCCTTCATGGTGGCGTCGAAGGCGCGCCGCAACGCGTCGACCCGCTCTTGGGGCACATTGTCATTGGTGGCAACTGGCCGCGCCAGCGCCATGGTGCGCGAGATGAAGTCGAACACCAGTCTCTCGTTCGGTGAACGCGCCAGATCTCGTAGAAGCGGAACGCGCGCGTGATCCTTGTCCGGCTGCATGCCGGTCTGGATGATCACATTGAACCCGCTGGCTGCGTTCGGATGGCTGGCGAACAGCGCGCGCAGGTTGGTGGTGATGCGGCCTTCGGTCTCGCCGCGCTCCATGGCGAGATTCATCTCGGGGCTGTTGCGATAGCCGACGATGTTCTTGAACCGTGTCCCCAGGAACTGGTTGAGGATCGAGACCAGGATCACCTCGCTGCCGCCGGCGCCGGTTGCGGCGAGCGTGGTTTCGCGCTGCCTGGCGTCCTCGAGCGTCCTGGTAGCGGAGGCGCGGCGCGTCACCAGGAACAGGTTTTCGTCGCTCATATTGCCGATCCAGTTGAGCGCCCGCATGTCGATGCCGCTCTTGTCGAGGCCGAGCGCCTGATCCATCGGCTGGGTCTGCGTCACCATCGTCAGCGCGGTGCCGTCGTGCGGCGCGACCTTGTCGAAATAGTTGAGCGCGGTCAGCCCGCCCCCGCCCGGCATGTTCATGGGGACGGCCGTCGGGTTGCCCGGAATGTGGCGGACGATGTGGCGCGCCAACAGCCGCAGATAGAGGTCGTAGTTGCCGCCCGGCGCCGCCCGGATGATGACCTTGAGCTGCTTGCCGCGATAGAAATCCGCAACGGGTTGAGCGAGCGCGCTTGCGGCCACAAACGTTGTCGGGACAACAACGAGTGCCGCGACAATGAAGCTGCGAAAGCGCATGGTGCTCACCGGCGTTTGAGCATGGCGTTGATCAAGAGTGCACGACGCCAACGCTGACATGCAAGCGCCGATTCCGTGTCGCGGCAGGCTCTCGCATCCGTCGCGAGCGCTTGCCAGGGCGCGCGGCGGCGGCGACAATCCGGCTATAAAGACGGGAGGATTCGATGAGGTGCTCGATGGGAGCCATCGCCTTTTTGGCGCTGCTCGTGCTGGGGTCCTCGGCCGCGCAGGCGGACTACCCGGATCGGCCGATCCGCATCATCGTGCCCTATACGCCCGGAGGCACCATCGATGTGCTCGCCCGCCTCATCGCGCCGCGCCTGACGGCCGCCTTGGGCCAGCCGGTGGTCATCGACAATCGGCCGGGTGCCGGTGGCAATATCGGCGCTGATGCCGTGGCGAAGGCGCCGCCGGACGGCTACACGCTGTTTCTCGCCACCAATGCCCCGCTGACCATCAACGTCGCGGCCTATCAGAACATCAAATATGACCCGTTGCGGGACTTCGTGCCGATCACGGTCGCGGGCGAGAATCCGGTCTTGCTGGTGGCGCATCCCTCACTGCCCGTGAGCTCGATCGCCGAGTTGATCGCGTTCGCCAAGGCGAGGCCTTCCGAGCTTGCGGCCGGCACGTCGGGTCTCGGCACGACCACGCATCTCTCGCTCGCCCAGTTCAACAAGCTCGCTGGCGTCGATGTGCGGCATATCCCGTATCGCGGCGGCGTCCCGAGCCTGACCGCGGCCGTCGCAGGTGAAGTGCCGCTCACCTTTAGCGACAACGTCCCTGCGATGCCGCTCATCCGGGACGGACGCCTCAAGGCGCTGGCGACGACCGGACAGCGGCGGTCCGGCATTGCGCCCGATGTGCCGACTATGGTCGAGGCGGGGCTGCCGGGCTTCGATATCGTCGCGACGTCGTGGTTCGCGGCGCCCGGTCGCACCTCGATGGATATCGTGCAGAAGCTCAATCGCGAGACGCTGCGGGCGCTCAACGACCCGGAGTTTCGTAACAAGCTGCGCACCATGGGGATCGATCCGCTCGGCCTCACGCCCGAACAGGCGGCCGCGTTCCTGCGAAGCGAGCTGCCGCGCTGGAAGGCGATCGTGACCGACGCGGGCGTGAAGCTCGAATGAAGCACTGAAACGGCACAGCGGATGCTCGGCGAATTGACCAGGCGAAATGTGCGGCTGCGAGCAGGCGCGCCTGCCATCGTGTTCGAGGGGCGTACGCTCACGCATCGGCAGTTTGGCGAACGGGCGTTTCGCCTGGCGCATGCGCTCGTGGCGCTTGGCGTCGGGCCGGGCGACCGGGTCGCGGTGCTCGCGCAGAACTGCCCCGAATATATGGAAGCCTACGCGGCTGCCGAGCTTGGCGGCTGGACGACCGTCACGGTGAACTACCGGCTCACGCCGTCGGAGATTTCCTACATTCTGGCCGACAGCGCCCCAAAGGCATTGATCGCGGAGGCGGACCTGCTGGCGCGGGTCGAGCCGGCGGCTCAAGGCGCGCTCGCGCACATTCTCACGATCGGAGAGGGCGGTTCCTACGAGCAGGCGCTGGCGGGCGCGGCACCGGCGGACGCGCGAATGCCGGTGGGCCCCGACGCGACCGCCTTCCTGATCTACACCAGCGGCACCACCGGGCGGCCGAAGGGCGTCATGCTAAGCCATGGCGGCCAGATGCAGTCGGCGCGCATCTCGGCGCTCGAAGGCCAGGTGCGCCCGACCGACCGCTTCGTCCTGGTGATGCCGCTCTATCATATCGGGGCGCGCAACCTGTGGCTCATGAACTCGTTGTTCGGGTGTCCGATCATTCTGCACCGTGCGTTTCGCCCGACCGAGTTCATGGCGAGCGTCCGTGACCACCTGGCGACCGCGACGCTGCTCGCGCCGACCATGCTGAACGATCTCCTGGATGCGGGCGGCAGCCGCGCGACGCTGCCGTCGCTGCGGAAGATCATCTATTCGGCGGCCCCGATGCCGGAGCGCCTGTTGCGGCGCGCGATCGCGGCGTTCGGCCCGATCTTCACACAAGTCTACGGCATGACCGAGTCGGGCGGGCCTGGCTGCACGCTGCACGCCCATCAGCACGTGGTGGAGGGACCGGCCGAGGCCGTGCGGCGGCTGCGCTCGGCGGGGCAGCCGATGATCGGCTGCGATGTGGAGACGCGCCGCCCGGACGGCTCCCCTTGCGCGGTCGGGGAGCCCGGCGAGATCGTCATCCGCAGCGACGCGTTGATGACCGGCTATTGGAGGAACGAAGCTGCGACGCGCGAGACCCTGCGCGGCGGCTTCTTGCACACCGGCGACATCGGCGAGATCGACGCGCATGGCTTCGTCTACGTGGTCGACCGGCTCAAGGAGATGATCGTGTCGGGCGGCGAGAACATCTATTCGCGCGAGGTCGAGAACGCGCTGATGGGCCATCCTGGCGTGCTCGAGGCGGCGGTGGTGGGCGCGCCCGATCCGCGCTGGGGCGAGGCGGTGGTGGCGTTCGTGGTCAAGCGGCCCGGCCACGACGTGACGAGCGAGGCGATCATCGAGCATTGCCGGCAAGCGATCGCCGCCTACAAGCGTCCGCGCGAGGTGCGTTTCATCGAGGCTTTGCCCAAGCTGCCGAACGGCAAGGTCGAGAAGTTCAAGCTGCGCGCCCCTTTGTGGGTGGGGCACGATCGGGTCATCTGACGCTACGCCATGATCCGATCAAGTTGAATCAGGATCATGGCGTAGCTTGCTTAGCATGATCTTTTCCGAAAACCGGTTTCCACTTTTCGGGATCATGCTCTAGTTCCATGCAGCAGGCGCGACCTCAGGCCACTGGTGTCGATGAATTCAATGCCGTGCATTTCGAAGGCAGCCCGGATGGCGTCGAGATTGCGGCCGCGCGTGCTGGGCACGGCATCGAACTTTTCCGCGCGGGCGATGGCTGATTCAGATACGCCGCAGAGATTCGCGAGATCCTGCACCGACCAGCGCAAGAAGGCGCGCGCCGCGCGAATTTGAGCGCCCGTGATTGCCGGCTTCGCCGCTTGCATGTTCCAGCTCGCGCGATTCTAGTCCGGCAGCACATTTATCTCTCATGGAAAGCCTGGACGCAAGCGACGCAAGATAAGGCCGTCCGCGCCCAAGGATTGGGCAGCCCGCTGCCGTGTCTCAAGGCAGCACGCGCGTGCAGGAGGAGCGCGTGCGGATGAGCGTGCACGGTTCGATGGCACGAAATCTGCAGTGCCGGGTTGTGTGGGGCTGTAAGCCCTTCGTGCCGGGGTATGAGCTGACACCGAGCGGAGGTCGCGATGCTCGCAAGAACACTTGTCGTCATGACTTCTGGTGCTTGCATCCTTCGGGACGCAGGCACGGGATAACGGTCAATACACGCAGGTTTCTCCGGATATCAAACGTTGGGTGGAAGGTCTGACGGATGACAAGGGCCGCGGCTGCTGCGCCACCGCAGATGGCTTCAGGCCTGAAGAAGTCGAGTGGGATATGACCGAGAATGCGTATCGAGTGATGATTGCGGGCCAATGGTTCACGGTGCCGGATGGCGCTGTCATCAAGCAGGCGAACCGAATCGGCTACGCCATTGTCTGGTATTTCGTTGACAATGGCGCGCTCACCATCCGCTGCTTCCTGCCCGGGAGTGGCGCATGAACCAGTAAGCGTCGAACGGCACAGGCTGACGTGCTGTTCACGCGCCTCCAGGCCTGCTTGACGGTTCAACTGTCGAGCAGGCTCTGGCGCGCGGTGCGGGCAAAAACCCAGCGGCCGAAAATGAGCACGATCGCGACCAGGAGCGTGACCAGGATCGCCGCGATCACGAACGTCTGTGCCGACACCGCAAGCCGCGTCGGCAGATAGCCCATCACGGTCTGGAGCTGGCGCAGCTCCCAGACCAGCTTGGTGATGCCGAAGCCGACAGCGAGGCTGATCAGCGCGCCGATGACGAGGCCGATCAGCGAGGGTCCAAACACGTTGGGCAGGAAGAAGCGGACGACGTCGCTCGGCCCGGCGCCGCGGATGCGCAGCAGCGCAAAGGTGCGGCGATCCTCGAGATAGTTCGCATAGGCGACCGAGAAGATGCCGATGACGGCGAGCAGCAGGCCGCCGAACAGATAGATCTGCACGTTCTGACGCGCGAGGAAGATATACATGTCGCTGCCGAGGCGGGCGACCTCGGTGTTGATGTCACGCACGTCGAGCGGCTGGACAGGGAGACTTCCCAGGACCGCGTCGCGCAGCGCCGCCGAGGACACGCTGGATGCCGCAGCGATGCTGATCACGACGCGTGGGATGAGCACGTCGAGATTGGCCAGGCCCGGTGTGCGCTCGGCCGCGACCAGGTAGGGGCTGCTGGCGAACAGGTGATTGAGATAGTCGACGCGGGCGCCGATGAAGCCTTCGCGATCGTTGACGGTGCGCAACGGCACGCCGGGCAGGAAATAGATCGAGCCGCCGAACGGCAGCCGCGCCAGCGCCTGATTGGAGTTTCGCCCGACCGGCATCGGCTGGTCCAGCGCGCGCTTGTAGTAGCGTCCCATCGGGCTCGACGCGAGCACCTTGCCGTCGGCGAGGCTCTGCACCAGCTGTGCGAAAGGTGCGTGCTCGCCGAGTGCGGGCTCAGAATAGATGGCCTTGATGTAGTTGCGGGTATCGTCAATCAGATAGATCGGCACGCCGCTGAAGCCGCGGTCCGGCATGTAGAGGCCTTCGACCAGCCCCTCGACGATCACGGCGGCCCCGCCGACCTGCGGTAGTGCCACGATCTTCTTCACGATCGGATCGAGGGTCTGCCACAGCACGCCGACGCGCTGCTGCAGCCCGCCGCGCGACTGGGCTTCAGCCGGCATCAGGTCGAGCGCGTTGAGGGTGAGCTGGATGTCGCTGCCGAGCTGGACGCGCGCGCCGCGCTCGGTCTTGTTGTCGAACACCGCGATCATGACCGTGGGATAGAGCGCGATGCTGGTGAGGAGCGCGACGATAAGCAGGAAGCTTGCGGCGCGATGGCGGCGCACCTCCATGTGGCGCAGCGATGCGCTACGCAGCGGCCCCGCCATCATGTAGGTCAGCGGCGCGATCAAGGCCGACATCAGCTTCTGCCGGGAGGCGATGAGCGTCACGAGGCCGTAGATGAACAGCGGGAAGCTGACGAAATCAAGCGCGCGGTCGGCGTCCGCGACCCAGGGCTGCTCGGAGAGGTTTGTCAGCGACCGGTCTGTGATCCAGCCGGCGAATTTGGCGCCGCCGATGGCGAGCGCGAGGAACTGCAACAGGCCGAACCGCACACGCACGGAATGGCCTTCCGAGCTGGTGACGCGGCGGGACGCTTCGAGCGGCGACACGCGGGACGCCTCGTGCACCAGGCGCCGCCCGGTCGCGAGCGCAATCGCGATGCCGACGCCGAGGAAGATCGCGAGATAGAGCGGCTCCTGGATCTTCGGAATGAGTTCGAGCGGCGGGATGCCGCCGAAATAGATGGTGAGCGGCACGATCGTGCCCAGGATCGCGCCCAGGACGCCGCCGAAGAGCCCGCCGAGCCCGATCGCGAGCAGGAGGGTTGCGCCGATGGCGCGCCCGGGAACGCCGCGCAGGCGCAGCAGCCCGAGCTTCCTGCGCTCGTTGAGCAGCAGCAGGTTCGAGAGATTGCCGAGCAGCACGCCGGCGATCAGCAAGAGTGGCAATGAGACGAGCAGGCTGATCAGCGCGATCCTGCGGGCGATGTCGTTCATGCGCACGAACATCGCGCCGAGATTATGATCGACGGCGGCGCCGGCAGTGATCTCCTGCACCTCGTCGGTCAGATAGCTGCCGACCTGCGTGATCCGCCGCAGCGAGCCGTCGATGTCCCAGCCGGACACCAGCGCCGGACGATCGACGCGAACGAGGTGGATGATTTCGGGGAAGTATTTTCCGGGATCGCCGTGGAAGTCGCCGTCTTCGTGATGGATGAAGCCGCGCGAGACCTGATCGAAAGTCGCGAGCGTCTTGTCGTCCCAGGGCGTGACCAGGATGAGGCCGAGCTCGGGAACGAGCGTCGGGGAGCTCGTCTGTTCCAGGAACCAGCGATTGATCTCGGTCGCGTCGATCCGGATCACCCGCTCGATCGGGGTCGTCAGCGTGATGACCTCGCGTGGCTGGTTGGGAGCTGGCGTATCCTGGTCGTCGCGCACGTGCCCATGCAGGTCCTGGTCGACGTCCCCACCCTTGACGACCACGAGCTCGAACCGCTTGCGGTTCTGCAGCCGCAGGTAGGCATCGCCCATCTGGGTCTTGGAGCCGACCAGCACCAGCACCGCGCCGCCGGTGGTGGGGCGGATGTCGGCCGGAATGAGCGAGGCTTCGGTTGCGGTGAGCACCGAGATCCAGGGCGAGCGCAGCGGCTGTCCGTCGATGGTCGGCCGCAGGGTGTAGGGCGGGATGGTGCGCAGGAAAGCAAGCCGCTCAGCGCGCGCGACGCCAGAGACCTTGGAAACGGCGTCATGCAGCTTGTCGGCGAGCGGGACTTCGGCGGTCTGATAGATCGAAATGTCCCAGGGGACGCGCTCGACCTGGTCGGCGACATATCGCTGCATGGCGTAGCGCGATGTCACCGTGATGGCGGCGAGCAAAAAGACGACGAGGCCGGTGACCAGCCCGAAGATGAGCGATGGCCGGCGGCCGAGCACCTTGAACAGCACGCCCCAAATCGAGCCAGACGCCCAGTTGACCAAGCCCGAGTTGACCAAGCCTATGCCCTCCACCCGCCGGGATGCCGGCTCACGCGGCGCGCTGAATGACGCCGTCGCGCATGTGATACATGCGCGGGAACGCCTCGACCACCTTGGGATCGTGCGACGCGACGATGACGGTCTTGCCTTCGTGCTTGGCGAGGTTGATCAGCATATCGGCGATGATCTTGCTGTTGGCGCTGTCGAGATTGCCGGTCGGCTCGTCGGCGAGAATGATCGAGGGGTTGTTGACGAGCGCAAGACACACCGCGACCCGCTGCTGCTCGCCGCCGGACAGCTCCTCCGGCCGCTTGAAGCCCTTCTGCTTGAGGCCGACGGTCTCCAACAGCGTTTCCGCGCGGCTGTGCCGCTCCTCCTCGGGCGTGCCGGCGATCAGCATCGGCAGCTCGAGGTTCTCGATCGCCGAGAGGCTCGGGATCAGATTGAAGAACTGGAACACGAAGCCAATCTTGCGCAGCCGATAGTGCTCGAGCTGCCGCTCGCTCATCGCGGCCACGTTCTCGCCGTCGACGATGATCGCGCCGCTGGTCGGCCGGTCCATGCCGCCAAGGAGGTTGAGGATCGTGGTCTTGCCGCAGCCGGACGGTCCCATCAGCGCCACCGCCTCGCCACGGCCGACCTCCCATGACATCTTCTCGAGCGCGGTGACGCGCGCGGCCGCGGTCTCGTAGATCTTCGAGACTTGCTCGAGGCGGGCCACAGGTTCCGCCCTGGCGCTGTCATCCGTCGTCATACGTTTGCTCGTTCTCTATTCTTGCTCGGCGTGTAGGGTGGGCAAAGGCGTCGGCACTTTCTGTCTGTATGTGCAGGACTATCGTGCGCCGTGCCCACCACCTTCTGCGAGAAGCATGTCATGGTGGGCACGGCGCCCGAGCGACTCCGTCGTTTGGAAATCTCGTGCTCGCGCCTTTGCCCACCCTACGCCCGTGAATCATGGCTTGAAGTATTCGTAAGTGCCGCCCTCGACGCGCTCCGTCCAATTCTGCCAATAGGCGCCCGGATTGCGGGCATAGGCGTCATAGGTGCCTGGCGCATTGATGCCGGGCAGCGCCGGGATGTAGTCGCGGCGCAGGATCGCACTCGGATTGCCGTAGCGCGAGGCGAGCGCGCGCACCAAGACGTCGTCGAGCGCGGTGAGCCCGCCATGCTCGATGATCGTGACCCACTGGTCGAGATCGCGGATCCGTACCTGGAAGGTCGGCAGCAGGTTGTGATTGTGCATCGAGTGCCCGCGCGGGAGCTGGTTCTTGCGGGCGAAATCTTCGGTCTCCGGCGCCCATTCATTGACCTTGTCGGGCCCCATCGCGACCTCGGTGCCGAACGCCCAATGGATGGTGCCGGCGACGTTGCGCTCGGACAGGTTATTGCCCTCGCTCACCTCGGCCGGATGCTTGAAGTATTTCGGGTTGGTGCCCATGCCGGCCTCATAAAGCCACCAGTAGCCGGGCTTCTTCAGGAACGGATAGGTCAGCTCCTTGGTGCCGGGATAGTCCTGCAGGAGCCGCATGCCTTCGCCGTAAAGGCCACCGCCCTTGATCTCGGAGATGAGCCCCTTCGTCACCTTGATCTCCATGCGCGGGTGACTGGCGGCATGGCTCAGCGTCGAGGCGATGACACCCGTCACCTCCGGCTGCACCGGCGGAATGTAGGAGCCGCCCATCGCCGGATAGTCGACCACCGAATAGGGAAAGCGGCCGGTCGCCTGCGCCGGGAACATGAACAGGTGTCCCTGCTGATAGACGCCGGCGGCCCAGCCTTTGGCGCCAGCTTCGTCGACGTCATAGCCGAACGCGCTGCCCTCCGGATCGGTAACCTCGACGCGGTCGACGAAGCCGAGCGACTCCATGGTCTTGGTCTCGACCAGGCGCCAGACATCGGATGGGAAGGACGGCACCTGGCTCATCAGGTCGTAGAGATTGAGATAGGTGTAGTTGCCGAGGAACTTCGGCCCGTGATGCTCCAGCAGCTTGCGGGTGTTGCCGCGCCCGCCGCTGCGCCACATCACCCAGTCCACGCTCGGGTTCTTGTCGAGCCAGGCGACCAGGGCTTTCGGCACCAGCTCAAGGTGGTTGGCGGCGATCTCGGCAAAACGCGGATTGGGAATCTTCGGCTGCGGCCAGATCGCGTCGGCGAGAACCGGGTCCTGCTGGCGCACCCAGTCGCGGCCCTTCTGCGGGCTCGGCATCAGGCCGGTGACGGTGAAGAAATATTCGAGCTCGCGCTGGCCGTCGCCGATGGTGTAGGTGCGCACGCCGCCGCGCAGCTCGTCGTATTCCGCCTCGGTGAGGCCAAGGAGCTCCCACACGGTCAAGATGATGGTCTTGACGCCGCGCTCCTCCATCGCGCGCTTGATCGCGTCCTGCACCAGCATGCTGGGCTTGGAGTCGCGCAACTCGCCGACCACGATCAGCGCGGTCTTGCCTGGCTCGATCAGCCCGAGCGCCGAGCGGCCGCCGGTCTGGCGCACGGCGGCGCGTGCTTGCGGCATGAGCGCTTCGATCGAGTCGGGCTTCTTGAGATAGGAGGGGAAGGCCGGCGCCAACACCGGCTTGGCTGTGCCCGGTCCGATCAGGCCGTAGTCCTTGCGGCGCTGCGCCATCTGGTCGGGCGACCAGGGTGCGTAGACCGCGCGGCGCACTTCGAGCGGCTGGCTCTTGTCGGCAAATGCGGGCGTGGGCAGAGCGACGATCGTGCTGGTGAGGAGGGTAACAAGTGTTCCGGCAATCGCAGCCTGTCGTCCCCGCGAAAGCGGATACGCCCTGCGCTTACGATGTCGTACTGGCGGCGATAAGCTGAAAGGCCGGTGGCTATGGGTCCCCGCCTGCGCGGGGACGACGTCGGAGCAAGAGCTGCGCGCCGAGTACAACATTGTCTGCTCCTGGTTGATCTGCTCGCTTTCGGTTTCTGACATCACGGCTTGAAATACTCGTACTTGCCCGACTCGACGCTCTCCGCCCACTTGACCCAGTAGGCGCCGGGGTTGCGCGCGTATTGGTCATACGATCCCGGCGTGTTGATGCCCGGCATGGCGGTGATGTAGTCGCGCCGCAGGATGTCGTTCGGGTTGCCGTAGCGCGACGCGAGCGCGCGCACATAGGTGTCCTGCAGGGCCGTCAGTCCGCCGTGCTCGATCAGCGTCACCCACTGGTCGAGATCGCGGATGCGCACCTGCATGGTCGGCAGCAGATTATGCTGGTGTAGCGAATGCCCTTTCGGCAGCGGAATCTCGCGCTGGGAGGTGAACGCCTCGCTTTCGGCCGCCCACTCGCCGACCTTGTCGGGGCCCATCGACGCCTCCGAGCCGAGCGCCCAGTGCACCACGCCCGCCACATTGCGTTCCGACAGGTTGTTGCCTTCCGCCACTTCGCCCGGATGCTTGAAGTATTTCGGATTGGTGCCGAGGCCGGCTTCGTAGAGCCACCAGTAGCCGGGCTTCTTCTGGAACGGCCACAACGACGCGTTCGAGCCTGGATAGTTCAACAACAGACGCATGCCTTCGCCGTAAAGGCCTCCGCCCTTGACCTGTTTGACGCGGCCCTTCTCGATGAAGACTTCCAGGCGTGGATGGGTGGCGGCGTGGCTGGTGGTCGATGCGATCACGCCGGTCGTTTCCGGCTGCACGGGCTCCAGGTAGGAGCCGCCCATGGTCGGATATTCGATGATCGAGTAGGGGAAGCGGCCGGTCGCCTGCGCCGGATACATATAAAGATGGCCCTGATTGTAGACGCCGGCGTTCCAGCGCCTGGCCATCTCCTCGTCGACGTCGTAGCCGAAGGCGGTGCCTTCCGGGTCGGTGACCTCGGCGCGGTCGACAAAGGCCAGCGGCTCCATGGTCTTGGTCTCGACCAGCCGCCACACGTCCGATGGGAAGGACGGCACCTGGCTCATCAGGTCGTAGAGATTGAGGTAGGTGTAGTTGCCGAGAAACTTCTCGCCGTGGTGCCGCAGCATCTTGCGTGAGTTCGGCCGGTTGCCGCTGCGCCACACGATCCAGTCGATCTCCGGATGCTTGTCGAGCCAGGCCACCAGCGCATTGGGAGACGCCTCGAACAGGTCCCGCGCCAGCTTGGCAAAGCGCTCGCTGGTAAACTTCGCCACCGGCCAGGTCGCGCGCGCGAGCTCGGGGTCCTGCCTTTCGACCCAGTCGCGCCCCTTCTGCGCGTTCGGCATGAAGCCCGTGGTGGTGAAGAAGCTCTCCAGTTCGCGCTGGCCGTCGCCGATGGTGTAGGTGCGAACGCCCTCGCGGAACTCGAGATACTCCCGCTCGCTCAGCCCCAGGATCTCCCAGACCGTCAGGATGGTGCACTTGACGCCGCGTTCCTCGTAGGCGCGCTTGATCGCCTCCTGCACCAGCATGTCGGGCTTGGTATCGCGGATCTCGCCGACCACGATCAGCACGTGCTTGCCGGGATCGGCGAGGCCGAGCGGTGTGCGGCCGCCGGTCTGGCGCACGGCGGCGCGCGCCTGCGGCATCAGCTGGTCGACCGAGTCAGGCTTCTTGAGATAGGACGGAAACGCGGGCGGCGGCACCGGCTTGGTCGTGCCGGGACCGATCAGACCGAGCTCCTTGCGGCGCTGCGCCATCTGGTCGGGCGACCAGGGCGCGTAAAGCGCCCTGCGCTGCTCGAGAGACTGGCCGCTCTGGGCGATGGCGGCATCCGCAAGTGCCAGCATTGTGGTGAACGCGAGGGCCATTGCGGCCCCGGAACACACGGTTTGTCCTATCACGCGCATAGCTCCTCCCTGCAAGCGCCGCTTGTGGAGCGGCGTCCTGCTCGATTGCATCACGGCAGTTTAGGTCTTTCGCCATCGGCCGCAAGGGCAGGGGTTTTCCGCGCCTGGTCGCGCACGGAGCGCCCCCGCGAGGCTGCTTGCACCGGCCGCGTCGATCGCCCATTGTTTGGCAGGGCAGGCTCACTGAGAGTGCAGCAATGGACACGTCCGCGCGCCTGGTCGCGATCCTGTTCGCCACGGTGCTGGCGGCAGGCAGCGCGTTCGCCGACACGCGCGAGGACTTTCTGTCAGGCAAGACCCGCAGCTGCCCGGGCTGCGATCTCTCCGGCCAGAGCTTCAAGCGGCGCGACCTCGCCAACGCCGACCTGTCGGGTGCCAATCTCAAGGACGCCAATCTTCATGACGCGCGGCTCACCAACGCGCGTCTCGGCGGCGCCGACCTCACTTCAGCCAACCTCAACAAGGCCAATCTCAGCCGGGCCGACCTGCGCGACGCCAAGCTGCGCGAGGCCATGCTCTACGCGGCCAATCTCGACGGCGCCAATCTCGCGGGCGCCGACCTGACCGACGCGATGATGGGGACCGCGCGGATGACACGTACGGACCTCACCCGTGCGACGTTGCGCGATGTCGACCTGCGCAAGGGGCGCTTGGCGGAGACGAACCTCGCCGGCGCCGATCTCACCGCGATCGCGCTCGACTTTGCGATGATGCGCGGCGCGCGGCTCGACGGTGCCGCGCTCGTCGACGCCCGGCTCCTGGGAGCCGAGCTGACGGATGCAAGCCTGAAAGGGGCCGATCTCACCGATGCGGATGCGCAGGGCGCGAGCTTTCGTGGCGCGGATCTCACGCGCGCGAAGCTCACGCGCACCAATTTCCGCCGCGCCACCCTGTACGAGACGAAGCTCGACGACGCGATCTTCGATCGCACCATGATGCCCGACGGCACGGTGCAGCCGTAGGTCGGGTTAGCACGATCGCGTCGAAATGCGCGGAGCGCGCCGCAATCGCGGCTGCGGCGCTCATTTTTGCGCCCTCTCCCCTCGTGGGAGAGGGCTCAAGACAAGAAGCAGCAAACGCAAGTGGGGTGAGGGGGTTGCTTCATCATATGCCTTTGCTTCTTGCGAAGAGGCCCCCTCACCCAACTGTGTTTGTTGAGCGTCAAGCGCTGCCCTCAACCGCAAGGGGAGAGGGCACAATAACGACAGCGTTGCTCGCGGCTGTCTTAGTTGAGCTGCCGGATCTCCAGCCGCGCCGAGCTTTCGAACTGCCCTTCCGTCAGTTGCGTCGGCAATTGCGGATTGGTCCCGCTCTGGCCCGGCTTGCGGAAGAAGTTGACGCGCAGCGTGATCTTGCGTCCGTTGGCGGCGTCGGTCATCTCGCAGGTCTGTTTGACGAACAGCGCGCCCACCGCGCTCTCGCCTTCGGCGAGTGGCAAGGTCGAGCAGTCGCGCGCGGTCACGAGGTCGAAGCGCGCCGCCATCACGCCGCCCAGCATGTAGGCGTCGGCGCGCTTGCGCAGGTTGGCAATCGTGATGTCGTTGCGATGATCGGGCCGCGCGTCCGTCACCATGCGGATCCCGCGCAGCACGCCGGCACTGTCGAACAGGGCCGACACCACGACCGGGAAGGCGACCTCGGTCGTGCCCGCCCAGCGCGTGATCTCACGATCGGCGTCCCGCGCGCGCGCGATATATTCGAGCTCGTCGTCGTACTCGAAATAGACCTCGTGGAGCCCATCGGGCTCGGCGCGGCAGCGCGCGAAGTCGCGCCA
>Ga0209798_10001399_pt1 | contig 14505 bp, 11 predicted proteins | sample DOMMetBare3Fresh_FD_187475 | JGI IMG/M metagenome (GOLD analysis project Ga0209798, IMG submission 187475) | Wetland sediment microbial communities from St. Louis River estuary, USA, under dissolved organic matter induced mercury methylation -... | ecosystem: Environmental > Aquatic >...
GATCGCGGAGCTCGACGCTGCGCGCGCCGGGCTCGCCGAGGCGCGCGAGCTGGCTGCGATGCACGAGACGGCCGCCGACGAGCACGAGGCGACCGCCGCGCAAGCCCGCGCCGAAGCCGACGCACAGGCTGCAGAGCTCACGCGCGTGCGGCGCGAGGTCGAGGCTCGCGGCGGAGAGCTCGTGCGGCTGCGCGGCGAGCTGGAGCAGCACGCCTCGGACCTCGAGCAGACGCGGGAACGTGCCGTCGAGCACAGGGTGGCGGCGACCGACGCTCGCAACGAGGCGGCGGCGACGGCGGCGGAGCTCGCCGCCGTGAGCCAAGAGGCGCGCCGCGCCGCTGAGGAGCAGGCCGCCGCGCTCGAGGCGGTCCGGGAGGACGCGCGCCGCGCCGCGGAGGAGCACGCCGCCGCGCTCTCTGAGGAGACAGCAGCGCGTGCAGCAGCGCTCGACCAGCGCGCAGCCGAGCACGCCGAGGAGCGTACGGCGCTCGAGGCGGCGCATGCCGCACGCGGCGCGGAGCTGCAGGAGGCGAGATCGGAGATCGACCGGCGCGCCGCCGAGTTGGCCTCGGTGCTCGAGGCACACGCGGCTGAGCTGGACCGGCTACGCGGCGCACACGACGCCGAGCTCGATCGGCTGCGTGAGATGCATGCGACAGGTCTCACCGCCATGCGAGAGACGCGCGACGCCGCCGCCGCGGAGCTCGCGGCGGCTCGCGCCGAGGTCGAGCAGGTGAGGGTCAGCGCCGAGCAGGGCGAGCGCCGGACGGCCGAGCGCGAGGTTGCCGCCGCCCAGGCATTATCGGCTGCGGAGGCGCGAGCGGCCGAGGTCGATGCCGCCCGCTCGGCCGACGAGGCCCAGCTGGGGCGCCTGCGAGACGAGCACCGGGCCGCGCTCGCGGAGCTCGAGGCGGAACGCGACAAGGCCGTGGACGCGGTGCGGACGCAGCTCGAGGCGGCCGTGGAAGAGCTCCGAGCGCAGCACACGCTCGAGCTGGAGGAGCAGGCCTCGCGCCACGACGCCGCACTGGCCGAGTTGCGGGTCGACGCGGATCGCCGCGTCGACGAGGCGGAGCGCCAGCGGCTGGAAGCGGTCCAGAAGCTCGGATCCCTGCCCAGCGTCGAGGCCCAGGAGGCGCTGCTCGCCGAGCGCGGCGCGGCGATGAAGGAACTCGAGGAGCTGAGGTCCGCGAACGCGGCGCTCGAGCACCGTCTCCAGGTCCAGGCCGCATCGGAGTCCTTCGCGCGCGAGCGCCTCGACGACCGCGCGTCGGAGGTCGAGCGACACGTCGACGAGCTTCGGGATGCCCGGTCGCGCATCGCCGACCTGGAGGCGCGGCTCGCCGCGGCACAATCCGACCGCACGCGGACAGCCGTGGCGCTCGATGCGGCGAGCAAGCTGCGCGCGTTCGACGCCGAGCCCGTCGAGCCCCCGGCGCAGGGCCCGCCGCCGGCGCCGGTGCTCGAGCCCGGTCCCGGCGAGGCGCTCGAGGCCCCGCGCGCCACGCCGCGCGCGCCGGCGCCCGTCCTCCCCAAGCAGCGCCCGCCGTTGCCCGCGCTGCGGCCCGGCGCCGGCTGGCTTCCCAACGCGCTCGTCGCGCTGGCCGCTGACGATCCGCGCGCCGCGGCCCAGCTTGTCGCGCAGCTGCTGCCGGCGCAGGCGCTCGTCGTGGCGGAGCCGCTCACCTACGAGGTCGCGATCGAGGAGCTCGGCGCCTACCGCGTCGCGCTCGACGGTGCCGGGCACGGCACCGCCGTGCCGGTCTCGGACGCGCTCGCAAACGAGCCCGTGGACTTCCGCCTGCAGGGCGACGCGGCGGCCTTCGCGGCGCTCGCCGCCGGCGCGAGCGCACGCAGCCTGCTGCTCTCGGGGCGCCTGCGCATCCGCGGGCGGCGGCGCAAGGCCCGCAGCCTGCTCGCCGTCGCCCACCGGCCCGTCGGCCTCACCGAGATCGCGCGCGCCGGGATTCGGCTCGATCCGGGCCTCGTGTACCGCGCGCTCGCCTACGCGATCGACCCCGCGTGGACGCGCGGGCGCAAGTTCGCGATCGCCTACGAGGTCGTGGGCACCGGCGGCGGCACATGGTTCATCGCCGCCGACGACGGTCGGCGCCTGGGCGTCACGCGCGAGGGCCCGGCCGGCGGCGTCGACGCGACCGTCCGGATGACCGTCGCGGCCTTCCAGGCGATGATGGCGGCCGAGCCGGCGCCGGCGGGCGATCGCGCGAGCGTGTCGGGCGATCTCGACGCCGTGCGCGACCTCAAGACCTGGACCGAATGGGCGCAGCAGGGCGGGCGCCCGGCCGCCTGATCGCAGCCGCGCCGGCTGCCGAAACCGCCCGCAACGTGCGGCCGACGGCCGCCTCGCCATCCGCCGCGCCGCCTACCATCACGTGCCCCGTGACCGCTCCGACCTGCGCGCATCTCCACGTCCACTCCGAGTACTCGCTGCTCGACGGCGCGTGCAAGATCGAGGCCCTGGCCGCCCGCGCCGCCGGGTTCGGCCAGCCCGCGCTCGGGCTCACCGACCATGGCGTCATGAACGGCGCCGTGGAGGTCTACAAGGCGTGTCGCAAGCACGGCATCAAGCCGGTGATCGGCTGCGAGGTCTACCTCGTCGACGACCGGCTCGACCGCTCGCCCGGCCGCGTCGAGCGCAACCACCTGACGCTGCTCGCGGCCAGCGACGCGGGCTTTCGCAACCTCTCCAAGCTCTCCTCCGCGGGGTTCCTCGAGGGCCTCAACCGCGGCAAGCCGGCCGTCGACATGGAGCTGATCGCGGCCCACAGCGAGGGCCTGATCGCGCTCACCGGCTGCCTGCAGTCCCGGCTGTGCCGCCGCCTCGTCGAGGACCGCCCCGCCGACGCCAGGGCGCACGTCGACCAGCTCCTGCAGGCCTTCGGCGCCGAGAACGTCTACTTCGAGGTCCAGGTCAACGGCCTCGCCGATCAGGATCGCGCCAACGAGGGGATCGTGCGCCTGGCGCGCGAAGTCGGCCGGCCGCTCGTGGGCACGGGCGACGTCCACTACCTGCGCCGCGAGGACTACCACCACCACACGGCGCTGCTCTGCGTGCAGACCAAGAGCACGCTGGCGAACCCGAAGCTCACGTTCGACACGAACGAGTTCTTCCTCAAGTCGAGCGAGGAGATGGCCGAGGCGTTCGCGGCGTGGCCCGAGGCGCTGCAGTCGACGCTCGAGATCGCCGAGCGCTGCGAGGTCGAGCTCGAGCTCGGCAAGCAGCTGATCCCGCGCTATCCCACGCCGCAGGGCGAGGACGAGGACGCGTACCTGCGCGCGCGGGTCGAGGAAGGCCTGCGCCGCCGCTACGGCGATCCGCCGCCGGCCGAGGCGATCGAGCGCATGGAGCTCGAGCTCGGCGTGATCGGCGAGATGGGCTTCAACGCCTACTTCCTGATCGTCTGGGACTTCGTCAAGTTCGCCAAGGACAACGGGATCGCGGTCGGGCCCGGCCGCGGTTCGGCCGCGGGCTCGATCGTCGCCTACTGCCTGAACATCACCGACGTCGACCCGCTGCGCTACAGCCTGCTGTTCGAGCGCTTCCTCAACGCGGAGCGGGTGTCGATGCCGGACATCGACATCGACTTCTCCGTCCGCGGGCGCGAGCGCGTGATCCGCTACGTGACCGAGAAGTACGGGCGCGACGCCGTCGCGCAGATCGTGACCTTCGGCAAGATGTTCCCGCGCGCCGCCACGCGCGACGCGGCGCGGGTGCTGGGGCTCGACTACGGCACCGGCGACCGGCTGGCGAAGCTGATCCCCGACCCGATCATGGGCCGCGCGCCCTCGTTCGAGGACTGCCTCAAGCCGGGCGAGCCGCTGCAGCACGCCTACGCCAACGACCCCACCGCGAAGCAGATCATCGACGTCGCGCGCGGGCTCGAGGGGATCGTCCGCAACTCGTCGATCCACGCCGCGGCGGTCGTGATCGCCGACCGGCCGCTGACCGACATCGTCCCGCTGCAGCTGGCCGACGCCGGTACGGACGAGAACGGCGAGCGCGTGTACCGCACGGTGACGCAGTACTCGATGAAGCCGATCGAGGAGATCGGCCTGCTCAAGATGGACTTCCTCGGCCTCCGCAACCTCGACGTGATCGAGGACGCGCTGGACATCATCGAGCGCTCGACCGGCGCGCGGCCGGACATGGCGCGGCTGCCGCTCGACGATCCCGCGACCTACGAGATGCTCGCCCGCGGTGACTCGATCGGGGTCTTCCAGTTCGAGTCCGAGGGCATGCGGGAGGCGCTCAAGAAGGTGCGGCCGACCGAGTTCGAGGACCTCGTCGCGCTCGTGGCGCTCTATCGGCCGGGCGCGATGGACCAGATCCCCACCTACGCGAAGGGCAAGCGCGATCCAGAGTCGGTGCGCTACCCCGACGAGCGGCTGCGCTCGATCACCGAGGCGACCAAGGGCGTGATCCTCTACCAGGAGCAGTCCATGCAGATCGCCAAGGAGCTCGCGGGCTTCTCGGGCCCCAAGGCGGACGACCTGCGCAAGGCGATCGGCAAGAAGGACCGCGCCGCGATGGCGCTGCTCAAGCCCGAGTTCGTCGAGGGCTGCCGCGCGTCCGACACGCGGCCCGAGGTCGTCGAGTGGCTCTGGCAGACGAACGAGAAGTCGGCCGACTACTCGTTCAACCGCTCGCACGCCGCCTGCTACGCGCTGATCGCCTACCGCACGGCGTGGCTCAAGGCCAACCACGCGGCGCAGTACATGGCGGCGCTGATCTCCTCGGTCATGTCCACGAAGGACAAGGTCCCGTTCTTCGTCGCGCGCTGCGAGGAGATGGGTATCGACATCCTGCCGCCGGACGTGAACGAGTCCGATCACGAGTTCATCGCCACCGGCGCGACGATCCGCTTCGGGCTCGACGCGGTCAAGGGCGTCGGCTACCAGGCGGTCGAGGCGATCAAGCGGGCGCGCGCCGAGGGTGGCGCCTTCACCTCGCTGTGGGACTTCTGCGAGCGCGTCGACGCGCGCGCCGTGAACAAGAAGGCGATCGAGGCGCTGATCAAGTGCGGGGCGTTCGGGTCGACCGGCGCGACGCGACGCGGGATGCTCGAGGTCCTCGAGCAGGCGCAGGGCGCCGGTCAGAAGGCCCAGCAGGACGCGCTCATCGGCCAGGGGTCGATCTTCGACCTCGGCGACGCCGCCGAGCCCGGCTCGGACGCCGCAGCCGCGTTCGCGCTGCCGAGCTACCCCCCGATCCCGGCCGAGGAGGCGCCCCAGCCGGAGCTGCTGGCGATGGAGAAGGAGTCGATCGGCATCTTCATCTCGGCGCACCCGCTCAAGCGCGTGCGCGAGGCCCTGCGGCTGCGGGTCGACTGCCCGCTCGCCGACCTCGCGAGCCGCAAGGACGGCGAGCGGGTCACCGTTGGCGGGATCATCACCCAGGCGCGCAAGATCCGCACGAAGAACGGCGACCCGATGATGTTCGCGACGCTCGACGACCTCGAGGGCATGGTCGAGATCATGATCTTCGGCAAGTCGCTCGAGGCCAACGGCGGCGCGATCGACGTCGATCGCGTGCTGGTGGTGCGCGGACGGGTGGACCACAAGGAGGCCGGGAAGACGACGCTCGTCGTCCAGGAGGCCGAGCTGTTCGACCCTGGCGCGGACGAGATCGAGGCCGCGCGCGCCCAAGCCGCCACGCGCGCGGCGGGTCCGTCCCAGCTGCGCCTGCGGCTCGACGCCGCGCGCCTGCCCGCCTCGGTCGTTGACGAGCTCAAGCACGTGCTCGAGAACTTCCCCGGCGAGTCGGAGGTCGTGCTCGAGCTGGGGGAGCGCACGCTGCGGCTCGGCCCGGGGTTCAGGGTCACGGTCAGCGCCGGCCTGCGCGCCGAGCTCGACTCGATCCTCGGCTCGGCGGCGCTCGCGGCGTAGGCGCCGCGCGAGACGCCGAGCGCGTCCCGCGGGTCAGATCCCGCGCGCCGCGAGCCCGCGCTCGCGCAGCGCGAGCATCTGGTGCACGTCCGCGAGCCCGGGGGCGCCGTCGGCGCCCGTCTCGAGCACGCACGGCAGGCCCTCGAAACGCGGCTCGGACAGGAACACCGCGCAGCCTTCGTCGCCGAGCTCGCCGCGGCCCAGCATCGCGTGGCGGTCGCGATTGGACCCGAATGCGCTCTGCGAGTCGTTGAGGTGCAGCGACCGCAGGCGGTCGAGGCCGAGCGCGGCGTCGCACTCCCCGAGCACCGCGTCGAGCGCGCCGACCGTGCGCACGTCGTAGCCGGAGGCGTAGAGGTGGCAGGAGTCCAGGCACACGCCCAGGCGCCCGTCCCCGCCGGCGGCCTCGAGCAGCGCGGCGAGCTCCTCGAACGAGCGGCCGAGCGTCCCGCCGGCCCCGGCCGTGTCCTCGAGGTGCAGCGGGCAGCGGTCGGATTCCGCGAGCGCCTCGCGCAGCACGGGGCCGACCCGGGCGATCGCCGCGCCGACGTCGCCGCCCTTCGCCGAGCCGGCGTGCAGCACGACGCCGTCGGCCTCGATCGCGTCGCCGACGCGCAGCGAGTGGATCAGCGACGCGCGCGACTTGGCCAGGATCTCGGGATCCTCGCTCGCGCAGTTGACGAGGTAGACGGCATGGATCAGCACCGCGTCGACGCCCGAGCCGGCGCGCGCGGCGCGGAAGGCGGCGAAGTCCTCCTCGGTGTACGCCGTCGGGCGCCACATCCGCGGTGACTGGTTGAAGATCTGGATGGCGCGGCAGTCACGCTCGACGCCGCGCTCGATCGCCTTGGCGAGGCCGCCCGCCGGGGAGACGTGGGCGCCGACTAGCATCCGGCCTGCATGCGGGTTCGCTTCGCTCCTTCGCCGACGGGCGCGCTCCACATCGGCGGCGCGCGGACCGCACTCTACAACTGGCTCCTGGCCCGCGGCCGGGGCGGGACGCTGCTGCTGCGGATCGAGGACACCGATCGCGAGCGCTCGACGCCGGCGAACGTCGCGCAGATCCTCGAGGCGCTGCGCTGGCTCGAGCTCGACTGGGACGAGGGGCCGGTGCTCCAGTCCGAGCGTGCCGATCGCCACGCGCAGGCGCTCGCGCAGCTGCTCGACTCGGGCCACGCCTACCGCTCCAGCGCGACCGGGGAGGACGTCAAGGCGTGGCGCGACGCGCACGGCGGCCGGGGGTACCGCGGCGAGCCCGAGGCGCAGGGCGCGGTGCGCCTGCGGGTTCCCGACGAGGGCGCGACCGTCGTCCACGACGTGATCCGCGGCGAGGCGCGGTTCGAGCACGTGCACCTCGACGACCCGGTCATCGCGCGCGCCGACGGCTCGGTCCTCTACAACTTCGCCGTCGCGATCGACGACCTCGACGCGGAGATCACGCACGTCGTTCGCGGCGAGGACCACCTGTCGAACACGCCGAAGCAGCTGCTCGTCATCGAGGCCCTCGGCGCGCAGCCGCCCGCCTACGCCCACCTGCCGCTGCTGCACGGGCCCGACGGGAAGAAGCTCTCCAAGCGCCACGGCGCCGCCTCCGTGCAGGAGCTGCGCGACGCCGGCTACCTGCCCGAGGCCGTGCGCAACTACCTCGCGCTGCTCGGCTGGGGAGCGGACGCCGAGACGACGTTCTTCAGCACCGCCGAGCTGCAGGAGCGGTTCTCGCTCGAGCGCGTGTCGCGCTCGCCGGCGGTGTTCGACGAGCAGAAGCTGCGCTGGATGAACGGGCACTACCTGCGCGAGCTCCCCGTCGACGAGCTCGCGACCCGGCTCGAGGCGTTCACCGGCCGCCAGGGGCTCGTCGCCGCGGCCGGGCTCGCGCAGGAGAAGATGCAGACGCTGTCGGAGTTCTGGCCGCTGTGCGGCTTCTTCTTCGACGGCCCGGCGGACGATCCGGACGCGTTCGCGCGGACGATCGGCGCGGACGGCGGCGCCGACGCGCTCGGCGAGGCGCGCGCCGCGCTGGCGGCGGCCGACCCGTTCACCGTCGCGCCGATCGAGGCCGGATTGCGCGGCGTGGCCGAGCGGCGCGGGGTGCGGCCCAAGGACGTCTTCCAGCCCGTGCGGGTCGCGATCGCCGGGCGCACGATCTCCCCGGGCATCTTCGAGAGCCTCGAGCTCCTCGGCCGCGAGGAGTCGCTGCGTCGCATCGACGCGGCGCTCGCGCTCTGAGCGCCGGATTCCGCGCGCCTGTCGCCGCTAAACAAGGGCCGAGCGCCTGCCGATACCCCGGGGGCAAGGGCCGCTCCGTGGCGGCCGACGCGCTGTGCCAGCTCCCGGACGACAGGATGCCCCACCCCGCATGACCCGCGCTTCGCTCCAGGCCGTCTCCCCGCTCAACGCGGGGCAGCGCCACCACAACGAAGGCCACGGCCGTCGCCTCACGGCGGCGTTCGAGGCGCTGGAGCACTTCCCCGCGCTCGCGGAGTCGCGCGACCGCGTCCTGCGGGTGATCGCCGGCGACCGCCCCTCGCCAGGGGAGGTCGTGGCGGCGGTGGAGTCCGACATCGCGCTCGTGATCGCCGTCCTGCGGCTGGCGAACGCCCAGTCGGGCAAGCGCCGGGGTCGCATCGCGAGCATCGTCGACGCGGTCGAGGTGCTGTCGGCCGACGTCGTACAGGAGCACGTCGGGCACGTGCGCACGTTCGACTTCTTCGAGCGCTCGACGATCTGGGAGGCCGCGCCGGAGCGGTTTCGCCTGCACGGCGTCGCGACGCAGCGCGCGGGCGACCGGCTCGCCAAGGAGGCCGAGATCGAGTACCGCGATCGCCTGCTGGTCTCCTCGCTGCTGCACGACGTCGGCAAGCTCGTCCTGATGCACGCCTACCCCGGCTATCCGGCCGAGATCCACCGCACCGCCCGCACGCCGGAGGAACGCGTGCACCGTGAGCGGCGCGAGCTGGGCGTCGACCACGCGGTCGTCGGCGGCGTCCTCGCGCGCCGCTGGCAGCTCCCGAACAGCGTCGCGACGGCAATCGAGCGCCACCACGCCGACGACGCCGAGGGCGAGGCGGCGTTCGTGCGGCTCGCCGACATGCTCGCCCACTACGCGCAGGGCGCGGCGGTCACGCCGGCGGAGCTGCTCAAGGGCGCACGCCGAATCGGGCTCGAGTTGGCCCAGCTGCGCAGCGTGATGTACGAGCTGCCGTTCCCGATGGGGGACCAGAAGCGCCACGTCGATCCGTGTCCGCTCTCCACGCGCGAGGTCGAGGTGCTGCGGCGACTCGCGGAGGGCAAGGTCTACAAGCAGATCGCGCTCGAGCTCGAGCTCTCGACGAGCACGGTGCGCACGCACCTGCACAACATCTACGGCAAGCTGGGCGCGGTCGACCGCGCCCAGGCCGTGCTGCTCGCCAACGAGCACGGCTGGCTCTGAGCCGCCGCGCGAGCGCCGCTCCGGCCGCGCCGTGCCATACGATCGCCACGCGGTCGGCCATGCTCTCGATCACGACCAAGTCCCGCTACGCCGTCCAGGCGCTCGCCGAGCTCGCCCGGGCGCCCGGCTCGGAGCCCGTCCCGATCGGCGAGCTCGCCCGGCGCCGCGACATCCCGGCACAGTTCCTCGAGCAGGTCTTCGCGACGCTGCGGCGCGCGGGGGTGCTGCGCTCGCAGCGCGGCGTCAAGGGTGGCTACCGCTTCGCCCGCGCGCCCGGTGAGGTGACGGTGCTCGAGGTCGTCGAGCTGCTCGACGGCGAGCTCGGCGCGGGGTCCGAGGGGGTCTTCGCCGATGCTGCCAGGGCCGCGCGCGAGGTCCTGGCGACGACCACGATCGCCGACGTCGTCGAGCGCGAGGCGCGGGCCTCGGGCGCGGCGATGTACTACATCTAGAACCGGTCAGGTCTGCTTCCTCAAGGGCTGGGAGGTGAGGATCGTCTCGGCGACCTTGTCCGGGCAGCCCTTCTTGACTGTCGTCAGACGCAGCGTCTCGCCGTCGAGCTTCCACCGGAACGTGCTGGTGACGAAGGTCAAGCTGCCGCCGGGATCGGACGGTGCGCATTCCTCGTTGCTGAGGGTCAGCGTGTCCCCTGACACCGACAGCGTCGGACTCTCCAACGTGTCCAGGGACGGGGACCGGCGGATCGCCAGCGTCGGTGCGTTGTCAGGCCCGCCGTCCTTGGTGATCTTCACGACCCAGGCGTACTGGCCGCGCAGCTCCGGCGGGGCGTCGGCGGGCACATCCGCCTGCTTGAGCTTCGTGGCGTAGGTTCCCAGCAACTCCGCTGGAGGTGGCCCACCGGCCTTCACGGGCTGCGTCGTGGCTGACGAGGCGGCGGTCTTCTTGTCGCTCGAGGTCCCCCCGCATCCTGCTGCGGCGATGAGCGACACGGCAAGCACCAGCACGATCAATGTGCGCATGGAACTTGCTCTCCCCTCCGCGACCCCTGAGGCGCGTTTCGTTTCCGGGACCCTATGCCGCTCGGGGAGAGCGAGTCAACGTGCGGTCGATCGTCCCGCGGCTATCCGCCGGGCGCCGACGTGCCCTGGCAGGCGGTCTATGCGGTGCGCGCCGAGTACGAGCGCCTGATCCCGACGACGATCCGGGTCTATTACGAGAGCTACGTCTCCGGTGCGAAGTGGAAGGACCGCCCGAAGACGATTCAGGACTCGCGCGCCGGCACGCCTCGCAATGTGCGAGAGCGGGTGACCGGCATCAAGTGGAGGAGCTTCGGCGGCAAGCGGGCGGTCGGCCGTGGCACGCTGCGCCAGGATTACTGCCGCGTCAACGACACCTGCCCGCAGAACGGAAAGCGCGTGCGTCTGGTCGCGAGCAAGCCGGGCTACTGCAAGGACTCGGACAAGTTCGAGTATCTGCAGCTCGACATCTACATCGGCAAGATCGCCTGGTCCGGACACAAGATCGAGTGCTCGGCGTAACCCGACGATGCGCGCAGGACCCTTGGCGGCTGCCGCCCGCCGCAGGCCTCGTTGCTGACCTCGTCGCCCCACCGCCGGGCCCCGGCGAGCCCGGGCGGAGCGACACGAGCACGAAGACCGTCGCGCCGCATAGCCACCACGGCTCCACCGCCGACCCGGGCTGATCAGTCACAGGCGTGATCGGCGCGTCGGGTCACGTCCCGCGCGTTGCGGAACCCCGTCCAGCGGGTATGACGCCCGTGCGTGTTCGAGGAGGCCCAGATCTACTCGCCGGTCACCACCGACGCCGATGGCGCCGTCACGGTGCATCTCGCCGAGAGCCATCCCGGCCGCGACGACCTCGCCTACCGACGGCGCCGCAACGCGATCGCCGCCGCGGCGCTCGACTGGCGACCCGGAGACCCGCCGCCGCGGATCGAGTACGCCGCGGTCGAGCACGACGTCTGGCGGACGGTGCAGCGCGAGCTGGCGCCCCGGCACGCCGCCCATGCCTGCCGCGCGTTCCGCGCCGGCGCGGAGGCGCTGGCCCTCCCGCGCGACCGCATCCCGCAGCTCGGCGAGGTCAGCGACCGCCTGCGACGCCTCACGGGCTTCGCCTACGTGCCGGCGGCCGGCATCGTCCCGCTGGGGGAGTTCTACGGCGCGCTCGCCGAGCGCGAGTTCCACTCGACCCAGTACATCCGCCACCCGAGCGCGCCGCTCTACACGCCGGAGCCGGACCTGATCCACGAGGTCATCGGCCACGCGAACCAGCTCGCCGACCCGGACTTCGCGGAGCTCAACCGCCTCGCCGGCGAGGCGGCGCGGCGCACGGAGACCGAGGCGGGTCTGCAGTTCGTGGCCGACGTGTTCTGGTTCACGATGGAGTTCGGCTGCGTGTGGGAGGACGGGGAGCTGCGCGCCTACGGGGCCGGGATCCTCTCGTCGTTCGGCGAGCTCGAGGAGTTCCGCGAGGTCGAGATCCGTCCCCTGGACTTCCACGCGATGGGCACGATCGACTACGACATCACGCGCTACCAGCCCGTCCTGTTCAGCGCCCGCGGCATGGGGGAGCTCGTCGAGCGCGTCGGCGACTTCTTCGCGGGCTTCGACGACCACACCCCCGCCCGCCTTGCGCGGGCCGCTCGGAGCCCGGCCCCGGCGCGACGCGGCTGACGGGCCGCGTCCGCGCAGGCCTGCGAGCGCCCGCAGGGTGACGGAGGCGGCGGGCGCTACGCTGGCGCGGAATGCCCCGAATCCCGATCAACATCGCCGACCACGTCGGGCGCACGCCGATGCTCCAGCTGACCCGGCTGCTGCCAGACGAGGCCCGCGGCGTCGAGCTGTTCGCGAAGCTCGAGGCGTTCAACCCCGGCGGCTCGGTCAAGGACCGCATCGGCGTGGCGATGATCGAGGCGGCCGAGCGCGAGGGACGGATCGAGCCGGGGCGCACGACCGTCGTCGAGGCCACCAGCGGCAACACCGGCATCGCGCTCGCGTTCGTGTGCGCGGCGAAGGGCTACGACCTCGTGCTCACGCTGCCGCAGGGCATGAGCCGGGAGCGCGAGCGGATCCTGCGTCTGTACGGCGCGCGCGTGGAGATCACCGAGTCGCTCGGCGGCATGGACGAGGCCGTCGCGGCAGCCCGGTCGCTCGCGTCACGCGACGACGTGTGGGTGCCCGACCAGTTCGCGAACCCGGCGAACCCCGATGCCCACCGGCGCACGACCGGGCCCGAGATCCTCGAGGCGCTCGAGGGCGACGTCGACGCGCTCGTCTGCGGCGTGGGGACCGGCGGGACGATCACCGGGGTCGGCGAGGTCGTCAAGGCGCGCAACCCGAAGGCGCTCGTGGTCGCCGTCGAGCCGGCGAGCTCCGCCGTGCTGTCCGGTCGCCCGCCCGGACCGCACAAGATCCAGGGCATCGGCGCCGGGTTCGTCCCGGCGGTGCTGAACCGCGAGCTGATCGACGAGGTCATCACGGTCAGCGACGAGGACGCGATCGAGACGGCGCGCGCCGCGGCGCGGCGCGAGGGCGTCCTCGCCGGCATCTCGTGCGGCGCGGCGCTGTGGGGCGCGCTCGAGCTCGCGAAGCGGCCCGAGCTGCGGGGGAAGCGGATCGTCACCGTCCTGCCCGACTCCGGCGAGCGCTACGCCTCGACGCCGTTCTTCGCTCCGTAGCACCACGCCTCGAGTGCCGGCCAGGGGCCGAAGCCGGCGTCGACGTTGAGGTGCCCGCCGCCGGGGATCAGGTCGACGGGGAGGCCCAGCGGCGCGCCGTAGAGCTCCGCGGCGCCCTCCGGGCAGTACGGGTCCGCGTCGGCGCACACGATGCGCGTCGCGCGCGCGGCGCGGGCGACGGCGGCTCGGTCGACGTCGACGGGCACGAACTCGGCGATCTCCGGGATGGCGGCCGACGCGGACGGCGGTGCGACGAGCACGACGCGGTCGACCGGCGTCACTCGCGCGGGCAGCGTGCGGGCGCGGTGCAGCCAGAGCACGGCGCCGAGCGAGTGGCAGAGCAGCGTGAGCGGAGCGGGGCCGTCGAGTCGCTCGAGCTCGGCGTCGAGCGCGCCGAGCCACGCCGCGAGCCGCGGCGCTTCGGGCTGCGGTAGGGCCGGGAAGCTGACCTTCGCACCCGCCCGCGCGAGCCGCGGCGCGATCCAGCCCTGCCAGTGGTCCGGCCCCGAGCCCTGCAGGCCGTGCAGGATCAGGAACGCACGCGCGTCGTTCACGCCGAGGAGCCTAGTAGCGTCCGGCCCGTGCTCCGCATTGCGCTCGCTCGCTCACTCGTGCTGGGCTCGGTCGTCCTCTGGACCGACGCGGCGTCGAGCGCGGCCGCGACGACGCCCACCGAGCTGACGGCGCTCGCCCGGGCGGTGAACCGCGCCGAGGCCAAGTATCGCGTCGAGTCGGTGCGCGTGCACTCCGGAGGCGGCAGCGACCGGACGCGCTTCACCGGTCGCATCACCTTTCGCTACGGAGCACGCGGGCTCGAGGCGTACTGGGGCAGGGTGGAGCTGAATCGCGGCGGCCGGCGCTTCCGGATCGTCCGCACCGCCGGCATGCACGCGCGGCGCCCGGACGGAGCGCGGTGCTGGCGACGCGTGCGCGGCAGCGACGGGCTGCCGTTCGCGCTCGGCGACGACTACCGGGAGGTGAGCTTCATCCCGACCGCGACGATTCGCAGGCGCGGCGGGCTGATCGTGGTGAGTGAGCACGACACCGCGCCGCAGGGCCCGATCTGGATCATCACCCGCATCGACCCGCGCACGAAGCTGGTCGTCTCGGACGACGTGCGGCGCTCGGGGGCCGGCAACTACCGCCAGCTGCGCAACTACAGCTGGTCCAACCGCGGTCGCCCGCCGCGCCCCGAGCCGCCGTGCTGAGGCTCGCCGGCCGGCGCCGGGCCGCCGGCTGAGGCCGAATGGCGCTCGGACCGCGCGTCCGTCGACGCTACACGCTGCTGCGACTGCGCGGGAACACGGTCAGCTGCCCGTGCTGCGACGGCAGCTTCTCGGCGTTCACGGCGCATCCGACGCGGCCGATTCGCGTCTGCCCGCGGTGCGGCTCGCACGATCGCCACCGGACCCTCTGGCGCTACCTGGTGCAGCGCACGCCGCTGCTGCGCGAGCCGCTGTCCGTGCTCCACCTGGCGCCCGACCGCGCGATCGCGCGGAAGCTGCCGTCG
>Ga0209798_10001400_pt1 | contig 14502 bp, 11 predicted proteins | sample DOMMetBare3Fresh_FD_187475 | JGI IMG/M metagenome (GOLD analysis project Ga0209798, IMG submission 187475) | Wetland sediment microbial communities from St. Louis River estuary, USA, under dissolved organic matter induced mercury methylation -... | ecosystem: Environmental > Aquatic >...
AGGTGCAAATGTTCCCATCACCATACCAATTGGTTTTACCGGTACAGGTACTGCAACAAACCCCAATGTATTTGCATAAACCTTTGTTCCTGGCGGATTTGAGAAAGCCAATTTTGTAAAACAAATGGATTTTAACTTCCGTCAATCAATTGGTTTAAGTTTAAACATTCCCATTTTTAATGGAGGCCAGTCAAAAACAGCCTGGCAAAGAAGTAAACTCACATATCAGAACCAGCAATTGCAGGTTGAACGGGATAATCAAACATTAAAGCAGGATATTTATAAAGCTTATAATGATGCATTGGCGGCTTACCAACGTTACCAGGCATCTATAAAAAGTGTAAGCACAGCAGAGTATTCATATGATCTTACAAGAAAAAGATACGAAGCCGGTTTGTTACGTACTATTGACTTGATTACGAATCAGAATAATTTATTCAGAGCGAGGGTGGAAAAATTATCAAATCAATTTGAATTTGTTTTCAGAATGAAAGTGCTTGAATTTTATAAAGGGCAAGGGTTGAAATTGTGATATCAGTAATAATAAAAAATAATAATTAACAGGTTTAATATTGAATTATGAATAAGAAAATTTGGTGGATCATCGGTATCCTGGTTTTAGTAGCTGTAGCATTGGTTGTTTTAAAAAAGACAGGTGTTATTGGTAAAGATGAAGCAGTAAAAGTGGCTGCAGAAAAAGTAATCAAACGTACTATTGTTGAATCAGTAAGTGCAAGTGGTAAAGTATATCCGGAAGATGAGCGGAAAGTAAGCAGTGATGTAAGCGGAGAAGTGGTGGAAATGCTGGTTGAAGAAGGCGATAGTGTACGTAAAGGGCAGTTACTGGCAAAAGTATATGCTGATATTTATGTGAGTACAAAAGACCGTGCAGCATCAGTTGTTAATCAGCAGGAAGCACAGGTAGGAAATACAGAAGCTTCTATTAAATCATTTGAAGCCCGTTTGGCACAGGCTAAGCAAAATTATGACCGGCAGAAAAAATTAATGGATGATAAAGTTATATCCAGAGCTGAGTTTGAACAGGCAGAAAGCCAGTATTTAACAGCGCAGGCAGATTTAAATGCGGCACGCCAAACTGTAAAAAGTTCAAAAGCAACAGTACAAAGTGCAAGAGCCAGTTTAACAGAAGCAGAAAAGAATTTATCACGTACATCTATTATTTCACCTATGGATGGAATTGTTTCGTTGCTGGCAGTAAAAAAAGGAGAACGTGTTGCAGGTAACAGTTTTAGTTTAGGTACCGAAATTTTACGTGTTGCAGATATGAGTAAGATTGAAGTAAGGGTAGATGTGGGTGAAAATGATGTTCCCAAAGTAAAAATTGGTGATAGTGCTATAATTGAAGTTGATGCATATAACGACAGAAAGTTTAAAGGCATTGTAACAAAAATTTCAAGCAGCAGTACATCAGCTCAGCAAAATTCCCTTACCAGCAGCAGTGATGTTACAAACTATAAAGTATATATCCGCTTAGATCCTGCTTCGTATGCAGATTTAATTGACCCTTCAAAAAATAAAAATCTTCCCTTCAGACCAGGTATGAGCGCCAGTGCTGATATTATGACTACCAGTCATGTTGATGTAATTGCTGTTCCCATACTTGCTGTTACTACCCGTGATAAAAATGAAAAAGAATCAAAGGCAAAAGCAAAAGAAGAAGAAGATAAAAAGAAAGCACAGGGCCAGGATGTAACAACTGCTAATGCAGTTTTAACTGATGAGATGGAGGAAGTTGTGTTTATTGTAAATGCAGACGGCACCGTAAAAAAAGTGCCTATCAGAACCGATATTCAGGACAATGAATATATAGAAGTAATGAGCGGATTAAAAGAAGGTGATATGGTTGTGAGTGCACCATATAATACTATCAGCAAAACTTTAAAAGACGGGATGAAGGTGCAGGTAGTAGCCAAGGATAAAGTATACGAAACAAAATAAAGCATCATTGAAGTTTTTTTATATCCCGCCATCCGGCGGGATTTTTTTATAACAGACTTCACGCTTTTCCAGAATAGATTAATTTTTAAAAAAACGAAAAACAAAATGCCTGTATATAAAGCGAAGTAGTATTTTAGATGTGGGGAAAGTGGATAGCGAAGAAATTGAGAAATGAACATTCCTGTGAGTAATGAAAACAGAAAATAAGTAATGAAAGAGGACCTGAAAAATAAGTTTGCAATAATTGGAAGCGGAAGCTTTGCGACAGCTTTGGCTAAAATATTAAACGGGAATGATGTACCTGTTCATTGGTGTGTGCGAAGCCAGCAGATTATTGATCATTTGAAAAAGTATGGTAACAATCCCAGCTATCTGCGTTCTGTTTTTTTTAAAAAAGAATTACTTGAATTAAGTACCAACATTGAAGAAACCATTCAAAAAGCAGAGTTTATTATACTTGCTATTCCTTCTGCTTATACTGAAGAGGTATTGGATGAGTTACCAAAAACGGTATTTGAAGGGAAAAAAGTAATCTCAGCTATTAAAGGTATTATGCCCCGTACAAATAGTTTATTGAATGATCATTTGAAAAACGAATTTGGTTTTGATATTCATGACTATTACACCATCATGGGCCCATGCCATGCTGAAGAAGTGGCATCAGAAAAATTATCTTATCTCACATTTACAGGAATGCATGATAAAACCACACAGTGGATTGCTGATCAATTTAAAAATCATTACATCAACACAGTAATTAATGATGATTTATATGGAGTGCAGTTTGCTGCTATTTTAAAAAACATTTATGCATTAGGAAGTGGTATTGCTCATGGTTTGGAATATGGCGACAATTTTTTAAGTGTACTGATAGCAAATGCTGCAGATGAAATGGCTGGCTTTTTACGTAAAGTTGGTATCCGTAATGTTGAAGTGGGTGTTCATAAAGAAACCATTCCGGGTGTACAGTTAACAACTTTACGAAAATCGGCTAACTATGCCGCAAGTGTTTACCTGGGCGATTTATTGGTAACCTGTTACTCTTTATACAGCCGCAACCGCACTTTTGGAAATATGATTGGCAAAGGGTTTACTGTAAAAGCGGCACAGCTTGAAATGAACATGGTTGCTGAAGGTTATAATGCCAGCAGGTGTTTTTATAATATCAATAAGAAATTGGGTGCAGATATGCCCATTGCAACAACTGTTTTTAAAATTTTATGGGAAGATGTACCGCCAAAAATTGCATTTGAGCAATTGGAGAATGAGTTAATTTGATCTGTGCCGTTTAATCAAAGCAACTGTTAAAACTTTTCAGATCATGAAACAATTCTTTAAGACTTTGTAACTTTGTACAAATTATTTTTATGCCCGTTTCATTTTCAGGATTTGGTTCTTATGCACTGCTGTTGATGCTGGTCTTTGGCATTGTCCATTATTTATTATCCCTGAGAAAGATTAATAAATCTTCTATCTGATTTTTGCAGATTATTCTTTAAGTATTAATTCAATTCATTTATTTCTTCTTCTACTTCACCTTGTTTAATCTGGATGCGTAAAGCAGCCTGGTGGTAAAACAGTATAGAGGCTGTCATTGCTATATGACTTACATCGTTGTAATTAAACCATTTATTAATACTTAACTGAAATGCATGACAAAGAACTGCAACAAAGCCAAACATGGTTGCACTAGCCAGATATTTAAATGAAGGATCTTTTGTTTTCTTATAAACATAAAATTCAAAACAAAATACAACAATAAACAATCCATAAAAAGCATGAATTTCTACAAAAAGAAAACTGAGTTTTAGTAATGATAAGGTCATGAAGGTGATTATTTCCATATAGTTGAGAATGGAAAAAATTTGTCCAACATTTTTATTCATATATGGTCTGCCATGTGCAATGGCTGCTCTTTCAAATAATGCAACACCAGCCATACTGATATACCAGCCGGGAATTTTGCCATACAATCCTGTTACATATAAAAATGCATGACCAACAACACCGCCAATAACAGTTGCAAACCCCATACATAAAAAAAAGTAGCTGATGTAACGTTGTGTTTTTGTTACATTCAGTTTTTTCTTTTTTAAATCGCTGTAAGCATAAAAACAGGCAACGGCGATTATGATGTTGGTTAAAACAGTAAAGGGTTCAAGAATAGTTATCCCAAACCAGTTTACACTGGGCATCTTTGCTAAGTCTGTAACAACTTTATACATGCGAAAGCTGTTTAATGCTGTTTAATTATATATGACCCCCTACAGGAAATTCCAAATTATAAAAAGAAAAGGTTAACTACTAGTAAAGTGGAGATTTTTAAATTATAAACAGTCAATAACAGCTAAGGTTCTATTCAAAGAAAAGTTCACTGGCAATTCTGTCTGCAAAGAGTTTTCCTTCCCTGGTTAAAACAATTGTATTTTCTTTTATGATAAGCCAGTTGCTGTTTTGAAAAATCATTGATTTCTGTTTCAGCTCTTCCGCTTTATCAGCTCCATATTTTGTTTGTACAAAATTCAAATCACAACCTTCCATTAAACGCAGACTTGTCATAATATATTCATTCAACTGTTGAATAGTTGTGAGTTCTTCTTTTTCAAAAGGAACAATTCCTTGTTGAAGCGATTGAATGTATTGTTGGTTGTTTGCTATATTCCATTGCCTGCTGTTGCCATTAAAAGAATGTGCTGATGGCCCTAATCCTAAATAATGTTTTCCTTGCCAATAACTGCTGTTATGTTTACTTCTGTGGCCGGGTTTTGCAAAATTGGAAATTTCATAATGCTCAAAACCTGCCTGTTGCATAAAATCCATCAATAATAAAAACTGGCGGCTTTGTTGTTCCGGATCTGTTGCTGCTTTTTGGTGAAGACGGATTTGTTTATCGAGTGGGGTTTTTTCTTCCACTGTTAAAGCATAGCATGAAAGATGAGTGATATTTTGTTGTAACACCCAATCAAGATTCTGTTTCCACTTTTCATCTGTTAATCCGGGAGTGCCATAAATAAGATCCACTGTAAAGTTTTCAAAACCGGCCTCTTTTGCTTTTTGTATAACTTCTTTTGCTTCCGCAGAATTATGTGCCCTGTTCATCCATTGCAAATCTTCATCAAATAAAGATTGAATGCCAATGCTCAGCCGATTAATGCCGTATTCTTTCCAGCCTTTTAGTTTTTCATTTGTAATATCATCAGGGTTGGCTTCAAGGGTAATCTCTGCATCGCTATCAATTTGCAAATGTTCCTGAAGTTTGTTTAAAATTGTTTTCAGCTCATCATTAGAAAGTAAACTTGGCGTACCCCCGCCAAAGTAAATGGTTTCAATGATTTCATTTTGCAGATAATTGCTTTGTGTCCCTGTTGTAGATTCATTTTGTGTTTGTAATTCAATTTCTTTCAATAAAGCTGCAATAAAATCGTTCTTATAACGCAAACTGGTACTGAAATGAAAATTGCAGTAATTACATGCTTGTTTGCAAAAAGGGATATGAATGTATATTCCGGCCAAATGAAAACGTAATTTCGAGACTGCAAAACTAACCGTTCGTGCATCAAAAACTAAAATCATTCTGTTTAATTGCTTTTCTATCCTGTATTAATTGCATGATGATTGCTGTTGCATGGGGTCAGCAAAAATATCTGCTACAGTATCGTTTTACAGATACTGTTGATGTTTCTGCTTCACTTGGATTGCAAAATTCTTTTGTTCAGAAAGAGTTCTGCAGCCAGTATATCTTCCAGATTCCACAGTTATTGCAGAAAAAAGGATTTGTTTCAGCATCGGTTGATTCAATACGGATGGATTCTGTAACAGCAACTGTTTTAATCTTTTTGGGCAAGCAATATTTATGGGCAAAACTCAATACTTCTTCAGTAGCACCGGATTTATTAAATACAGCAGGGTACAGAGATAAAAATTTCAAACAACTGCCTCTTGATTTTGCATCTGTACAACTTTTACAACAACGGATATTAAATAAACTGGAAAATGCCGGATATCCATTTGCAAATATTTATCTCGACAGTTTTGATTTGCAAAGCAATGGAATGAGTGCCGTATTGAAAGTAGATAAAGGGCCTCTTTATAAAATTGATAGTATTCGTGTTTATGGTGATGTAAAAATCAGCAACCGTTTTTTACAACGATATCTTGAAATAGAAGACGGTTCCATTTATCAAAAACAAAAGTTGCTGAACATCAGTCAAAAATTATTACAACTGCCATACTTAACCGAGGAACAAAAATGGAATATCAGTTACCTGGGTACAGGATCAATTGTAAACCTTTATCTCAAGAATAAGAAAAGCAGCCAGATCAATGGTATTGTTGGTTTTTTACCTGCAAATGATCAATTGGGTGGTAATAAATTATTGGTTACAGGTGATTTTAATCTCAATCTTAAAAACAGTTTTGGACTGGGAGAAGCGTTAGCTATTATGTATCAGCAAATACAGGTAAAATCGCCACGTTTACAACTGAGTTATCTGCAACCGTTTTTATTTGGCTCTCCGTTTGGCGTTGATTTTTCTTTTGATGGGCTAAAAAAAGATTCATCCTTTTTAAATATCAATTTGCAACTGGGAGTTCAATATTCTTTTGGTGGTAATAAAAGCGGAAAGATTTTTTATCAGCAGTTTATATCTAATCTGTTGGATGTTGATACTAACTTTATACGTAACAATAAAAGATTGCCCGACCAGATAGATCAAACAACATCAAACATTGGTATTGAATATGAATGGTTCAATACAGATTACAGGTTTAACCCCCGCAAAGGAGTTGATCTGAAATTTACAGGTTCGGCAGGCATCAGGCGTATCAGAGAAAACAATAACATCACAAATATTAAAGATCCTTCTAACCCAACTTACAATTTTAAAAGTCTTTATGATACCCTTGGCACAAGGGCCTATACCTTCAGGATGAAATTAAATGCCGCCAGGTATTTTAAAACCGGCAAACAAACAACTTTTAAAGCGGCATTTAATGGGGGATGGGTTCAAAGCCCTAAAATCTTCAGAAACGAACTGTACCAGATTGGTGGTTTTAAAATGTTGCGTGGATTTGATGAAGAAAGCATTTACGCATCTGCCTATGCGGTTGTTACGGCAGAGTATCGTTTATTAATTGGCTTAAACAGTTTTCTGTATGCTTTTACTGATGGTGCTTTGGTACGAAATAAAAGCCAGTTTGCTAATAGTTCAAATACTTTTTTAGGTACAGGTTTTGGCTTAGCTTTTGAAACAAAGGCCGGCATTTTTAATGTAGCATTTGCTGCCGGTAAGCGAAATGATCTGCCTTTTAACCTGAGGCAAAGTAAAATTCATTTTGGCTATGTGAATTTTTTCTGAGTGATGAAATGGTTTAAATACTTTTGCACTCACCCAATGCGATATCTTTTTCTGATTTTCATATTATTTATTTCCTGTGAAGGTTTTTCACAGGACAGTTCTGTGCTTCAGAAACCTGCAGATAGTTTAGCAGTTCAAGAGGGAATAACGGCAAAAGATACCATTAAACAAATTCAGATATTACCTTCTTATGATTCTGCAAGAAGTTTTATTATTCACAAACTGGTACGTTTAAATTTATTTGCCAAGCCTGAATTTTTGATTGAAAAAGCAAAACAGTCAGATAAAAATGAGTGGCTGTTCTATTATATTATTGGCGTGTTTTTATTGTTTGGTCTTTTAAAGCTGGCTTATACCCGTTATTTCAATAATTTATTCCGGGTGTTTTTTAAAACTTCATTAAAAGTAAATCAGATAAGAGAGCAATTGGTACAATCAGGCTTACAATCGTTGATGTTCAATATCTTTTTTGCCATCAGCTCGGGTACCTATATTTATTTGCTTATCAGGCATTTTCAAATTCCATTTCAGGTAGCACCGGTTCTCATACCCATTATTTCTGCAGCTGTAATTGGAACATTGTATGCTGGAAAGTATTTATTTCTGAAAGTTAGTGGATGGTTATTTAATATTACTTCTGCTTCTGATACGTTTGCTTTTATAGCTTTTCTGATAAATAAAATAATTGGCATTCTTGTACTTCCATTTATCCTGGTTATTGCATTTGCAAAACAGCCCGTTTCAACTATTGCCATCACTCTTTCGCTGGCTATTATTTGCGGACTATTCCTTTATCGTTTTTTAAGAGCTTATAATACTGTACAAGCCAACCTCAACGTTAGCCGGTTTCATTTTTTTATTTACTTTCTTGCTTTTGAAATAGCCCCATTAATGGTTATTTATAAAATACTCATTGGTTATATATAAATAATTGTACTTACTTTTGCAGGAAATTTCAAAACCCGTTAGGAAACCTGTATTAATGGCAAAAAAAGAGAAGGCTATCAAAAGTATTCTTATAACGCAACCAAGGCCCGATTCTGAAAAATCGCCGTACTATGATTTAGCACGGAAATATGCTATTGACCTTACTTTTCAACCTTTTATTCGTATAGAAGGGGTTCCCTCAAAAGATTTCAGAAAACAAAAAATTGATATTCAATCTTATTCAGCTGTTATTTTCACCAGCAGAAATGCAATTGATCATTTCTTCAGAATTTGTGAAGAAATGAGAATTACCGTATCTCAGGATACAAAGTATTTCTGCATTACCGAAGCAGTGGCACTTTATCTCCAAAAATTTATTTTATACCGCAAGCGAAAAGTTTTTTATGGTGCTGATGGTACCAATAAAAGCTTATTTGATGTAATTAATAAACATAAAAGCAACGAAAAATTTTTATATCCCTGTACAGAAAATCTTGATAATGAAATAATGGGATGGCTTCGTGAACATCAATGTGAGTTTGCAACACCTATCCTTTATAAAACAATCAGCAACGATATTAAAGATGTTGTGTTAAAAGGGAATTTTGATGTTATTTGTTTTTTTACTGCCAGTGGAGTAAAAAGCCTTTTTGAAAATTTCCCCAAATTCAAACAAAACGGAACATATATTGGTACGTTTGGTGCCAATACCTCTAAAGCCGCAGAAGAAGCCGGACTTAAATTACAGATTAAAGCCCCCGAACCACAAGCTCCCAGTATGGTATCGGCTTTAGAAAAATTTCTTAATCAACTTAACAAGTAATTTAACGCAAGCACATCCATTCTTTTTCTACAAACAGTGTAGGTTTGTTGTATCACTATCTTTTAAATTATTTTTATGCTATTCAGCAACCGGCTTGCAAAAGAAACCAGTCCTTATTTATTGCAGCATGCACACAATCCTGTTGATTGGTATCCTTGGGGAGATGAAGCTTTACAAAAGGCGCAAACAGAAGATATGCCCATCCTGGTAAGTATTGGTTACTCTTCTTGTCATTGGTGTCATGTGATGGAAAAAGAAAGCTTTGAAAACAGTGCCACTGCTCAACTTATGAATAAACACTTTATTAATATAAAAATTGACCGTGAAGAAAGGCCAGATCTTGATCATATTTATATGGATGCATTGCAGGCAATGACAGGTAGCGGAGGTTGGCCATTAAATGTATTTCTAACACCTCAATTAAAACCTTTTTATGGAGGTACTTATTTCCCACCGGTTAAAGCATATAACAGAGCTTCATGGAACGATGTACTGCTTAGCATTTCCAAAGCATTTAAAGAAAGAAGAACAGAAATAGAAGAACAAGCCAATGAATTATTAAATCATATAAAGAATGCAAACAGTTTCGGACTTCAAAATCCATCCCTAATACATGTGCCGGCCGATGAACTTTTTACATCAAAACAGTCAGAGGAAATGTTTGAGAACATCATGAAAACCGCAGATACAGAGTGGGGTGGATTTGGAAAAGCTCCTAAGTTTCCTCAAACATTTACCATAAGTTTTCTTCTTCAATATCACCATGCAACAGGAAATGAAAAGGCATTGAAACAAGCCTGTATCAGTTTAGATAAAATGATCAATGGCGGAATTTATGATCATATTGGAGGTGGATTTGCAAGATATAGTACGGATAATGAATGGCTGGCACCTCATTTTGAGAAAATGCTTTATGACAATGCTTTGCTGGTTGTGGCGCTTTGTGATGCCTATCAGGTAACGAAAAACAACAAGTATAAAAAAACAATTGAAGAAACTCTTCAATTTATTGATGATGAAATGACTTCAGAGGAAGCAGGTTTTTTTTCTGCCTATGATGCCGATAGCGAAGGTGTTGAAGGAAAATTTTATACATGGAACAAAAGTGAAGTGGATGCTGTTTTGCAAAATAATTCAGAATTATTTTGCAGTCTTTATGATATTACGGAAAAAGGAAATTGGGAGGGAGTAAACATACCCAGAATTAAAGTTGAAGCGGAAGCATTTTGTGAGCTTCATCAACTCAACATTGATTTATTTAATTCAACAATAGAGGAGTGCAGAAAAAAGCTTTTTGAAACAAGAGCAAAAAGAATAAAGCCGTTATTAGACGATAAAATTATTCTAAGCTGGAATGCTTTAATGAATATGGCATACAGCAAAGCTTTTGCAGCTTTAGGAAAAGAAGAATACAAAGAAAAGGCCGTGCAGAATATGGCTTTTCTTTTGAGGGCTTTTGGTGATGAAAAGAAAAACGGACTCAATCATGTTTATACAAAAGGGGAGGCAAAATTCAACGCCTATTTAGATGATTATGCATTTTTAATACAGGCATTAATCAGTCTGCAGGAAATTACTTCAAATCAACAGTATCTTAAACGGGCAGAAGAGTTTACGCAAATTGTGGTTACGCATTTTGCTGAAGAAGAAACCGGGTTCTTTTATTTTACTGAAGAGGGTCAAAAAGATATCATTGTTCGTAAAAAAGAAGTGTATGATGGTGCTATTCCATCCGGAAATGCTGTAATGGCCTTTAATCTGCATTATTTGGGTGTGATTTTGAATAAACCCGAATGGAAAGAACAATCAATGAAAATGGTGCTTTCATTAGAACAGGCTGTTTTAAAATACCCGGGTTCTTTTGCTGTTTGGGCCGGGCATTTAATGAATTTGATTAATGGGTATAAAGAGGTGGCAATTGTTGGAAATGACCATCAGGAATACAGAGATGAGCTGCTAAAGGAGTATTTGCCTGGAATTATTCTTCAAACAGCATCAGAAACTATTCAGGAATTCCCATTACTTGCAGGTAGAAGCACTGAAAAAAAGAACTCGTATATTTACGTATGCCGGGACTATAGTTGTTTAAAACCTACCTCCAATACCCTTGAAGCGCTTAGTTTTCTAAGGGATAGGCAATTAATACAATAAAAGATTTAATAAATCGTTATCGAAAAAGTACAATTGTAACATTTTGAAAAACAAAAATTTAATATTAGCATTGCATTTCAAATGCACAGGGATTCCAAACAGGAATTCTTACTTTTGTCCAATACCTAAAAAGAAAATAATCTTAACGATGAAGAACCAACTGTTGAGTTGCTTAACTATCACCGCACTTGCCGTACTCTTTGCTAGCTGCGGCAAATCAAAATCATCAACCAAGACTGTTAGTAATGGTCAATTAATGGGTGTAGCCTATGGCGCCCCCGCAGGTATAACCAAGCCAGTAGGTATGGTGCATATACCCCAGGGTACATTTCATATGGGACCAAGTGATGAAGACATTAATTATGCATATACTGCCCGCAATAAGCAGGTTTCAATTAGTGGATTCTGGATGGATGCTACTGAAGTTACAAACAGTGAGTATAAACAATTTGCTTTTTGGGTTCGTGATTCAATTGCAGCTACTATTCTTGGTTATATAGATCCAAAAACAAATGGTATTGATTGGAAGAAAGCCAATGGCATCTGGAAAGAAAAGAATGTATATGAAAAGCTGGGTCAGTTGATGATGGCTCCGGATGACCGTATTTTTGGAAAAATGGAAATTGATCCTGATAAGTTAGTTTACCAGGAAGAATATGTTGATTATAAGGCTGCTGCTTACCGTAAGCCAAATGAGCCACGTTCAAAATTTATTATTAAAAATCCGGTTAAAATTTATCCTGATACTTTGGTTTGGGTACGTGACTTCTCTTATAGTTACAATGAACCAATGAGCCAGCGTTACTTCTCACACCCGGCATTTGCAAATTATCCGTTAGTAGGAGTAACTTGGAAGCAAGCTAATGCATTTTGTAACTGGCGTACCAGGTATTTAAATTCATACCTCGAATCAAAAAATAAAGCAACCGAGTCTAATTTCAGGTTACCTACAGAAGCAGAATGGGAATATGCTGCAAGAGGTGGCCGTTCTCAATCAATGTTTCCATGGGGTAACTATTATCTCCGTAACCGTAAAGGTTGTTTAATGGCCAACTTCAAACCCGGCCGTGGAAATTATCCAGAAGATGGGGGCTTTTACACTGTTCGTGCTGATGCTTATTGGCCAAATGATTTTGGTTTATATAATATGGCAGGGAACGTAGCAGAGTGGACAGCTTCACTTTATTATGAAGGTGGTTACAATTTTGCACATGATATGAATCCAGATATCCGCTATAACGCCAAGGATAGTGATCCTCCTCGTATGAAGCGTAAAGTTATCCGTGGCGGAAGCTGGCAATCAGTAGGTTACTTTCTGCAAACCAGTACACGTAATTACGAGTACCAGGATACAGCCAAGTCTTATATTGGTTTCCGTTGTGTGATTGATTTACCGGCAAACATGCGTAAATAAACTCTTTTACCTATTAATCTTAAATTTTAAACCCAAAATTTAATTGTTAGAACAGACGTTGTTCTGACTGGCAATTAACTCTATCAGAATCAATTTTTAAAACCAACTCTTATGGCAGTTTCAAAAACAACCGAAAAAATCACAAACATCATCGTTTCAGTAGGTGCAGCAGTAGTAATCTTTGGTGCATGGGCAAAAATCCTCCACCTTTCTTTTGCAGATATTATGCTTACAGTAGGTCTTTTAACAGAAGCAGGTATCTTCTTAGTATATGGCTACTTAGCTACACAAGGTTATGGTATGAGTGACCATAGCCATGCAGCTGCTTCGCCAAAAGGAACACCTGCATTAGCATCATTAGATAAAATGTTACAGGATGCAGAAATTACACCTTCAAGCCTCAGGGGTTTAAGTGATAATTTTCAAAAATTAAATTCTACCGTTTCTGGTATAAAAGATGTGAGTGATGTTGTTGCATCAACCGGCGAGTTGAGTGCAAAAACAAAAGAAGCAACACAGTCTTTAACAGGAATGAAAGATGCTTATCAGCAGGCTGCTGCAACAGTAACATCATTTAATCTTGCTGCAGAAGGTACCAAAGCTTATCATGAGCAGGTACAGGTAATGACTAAAAACCTGGGATCATTAAATACTATTTATGAATTGGAACTTCAGGATACAAATAATCATTTAAAGTCCATGAATAAATTCTACGGAAACCTTGCTTCTGCTTCTGAAGCCATGCAGGGAAGTGTAGAAGATGCAAAGAAAGCACATGAGCAAATCTCAACACTTGCAAGAAACCTTGGTACTTTAAATAATATTTATGGTAACATGATCAATGCCATGCAAGGACGTTAATAACAAAGATGAACCAAAACTATTTACCTGAATTAAAACCAAAATCCGAAAATCATGTCTCTACCTAAAGAGCCCCGGCAGAAGATGATTAACCTGATGTACCTGGTGTTAACAGCCATGTTAGCCCTGAACGTATCAGCTGAAATCATTAATGCGTTTAAAGTTGTTGATAATAGCCTTACTACAACCAATACTGTTGTTAACAGATCTACAGAAACGATTATGGAATCGTTTAAATTAAAAATGCAGGCGCAAGAATCAAAAGCAAAAGCTGAAGTGTGGATGCCCAAGGCAGATATTGCTGTAAACTTAACAAAAGAAGTTTTTGATTACATTGAAGGAATTAAAACAAAAATTAAAGTTGGTGCAGGGTTTAATCCGGCCGATCCTAATTCAAGTTTTAAAGAAGACAATATTGATGTTTCTACCAGAATTATGATTACACAAGGCGAAGGGGAGAAGCTTAAAAATAAACTGGCAGAATTCAAAAAAGCTTTACTTGCTATTGATCCTGAAGTTGGAAAAATGTTTGAAACAAATCTTCCAATAAATACAGATATTCCGAAGCTAAATAATTCAATGATTAAGAAACCAACATGGGGATATGCATATTTTCATATGACGCCTACAGTAGCTGCATTAACCATGCTCAGTAAGTTTCAAAATGATGTAAAAACTTCAGAAAACAGACTTGTGAATGAATTTCATAATCGTGTTGGCCAGGTTGTTGTTCGTTTTGATGCATTTGAGCCTATTGTTGGCGCAAGTACAACTTATTTATTTCCGGGCCAGGAACTTGAAATTACAGCGGGCTTAGGTGCATTCAGTAAAACAAAACTCCCTACAGTATCTATTGCAGGCAGTCCTGTTACTTTAAACGAGAAAGGATTAGCTGTACGTAAAATTAAAGTTGGCAGCACAAGTGGTTCAGTAAATGTAGTTGTAAACTATACTGACCAGGATGGAAATCCTCAATCAAAAACTTCAACAATTAATTATACCGTAGGTAC
>Ga0209798_10001401_pt1 | contig 14489 bp, 11 predicted proteins | sample DOMMetBare3Fresh_FD_187475 | JGI IMG/M metagenome (GOLD analysis project Ga0209798, IMG submission 187475) | Wetland sediment microbial communities from St. Louis River estuary, USA, under dissolved organic matter induced mercury methylation -... | ecosystem: Environmental > Aquatic >...
TATATAGCTTTTAATCCTAACAATGCATTGACACCTGTAAATGCAGGTCGGGTACAAAACCAGGATCTGCATAATTCTATTGTTACCGATTATCTTATCATCACAAATTCCTTGTTGCTTTCACAAGCAAATCGATTAGCTGATTTTCATCGCCAAAAAAATAATTTGAAAGTAACTGTTGTTACAACTGAAAAAATTTTCAATGAATTTTCCTCCGGCGCAGCTGATCCGACTGCTATTCGTGATTTTGTAAAAATGTATTATGATAAAGCAGCCAGTAATCCTCCAATTCGCCCAAAGTATCTATTGCTTTTTGGCGATGCTTCTTTTGATTATAAAAACAGGATTACAAATAATACTAATCTTGTACCTGGTTATCAAAGTAGAATATTTCTTGATCCTCTCAGCACTTATACAAGTGATGATTTTTTTGGTTTTTTGGATGACAATGAAGACATCAATTCAGGATTAGTGACAAATCTTATTGATGTTGGCATTGGAAGAATACCGGCAAAAAGCGCAGAAGAAGCAAAAAACTATGTTGATAAAGTGATTGCTTATTACGCCAAAGAAAGTTTTGGTGCATGGCGAAACAATATTTCATTTATTGCTGATGATGAAGACAACAATCTGCATTTGCAGGATGCTGAATTAATAACAGGCACTGTATCTGCAAATCCTGTTTTTAATCTTCAGAAAATTTATCTCGATGCATTTCAGCAAGAAAGCGGATCGGCTGGCAGCAGATACCCGACGGTTAATGAAATTATCAATAACAGGATCAGTAATGGCACATTGGTATTTAACTTTATCGGGCATGGCGGCGCTGCACGGCTTGCCGAAGAAGTGATCCTTGATCAACCAACGATTAACGGATGGAACAATGCTAACCGTCTTCCTTTATTTGTTACTGCTACATGCGATTTTGCCCCATATGATAATCCATTCATCAACTCTATTGGAGAAAATATTTTACTAAGGTCAAAAACAGGTGGCATTGCAATGATGACGACGACAAGGCTTGTGTTTTCATTTAGCAACCGCATTATGAATAATAACTACATGCAGTTTGCAACAGAGCCTGATGTAAATGGAAAATACAGAAGCCTTGGTGATGCGACGAAAGAAGCAAAAAATTATACTTATCAAACCTCGGGTGATGTAATTAATAACAGGAAGTTTACACTTCTTGGCGACCCGGCATTGACACTTGCATTTCCACAGTTTAAAATAAAAACAACCAAGCTGAATTCTGTTGACCCATTAACTCAAACTGATACATTATCAGCCGGAGAAAAAATAACGATAGAAGGTGAGGTAACTGACAACAATGGTTCAATTCTTTCTTCATTTAACGGAACAGTTTATCCTGTGGTTTTTGATAAACCACAAACAACGACTACAAAGGCAAACGATCCGGGTAGTCAGCAAACAACATTTCAACAACTATCAAATATTCTATTCAAAGGGAAGGCTTCAGTCAATAATGGAAAATTCAGTTTTACGTTTAAAGTTCCCAAAGACATTAATTACCAATACGGCCAGGGAAAGATCAGCTACTATGCTGAAGATGGATCATTAGATGGAAGCGATTATTTCAATGGTTTTTTAGTTGGTGGCTCATCAGCAAGTACAGACAATGATAAAGATGGCCCTGAAATAAAAGCATGGCTTAATGATGAAAAATTTGTGAATGCAAGTATTGTTAATCAAAAACCGATTTTGATCTTAAAACTTGCTGATTCATCAGGCATCAATACTTCGGGCACTGGCATTGGACATGACATTACTGCAATGCTGGACAATAACAGTAACCAAATATTCAATCTGAATAATTATTATGAAGCAGATCTTGATAAATATGGGCAGGGTTATGTGCGGTTTCAATTGCCCCAGCTGGAACCCGGGATACATACGTTACGAATCAAGGCATGGGATATCCTTAATAACTCCTCAGAGTATACACTTGATTTTTCGGTAATGAATGACGATGAGCTTGTGATCAGCCATGTGCTTAATTATCCTAACCCATTTACAACCAATACACAATTCTGGTTTGAGCACAATAAACCGGGTCAGGATCTGTTTGTCCAGATTCATATATTTTCGCTGTCGGGAAAGGTGGTGAAAAAGTTAGAAAAAACAATAAACACAGCGGGTAATCGTTCTTGTGACATAGATTGGAACGGTAGGGATGATTTCGGTGATAAAATAGGTAGAGGGGTTTACATCTATCGCATCAAAGTTTTTTGTAGTGGAACCAAGCCCCGAACTATCACAGAAAAGATGGTGATTTTTTAGTCAACTATTACCCTTAAGGACCCGAACAAAAAAAAATATTTTCGAACCATAATTTTTAAAATTCCTCTATATTTACAAATAACATAAACTCTTACTAATGAGACCAACTGCATTTAAACTAACTGCTGCAATCCTCATCTTTATCGGAATTGCTCAAACCACCAAAGCCCAGGATCCTATTAATGTTGTTACCACCGCTGTTCCTTTTTTACGCATCTCACCTGATGCTCGTGCAGCTGGTATGGGTGACCTGGCGATAGCTACAGCGCCAGATGCTAATTCTTCTTTCTGGAATCTTGCAAAAGTTCCTTTCAATACAAGCAAAGGCGGTATATCGGCCTCATATACTCCGTGGTTAAAAGACATTCTTAATGATGTTTATATGGCTTCAATAGCCGGATATTATAAATTCGATGACCAACAAGCTTTATCTGGATCATTGCGTTATTTCAGCCTTGGAAATATCCAGTTTACTGATAACCTCGGTAATGATCTTAATACGTTCCGTCCTCGTGAATTTGGTATTGATGTTGGTTATTCCCGCAAGCTTTCTGATAAATCAGGTATTGGTGTTGGTTTAAAATATATTTATTCAAACCTTGCTGAAGGTCCTGCTGCCGGTAATAATTACAAGGCGGCAAGTGCTGTTGCCGGCGACCTTGCCTGGTATTATCAAGGTCATAACGACCAGGGACAAGGTTGGGCATTCGGTGCTGTATTAAGCAATCTTGGTTCTAAGATATCTTATACTGATAATGCAGATCAAAAAGATTATATCCCCGCTAACTTAGGAATCGGAACTACTTATACAAGAGCATTTAATTCAGCAAATAAATTAACGTTTGGTGTTGATCTGAACAAATTGCTTGTTCCAACTCCTCCTGCTGATCCTGCAACTGCTCAACAACTTGCAGACTATCGCAGTAAAAGTGTAATTGGTAGCTGGTTCAGCTCTTTTGGTGATGCACCCGGTGGTTTCAGCGAAGAAGTAAAAGAATTCCAGGCTTCAATTGGCGCTGAATACATGTACAATAACCAGTTTGCACTTCGTGCAGGTTATTTCCATGAAGACAAAACAAAGGGTAATCGCAGATATTTTACAATGGGTGTAGGCATCAAGTATCAAAGCTTTGGTCTTGATTTCTCTTACCTGCTTCCATCAGGAAGTGGTGTTGATCGCAATCCTTTATCAAACACATTGCGTTTCTCACTGCACTTTAATTTCGATGGTACAGGAGCAACAACAACTGGTAACTAAGAATGATTAAATAAATTATTCTGACGTCTCGCCTCAGGCGGGACGTCTTTTTTTATATTTGAATAAATTAAATAATCACATGTCATATCGTATCGGTAGTGGAGTAGATTTTCATCAATTACAAAAAGGAAGAGAGCTATGGATCGGCGGAGTTCATGTTCCTTCTAAAAAAGGCGCCGAAGGTCACAGTGACGCAGATGTATTGCTTCATGCAATTTGTGATGCATTGCTTGGAGCTCTTGCTTTAGGCGATATTGGCATTCATTTTCCAAATACTTCTGATGAGTTTAAAGATATTCAAAGCACAATATTATTACAACGAACAATGGAGCTGATCAGGAAAGAAAATTATTCAGTTGTAAATATTGACAGCACTGTTTGCCTGGAAGAACCGAAATTGAAACTACACACAGCAGAAATGAGAAAGATCATTGCGGCAATAACCGATGTTTCAGAAAATGATGTTTCGATAAAAGCCACAACAACTGAAAAGATGGGGTTTATCGGAAAAGGAAAAGGGATCATGGCGTATGCCACTGTCTTAATTAAGAAAGTTTAACTACTCATTCATAACATATAGCTTATCCTGTGCCATTGAAGCTTTAACTTTGCCGGAATGCCGCATGTTCAAATAAAAATAGTTAATACATCTGCTAATCCATTGCCGCAGTATGCAACAAAAGGCTCATCGGGAATGGATATCAGGGCATCTTTGGATATACCGGTAACATTGAAGTCACTTGAAAGAACATTGGTCCCAACAGGGTTATTCGTAGAAATTCCCGGCGGCTATGAAATACAAATAAGACCACGAAGCGGTTTAGCAATTAAACAAGGGATAACATGTTTAAATACACCCGGAACCATTGATTCAGATTATCGCGGAGAAATTAAGATCATATTGATCAACCTTTCTTCTGAAGAACAGGTCATTAACCCGGGCGACCGGATTGCACAGATGATCATTCAAAAAGTTGAAAGAGCTGAATTTGAACAGGTGGAAATCTTAAATGAAACTGAAAGGGCCGATGGTGGTTTTGGCCACACAGGCAAGCATTAAAATGATCCGTTTTATACTCATATTAATTACAGGCGCATTGCTGGTATCATCATGCCGTTCTACCAGGAAGATCCAATCGGCCATTGCTGTAAAAAAAGATACTGTAACTGTTACACCAACATCAGACCCACATGCGGATACCATTAAGTTTATAAAAGATAATTATTACCATCTAATCGCAAATCGAATTGAATTTGAAACTTTCTCAGCAAAGATCAATACCGATTACCAGGGCACTGATGGAAAAAAATATGATGTAAATGTTTTTATAAGAATGAAAAAAGACAGCATCATTTGGGTTTCAGTGAACGGAGCTTTAGGAATTGAAGGAATGCGGGTTTTGATCGACAAAGATTCAGTACGTATATTAAATAAACTTGATAAAGAATACCAGGTAAGGTCGATCGCATATTTGCAGGAGGTGGCAGCGCTTCCACTTGACCTTCACACTGTACAGCAACTAATCATTGGAAATCCTGTTTTTCTTGATACCAATATAGTTTCTTATGCTACCGAAGGCAGCAATGTTTCATTGCTAAATGAAGGGCAATGGTTCAGGCATCTTATTTCAATGAATAACAATGATCACCTTGTTCTTCATAGTAAATTAGATGATATTGATCCGCTACGCAGCAGAACATGCTTTCTCAACTATTCGGATTATGAAAATAAAAATGGGACCAGGTTTTCAACCGGTCGTACCATATCGGTAACCGAAAAAACGGTGCTGGATGTTAAATTGAATTTTAAGCAGTATGAATTTAATGAAACGTTAAGTTACCCGTTTTCTATACCGAAAAACTATAAAAGGAAATAATAAATAAAATTTAATTTGCTGCTTGTCGTTTTAAATTGATCCCAACCCTTTATCGATTTACCACTTCCGCTTAATGCGGAATCTAAAACACCCTGGTAACCATGCAAAAAAGAATTTATCTTTTATCAATGTTTGTTTTTTCTTTCTGTTTACTTTTTGCCCAAACAGAAGATAAAACCCAGCTGGAAAAAGAAAGACAGGAAATTCAAAAAGAAATAAAGGCGATTGAGAGTGAATTCAATAAGGTAAAAGGTCAGAAAAAACAGATCGTCGGCCAATACAATCTCATTGACAGAAAAATAAAATTGCAGAATAAATATATCAGCAACATCAGCAAGGAACTTCGATATATTGATGATGATATTTACCTGAGTAATATTGAGATCTACCGGCTTTCAAAATTATTAGATACTTTGAAAGCACAATATTCCCGCAGTGTTGTGTATGCTTATAAGAACAGAAGCAATTATGATTTCCTGAACTTTATTTTCTCTGCAAATAGTTTTAATGATGCGGTCAAACGCATTACTTATCTCAAAAGCTACCGGGCTTATCGTGAGCAACAGGTAAATACGATCAAAGAAACACAGGCATTAATTGCAAAAAGAAAAGAAGATCAGCTCAGTAAAAAAAGGCAAAAAGATGAGGCCCTTAAAAATCAAACTGTTCAAGCAAAAGAGTTAGAAGTACAGAAAAAAGAAAAAGATGTTGTACTGACTCAATTAAAATCTCAGGAAAAAGATCTGCAAAAGCAATTAAACGCTAAAAAGAAAAAGGATAAGGATCTTCAAAATGCAATTTCTAACCTGATAAACCGGGAAATTGCATTGGCAAAAAAGAAAGCAGCAGACGAAGCGGCAAAAAATCCAAAGCCTGTAACAACCACCCCCGGTGCTACAAATAATACAACAGTTAGTACAAAACCAAATGTTTCAAAGGAACCGGTTGTCTTTAATACTGCAGCCGACCTGAAATTGAATACAAATTTTGAAAATAATAAAACAAAACTTCCGTGGCCGGTAGACCAGGGATATGTTTGTGTTCACTATGGCCCCTACCAGATTGAGAAAATAAAAGGTGATAATCCCGGAATAACAATATGCACACCACAACCGGGAACAAATGTAAAGTCGGTATTTGATGGCGAAGTGATAAGTGTGTTTAATATTGGTGATTCCAGATCAGTAATGATCCGTCATGGAAAATATTTTACAGTGTATAGTAACCTGTCATCTGTAAATGTTTCAAAGGGAGCAACTGTCAGTACAGGTCAATCAATTGGTAAAGTAGCTGTAGATGAAGAAGAAGGACAGGGAGGTAAGCTTGAATTTTTATTAATGATAGAAAATAAAAAGATAAATCCTGAATTGTGGTTGCGTAAATAATTCTTTAGCCGTTGTCAATATACAGAAAAGCCATTCGCCTGCGGGGATGGCTTTCTTAATTATAGAAATTTCTCATAGAGATTTTCATACAAGGGAATGATATTACTGATATCATATTTCATCGCATGTTTAGCGGCTCTTTCTTTAAATTGTTTTAGCACCGCATCATCTCTCAAAATTTTTATTGCCTGCTGCCCCATTGCTTTTACATCACCAACATCACCCATGTAACCAGTTTCTCCCGGTATATTTATTTCGCTCAAACCACCGGCATTTGTTGTAACGATAGGTACACCGGCAGCCATTGCTTCCAATGCTGCTAAACCAAAGCTTTCATATTCTGATGGTAATAAAAACAGGTCAGCAATGGCAAGTATATCTTCCATTTGTTCCTGCTTGCCAACAAATCTTATTTCATCACAAAGATTCAGTTCACGACAAAGATCTTCTGCAGCAGGACGCTCTGGTCCATCGCCAACTAACATTAACCGGCTAGGAATTTTATCATTTACTTCTTTAAAAATTCTTATTACATCAGGAATACGTTTCAGTTTTCTGAAATTTGAGGCATGCATCAACACTCTTTCGCCATTCGGGGCGATCATTTTTTTGAAAGCATCAATCGGCTTTTTGTTAAAACGGCTTACATCCACAAAGTTTACGATCACTTCAATCTCTTTATCAATTTTAAAATGTTTATACGTTTCATCACGAAGATTATTGGAGACTGCAGTAATGGCATCACTTTCGTTAATTGAAAAAGTAACTACCGGTGCATATGTTTTATCACGGCCTACCAGTGTAATATCCGTACCGTGCAGCGTGGTAATGACAGGAATATGTTTGCCTTCTTTTTTCAAAATCTGTTTTGCCATATACGCAGCCGAAGCATGCGGAATGGCATAATGAACATGGAGCAGATCCAAATCATTATTCTTAATTACATCCACCATTGTACTTGCAAGTGCCGTTTCATATGGAGGGTAATCAAACAAAGGATATGTTGGAACCTGTACTTCATGATACCAGATATTAGGTGTAAAAGCACCTAATCTTACCGGCTGCTGATAAGTAATAAAATGTACCTGGTGACCTTTTTGCGCCAACGCTTTTCCTAATTCAGTTGCTAATACTCCCGAACCGCCGAATGTGGGATAACAAACAATTCCTATCCGCATGGTTTTTGTGATAGTCATAAGTGCCCGAAGATAATTACTTAAATTTTATCCGGAGTTGCCGCCTATATCAATAATTTGTTACAAAACCAGCCATTCTTTATTTTCAACCTTTAAACACAACACATGAAGAAATTCGTATTTATAGGAATTGCCTTTCTTACAGTTATATCATCATTTTCACAAACAGATGATTCATTAATGATCAAAAAAGTATCAGATGAAATACTTATAAATGGGAAGGCCTATGATAATCTTTATTACCTGACAAAAAAGATAGGTGGCCGCCTGGCGGGTTCACCACAAATGACAATGGCAGAGCAGTGGGGCGAAAAGATGATGAAGGAAAGCGGCGCTGACAAAGTAATTATGCAGGAATGTAAAGTACCCCATTGGATAAGGGGAGGAGACGATAAGGCAAAAACTACAAATAAAAATAGAAAACTTGATGTAATTGCTTTGGGCAATTCAATAGGCAGTGGAAAAAAAGCTTTGAAAGCTGAAGTACTGCTTGTGAATTCGTTTGATGATCTGGAAAAGAAAAAAAATGAAGTGAACGACAAAATTGTTTTTTATAATTATAAATTCAATCCCACTTTTATTCAAACCTTTCGTTCTTATGGAGATGCTTCACAGTATCGGGGCAGCGGTCCAAGTCGTGCGGCAAAGTATGGCGCAAAGGCTGTGATCATAAGAAGCATGAGTCATAGCACTGATAATAATCCGCATACAGGTGCCACAAGATATGTTGATTCGTTGCCAAAAATTCCGGCTGTGGCTATTGGTTTGCGTGATGCAGACTGGTTAAGTGAGGAACTACAAAATGGGAAAGTGAGTGTAAAGATCAAAACAAATGGCCATTTTCTTGACAGCGCTATTGGTCATAATGTTATTGGTGAATTAACTGGTTCAGAATTTCCAAATGAAATAATAACAGTTGGCGGTCATCTTGATAGCTGGGATAATTGCGAAGGAGCACATGATGATGGCGCCGGCTGTGTGCAAACAATTGAAATATTAAGAGCATTCAAAGCTGTTGGTTACAGACCAAAACGTACAATTCGTTTTGTTCTCTTTGCAAATGAAGAAAATGGATTACGTGGTGGTAATAAATATGCAGAAGAAGCAAAGGCAAAAAATGAGAAACACATTTTTGCTTTGGAAAGTGATGCAGGCGGATTTACACCAAGAGCAATTGGTTTCACCATGAGTGAAGAACAATTTCAAAAAGTGTTACAATGGAAACCATTGATAGCACCGTATGGTTGCAGTGAATTCAATCGTGGTGGTGGTGGCGCTGATATCGGCCCACTCAGAAGGGCAATCCCAACTACTGCATTGGCTGGTCTTTCTCCCGATTCACAGCGTTACTTTGATATTCATCATGCAAGAAATGATGTGTTTGAAAATGTAAATAAAAGAGAATTGGAATTGGGGGCGGTTAATATGGCTGCGCTGATCTATTTGATCGATAAATACGGGTTATAAACTTTTTTAGGTGACCGGCTGCTGAATTTCTATTAAGCTTTCGTTGTGTCACTCACTTGTACTGCAACAATTCTATTCAACTTTTTTCGTGAAATCTTAAAGAAGTAAATTTTTAATTGCGCTGGCTACCAAAGTAAAAGGAAAAGAACTCGAAACTTTTTGCATCTGCTTTCTTATTTCTTCAGTACAAAGATTTCCAATAGAACCTTCATGTGTATGATGAACTGAAGTATCGTATTTAAAATTACCGGCCTCAATATCGAGCCCAACTTTTTTGTAAGCATCGCGGAAAGGCATTCCTGCATTCACTAATTTATTTACTACTTCTACGCTGAACAGGTATTTATATTTTTCATCAGCAAGAATATCTTTTTTGATCTCGATATTGCTTAACATTAAGCCTGCTATTTCAATACAATCTTTTAAGGTTTTAAAAGCTGGAAACAAATGTTCTTTCAATAATTGCAGATCACGATGATAACCTGACGGAAGATTTGTTGTCATCATCATAATTTCATTGGGCAATGCTTTTATACGATTGCAATGACTGCGGATCAGCTCAAATACATCCGGGTTTTTTTTATGCGGCATAATACTGCTGCCTGTTGTCAGCTCGGAAGGAAAAGAGATAAAACCAAAGTTTTGATTGAGATACAAACATGCATCCATGCTTAGTTTGCTGAGAGTATCAGCAACATTCGCTAACGATTGAGCAACTATTCTTTCAGCTTTTCCTCTTCCCATTTGGGCATACACCACATTATAATTCAGATCATCAAAACCAAGAAGCTTTGTAGTTAGTGTTCGATTGATAGGAAAAGATGAACCATAGCCTGCTGCAGAACCCAACGGGTTTTTATTTACAACATCATAGGCTCCCTTCAATGTTATCATATCATCAACAAGACTCTCCGCATAGGCGCCAAACCATATACCAAAGGAAGAAGGCATTGCCAATTGCAAATGCGTATAACCGGGAAGCAAATGATCTTTATATTTTTCGCTTTGTGTTTGCAGCAATTCAAAAAATGGTTGAATTGTTTTTACCAGCTCTTCCAGTTCATTTCTCAAAAACATTTTTATATCAACCAGCACCTGGTCATTCCTGCTGCGGGCAGCATGGATCTTTTTACCAACATCACCAAGCGTCTGCGTAAGCAATAATTCTACCTGCGAATGAATGTCTTCCACATCATCTTGTAGTTTGAATTCACCTTTTTCTATTTGCTTATAAATACTTTTTAGTTCTTTCTGGAGTTGTGATAATTCATCTTTTGTCAATAACCCAACCGATTCCAACATTTGAATATGCGCCAATGAACCAAACACATCAAAAGCAGCGAGATACATGTCCATTTCACGGTCTTTACCAACAGTGAATATTTCCACTTCTTTGCCCCCATCCCCTAAAGGGGTGTCTTTTTGCCACAACTTCATAGCAATTGCTTTAATAACTGAATATACAACTCAATTCCTTCTTTTATTTCATCAATATAAATATACTCATCTGCTGTATGACTTCTTGCACTGTCTCCAGGTCCGATCTTTAATGATGGAAAAGCCATCAATGCTTTGTCTGAAGTAGTAGGGGAACCATAATAAGCCCTTCCCATTTTTAAACCTGCATTCACTAAGGGATGATCTAATGAAATTGCACTTGATCTTAATCTTGTACTCCTTGGTTTTAGTTCACTCTGCACATTTGATCTTATGACCTCCAGCATTTCTTCAAAAGTATATAATTCATTTACCCGGCAATCCACCACAAACCTGCATTGCGCAGGTACAACATTATGTGCTTTATTATCTGTTTCAATTACGGTGACACTCATTTTCACCTGCCCCAGCAGATCAGAAACTTTATCAAACTTATATGAACTGAACCAATCAATATCTTTTATTGCTTTATAGATCGCATTATCACCTTCTTCTCTTGCCGCATGTCCGGCTTTTCCGGTAGCAATGCAATCCAATACCATCAACCCTTTTTCAGCTACAGCCATTTGCATTTGTGTTGGCTCACCAACTATTGCGCAATCAATTTTTCCTAATTGTGGAAGCAAAACTTCAATTCCATTGTGACCGGAAATCTCTTCTTCGGCAGTTGCAGCAAGTACAAGATTATACTTCAGGTTTTCTTTTTCATAGAAATAAAGAAACGTGGCAATTAATGAAACAAGACTTCCGCCTGCATCATTGCTGCCAAGACCAAACAATTTTCCGTCTTTTTCAATAGGAGAGAAGGGATCAAGTGTATAACCTTTGTTTGGTTTTACTGTATCATGATGAGAATTGAGCAGGATCGTTGGCTTGGTTGATTCGAAATATTTATTCTTTGCCCAGATATTATAAAGGTATTGTTCCGTCTTTACTTCATGCTTTTCAAGAAAAGCTTTTATAAGCGCAGAACTATTATCTTCTTCTTTACTGAATGAAGGGGTAGCGATCAATTGTTTTAAAAGATCAACCGCTTCAGACTGTAATATCGAGATATCCTTAGTCATTGTATATTGTTGTTCCGGCTGTTCCATTCATTAATTTATCCAATTCCTCAGCCTTTCCAATGATCACTTTGTTCACCCCACTATTTAAAGCTGCAAAAGCATTATCTAATTTAGGTATCATGCCGGCAAATATTTTGCCCCCATCCCCTAAAGGGGATCCCGAAGGGTTTTTTAGTTTTTGATATTCTTCCCAATTGAGTTTTTGAATAACCGAAGTCTCATCATTAACATCCATCAACACGCCACTTTTTTCAAAAGAGTAAATAAGTTTCACTTCATATTCACCACTCATTGCTTTAGCGATTTCCTGTGCAATAGTATCCGCATTTGTATTCAATAATTGTCCGACCTGGTCATGAGTGATCGGCGCAAATACAAGGGCAAGGTTTTGATCAAGTAATTTTTTAATCAATGGAGAATTCACTGCGTCAACATCACCAACAAAACCATAATCGATGACAGGGTGTTTTCTTTTATGTGCAAGAATGATATCGCCATCAACACCACTTAAGCCCATTGCATTGCAATTAAAGCTTTGTAATTGTGCAACAATATTTTTATTTACATAACCAGCATACACCATTGTTACGATCTTCAGTGTTTCTGCATCAGTAATTCTTCTTCCATCGATCAGTTTTTGTTCTACTCCCATTTTCTCTGCCAGCTTTGTTGCCAGCTTACCACCACCATGCACCAGTATCTTTCTATCTTCAATTGCAGCAAATGATCTTAAGAATGAAGAAAGCTTTTTTTCATCATCAATAATATTCCCTCCAATCTTTATTACATACAGTTTATCCATTACTCTGTAATATTTCTGAAAGCACAGCCTGTGCAGCCCATACCCTGTTACTGGCTTGCTGAGTTACAATGCTCATCTTTCCATCCAGTATTGCATCACTCAGTTCTACATTTCTTCTTACCGGCAGGCAATGCATCACTTTTGCATTATTTGTAAGTGACCAGCGTTTCTTTTTCAATTGCCATTTCGGATCGTTGGTATAAATTTTACCATAATCATTGTAAGTGCTCCAGTTCTTTACATACACAAAGTCAGCATCCTTCAATGCTTCTTCCTGGTCAAGTATAATGGTTGCTCCTTTTGTAAACTCTTTACTCAACTCATAATCCACAGGGTGAGTAATTACAAAATCAGCTTTACCCCACGCATTTATCCATTGCGCAAAACTATTGGCCACACATTGCGGCAATGGTTTCACATGAGGTGCCCATGTAAGAACAATTTTCGGTTTTTTACTTTTTACTTTTGACTTTTGAATTTCCTCCGTTATCGTGATTATGTCAGTCAAAGATTGTAATGGATGTAATGTTGCACTTTCCAAACTTACTACCGGAATACCGGCATACTTTATAAATTGTTTTATATACAACTCGCTGTAATCGTCTTCACGGTTTTTCAACGAAGGGAAAGTTCGGATAGCAAGTATATCAAAATATTTTCCAAGAATAGGCGCTGCATCTTTTACATGCTCAACTGTATTTCCGCTCATGATCGCTTCATCTTCAAATTCCAATGCCCAGCCTTCTTGCCCAACATTAAAAACAATACAGTCCATGCCGAGGTTCTGAGCTGCGATCTGTGTGCTCAATCTTGTACGCATACTTGGATTCAGAAACAAACAACCGATACGTTTATTAACGCCAAGCGTTTTATCCGAAAATGGATCTGCTTTATACGCCAAGGCTTTTTGAACCAATGCATCTATATTGGTTACGTCATTTGCTGAAATGAACTGTTTCAAGTCTGGAAGTTTATTTATTAACTAAGCTATTGTGCTACTATTAAGCTTTTGTTGCGACGCTCCGTTCAACTTTCTTTTCTTTACTCGTCATTGCGAGGCCATAATTTAAATATGTCAACACAATTAGTTCATTCAGGCCGAAGCAATCTATAAAGATCTATTTCAGCTTGCGGTCTCTTGCAACAAAGCTATTTCCTCTTTTATCGAATCAATGAATTGTTCTGCATCTCTTTTCTTCAAAGCTAATGAAGGAAGAAGCCTGATCACATTTGGTTTTGATTCACCGGTAAATATTTTCTGATTCCAAAGCAAATTCTTTTTAAGATCTTTTAATTCTTCCGGCACATCAAAACCAATCATCAAACCACGACCTCTTACGTTTTTCAATTCGGGAATTGCTTCTAACTCGTCTCTTAAATATTTACCAATCAATGTAGCGTTGCCCATCAGTTTTTCTTCTTCCAATACTTCAAGCACAGCTAAGGCAGCAGCACATGCAAGATGATTACCACCGAATGTTGTTCCTAACTGAAAATGTTTTGGTTTAATATGTGGTGCAATGATAATACCTGCAACAGGGAAACCATTTCCCATTCCCTTTGCCATTGTATAAATATCCGCATTTACCCCTGAAAAATCATGACTGAAGAATTTACCGCTTCTTCCATAACCACATTGTACACTATCAGCAATATAAACAGCACCAAATTCATCACACAGTGATCTTATCTTTTGAAG
>Ga0209798_10001402_pt1 | contig 14489 bp, 17 predicted proteins | sample DOMMetBare3Fresh_FD_187475 | JGI IMG/M metagenome (GOLD analysis project Ga0209798, IMG submission 187475) | Wetland sediment microbial communities from St. Louis River estuary, USA, under dissolved organic matter induced mercury methylation -... | ecosystem: Environmental > Aquatic >...
GTTTGTTAGTGCCCCACAACGCATTTAAGCTCCTCACCAAACGGACAAGCAGGCATGTGTTTCGCGCGCTTGACCGTCATTGCATTGTTTTCTGCACCTGCTTGTGTGATTCGGCAATATGCCAACCACATCTGGTATGTTGTGGAAATCTCTCTAACAATCGGTAAATGCTCGCGAAAGGGCGAATCCGTCCGTCTACGGAGCAACCTCCGCGGAATCGCAAAAACCTCACAAGAATCAGGCTGAATCAACGTTAGTCCGTCCACGGACGAAGCCCCTGAATCGGGGGGTCATCGAGGCCATCGACGAGGCCGGCGTCCGGCTGGGCCTCGACGACGGGGGTTCGTTCTTCGTGCGCTTCGGCGAGCGGGTGACGCTCGCCGGCACGCCACTCACGCTGGCTCCGCCGCCGTCACCGCTGGCCGAGGCGGCCGGTGCGGCGCTGCGGGCCTGGCGGCTCCAGCGGTCGAAGGCCGACGCCGTGCCCGCGTTCGTGGTGCTCAGCGACAAGCACCTCGACGGCATCGCCGAGCGCAATCCCACCTCGTTGGCCGAGCTGCGAGCCTGCCCCGGGATCGGGCCGGCCAAGCTCGAGAGCTACGGCGACGAGATCCTCGAGGTGCTGGCCGCGCTGGGCTGAGGTGCTCAGCCGAAGGTCACGTGCCCGTAGGTGCTGCAGAGGCCGGCGGCGTTGATCAGGAAGAAGGCGACGATCACCAGGATGGCGACACGTCGCCGCCATCCGGGCCGCACCCTGACGCTGCTGGCGGGCGCCGGCATGTACCACGAGGGCAGCAGCAGCTCGTCGTCAGCACCGTCGAGCAGCCCGAACGGAACGGCGTCGTCGCCCAGATCGGGATCGGGAGCGGCGGCCAGCGCGAGCGAGGTGAGCTCGTCGTCGCTCAGCAGGTCGTCCACGCACGCACGGTACCGTCGGGCCTAGGGTTCAGGCATGGCAGCCGCCTGTCCCGACTGCAGCCGTCCCTTCACTCGCGACCGTCCCGCGGTGGAGTCCATCACCGGGCGCCGTATCTGCGCCGACTGCCGTGACGACACACTCGCCGCGGCCGCCGGCATGCTCGCCAACCCCGGCAACCAGGTGGCCGGCGCCATCGCCACCCAAGGCTGGTTCCGGCGCCTCCGCGCCAACCGACGAAACAGTCGCTGACGCCGCCACAAGGTCGCGGGGTTGGCGGTTCTTGGCGCAGCCGTAGCCTGGACCGATGGCTGACACGGTGCTGCAGACGGTGCCGCTGGGGTTCCAGTGGCCCACCATCGACCCGTTCCTGTTCTGCGTCCATCATGACGACGCCTACCCGCCCGGCAACGACGTGGCGGGCCCGGCGGTGTCGCTGGAGGGCCGTGACCTGGGGCAGGACTTCGAGGGCATCGACGGGTGGCGGATGTACCACGGCGAGCAGGTGCCCGGCTTCCCGGGCCACCCCCACCGCGGGTTCGAGACCGTCACCTACGTCCGCAAGGGGCTGATCGACCACTCGGACTCCCTCGGTGCGGCGGCCCGGTTCGGCCGGGGCGACGTGCAGTGGCTCACGGCGGGGGAGGGGATCCTCCACTCCGAGATGTTCCCGCTGCTCGACAAGGAGCACCCCAACCCGTTGGAGCTGTTCCAGATCTGGCTGAACCTGCCGGCCGTCGACAAGCTGGTGGAGCCCCACTTCGCCATGCTGTGGGACGGCGACATCCCCCGCCTGCGCCACGCCGACGCCGACGGCCACGCCGTCGAGGTCACGGTGATCGCCGGCACGCTGGCCGGGCTCACGCCGCCCTCGCCGCCACCGCACTCCTGGGCGAGCCGGCCGGAGGCCGACGTTGCCATCTGGCACCTCCGGATCGAACCCGGCGGGCGGTGGACCCTGCCGCCGGCCAAGAGCGGCGACACGGTGCGCACCCTCTACGTGTTCGGTGACGGCGCGCTGGTGGTCGACGGCACCGAGGTGGGTTCCCGCACCGGTGCCCTGGTGCGCGTCGACGCAGATGTCGACCTGCTCAGCCCCGAGGGCACCGAAGTGCTCATGCTCCAGGGCCGTCCGATCGGCGAGCCGGTGGCCCGCTACGGCCCGTTCGTGATGAACACCGACCACGAGATCGAGCAGGCCTTCGCCGACTACCGCGAGACCCAGTTCGGCGGGTGGCCCTGGCCGTCCGATGAGCCGGTGCACCCTGCCGCCTCGGGGCGCTTCGCCCGGCGCCCTGATGGCGTGGTGGAGGAGCCGGCCACGGTCTGAGGCTCGAAGTACTGCCCGCAGTTCACCGGATCGTCAGGTGCTCGCCCATCCCGCTCCCGCGTCTGCGCCGTAGGCTTCCGGGAGCACTTGCCAGGCTGACAACCGTCGCCAAGGGGGACGAATGGCCGAGCTCGATCGAACGGTGTGGACCGCACCGGTCCGCAACTTCGTGTGGGTAGCAGCCCGGTTCGGGCACCGGTAAGGCCATGGACGACCGCGCCCGCCCGCTCACCCGGCGTGACGTTCTCGAGCATCTCCGGGCACACGACTGCGCTCCGTCCGCTGGTCCCGCGAAGGTGGGCGTCGAGCAGGAGTGGCACACCTACGACCTCGCCCAGCCCGGACGCCACCTGGGTCCCGAGGAGGTGCTCGGTGCGGCCAGCGACGGGGGCCCCCTCCCGAGCGGCAGCACGATCACGGTGGAGCCCGGCGGGCAGGTGGAGCTGGCCACGCCGCCGACCGACCCCTGGTGGCACTCGCTGGAGGCCCTCCGCGTCGACGGCGCAGCGGTGCGCGCCCGACTGGCCGTCGCCGGCTTGGTGGCGGTGGGCGCGGGGATGGACCCCTTCCGGGAGCCCGCCCGCACGCTCACGCTCCCCCGCTACGACGCCATGCAGGCCTACTTCGACGAGTGGGGCCCCGAGGGCCGACGGATGATGTCGAGCTGCGCGTCGATCCAGGTCAACGTCGACTCGGGCGATCCCGCCACCCTCGGCCGCCGATGGGACGTCGCCCACCGCATCGGCCCGGCCGTCGCCGCTGCGTTCTCGTGCTCACCGGGCCCAGTGCACCGCTCTGAGCGCCTGGCCGTGTGGAACGCCATCGACCCCTCGCGCACGAAGCCGGTGCTGGCCTCGGGACGCCTGGCGGAGGACTGGAGCGACTACGTGCTCGCCGCCCGTCTCATGTTCGTGCACGACGAAGCGGATGACTCGTGCACCTATGTTGCCGTCCCGATGTCGTTCGGGGAGTGGGTGGACGACGGCATCGCCGGCCGCCGTCCGACCCTTGCCGACCTCGCGTACCACTGCACCACGCTGTTCCCGCCGGTGCGGCCGCGCGGCTGGCTGGAGGTCCGCTGGCTCGACTGCCTTCCGGCGGGGCTCGCCGAGGTGGCCACCGCCGCCGTGGTCGCCCTCCTCATCGACGAGCCGGCCGGGCAGCTCGCCATCGAGGCCTGCGCGGCGGTCGACCGCGTTGCCTCGTGGACGACCACAGCGGGGCTCGGGCCGCGCGACCATGACCTCGCCACAGCTGGCGCGGCGTCGCTGCTCGCCGCCGCCGACGCCCTGGATCGGACTGCGGCCCCGGCCCGCTGGGCAGAGGCGGTGGCTGAAGCGGCCGAGCGCTGGCCGGCCAAGGGCCGCTCCCCGGCCGACGACCTCGAGGATCGTCTGGCGGACGGCGCGACCGCCTTTGACCTGGCCGACCCGGCGCACGAGGTCCGCTGGTGAGCGAGGCCGTACATGACGAGGTGGTGGCGGCGCTGACCACCTCGCGCCGCCGGTTCCTCTCGATCCTCGAGCCCTTCGACGAGCCGGTGCTCCGACGTCAGCACGATCTGCTGATGTCCCCGTTGCTCTGGGACCTGGCCCACGTAGCCAACTACGAGGACCTCTGGTTGGTGCGGGCGCTCGGTGACGCGCCCACGCGTGAGGGGCTCGATGACCTCTACGACGCCTTCAAGCAGCCTCGCCGCGTGCGGGAGGCGCTCCCGCTTCTCGGCCTGAGCGAGGCCGTGGCCTACGGACGGGCCGTGCGGGCCCGGGCCCTCGACCGGCTCGAGCGCAGCGACCTCGGCCCTGACGGCCCCGATCCGCTGCTCCGCCACGCCTTCGTGCACCACATGGTGGTGCAGCACGAGCACCAGCACGCCGAGACCCTCCTGGCTGCCATCCAGCTGCTGCCGGTGGAGGAGGGGCACGTGCTCACCTCGTCTCCGCCTCCGGGTGCGCAGCTGGTGCCGCCGGCCGAGGTGTTCGTGCCGGCCGGGTCCTTCGCCATGGGCACGGACGACCCGGGGGCCCTCGACAACGAACGGCCTGTCCACGACGTGCACCTGCCCGCCTACTGGATCGACGCCGTGCCGGTCACCAACGGGCAGTACCGCGCCTTCGTGGAGTCCGGTGGCTACGACCAAGCCCAGTGGTGGAGCGACTCCGGCTGGGTGTGGCGCCACGAGGCGCACCTCGACGCGCCGCAGTTCTGGTCGCGCGACGGTGACGGGTGGGCCCGCCTCCGCTTTGGCACCGTCGAGCCGCTACCCGACGACGAGCCCGTGCAGCACGTCTGCTGGTACGAAGCCGATGCCTACGCCCGCTGGGCGGGTCGCCGCCTGCCCACGGAGGCCGAGTGGGAGAAGGCGGCCCGGTTCGACTCGGCCACCGGCGCCAGCCGGCGGTGGCCGTGGGGCGACGGGGAGCCGACCCCTGCCCACGCCAACCTCGATCAACGCCATCTCGGTCCCGCTCCCGTGGGCGCCTATCCGGCCGGCGTGAGCGCGCTCGGCTGCCACCAGATGGTGGGCGACGTCTGGGAGTGGACCGCCAGCGACTTCGTCGCCTATCCCAGCTTCGCGTGGTTCCCCTACGCTGAGTACTCCGCCGTGTTCTTCGGTGCTGACCACAAGGTCCTCCGCGGGGGCTCGTGGGCCACCCACAACACGGTGGGGCGGCCGACCTTCCGCAACTGGGACCTGCCCATCCGTCGGCAGATCTTCGCCGGCTTCCGCACCGCGAGGGATGCCTGATGTGCCGCCACCTTGCCTACGTCGGTCCTCCGCGGTCCCTGGCCTCGTTGCTCCATGAGCCCGAGCAGTCGCTGGAGCGCCAGAGCTGGAAGCCGCTGTTCCAGCAGGAGGGCGCCATGAACGCCGACGGGTGGGGCGTGGGCTGGTGGGACCCCGAGGTGCGCCCCGAGCCTGCGCGCTACAGAACCGCGGCGCCGATGTGGACCGACCGGTCCTTTCGCTCGGTCGCCGAGGTCGTGCACGCCGGCTCGTTCGCAGCTGCAGTCCGCAGCGCCACCCCGCCGTCGCCCATCGTCCACACCGGCAACGCCCCGTTCGCAGCCGGACCGTGGCTGTTCTCCCTCAACGGGTTCGTGCGGGGCTTCCGCGGGGCCGTCGGCGAGGGGCTCCGCCGTCTCGTCAGCGAGGAGCGCGCAGTCGGGATCGACGGCACCAGCGACTCCGAGGTGCTCTTCGCCCTCGTGCTCGATGCCCTGGTCGCGGGCGCGACGCCCGAGGAGGCGCTGGCTCGAGTCATGGCAGAGGCTCTGGAGCGGGCGGAAGGCCACCTCAACCTGCTCCTCGCCGACGCCCACACCGTCGTGGCCACCACGTGGGGCAACTCGCTGTTCACCTTGAGGGACTCCGGGCTGGCCACGGGCGGGGTGCTGGTGGCCTCCGAACCACTCGACGCCAACCACGACTGGACGGCCGTGCCTGACGGATCCGTCGTGCGAGCCACCCGCAACGACCTCGATGTCTCGCCGCTCGCGTCCCACGGAGGACCCACATGACCGTCACCAAGATCGCAGACCGCTGCACCATCGAGGTGCACCTCAGCGAGGCCGACCTGGCCGCGGCCCTGCGGCGTGACGCACGGGCAGGGCTGACTTGCACCCCCAAGCACCTGCCACCCAAGTGGTTCTACGACGAGCGCGGCTCGCTGCTCTTCGACGACATCACGCGGCTGGAGGAGTACTACCCCACCCGTCGTGAGACGGAGATCCTCCAGCGGGAAGCGGCGACCATCGCCGCTCGCACCGGAGCCACCACCCTGCTGGAGCTCGGGTCGGGCACCTCCACCAAGACCCGCCTGCTGCTCGACGCACTCGCCGCCGCCGGCACCCTCGAGCGGATCGTGCCCTTCGACGTCTGCGAGCCGATCCTCGTGACCGCAAGCCCGGAGCTGGCGGTGCGCTACCCGCGGGTGCGGGTCGACGCCGTGGTGGGCGACTTCGAGTGCCACCTCGGCCGGCTGCGCCTGGAGGGAACCACCCTCGTGGCCTTCCTCGGTGGCACCATCGGCAACCTCGGGCCGGCGGCTCGGGCCACGTTCCTCCAGGAGCTGACCGACCAGATGGCGCCGGGCGACTGGCTCCTCCTGGGCACGGATCTCGTGAAGGATCCGGCCCGACTGGTGGCCGCCTACGACGATGCCGCCGGCGTCACCGAAGAGTTCAACCGCAACGTCCTCCACGTCCTCAACCGGGAGCTCGACGGAGACTTCGCACCCTACCGCTTCGCCCACGTGGCCCGCTGGAACCGCAAGGAACAGTGGATCGAGATGCACCTGCAGGCCGAGGGCCACCAGCACGCCCGCCTCCGTGCCCTTGACCTCGAGATCGACGTGGAGGACGGCGAGATGATCCTCACGGAGATCAGCGCCAAGTTCACACGGGCCCGCATCGAGGAGGAGGTGGCGGCGGCCGGCCTGAAGCTCGACCAGCTGCTGGTGGACGCCGCCGGCGACTTCGCGGTGTCGCTTGCCACCAAGCCGTGAGGTGAGCACCGCGTAGCCTGGGCCGCATGCCCGAGTACACCGCCCCCCTTCCCGACATGGCTTCGTCCTCGAGCCCCAGGCCGGTTCCGACGTCGGCGCCCTCACCATCCACCTGGTGCTGGCCCGCCGCCGCGGTCTTCTAGATCCGGCCGCGGCCGAGCACGTCGAGGTAGCTCTCCCGGGTCACCACACGCGCCAGCCGGTGGTAGGCGTGCAGCTCCGGAAGGCGGTGGGGGCTGGCCTGTGGCGGCGCCGCCAGGAGGTCGCGCACGTCGTACGCGATGGAGTACACCCGCATCCGGTCGAGCTGGCTGGGGTACTGGAAGAGCTCCGGGTAGGCCTTGGCCAGCCACCAGGGCACCTCGCTGTAGTCCTCAGGGCGGGTCCGCGCCACGTAGGCCTCGGCCACGTGGAGCTGCGGATAGGCCGAGCAGCGCAGGAGGATGTCGAGGTCGAGGTCGCTGGGCCCGGGACGAGCCCATTCGACATCGAGGACGGCCGTGACCTCGCCGTCGTGCCACAGCACGTTCTCGAACGTGAGGTCGCCGTGGACGAGCGTCTCGGACTCGAACGGGATCAGCGCGGGGGCGAGGTCGGTCACCATGTCCGCCGCGTCGGACAGCATGATGGTGTCCACGAAGTCCAGCTCCATGGCGCGCCGGAGGGATTCGATCACTGGCTTGGTGGGTTCACTGACGCCGACCTCGAGCAGCTGGGGCGCCTGCTCGATGGGCGGGAGGTCATCCGGGGCCGGGGTGCTGTGCAGCCAGCGCAGCCGCTCGGCGAGCTGGTCGACGGCGCGATGGCGCTGCTCGTCGGTGAGGTCGGGCCAGTGGTGGGCGAGCGGGATGCCCGGCATGCGCTCGGCCACCAACCAGTCCTCTCCGCGGCTGCCGCCGTGGGCGACGACCGTCGGATACCCGACCTCTCGGGGCAGCACCTCGGCCACCAGGGCTTCCCGGTAGAGACGGTTGGTCGGATGCCGGTTGACCCGCACGGCGTGGGTTGGGGTGAGCCACACCTCGTTGGTGACGCTGCTGGCCCGCTCAAGCGGCACCATGGGGTCGAGCCCGGCGTCCCGCAGCGCGGTTCGGGCCCTCACCTCGGCCAACGTCGTCCCGGACTCCTTGCGGTCTGCAGCCATTGGTCGCTCGAACCTACCGTGCCGCGGCCAGGACGGCCGACCCCAGGTTCGGCCACGCCTGGATCGCCCACTCCCCGAAGGCCTGGTCGGCCAGGACGACGCAGGCCACGCCGGCCTCAGGATCCACCCACAAGAACGCGCCCGACCGCCCGAAGTGCCCGAAGGTGGCCGGGGAGGAGTCGGGGGGCATCCAGTGAGGCGACTTGTGGTCGCGCAGCTCGAAGCCGAGCCCCCAGGAGTTGGGGGATTGCATGCCGTAGCCGGGCAGCACTCCCTCGAGGAGGGGCAGCTGTGCCGTGGTGGCCTCGGCCAGCATCTCCGGGGCCAGCACCCGTCCGGGGCCGAGCAGCTCGCCGGACAGACGCAGCAGGTCCGACAGCGTCGACTGTGCCCCGGAGGCGGCCGAGCCCGTCGCGCTGGTGGCGGTCATGCGGAGCGGGTCGAGCACGCCCTCCTGGACGTACTCGGCAAAGGGCACTGCGGCCCGCTGGGCCACGAGAGCGGCCAGCCACTCGAAGCCAGCGTTGCCGTAGATCCGGCGTTGGCCGGGAGGCGCGATGGGATCGTCGCCCTCCGTGGGGAGGCCAGAGGCGTGGCAGAGGAGCAGGCGCACGGTGGCGCCCGGCGGGCCCGCCGGCTCGTCGAGGTCGACGATCGCCTCCTGCACGGCCACCAGCACCGCCATGGTGGTGAGGACCTTGGTCACCGACGCCAGCGCGAACGGGCGTGTGATGTCACCTACCGCAGCCTTGGTGCCGTCGGCCCGCCGCCAGCCGGCCGCCGGGTGTGCACCCGGCCACCGCATGACACCGTCCAGCCCGTCGCCGCTCAATCGAACTCGGTCACGAGGTGCTCGTAGATGCCGTACCCCGGTGCACCGTCGATGCTGAGCCGCACGGGCGTCTCGTAGACGATCGCCGGCTGGTCCTCGGCCGGTCGCACCGGCACGGACGTCGCCGCCCGCTCGCCGGTGATCGTGGTCGCGCCGGCCGTGGTGGTGAGGGTCATCTGGAAGGTGGCCGCCCCGCCGTCGTCCCCGCGGAGCAGCACGCGGTCGACCGCGGTGATGTAGTGGTCGCCGTCGGGTCCGTGGACGAAGCCGTTCACGGACGTCGCGTCGTCGTGCGTGTGCACCTCGAAGAGGTTGAAGGCGTGCCCGTCTGTCGCGAACCCCGTGACCCAGTGCCACTGGTGCAGTCCGGCCCAGTGCCGGAAGCCCCAGGAGTGGTCGCGCTGGCCGAAGCCGTCGAAGGCGATCCTGTGGCCCCCCACGATGAGGTCGCCGGTGACGCGGCAGCTCTGCTCGTAGTGGCCCCAGGCCACGGCCTTGGGAAGCGCACCGGTGGGGTGGGCGTCGTACGACGTGGCCGGGCTGAGGCCGTGCCACTCGAGGTGCGCCTGCGCCTCGCCGTCGGCCAGCTGGACGGCCCAGGCCTGCCCGGACTGCAGCATCCGGTAGGTGAGGCCGTCGGTGGTCATGACGTCCCAGTCGGTGGCTGGGATCTCGTCGAGCTCACGGCCGTAGCCGTAGCTGAGCTCGTCATCGACCCACACGATCATCCCGCCGGTGACCTGCTCGCGGTTGCCGAGCACCGCGATGCGTGTCATCACGAAGGCATTGCTGGCGGGGTCCCAGGCGTTGAAGTAGAGCGAGTCGCTCCAGTGGGGCGATGGGTCGGCCACGGGGTGGAGGCGCTCATCGGCGTCGGTGATCCCGCTCGTGGGCATCAGTCCCACACCATCCGGTGGGCGCCGACGCCCTGCAGGAGCTCGATGGGATCGTGCTTGTCGATGTGCCCGATGAGCCCCTGGTAGACCCCGTAGCCGCAGAGCTGCTGCAAGCGCGTCGTGAAGCCGGCGGCCACCTGGCGCGGGATGCCGAGCTGTTGGTTCTCTTGCTGACGGATGTACCCCGCGCAGTAGTTCATCGCGATCCCGACCCGGCGCTCAGGGGTGGTGTTGGCTCCCCCGCCATGCCAGAGGCTGCCGTGCCACACGAGCACGGAGCCGCGAGCCATCTCCGCCGGGATCGAGTCGTACGGCGAGCCATAGTCGGGCGAGTGGTCGGCCAGGTGCGTGCCTGGGATGATCCGGGTGGCCCCGTTGGCGTCGGTGAAGTCGGTGAGGGCCCACATCGTGTTGCACACCGTCGGGGGATGCGGCTTCGGGATCGGCATGAGCTGGTCGTCGGCGTGGATGGGCTGGGGCGTCTCACCCTCGCCGATGGCGATGGACGACAGCGACGAGATCAGGCAGCCGGCATCCAACACGCCCTCCACCACGGGGAGCACGTTCGGGTGGACCGGGATCCGCTCGAAGGCGGGGCCGTGGACCAGCAGGTTGTAGATGCGCACGGTGCGGCTGCCTTCGAAGTCGTTGGTCGCCGGCACGATGCCGAGCTCGACCTCGAGCCGCTCGAGCGCCTCGGTGAGCTCGTCGAGCAGGTCGACCTCGATGGCGTCTTCCAGGATCGTGTACCCCAGGTCGGCGATGTCGGCGACGTGGCGGGCGACATCGACGGGGCGGAGCGCGGGCACGTCGGGCAAGGTAGCGGCTGTGACGCCATGGGAGCAGGCCGTGGATCAGGTGCTGCGCTCGCTGGAGCCCGGTGCGGTGGTCACCTACGGCGAGGTGGCCCTCGAGGCGGGCCGGCCGGGGGCAGCCCGATCCGTGGGCGCCTTCCTCGCCGGTTCGGGCGGGAGCTACTGCTGGTGGCGGGTCGTGAGCGCCTCCGGACGGCTGGTGCCGGGCCACGAGGCCGAGCAGGCCCGGCGGCTGCGTCAGGAAGGGGTTGACGTGGATCTGCCGCGCGGGCGGGTGAAGCTGCCGAAGCGCAGGTAGCGTTCGCCGGCATGTCGATCTACGACCACACCATCAACCGCCTCGACGGCACCCCCCTCGACCTCCACGACTATGAGAACCAGGCGCTCCTCATCGTGAACGTCGCCTCCAAGTGCGGCCTCACGCCGCAGTACGAGGGCTTGGAGCGGATGTACGAGAAGTACGCCGACCGGGGATTCAGCGTGCTGGGGGTGCCCTGCAACCAGTTCGGTGGCCAGGAGCCCGGCAGCTCCGAGGAGATCGCCACGTTCTGCTCCGTGACCTACGGCGTCACGTTCCCCCTCGCCGAGAAGGTGGACGTGAACGGCGACGAGCGGCATCCGCTCTACGCCGAGCTCACCGCCGTGGCCGACGCCGAAGGGCGAGACGGCGACATCCAGTGGAACTTCGAGAAGTTCCTCGTGGCCCCTGGCGGCCAGGTGACCCGCTTCGCGCCCATGGTCGTCCCCGAGGACGCGAGCCTGGTCAAGGCCGTGGAGTCCGCCCTTCCGGGCTGACGGCAATGGGGGGCTCCGCGGGCCCCGCCGGTATCGTTGCGTAGAACACCATGGACGACACCGACACCGACATCATCCCCGCGCCCGCCGACGACCTCACCCTCACCTTCGAGTCGCTCGGCGTCTCCCCCCTCCTCGTCAAGGTCCTCGCCGACCAGGGCATCCTCGAGCCCTTCGCCATCCAGCGCCTGTCGATAGCCGACGCGCTCGCCGGCCGCGATGTGTGCGGCAAGGCCAAGACCGGTTCCGGCAAGACGCTGGCCTTCGGCTTGCCCCTCCTCGAGCGACTCGCGAAGGCGGAGCCCCGCAAGCCCCGTGGGCTGGTGCTCGTGCCCACCCGCGAGCTCGCGCTGCAGGTGCACGACGTCCTGGCTCCGCTGGCCAAGGCCATCGGGAGCCGGGTGGTGGCCGTCTACGGCGGCGCCGACATGAACAAGCAGATCAAGGCGCTGTCCGACGGCGTCGAGGCGATCATCGCCACGCCGGGCCGCCTCATCGACCTCGTCGACCGCAAGGAGGTGGAGCTCAACGGCCTCGAGATCGTGGTGGTCGACGAAGCCGACCGCATGGCCGACATGGGCTTCCTGCCGCAGGTGGAGTGGCTCCTGCGCCACATCGACGGCCGCCACCAGACGCTCCTGTTCTCCGCCACGCTCGATGGCGTGGTCGACGGGCTCATCAAGCGCTACCAGCACGACCCCGTGTACCACGAGGTCGCCTCCACTACGGTCACGGTGGACGCCATGCTGCACCGCTTCATCGGCGTGCACGAGATGGACAAGGTGAAGGTGGCGGCCGCCATCGCGCGCGGGAGTGGCAAGACGTTGGCCTTCACGAACACCAAACGGGTGGCCGATCGCCTGGCGAGGGCTCTCAACGAGGAGGGCGTGCACGCGGCCGCCATCCACGGTGATCTGCGCCAGGGCCAGCGTGAGGAAGCCCTGAAGGCCTTCGGCGACGGGAAGCTCACGGTGCTGGTGGCCACCGACGTGGCGGCCCGAGGCCTGCACATCGATGCCGTCGACGTGGTGATCCACTACGAGCCGGCCCCGGAGCACAAGACCTACCTGCACCGCTCTGGTCGCACGGCCCGGGCCGGGTCCAAGGGCCTCGCCGTGAGCCTGTCGCTCTGGAACGAGGAGCTCCACATCAAGCGGCTCCAGAAGCGCATCGGCGTGGTCCAGCCGATCACCGAGATGTTCTCCAACGATCCCCGCCTGGCCGACCTCACCGCCTGGACCCCCTAGACCCCAACCCGTTCTGTGGACGCCTGCGCTCGCCATGCGAGCGTCAGCGTCCACAGAACGTGGGTACCGTCGGTGGTCATGACCCCTGACACCGACGCCGAGCTCGATCCCCTGAAGCTGGGGATGTTCGCGTACCTCGTGTTCTCGAAGCTCGAGGGTGCCGTCACCTCTGGGATGATCCACCTCGGGGATCGGTTGGGTCTCTACCGGGCCCTCGCGGAGGCCGATCACGCGCTGACCACTGGCGAGCTGGCTGAGCGCACGGGGCTGCAGGAGCGCTGGGTGCGCGAGTGGGCGTACAACCAGGGCGCGGCGCAGATCGTGGGGATCGATGACGACGAGCGGCTGTCGCTGTCGCCGGAGGGCATCGCCGTGCTGGCCGACCCCGACCACGAGGCCTTCGGCGCCGGAACCTTCCATCACCTGCCCGAGACGATGGCTGCCCTCGACGCCCTGCCCGAGAGCTTCCGCACCGGACTCGGGCTCGACTACGACGCCCACGGCCCTGACTGCGCCGAGGGGGTCGCCCGCGGCTTCGAGCCGTGGATGCGCGCCCACGTGCTCCCCGACGTCCTCCCGCTCCTCGAGGGCGTCGAGCCGAAGCTCCAGCGCGGCGCGACGGCCCTCGACGTGGGCTGCGGGGCGGGCGGCATCGTGCTCCTGTTGGCCGCCGCCTTCCCGCAGAGCACCGTGCGGGGCTACGACATCTCGCGCCACGCCCTCGACCTGGCCCGGGAGCGTCTGGCAGAGGCCGGGATCACCAACGCCGCGTTCGTCGACCCACGGGAGGCCCCGATCCCGGCCGACGGGTCAGCCGACCTCGTCACGACCTTCGACTGCTTGCACGACATGACCGACCCCGCCGGCATGGCGCAGCAGATCCGGGCGGCCCTGGCCGCCGACGGCACGTGGCTCGTGGCCGACATCAAGGCGCACGACACCTACGCGGAGAACGCCGCGCAGAACCCCATGGCCAGCCTCATGTACGGCATCAGCGTGCTGAGCTGCATGTCGAGCGCCCTGTCCGAACCCGGCGGGGCCGGTCTCGGCACCCTCGGCCTGTCGGCCACCAAGGCCGAGCGGCTCGCCCGCGACGCCGGCTTCACGCGGTTCCGCCGACTCGACGTGGACCACCCCATCAACGCCTTCTACGAGATCCGGCCCTAGCCGGCCGGCACCGCTCCCGCCGCCAGCCGGCCGTCGATGATCGCGACCGTGCGGTCGGCGACATCGGTCATGCGGGTGTCGTGGGTGACGATCACCGCCGCGGTGTCGCGAGCCTTCATCTCGGCGCGGATCAGCTCCATCACCTGTTCGCCGAGCTTGGTGTCGAGGGACGAGGTCGGCTCGTCGAAGAGGACGAGCTCAGGGTTGTTGAACAGGGCACGGCCGATCGCGACGCGCTGGCGCTCGCCGCCGCTTAGCTGGGCGGGCAGGTTGCGCATCCGGCTCCCAAGCCCCAGCTCGTCGAGCAGGGCGCGGGCGCGCGTGACGGCCGCCTTGCCGCCACGACCGCCTCCGAGCTCGTCGACGACGAGCAGGTTCTCCTCGGCGGTGAGGAACGGCACGAGGTTCACGGCCTGGAACACGAAGCCGACGTTCTCCCGTCGGAACCGGGTGAGCTGCTTGGCGGAGTAGGAGGTGATGTCGTGGCCGCCCACGACCACCTGACCCTCGGTGGCGGTGAGGAGGCCCCCCGCGATCGACAGCAGCGTCGTCTTGCCGGAGCCGGAGGGACCGAGGAGCGCGACGAGCTCGCCGTGATCCACCTGCAGGGTGGCGTGGTCGAGGGCGACGATGTCGGCGTCGCCGCTGCGGTACACCTTGCGCACGTTGCGCATGTCCAGAACGGTCACGGGATGTCCCCTCTCATGATGCGCTGCCGATCGCGGAGGCTGGATCGATGCGCATGACCCGTCGCAGCGAGATGGCGCTGCCCACGACGGCCGCCACGATGACGCCGGTGAGCGTGAGGACGAAGCGCTCGGGCGTGAGCTGGAGCGGGA
>Ga0209798_10001403_pt1 | contig 14485 bp, 10 predicted proteins | sample DOMMetBare3Fresh_FD_187475 | JGI IMG/M metagenome (GOLD analysis project Ga0209798, IMG submission 187475) | Wetland sediment microbial communities from St. Louis River estuary, USA, under dissolved organic matter induced mercury methylation -... | ecosystem: Environmental > Aquatic >...
GCTCGGCGCGGAATCGATCGCGCTTTTTGCGCGTGTCGGCGGCGGAATTTACACGAAAGCCGCTGACGTCGGCGCGGATTTAGTCGGCAAGGTCGAAGCGGGAATTCCCGAAGACGACGCGCGAAATCCGGCGACGATCGCGGATAATGTCGGCGATAACGTCGGCGATGTTGCTGGAATGGGCGCGGACCTTTTCGGCTCATATGTAGCAACGATTCTCGCAACGATGGTTTTGGGACGCGAACTTGTTGCCCAAGATAACTTCGGCGGACTTTCGCCGATTTTGTTGCCGATGGTCATTGCCGGAATCGGAATTATTTTTTCAATCATCGGGTTTTTTCTGGTCAGAATTTCGGACGATAACGGCAGTGTCCAAAAGGCGCTGAATCTCGGAAACTGGACTTCGATTATTTTGACGACGATTGCCTGCTACTTTCTGGTGATGTGGATGATGCCGGCGAAAATGGAGTTTTTGAGATTAGATGTCTTGGGAAATAAACCCGTCATCACTAATACGGGCGTTTTCCTGGCGATTTTGGTCGGCTCGATTGTCGGCGCGCTGATGAGCATCGTAACCGAATATTACACTTCGATGGGCAAACGTCCCGTTATGTCAATCGTTCGGCAATCCGAAACCGGCGCCGCGACAAACATTATCGGCGGTCTCTCAGTCGGTATGGAATCGACGCTTGTGCCGACTCTTATTCTGGCATCGGGAATTTATTTTTCCTACTATTTCGCGGGTCTATACGGTGTGGCGATTGCCGCTGCCGGAATGATGGCGACGACCGCAATGCAATTAGCGATTGACGCTTTCGGACCGATCGCCGACAACGCGGGCGGCATCGCCGAAATGAGCGAGTTGCCGAAAGAAGTTCGCGGCAGAACCGATATTCTCGACGCGGTCGGCAACACAACCGCTGCGACCGGAAAAGGTTTCGCTATCGCTTCGGCGGCTTTGACCGCTCTCGCGTTATTTGCGGCTTTCGTCGGTCTCGCCGGCATCAATTCGATTGATATTTACAAAGCAAACGTTCTTGCCGGATTGTTCGTTGGCGGAATGATTCCATACATATTTTCGTCTCTCGCGATTGCGGCAGTCGGTCGAGCGGCGATGGCGATGGTCACGGAAGTTCGTCGGCAGTTTAGAGACATTCCGGGAATTATGGATCGAACAACGAAACCGGAATACGACAAATGCGTGGCGATTTCGACCCAGGCATCGCTCAGAGAAATGATGCTACCAGGCGCCATTGCTTTGATTACTCCGGTTGTAGTCGGATTCACTTTCGGACCGGAAGTTCTCGGCGGACTGTTAGCCGGTGTAACGGTTTCGGGTGTGTTGTTAGGAATGTTTCAAAACAACGCGGGCGGCGCTTGGGATAATGCCAAGAAGTCGTTTGAGGCAGGAGTCGAAATCCACGGAAAGATGCATCACAAAGGAAGCGATGCTCATAAAGCGAGCGTCACCGGCGATACCGTCGGCGATCCCTTCAAAGATACTTCGGGACCTTCGATGAACATCTTGATCAAGCTGATGAGTATTGTCGCTTTGATTATCGCACCGCATATTGCTGTGCATAAAGGTTCGCACAAATCAGAGCTGACTCCGAAAGTGCAAATTGAACAGCCGATAAAAGTTTTGACAGGCGCGAAACTCTGAAAAACCCTCGGCTGACTGTGCTATAAATCGAAAAGATAAAGCCCCGCAGATCGGGGCTTTTCGTTTTCTAACTTCTAAATTCCCATTGCCTCTCTCTGCGCAGTAACTTCTCTGTGTTAAAACTCTCCCATGAAAATTCTCGAAATCCACTCAACCATTCGTGAGGAATTAATAGACATCACCAGCGAAGTTGAAGAGGCGATCCGCGAATTGAAAGCACTCGAAGGAATTTGTTTTCTCTTTACGCAACATACAACCTGTGGGCTTACGATTAATGAAAACTCTGATCCCGATGTGAAAAGCGATATGCTTTTGTTTTTGGGGAAGACTGTTCCGCAGTTCTTCGAAGGCTTCCGGCATTTCGAACATAATTCCGATGCGCACATCAAGTCTTCGCTAATCGGTTCGAGCGTTACGGTTCCATTCAAAGATGGAAAGCTTCTGCTCGGACGTTGGCAAGGAATTTATTTATGTGAATTCGATGGCGCCCGCAAGAGACAAATACTGGTTCAGGTCCTAAATGCCAAGTGACATAGCTGGCACGCATTTAATAACACCAATCAAATATGCAAATTAGCGAACGAGTCCTTCTTCTGAATGATCGACCACTAAACGACAAAGCCAAATACGTCGTCTATTGGATGCAGATGAACAAGCGAACGACATACAATCATGCTTTGAACTTCGCAATTCAGGAGGCGAATTCCCGTAAACTTCCGCTGGTCGTTTATGAAGGACTCAAGTTTTATTATCCGTGGGCAAATGATCGAATACACACCTTTATTCTGGAAGGAGTTGCCGAAAACAAACGCGAATTTGAACGGCGCGGAATTCGTTATGTTTTCTTCTTACAGGAAAACGAACGCTCGGCGAAACAAACGATTTCGCGTCTGGCGAAAAATGCGGCGCTTTTTGTAACCGATGATTTCCCGTGTTTTATAATTCCGGATCATAATCGCCGCATTGCGGAAAAACTCCACATTCCCGTTTATGTGGTGGATTCGAACGGAATCATTCCGATGTCGAAATTCGATAAAGAAGAATATGCCGCATATACAATTCGTCCGAAGATAAGAAAGCTTCTCGGCGAATATCTGCAACCTTTCCCGGAAATCGCGGTCAAAGTAAAAAATCCGCAACTCAAGATCGATCTTCCGGAAACGGAGGTTTCTGAAAACAACATTAAGAAGCTTGTCGCGGCATGCGCGATTGATCACTCGATTGAACCCTCGCGAATTTATCGCGGCGGAACCATTAACGGACGAAAGCGTCTTACCAAATTCATCACGGAAATTCTTCCGAGTTATTCGAAAAACCGCAACAAACCGGAAATAGACGGTTCGTCGCGGCTTTCGCCTTACCTGCATTTTGGTTTTTTATCGGCGATTGAAATCGCACTCGCCGCAACCGCGGCGAAAGTTTCGGCGGAATCAAAGGATGCATTTTTAGAAGAACTCATTGTCCGGCGCGAACTCTCATACAACTTCACCCGATTCAACGAAAAATATGATTCGCTGGAAGCGCTTCCGCCTTGGGTGCAAAAAACCATGCGTGAACACGCGAAAGATCCGCGTGTATTTCTTTACTCGCACCAAGAACTCGAGCATTCAAAAACGCATGACGAGCTTTGGAATGCAGCACAACGCGAATTAATCAAAACCGGCGGAATTCATAACTATGTTCGGATGTTATGGGGGAAAAATGTCATAGCCTGGACGCGAAGCTACGAAGAAGCCTTTGCGATTCTCGAAGACCTAAACAATAAATATGCACTCGATGGGCGCAATCCAAATTCTTACGCCGGTATTTTGTGGTGCTTCGGAAAGCATGATCGTCCTTGGATGGAGCGACCCGTTTTCGGAACGATACGTTATATGACTTCGAATTCCACCGGAAAGAAATTCGACTCAAAGAAATATATTGAATGGACAAAGTCTCTTTGATTCGACGGCGGCATAAAACATCTACTGCATTCAAGTGGAAAGAAAAATTCCGCCGCGGATGTTTTATCCGCGACGGAATTTCTCTGACAAACTTTTGCGTTGTCTAGTTTGATCCTGTTTCAATCAAGTCTTCTTCTTCGACTTCAACTTTCTTCGGAGTGGGAAGCTCGGCAGCTTTTCCCTTCTTGCTTTCATCCGAACGTCGTTCTCGCGCTTCGCTTGCTTTCAGCATGCTGCAGCTTCCTTCAAAAATCGCGCCGTCTTCTATTACCAGGCGCGGAGTGTGAATGTTGCCGACGACTTTTGCCGTACGTCCAAGCTCGATTCTTTCCGAGCCGATTATATCGCCGTTAACAGTTCCGCTAATCAAAGCAGCGGCAACCACGACATTCGCATCAACGCGTCCCGATGAACCGATAATCAAGGTACCTTCTTCCGATGTGATCTTACCCGTAAGGTGACCATCAATTCGGAGCATTGCATGGAATCCGGTATCACCCGTAAGAACCGTGCCGGTTCCGATGAATCCACTCAGGCGTCCTTCCTTAATATCGCGTGCCATTGACTCACTGTCGGACATTGCGCGATTTGGGGTGTTCGGACCTGTTTGAATTCCGTATAAGTTATTTGAAACGTCGCGGATGTCTTCGTGACTCTGCACCTCGGGAGCAGTTTCTGACCTGCCGCCTCTACCCATTCGTATCATTTTTCAATTCCTCCTCGTGGTGTCATATATGCCAAAAACCGCGACTTTCGCAAACATTCAGACAAATATCTCCACGCAAAATGTTATTGTCTTCTTAGAATAAACTTGTGAACAGAAACCTCTTCTGTTGGTTTTAGAATAATAGCCGCTTTGTCATAATCTGTCTAGGTTTTCCTTGGAGATTGTAGTAAAGTCTCGCATTTCTTGAGCTAAAGAGTATTAATTACGGGTTTTTGAGGATGTTTGTAGAAAGTAGAACAAAAACAAAACTGCTCAAGCAGGTCGGACGCGCGATTCACGATTTCTCGATGATCGAGGATGGTGACCGGATAATGGTGTGTCTTTCGGGCGGAAAAGACAGCTACACCATGCTCGATATTCTTCTCGATGTGAAAAAACGCGCGCCCGTGAACTTCGAAGTTCTTGCAGTCAATCTTGATCAGAAGCAGCCGGGATTTCCGGAAGAAGTCTTGCCCAATTATCTGGAAAGCTTGGGAGTTCCTTATCGAATAGTAGTGGAAGATACTTATTCGACCGTGAAGCGATTGGTTCCGGAAGGAAAAACTTATTGCTCGGTCTGTTCGAGACTGCGTAGAGGCATCTTGTATGGAGTAGCAATCGAGGAAAAATGCACGAAGATCGCACTTGGTCATCACTCGGATGATATTGCTTCAACACTTCTACTTAATCTTTTCTTCACCGGTACTCTTAAAGCGATGCCGCCGGTTTTGCGTTCCGATGATGGACGCAACACGGTAATTCGTCCGCTTTCGATGTGTCTGGAAAAAGACATCGCGCGTTACGCCGAAGAAAAACAATTTCCGATAATTCCCTGCAACTTGTGCGGTTCGCAGCCAAATCTCAAACGCGCTCGCATCAAACGCCTTATTACGGAACTCGAAAACGAAATTCCTCTTATTCGAAACTCGATGCTCGGCGCGGTTGGAAATATCGCAACATCTCATTTACTCGATCCGGATCTCTACGACTTCAAGACTTTTCGTCCAAAAGCGAAGAACACAAATAAATTCGTCGGCGATGTAGCTAAAGAGCTCGATGCCGTTTTTGATCATTCCGACAGCGAATTTCCCGATGCGAAATCGCTTCTCCCTCTGATTACTTCGCAGCCCAACGTTTCCTAGTCGCGGGAAAAGTTTCTGATTTTCTTCGTTAATTCGCGCCAATACTCATTGCGGAAAGTGCCTTCACGATTTCTTTAAGTCGCTCGACGACAAAATCAACTTCAGACTGCGAGTTAAAACGTCCGAGCGAAAAGCGAATCGTTCCCATCGCGCGTTCGTAAGGAATATTCATGGCTGCGAGAATCGGTGAAGCCTCATGAGTTTCTGAATTACATGCGGATCTGGTCGAGACGCATACACCCGCGTCATTGAGTTTTGCCAGAATCAATTCGCCATTGAGGTTTGGAAAAGAAATGCTCGATGTGTTTGGAAGGCGCTGCCGGCGATCGCCGGTGCCATTGAGTTTTGCTGAGGGAATTGAATGCAGGACTTCATCTTCAAATTTATCGCGCAATTCCCTGACGCGAATCATCGCACCAAAATCTTTCACCAAACTTGCCGCCGCGCCTAACGCCACGATTTGATGTACGGCTTCAGTGCCCGCGCGCCTCCCGCGTTCCTGTCCGCCGCCAATCGCCGTCGAATTTAGTTTCACGCCATCGCGAAGGTAAAGCGCGCCGACACCTTTCGGCGCATGAAATTTGTGTCCCGATACAGAAAATAAATCGACGCGGGTCTTTCTTAAGTTAATCGGTATTTTTCCGGCCGCGTTGATGCCGTCCGCGTGGAATAACGCCTCGGAGTTTTCGTGAACGATTTCAGCGATCTCTTCCATCGGAAAGATGATTCCCGTTTCATTGTTGGCTAGCATTACTGAAACGATCGCCGTATCTTTGCGAAGCGCTTTACGCAGTTGATCCGAATTGAGCGCGCCATTTTCATTTACTTCAATCCACGAAATTTCGTAGCCGCGCATTGAAAGCTTCTCGCAAAGTCTGCGCACTGCTTCGTGTTCTACTCGCGTCGTGATGATATGTCGTTTGTCGGGATTTGCTTCGAGCGTTCCGAGAATTGCGAGATTATCCGATTCAGTTCCGCCGGACGTAAAAATTATTTCTGCAGGAGAATTTGCACCGATCAGTTCGGCGAGATTTTCACGTGCAGACTCAATGGCGCGGCGTGCGGTGCGCCCCAATTCATAAGTTGACGAAGGATTTCCGAATTCTGTTTTTAGAAAAGGCTCCATTGCCGAAAACACTTCGGGAGCAATTTGAGTCGTAGCGTTGTTGTCGAAGTAAATCATAGGAAAGCTACCTCTTCGTAAATCCAAATCGAATTTTGTTGGTTGTTCGTGGTTGATAGTAGAATACCACGCATAATCCGGAAATAAATTGTGAACAAACTACTCAAAATCACTGAAGTCACCGGCAAAAAGTGGGATGTGGAACTTTCTCCGGGCTCGCCCTATACGATTGGGCGCGCTAAGGATAATCGCATCGTGCTGAATGATCAGCGTGTTTCGAGGTATCACGCGCACTTGAAGTCGCAAGGAGATTCATTCGCGATTATTGATGGTTATTTATCGAATGGACAATTGCGAAGGAGCGTTAATGGCGTTTTCGTAAACCAAATTCGGGTGGAAGAAGTAACGCTCAAGATTGGCGATGAGATAAAGATCGGCGGAAGTACTTTTCGTTTTCAAGAAACTTCAGTTGGCGAACAACCGGTTCCCGATCGTGTTGCTTACGAGGATCAGCCGCTCGGCGGCACTCAGCTTCTGATGTCCGCACGGGAAATCATGGAGCGACGATCGAGTTCATCACTCGAGGCGAGCGTTACTACTCCGGACGAAATAAATAAGCTGCGACGAAAATCCAAAATTCTCGCGCTGCTTTATGAAATGAGCGAAACTCTCGGCTCGGTTTTTGATCGGGAAAAAATTCTTGATAAGACAACCGATCTGGTTTTTCGTGGAACACCGGCGGAAAGAGTGGTGGCGCTTTTGGTGGACGGTGCGAATCCGAAGGAAGCCGGCGAATATGCTCTGTCGCCGATTTCGATTCGCGTCCGCGACCCGAAGATGAAAGCTCTCACTGAGAAACTTGCGATTTCGCGAACCATTACAAAGAAGGTTTTGCGTGAAAAGGTGGCGATACTTTCGCAGGATGCGCGCGATGATGAACAATTCTCAGGTTCGGAGTCCATTGTCTCTCAAGGAGTACGCTCGACAATTTGCGCGCCGCTGGTTACGGAATCGGGCGTTCACGGCGTTATTTACGCCGATCGCTTGAATCCTTTTGCAGAATTTTCGTCAGACGACCTTGAACTGATAAGTGCGGTCGCGGCACAAGCCGCGGTCGCGATAGAAACCATTAAGGCGCATGATCGCCTCGCGCGCGAAGAGGTTGCGCGTGCAAATTACAGTCGGTTTCTTCCCGATCACGTGGTTCAGGAATTACTCAATAAGCCCGATTCGTTTCGGCTCGGCGGCGTCAACCAATTGATTACCGTATTGTTTGCCGATATTCGCGGTTTCACGTCTCTGTCTGAACACCGGAAGCCGGAAATGGTCGTCGGTTTGTTGAATCGTTACTTTTCCGCCATGACCGAAATAATTTTTGCTCACTCGGGAACGCTCGACAAATTCATAGGCGATGGTCTGATGGCGCTATTCGGCGCTCCAAAGGCAAATGCCAACGATGCGCAGAATGCGTTGAGGGCAGCAGTTGCCATGCAAGAGCGTATGAAAATTCTCAATGAAGAGCTGGTTGAAGACGGATTTGACCCGATTGAAATCGGAATTGGTCTCCATACAGGAGTCGCGACGATTGGATATATCGGGTCGGAAAAAAGGAGCGAATACACCGCAATTGGTGACACCGTGAATCTTGCGGCTCGTCTCGAATCCTCCGCTAAACGCGGAACAATACTCATCAGTGAAGCGACCGCCCGGGCATCGAATAACATATATCCGCTCATCTCAATGTCTCCTCTCACCGTGAAGAATCGGGCGCAGCCGGTAAATTTGTTTGAGGTAAAATGGAGTTGATGTAGAATGGCTTCCTATCGGAGACGTGGTTACATCTGTAACCTCATAACACTGCCTCCTACAGGGACGATTTGGACCGATTGGTCTTTTGAACTGTAGAGAATTTATGTTGGGTTTTTCTTTCTTAAAGTATCTCGTGGGTGACTCGATCGCGATCGATATGGGTGCCGCGAACACCATCATCGCGGTAAAAGGCCGAGACGTCGTTTTAGACGAGTACTCATTGGTCGCAGTAAACGAATTAACCGAAGAAATCGTGGCTTACGGAAAAGACGCTTACGACATTCAGGGTCGCGAAGGACGTGATGTTGTAGTAATCGCTCCGCTCGTTGGCGGCGTTGTCGCCGATTTCGAACGCACGAAGAAAATGCTCGCGCACTTTGTGAAGAAGGCGAAGTCGGGTCGTTCGAAATACGCGACTAAAGCCGTGATGAGCATGATTTCGGAAGTGACTCATGTGGAACAAAGAGCGCTTTTGAATGCGGCGGAAAATGCGCGCATCGGGCGCGTTTATATGATGGAGGAAGGAATTGCCGCCGCTTTTGGTGCCGGCGTAAATCCGCGCGATCGACGTGCTTCAGCCGTCGTCGATATCGGTTCAAGTACTACAAACATTGCGTTTATAGCTAAGGGTACGATTGTTCATTCCCGTTCGGAAAGAATCGGCAGCAGCGAGATAAATCTAACGCTTTATAACCACATCCGCCGCCATCGAGGTCTCCAGATTGGCGAGGAAACTACCGAACATTTGAAAACCAAATTCGCGTCGGCGGTTTTACCAAAGGATTTGGGACGACATGTAATCGTGCGCGGACGCGATGTTCATTCTGGTAGTCCTTCGGCGATTGAACTAACCGCCGGAGAAATTTATCCGGTTGTTGAGAGCATCGTTCGTCGTATTGCGACGTTAGTTGCCGACACATTGACGGAAATCCGCCCGGAAGTTGCGGCAGACATCTACGATCGCGGAATTATTCTTACCGGCGGCGGAGCGTTGTTTGACGGATTAGATCAGTACTTTCGCGAAAAGCTCGGAGTTCCTGTTTGGGTTACGGAAGAACCGCGATATGCAACGGTTCGCGGCTTGTTGCGTATGTTTGACGAGCCGACGGTTCTCGAACGAGTCGCACGCAATGAGCTTCATGTTCTTCAGAATGCGGAAGTTCCTTTTGAGGCTTAATCTAAAATCCACCAATAATTTTTCTCGCACTTTCCGCTAATCCCTCATTTTTGAGCGAATCGTTTATGGATTCAGTTTGGCGTATTTTCAGTTTGTTCAAACGAAAATTGTTGGTTGCGAGAATCTACGGGATTCCCATCAGAATCGACTATCGGTGGTTTCCCGTGATGCTGATTGTTTCGGCGGTGATCGCATCGAGCTTGCCGTTTAGCGATGACTCAAGTTATCTGTTTGTCGGCACGATGGCGCTGCTTACGAGTCTCGTTTTCTTTGGATCGGTTCTTCTCCATGAACTCGCACACGCGCTCATTGCAAGGCGGGAAGGAATTCAGGTCATCGAAATTGTTTTGCATCCTTTCGGCGGTTTGGCGCGACTTGATCGCGAACCGCAAAGTCCCGATTCGGAATTTCGCATCGCAATTGCGGGACCGTTGGCGAGTTTTATTATCGCTTTTGTTTTTCTCGCGCTTTATTTGATTTCGAACTATCTGCAGACAAATATCTTCTCCCTGCTGCTTTTTTCTCTTTTTTTCCTCAATCTCCTGGTTGCCGTTTTTAATTTATTTCCGGGTTATCCGCTTGATGGAGGGCGTGTGCTTCGCGCGTATCTTTGGAAGCGCGGCGACGACTTGAATGCCGCAACCATCTTAACCGGACGAGCCGGACAAGTGATCGCGATTGCTCTCGCCGTCTTTGGCGCTCTGATCATGATTATTCGTGCCGACTTCTTCACCGGTGTTTGGTCAATCTTTGTCGGTCTGTTTTTATTTGATGCCGCAGGCGACATCATTAAACAGGTAAACCGGCTTGAAAGAATTCTGGTCGAACAAGTTATGGAAATTCCGATTTCTGTTGCACCGGAGATGACTGTGCAGAGCTTCGTTGATCAAATTTTGCCTTTACACCGTCAAAAGATTTTTCTCGTTGCGAAGGATCGACAGCTTTATGGTTTTGTAACTCTGGAAGATCTGAAAGCTGTTCCGCGCGAAGAATGGACGCATAAAAAAATCGAATCGCTGATGCATGATGTGACACACGATCTATTCGTCGAGACAGATACTCCTTTAACCGAAGCGAAACAGTTATTACGCGCCAATAAATTGGGCGCGCTGGGCGTAATCAATAAGGAAGGTTACTTGGTCGGATTTCTTCAGAGTTCGCGACTTGCGCGTTAACGCATCGCCGACATCCACGAATTCCCGTGGATAATCATACATTGCGGTTTAAGCCATTATTACCGATAATCGGGGCGGTTTATTGCTGATAGAGTTTCAATATGCTTGCTGTTCTTGGCGCGCTTTTAGCTAACGGTTTAATTACAATTCTCAAATTTATTGCTGCTCTCGTCACCAGATCTTCCGGAATGATGGCGGAGGCGCTTCATTCCTTAGCCGATACCACCAATCAGATTTCCAAAAGGGTAATGGAGACTATCGGGCTGGGATCGCTTCCATTTTTATCGGAATTATTCTCGCGATCGTCGCTTTCTTTCTCGCCCGTTCATCGCGAGGATTACTGCTCGGCGAAGCAGCTACAGAGAAAAGTCTTTCTATAATATCAGGGGAGCAATTGATTCGCATCCGAATGTGTTGAAAACCGTATAACTTCTCACTATGCATCTTGCGCCGAAGCAAATTCTCGTTACGGCTCACGTAAATATGAAAAACGAGCTAACAAATGACGAAATAATTCGTAGTATAGATGAGATAGAGAACGCGATGAGGAAAGCAGAACCGAAGGTTGGTATGATTTTCCTTGAAACAGCGCGGCAAAGTGAATCGAGCATACAAGACGTTTTGCCGATTCACATCGGTTGAGTTTCGTAAGTTAGATTCACGTTAATTTCGTTTGGCTTGCTCCAGGTTTTGCCCTAAAACATTTTGAGATTATACGATTATATTCCCGCTCTGATCAGCATACGCAATGCGCTCGACTTCGCGTTGGTCTTCATTATCGTCTACGCGATTCTCCGTCTCTTCAAAGGAACCCGCGCGATGCCGATGGCGGTTGGGATGACCATTCTCGGTTTGCTGTATTGGCTCGCAATCGCCCAGGATCTTTCAACGCTTGAGTTTGTTTTGCGATCTGCGGTGCTCTATATCGGAGTGGCAGTCATCGTTTTGTTTCAATCGGAAATTCGCAACGCCCTGATTTACTTTGGAAATCGCCTGCGCATTCCTTTCGTCAGGAAACCGCGCGGTCAGCTGGGCGAAACACTCTATGACGAGATCGTCTTAGCCGCAACAACTCTCGCTTCAACGAAAACCGGCGCGCTGATCGTAATCGAACGAAATGTAGGTTTGCGCAACTTCGTCGATGCCGGAGTTCCGCTCGACGCACGGCTAAATTACGATTTACTCGTGACGATTTTTTCCCCCGACACTCCGCTTCACGATGGTGCCGTAATAATTCAACGCGATCGAATTGCCGCGGCTTCCTGCTTTTTACCTTTGACGAAAAATCCAAATGTTTCGCGCGAACTCGGAACTCGTCATCGCGCCGCGATCGGAATCACCGAAGATACCGATGCGGTTTCGATCGTTGTATCGGAAGAAACCGGTTTGATTTCATTTATCGAATCGGGCGAAGTAAACAGGAATCTCGATACGAATCAACTTCGCGCTGTGCTTATGCGCGCAATGTCGTTGCCGTTGATTGAGCGAAAACGCGAACGAACGAAAGTTTTGGATGAAAACGAGGCGGAAATCACCGTAAGCTGATTCATATGACTTTCTCTTCTCAAAGATTTTTTGAACGCAAACACAAAGAGTCATTTCTTGGGTGGCTGCTGAGGAAAATTTTCGTCGAAGAATGGTTTCTAAAGATCATCGCGCTGACGATCACTGCCGCGCTTTGGATCGGTGTAAACGGATTTCGCGAAACACGAAGATTGGAACGAGTAAGTATTAATTTACGTGCGCAGGATGATATTGCCATAACCAGCGCGCCAAAACAGGAAGTTGATCTTTTTGTTACCGGTGACCGACGCGAACTTGCTCGTCTCGATCCGCATGACCTTGGACCTTCGGTGGAAATTGCCGGAACGGAAACCGGCGATCGCATCGTACAGCTTTCGCCGGATGTTATAAGTTCGAATCTTCCCAGTGGAATTCGCATTACTGATGTGCAGCCGCAGAAAATCGCCGTCCGTTTAGAACGCGTGCTCGTTCGCGAACTTCCTTTACAAATCGAAACGATCGGAACTTTACCGGCTGGGTATGAGCTCTATGACGCCGTGCCTTCCCTTCCCAAAATTCGTGTGCGCGGTGCTGAGAGTCGTGTTTCGCCGTTAATACAAATTCAGACCGAGAGTGTAGATATCAGCGGACGCACCCAAGATTTTGTCGTTCGTCAGATCGGGCTTGTTTTTTCGCAGCCGGATGTTTCCATCCTCGATTCGATCGTAAATGTGAATTTTAAGATCGGCGAAAGTCGTATCGAACGAACATTCGTGCTCGGTGTTGGCGGTGACTCTTTGGGGAAAACCGCAACTGTGACTGTGCGCGCACCACAGGCGATCTTCGAGCAAGTAAATTTTAAAGACCTAAAGCTCTCGCAAGTTCGTAACCCCTCGGGCGAATTACAACCCAAGCTTTCACTTCCTTCCGAACTAAGCGATCGGGTTCAGATTAAGAAAGTAAAATTCAATTAACCGCTTCAATTGAATGCCCGGCGTTTTGCCGTTAGAATCGCACACAATTCCGGGAGTCAGTTAATGATGATGTTGAACGTTTTTCGGAGCGCCATGCTGTCTTTATTGTCGTTGGCGCTCGTTACCGCCATTGCGGCACAAGTTGAAAACGACCCGTTGCTCAAAGTTGTGCGCGCGGAAGATGAGCTTCGATGGAATAAAGATCTTGAAAATCTTCTAAAAAGTCCGAGCGAACAAATTCGCGTCCGCGCAGCGCTTGCCGCCGGCAGAATCGGCGATGATCGCGCTATTCCTGCACTTTCGAATATTCTTGAAAAGGATTCGGTTTCGGTGAGAACGATGGCGGCTTTCGCTATCGGAGAGATTGAAAGCTCCCGCGGAGCTGATCCGATTTTCAACGTCCTACTTCGCAATAACCTTGCACCTTCAATTCGCGCACGAGCTATTGAAGCAGCCGGAAAAATCGCGGCGGCAAATTCCGGTGATCCGCTTTCTAAATTATTGGGCGAGAGCATCCTCACTTCGTTGGAAGAAGAAGCGAAAAGGATTCAGCCGGATAAGCTGACTCTGTTACTTGGGCTTACGGCGATAATTCGTGCGCGACCCGAAAAGGGTGAAGCGGTCGCCGCGCGATTTCTTTCAAATTCCGATGCGCGAATTCGCGCCGATGCTGCAAATACCCTGACGCGTTTGCGGGCGAAAGGGTTCAGCGAACAGCTTCGCACGATGCTACTCACTGATAAAGACGGCGTCGCGCGGGCAAATGCCGCACGCGCTCTCGGCGCTTCCGCGGATAAATCCGCCATAGAGATCCTGACTTCCGCCGCTACTAATGATGATGACGAGCGCGTTCGCGTAAGCGCGATTCGGGCGCTCGCGAATTTAAATGATAGAAAACCGGCGCCGCAACTTCTGACAAGTGCTTTCCAACTTTTGAAGTCATACAAAAAATCTCGTCTGAAGAACCCGGCTGCAAAGAATGACCTTTTGGAAATCGCGGCGACACTGGGAAAACTTCTGGCAAACTCCAATGATTCCGAAGCGACCAATTTCCTTAAAGCCTTTCGATACTTTGACGGTTATCGTTCGCCGGAAATAGAAATCGCTTTTGCGCGAATTTCACCCGCAAAATATCTGGATGAGTTTAATAAGAAGAAAATTGCGCTGGCTAATTGGCGAATTACGGGAAGCTTCTCGACCGCCCTTGGGGAATTTGCGAATTCCACCTCGGTCGATACGAAATCGCGCGCGGAAAGATTCGTCCGTTTCT
>Ga0209798_10001404_pt1 | contig 14482 bp, 15 predicted proteins | sample DOMMetBare3Fresh_FD_187475 | JGI IMG/M metagenome (GOLD analysis project Ga0209798, IMG submission 187475) | Wetland sediment microbial communities from St. Louis River estuary, USA, under dissolved organic matter induced mercury methylation -... | ecosystem: Environmental > Aquatic >...
TAGAGGCTTGTGGGATGAAACTGGATGAATTCCATATCCTCAAGTTCTGCTCCTGCCCTGAATGCGATTGCCATGCCGTCGCCGGTTGCAACCTGCGGATTAGTTGTTCGTGAGTAGAGCTGCCCGCCCCCGCCGGTAGCAAGAATGGTTGCCCGTGCATAAAGGGCAGTCATTTCACGGTCGCGCAGTACGTAGGCACCGTGGCATTCATCGTCCTGAACAATAAGGTCTACGGTTATTGCAAAGGGATATCTGCGAACTGAGGGAAAAGACCGTGCCTTATTCAGAAGAACGCGAGTCAGTTCTTTGCCTGTAGAGTCACCCTGCGCGTGCAGCACACGGGTCTGCCCACCGGCCTGCACGAAGCGTAGATCGAGCGCGAAGGACGCGGCCCCGGCCAGCACCTGGTCGAGCTCCTGGCGCGCGGCAGCCTGATCGTCGTGATGCACGCGCTCGAGAAACATCTGGACGGGGGCGCTGCGAACGGCGGCGGGCGGCTGGGAGCTCGTCCTCGTCCGGCACGGCCGGCTCGCCGGGACGACGACGAGCCCGCCGGGCGCCGACCCGCGGCCCTACGTCGAGGCGCTGCGCGCCAGCGGCGAGCAGGTCGAGCCCCGGCCCGTGCCGTTGCCCGCCGCGCACCCCGAGGAGGCCGAGCAGGTGCTGCGCTGGCTCGAGCAGCCGGGGGTCCGGATCGTCGCTCTCGACGGCGAGTGGTCCTCCCCCGTCCACGGCGCGGGCGGGGCACGGGCCAGGCTCGACCCGGTCGCCTCGGCGCGCAGCTGGTCGCCGCCGTTCGGCGAGCCGCGCGACTGGTCGCGCGCAGCGCCCTCGCCCGAGCGGACGGCGTTCCTGCTGACCACCGCCGCACGGCAGGACCCGGCCCGGGAGCACGCCGCCGTGCCGGACCGCGTGACCCGTCCTGCCCGCCCTGCCTGACCCGTCCCGCCCGCCGCCGGTCGGCTCGTCGGGGACACTGGCGGCATGTCCCCCGACGTGCCGCCCGACGAGGCCGCGCCGCCGCGGACCGCACCGCGCACCTACAAGCGGCGGTCCAAGCGGATCACCCCGGGTCAGGCCCGGGCGGCCGATCGGCTGTGGCCCGTGCTCGGGGTCGACGTCGACGGGACGCGGTTCGACCCGGTGGCCCGCTTCGGGCGCCGGGCACCGCTGGCCCTCGAGATCGGCTTCGGGCTCGGGGAGGCGACCGCCGACATGGCGATGGCCGCACCGGAGGTGGACCTGCTCGCCGTCGACGTCCACCGACCCGGGGTCGGCGCCCTGCTGCGCCGCCTCGACGCACTCGGGCTGTCCAACGTGCGGGTCGCGGACGGTGACGCACGCGTCCTGCTCACCGACATGGTCGCGACCGCCGCGCTGGCCTGCGTGCGCGTCTTCTTCCCCGACCCCTGGCCGAAGCAGCGGCACGCCAAGCGCCGGCTCGTCGACGGCGAGTTCCTCGATGTCGTCGCCGACCGGCTCGTGCCCGGCGGCGTCCTCCACGTCGCGACCGACTGGACCCCGTACGCCGAGCAGGTGTCCCGGGCCCTGGCCGACCACCCCGCCTTCTGCGCCGCCGAACCGCCGTGGCGCCCCCGGACCCGGTTCGAGGCACGGGGTGTCGCCGCGGGCCGCGCCGTCCACGACGTCGCGGCCCGGACGACGGCCGCTACGCTCGGCCCGACCGCAGCGACGAGCGACAGGAGACCCGCGTGATCACCGCGATCGTGCTCGTCGAGACCGACGTGGACCACATCCCCGAGGCGGCCGCGCAGATCGCCGAGCTGGACGGGGTGAGCGAGGTCTACTCGGTGACCGGCGACGTCGACCTCGTGACGATCGTCCGCGTCCACGAGCACGACGAGCTCGCCGACGTCATCGCCGACCGGCTGAGCAAGGTGCCGGGGGTGCGGTCGACGAAGACGTACCTCGCGTTCCGCGCCTACTCGCGGCACGACCTCGACGCGGCGTTCTCCCTCGGCTTCGAGGGCTGACGCCGGCCGCCACGGCAGCGGGTCAGGCGTTCGTCGCCGCGACCCAGCGGTCGAGCGCCGCCGCGGCCGCCCCGGAGTCGACGGCCTCCTCGACGACGGTCAGCGCCGCGCGCAGCGCGTCGTCGAGCGACCCCTCGGCGGCCGGCACGCCGTCCCAGGCGACGACGGCGGCGGCCGCGTTGAGCAGGACCGCGTCGCGGACCGGGCCCGCCTTGCCCGCGAGCAGGTCCCGTACGACCCCGGCGTTGTGCGTCGCGTCGCCGCCGCGCAGGTCCTCGAGCGTCGCGCGCGGGATCCCGAGCGCCAGCGGCTCGACCGTGACCTGCCGGACCTCGCCGCCGCCGACGACCCACACCGTCGAGGGCGCCGTGGTGGACAGCTCGTCGAGGCCGTCCTCGCCGCGGAACACCAGGGCGGACGCGCCACGTGCCGCGAGGACGCCGGCGACGATCGGGGCCATCCGCAGGTCCGCGACGCCGATCGCGCCGGCCTGCGGCTGAGCGGGGTTCGTCAGCGGGCCGAGGAAGTTGAAGGCGGTCGGTACGCCGAGCTCGCGGCGGGCGACCGCGGCGTGCCGGAAGGCCGGGTGGAACTTCTGCGCGAAGCAGAAGGTGATGCCGACCTGCTCGGCGAGCGCCGCGACCCGCTCCGGGGCGAGGTCGAGCCGGACCCCGAGCGCCTCGAGGACGTCGGCGGCGCCCGATGCGGACGACGCCGCCCGGTTGCCGTGCTTGACGACCCGCCGGCCTGCGCCCGCGACGACGAGCGCGGCGGTCGTCGACAGGTTCACCGTGTGCCGGCGGTCGCCACCCGTTCCGACGACGTCGACGCACCGCCCCGGAACCTCGATCCGGACCGCGTGCCGCAGCATCGTGTCGACGAGGCCGGCGAGCTCGTCGACCGTCTCCCCCTTGGCACGCAACGCGACGAGGAAGCCCGCGAGCTGGACGGGGGTCGCCTCGGCGGTCATCACCTCGTCCATGGCCCAGGCGGCCTGCGCTCGGGACAGGTCCTCGCGCGCGATGAGCGAGCTGATGAGCCCGCTCCAGGTCGGCGTCCCTGCGTCCGGGACGCCGGGACCGCTCACGACGGCGTTCACGACGCCGCGGTCAGCTCAGGGTGCGGCGCGCGAGGTCCGCGACCGCCTCGCAGACCGCCACCGGGTCGAGCGGGTGCGGCACCGCCGCGTCGGCCCGCGACCACGTCGCGAGCCAGGCATCCTGCGGCCGCCCGGTCAGTACGAGGATCGGCGGGCACCGGTAGATCTCGTCCTTGAGCTGCTTGCACATCCCCATCCCGCCGGCCGGGACGGCCTCGCCGTCGAGGACGAGGACGTCGACCCCGCCGGCGTCGGCGGCCGTGAGGAGCGCGGGCTTGGTGGCGACCTCGATCCAGGCGACCTGCGGCAGGTCGGCGGCGGGCCGGCGCCCGACGGCCAGCTTGACCGCCTCGCGGGTGCTCACGTCGTCGCTGTAGACGAGGACGGTCAACGTCCGGCGGGCGGTGCCCGCGGCGTCGTGCCCGGCCGGGGCGGGGGTGCTCGTCATCGGGTGCTCTCCGTCGTGGGAACGGTCGCGCGTCAGGGGTCTGCCGACGGTCGATCGGCGCGCTCGGCGCCGATGCTACCGGTGCCCCGAGCGCCACCGACGCAGCGGCACGGGCCGCGCCGCGATGGGTGGAACCGTGCTGCGGGGCGGGACGTTGGTCCCTGGCGGGAGGCTCCGGACGCCCGGCGGCGCCGGGCCGGCCGGCCGACCCGGGCCCTTCGTCACCCGAATGTGACGAGGACGGCACGCCGAGGGGTGTCCCCGCTCACGCGCGGGGACCTCCGTACGGCAATAATGACGCCGTGGCGACCGCATCCGTGGCTGAGGCCCCTCACGTCCACACGACAGTCAACCGGCCCAACATGGTCCAGGTCGGCACGATCGTGTGGCTGTCCAGCGAGCTCATGTTCTTCGCAGGACTCTTCGCGATGTACTTCACGCTGCGGGCGGTGCTGCCGGACCTGTGGGCCACCGAGCCCGAGAAGCTGAACATCCCCTTCTCGGCCGCGAACACGGTCAACCTCGTACTCTCGTCGGTCTGGTGCCAGATGGGCGTCTTCGCCGCCGAGCGGTTCCAGCCGTCGGCGCTCGGCCCCTGGTGGACGCCGTGGACGCGCGAGCACGGCTGGCGCAACTGGGGCATGCGCGAGTGGTACGTGCTCACGTACGTCGCGGGCGCGCTGTTCGTCGCCGGCCAGGTCTACGAGTACGCCAAGCTCGTGGAGGAGGGCCTGACGATCGCCTCGAGCGGCTACGGCTCGGTGTTCTACCTGACCACCGGCTTCCACGGACTGCACGTCACCGGCGGCCTCATCGCCTTCCTCCTCATCATCGGCCGTGGCTTCGCCGCGAAGCGCTTCGGTCATGCCGAGGCGACCAGCGCCATCGTCACGTCGTACTACTGGCACTTTGTCGACGTCGTGTGGATCGGCCTCTTCATCGTCATCTACGTCCTCAAGTAGGCCCGCCGTGCCGACGAACCCCCACGAGAGCGACCCGCGGACACCGCACCCGTCGCCCGCCTCGAAGCCCGACGGCCCCGCCGCCGGGCAGCCCAGGAGATCCCCTGTGACCGCACTCGCAGCACGCCGGCGGCACCCGCTCGCCGCGGTGGCGCTCGTCCTGCTCGGCCTCCTCGTGACCGGCGTCGCCTACGCGGCCGTCACCCCGGCTCGCGCCCAGGCGACGACGACGTCGACCGACGACATCGCCGCCGGCAAGGCGCTGTTCCTCGCGAACTGCGCGACCTGCCACGGGCTGAACGCCGAGGGCCGCGACCGGTTCCCCTCGCTGATCGGCGTCGGTGCCGCGTCCGTCGACTTCCAGGTCGGCACCGGGCGGATGCCGTTACAGGCCACCGGCCCGCAGGCGCCGAAGGGGAAGAACAAGTTCACCGCCGAGGAGGTCAGCCAGCTCGCGGCGTACGTCGCGAGCCTCGCCCCCGGCCCGGCCGTGCCGAGCGCGCAGCAGGTCGACCCCGCCGCGGGCAACCAGTCCAACGGCAGCCTGCTCTTCCGCACGAACTGCGCCATGTGCCACAACTTCGCGGGCAAGGGCGGCGCCCTGACCCGCGGCAAGTACGCGCCGAACCTCGCCGGCGTCACGCCGACGCACATCTACGAGGCGATGGTGACCGGCCCGCAGTCGATGCCCGTGTTCAACGACTCGACGATCACGCCGCAGGACAAGCGCGACATCATCGCCTACCTCGGTGCGGTCGACTCCGAGACGAGCCCGGGCGGCTTCTCGCTCGGCGCGATCGGTCCGGTCAGCGAGGGCCTGGTCGCCTGGGTCGTCGGCCTGGCCATGCTCGTCGGCTGCGCCGTCTGGCTGGGGGCGAAGTCCTCGTGACCCCCGCCCCGCAGCCGCACGGTGGCACCTCCACCTCGTCCCCGACCCGTGGAGCAGGAGCCCGGATCAGATGAGCATCGACCAGACGACGCACGGCACGGGGCACGGCGGCTCCGACGGCCATTCCGACGGCCATTCCGACGCCCGTGGGACGGACGTCGCGACGACGGCCGGCGGTGGCCTGCCGGAGCGCTTCGAGAACCCGGGGCTGCCGGTCCACCGGCACCGGATGGCCGACGTCGACCCGAAGGCCGCCAAGCGCGCAGAACGCCAGGTCGCCGCACTCTTCGGTCTGTCGACCCTCGGCACGATCCTGCTCGTCGTCGCCTACTACGCCGTGCCGATCGAGCCGGACGAGAGGGACCGGTGGGCGCAGATCGCCCAGACCCTGCGGCTGTCGAACACCCTGCTCGGGATCGGCCTGTTCCTCGCCCTGTTCGGGATCGGCGCCGGTGCCGTGCACTGGGCCAAGACGCTCATGCCCGACGAGGAGCGGATCGAGCTGCGGCACCCGATGCGCGGTACCGACTCCGAGCGCGCGGACGCGGTCGCGATCCTCCAGGAGGGCTCGGCGGAGGCGGGCGTCGGCCGCCGTCCGCTCATCCGCAACTCGCTGCTCGGTGCGCTCGTACCCCTGTCGACGATCCCTCCGATCGTCCTGCTGCGCGACACGGGGCCGCTGCCCGGCAAGAGCCTGTCCGAGACGGTCTGGAAGGCGGGCACGGCGCTCGTCCAGGACCCGGTCATCGGCGAGGAGAAGCGGATCAAGGCGTCCGACCTCACGATCGGCTCGGTCGTCCACGTCCTGCCGGCGGGGATCGAGGACACCGAGCACCCGCTCGACGAGATCGCCAAGGCCGCCGTCCTCGTCATGCGGCTCAACCCCGCCGACCTCGACGAGGCGTCGCAACCGGGCGCCTACGAGGGCATCGTGGCGTACTCCAAGATCTGCACCCACATGGGGTGCCCCGTCGCCCTGTACGAGCAGCAGACGCACCATCTGCTCTGCCCGTGCCACCAGTCGACGTTCGACCTCAAGCAGAACTGCAAGGTCATCTTCGGCCCCGCCAAGCGGCCGCTGCCACAGCTGGCGATCACGGTGGACGACGACGGATATTTGGTGGCGAAGAGCGGCTTCTCCGAGGCTGCCGGCCCGAGCTTCTGGGAGCGCGGATGAGCACCACGACGACCGCCAAGGCTGCCGGGAGCGTCGGCAACTGGGCCGACGAACGGGTCGGTGCGAGCAAGGGCGTCAAGTTCCTCGCGCGCAAGATCTTCCCCGACCACTGGTCGTTCATGCTCGGTGAGGTCGCCCTCTACAGCTTCATCATCCTGTTGCTCACCGGGGTGTTCCTCACGTTCTTCTACATCCCGAGCGTGGGGCACACGACGTACACCGGGTCGTACGAGGAGCTCGCCGGCCAGCAGGTCTCCGAGGCGTACGCCTCGACGCTCGCGCTGTCGTTCGATGTGCGCGGCGGCATGCTCATGCGGCAGATCCACCACTGGTCGGCGCTCATCTTCGTCGCCTCGATCGTCACGCACATGTTCCGCGTCTTCTTCACCGGGGCGTTCCGCAAGCCGCGCGAGCTGAACTGGGTCATCGGCAGCATCCTGGCCCTCCTCGCGATCATCGAGGGCTTCGCCGGCTACTCGCTGCCCGACGACCTGCTGTCCGGCACGGGGCTCCGGATCGCCTCGAGCATCATCCTGGCCATACCGGTCGTCGGCTCGTACCTGAGCTTCTTCGTGTTCGGCGGCCAGTTCCCGGGCGAGGAGTTCATCCCCCGGCTCTACACCATCCACGTGCTCCTGCTGCCGGGCATCTTCCTCGCCCTCATCACGGCGCACCTCATCCTGCTCGTCGTCCAGAAGCACACCCAGTACCCGGGGCCGGGCCGGACGAACGAGAACGTCGTCGGCTACCCGCTCTTCCCGGTGTACGTCGCGAAGGCCGGCGGCTTCTTCTTCATCGTCTTCGGCATCACGGCACTCATGGGCGCGCTGTTCACGATCAACCCGATCTGGGCCTACGGCGCCTACCACCCGTCGCCGGTCACCGCGGGCTCGCAGCCGGACTGGTACATGGGCTGGCTCGACGGCGCGGTCCGGCTGACACCGGGCTTCCTGGAGTTCCAGCTGTTCGGGTTCACGCTGTCGGGCAACATCCTGCTCCCGGCGGTGATCGTGCCGGGCCTCGTCACCACGGTGATGGTGCTCTACCCGTGGATCGAGCAGTGGGCGACCGGTGACCGCCGCGAGCACCACCTGCTCGACCGGCCGCGCAACGCCCCGACCCGCACGGGCCTGGGCGTCATGGCGATCACCTTCTACCTCCTGCTGCTCGTCACCGGCGGCAACGACATCATCGCCGTGTTCCTGCGCCTGTCGATCAACGACATCACCATGACGGTGCGGGTGCTCGTCCTCGTGGTCCCGCCGCTCGCCTACCTGCTCACCAAGCGGATCTGTCTGGGCCTGCAGCGCAAGGACCGCGAGAAGGTGCTCCACGGCCGCGAGACCGGGGTCATCTACCGCACCGAGGAGGGCGAGTTCTTCGAGGTGCACGCCCCCCTCGACGACCACGAGCGCTGGGCCCTCGTCCAGCACGAGGCGTACCGGCCGATCGAGCCGGCGCCGACCGAGGACGACCGCGGGGTGCGCCGTCCGAAGGCCCGGTTCGACCGGATCAGGTCCAAGCTCTCGGGCTTCTACTTCGAGGACCGGGTCGAGCCGGTCACCCCGGCCGAGCTCGAGGCGGCGCACGCCGAGCACCACGGCGGAGGTCACGAGGCGATCGAGAGCCCCGACGACGTGGACCGCCCGGCGCTGGCCGGGAACTGAACGGCCCGCAGCACGACCTGGGGGGCCCGGACGACGCCACGGCGTTCGTCCGGGCCCTCACCCGTCCGGCCGCCACGCCGTTCGTCCCCGAGGTCCGGCTGCACGTCTCCGAGGACGTCTACGGCCTCTGGGAGGCCACCGAGACCGCCACCGGTCCCGGGAGCTCTCCCCCGCCGTTCTGGGGCTTCCCGTGGCCCGGCGGTGTCGCACTGGCCCGCTGCCTGCTCGACGCCCGGCACGTCGTCGTGCGGGGTCGGTCCGTCGTCGACGTCGGCTCGGGGTCGGGCCTCGTCGCCGTCGCGGCAGCGCTTGCCGGCGCCCGCTGCGTCCTCGCGGTCGACCGGGACCCGTACGCGCTCGCCGCGACCCGGCTGAACGCCGGCCTCAACGGGGTGCGGCTCGACGTCGAGGCGGCGGACGTCGCGGTTCCCACCGAGCTCCCGGTGCCGCTGCACGACCGGGTCCTCGGCGCGGACGTCGTCCTCGCCGGCGACATGTTCTTCGAGCGCACCCTGGCGACCGCGATGCTCACGCTGCTGCGGGCGGCCGCAGCCGCCGGCGCCGAGGTCCTCGTCGGCGACCCCGGCCGGGCCCATCTGCCCCCGGACGCGTTCGCCGAGGTGGCCGGCTACGACGTCCCGGTCTCCGCCGCCCTCGAGGACGCCCCCGTACGCCGCACCCGGGTGCTGCGCCTGGTGCCCTGACCGCTCGGTCAGGCGTCGCTCGAGGACCATCGGTCGAAGGACATGTTCCAGCCCGTGTAGCCGTTGCCGTCCTCGAGCTTTCGGCTGCCGTTCTTGTAGACGACGACGTCGCCGACCTTCGACTCGTTGAAGAGCCACCGCGCGTTGGACGTGCTCATCCCCGTGCAGCCGTGGCTCACGTTCGCACGCCCCTGCGAGCCGACCGACCACGGCGCCGCGTGGACGAACTCCCCGCTCCACGTGAGGCGCATCGCGTACTTGACGAGGAGGTTGTAGTACTCCGGGGAGTCCTGATCGACGCCCGTCGTCGCGGCGTCCATCCGGTGCTCTGTCTCGCGGCTGATGATGACCTTCGTGCCGTTGCGCGTGGCGAGCCCGGGCTTCCCGGTCGTCACGGGGATGACCTTGAGGACCTTGCCGTTGCGGCGCACCGTCATCGTGTGGTGCTTGATGTCGACCGTGCTCACCATGGCCGAGCCGATCTCGAAGTCCGAGGTCCGGGTGCGCTTGCCCCAGACGCCGTCGGCGACCTCGACACCCTTGAGGTCGGCGACGACCTTGACCTTGGTGCCCGTCGCCCAGAACGTCTTGGGACGCCACTGGACCTGGCGCGAGCCGGTCCAGCGCCAGTCGCCCGCGACGGACGGCGTCGTCCTGACCTCGAGGCTCTTCTCCACGTCGGCGCGGTTCCGCACGGTGCTGCTGAACGTGATGACGACCGGCATCCCGACCCCGACGACCCACCCGTCCCCCGGCTGGATCGACGCGGACGCGAGGGCGGGGGGACGCAGCGTCGAGAAGGTCGTCCGCTTCGTCGTCGTCACGCCGTCGGCGTTGACCGCGACGGCGGTGACCTTGTACGTGGCCGACGGCGCGAGGTGCGCGGTGTTCGACCAGGACTTCCCGCCGTCCGCGATCTCACCGGTGACCTTGGTGCCGTCGGCGGCAACGACGCTGACCGACGTCAGCCGGCCGTCCCTGGCGGTCACCGACACGCCGTCGTCGGGACGCACCTTCGTGGTGTCGGCGGCAGGCGAGATGGTCAGGCTCACAGCAGCGGCGGGTGCGGACGACGACGGGGCGAGCACCCGGCCGGACGGGGCCGCCGAGCCGCTGCCGGCGCCCGCGGTCCCGGTCGCACCGGCGCTGCAGCCCGACAGGGCGACGACCGTGGCCAGCCCGACTCCGACGACCCGAATGCGTGTGCGCACGACCTGGTGTCTCCCCTGGGCCCGCCGGGCCCGTCGACGTACGTGCCCCGACGCACTCATGACGCGTCGGTCCCCCGGGAGGTTGCGCTGACAGGGTGATCCTACGACGTGAGCGCAGTCACCTGTGCACCGAACGTCGAACACCCGGGCACGAGGGGTCACCGATAGGACGCGTCGTGGGGTCGGGCCGGTGGCGCGCTCAGTGCGCGTGCTCGCCCCGGTAGTACTCGAAGACCCAGCCGACGAGGGTGACGGTGCTGACGCCGAGCCCGATGTAGAAGAGCCACCAGCCCGCCGCCATCCCCGCGAACACCAGGGCCGAACCGAAGGCCAGCGCGAGCGGCCACCACGAGTACGGGGCGAAGACGCCCTGCTCGCCGTAGCCCTGGCTGATCTCGGCGTACGGGTCGTCCTCGGGCCTGGCGTCGATCCGGCGTGCGGTGAGAGCTAGGTAGAGGCCGATGAGCAGCGCGAGCCCGGCGGTGAGCATCAACGCGGCGACGCCGACGGGCTCGTTCCACTGGGTGACGATGCCGTAGATGATCGCGATCGGGCCGAAGAACAGAACGCCCGACGAGAAGAGCAGGGTCTCGACCTTCACGGGAGGATGCCTCTCAGTCCTTGGTCACGTCGGCGCCGCCGTACACGCCGGCCAGGAGCGAGGTGTCGGGCGGGGTCGACGCGGCGGCCGCGATCTCGGGGTGGTGCAGGTCGAACGCGGGGCGCTCGGAGCGGATCCGGGGCAGCGAGCTGAAGTTGTGCCGGGGCGGCGGGCAGGACGTCGCCCACTCGAGTGAGCCGCCGAACCCCCACGGGTCGTCGACGGTGACCCTCGGCGCGTTCCTGGACGTCGTGTAGATGTTCCACAGGAACGGCAGGAAGCTGATCGCGAGGATGGCGGCACCGACGGTCGACACCTGGTTCTCGAGGGTGAAACCGTCCTCGGGCAGGTAGTCCGGGTAGCGGCGCGGCATCCCCTCGACGCCCAGCCAGTGCTGGATGAGGAACGTCGTGTGGAATCCGACGAACGTCAGCCAGAAGTGCCACTTGCCGAGCCGCTCGTCGAGCATCTTGCCGGTGAGCTTCGGCCACCAGAAGTAGAAGCCCGCGTACATCGCGAACACGACGGTGCCGAAGATGACGTAGTGGAAGTGGGCCACGATGAAGTAGCTGTCGGACAGGTGGAAGTCCAGGACCGGCGTCGAGAGGATGATGCCGGTCAGACCGCCGAACAGGAACGTCACGAGGAAGCCGAGCGACCAGAGCATCGGCGTCTCGAAAGTGACCGAGCCGCGCCACATCGTGCCGATCCAGTTGAAGAACTTCACGCCGGTCGGGACGGCGATGAGCATCGTCATGAAGGCGAAGAAGGGCAGCGCGACCTGCCCGGTCACGTACATGTGGTGCGCCCACACGGCGACCGACAGGCCCGCGATCGAGATCGTCGCGAAGATCAGGCCCTTGTAGCCGAAGATCGGTTTCCGGCTGAAGACCGGCAGGATCTCCGAGACGATGCCGAAGAACGGCAGCGCGAGGATGTAGACCTCCGGATGGCCGAAGAACCAGAACAGGTGCTGCCAGAGGACCGGCCCGCCGTTCTCGGGTTCGAAGACCACCGCGCCGAGGCGCCGGTCGGCGCCGAGCGCGAGGAGCGCGGCCGCGAGCGGCGGGAAGGCCATGAGCACCAGGACGCTCGTGATCAGGATGTTCCAGCTGAAGATCGGCATCCGGAACATCGTCATCCCGGGGGCACGCATGCAGACGATCGTCGTGATGAAGTTGACGGCACCCAGGATCGTGCCGAAGCCGCCGAGCGCCAGGCCGAAGATGCCGAGGTCGGCCCCGAGCCCCGGCGTGTACGTCGAGTTCGACAAGGGCGCGTAGATGAACCAGCCGAAGCCCGGGGCACCCTGCGGCGTGAGGAAGGACGACGCGGCGATGAGGCCGCCGAACAGGTACAGCCAGTAGGCGAACATGTTGAGCCGCGGGAACGCGACGTCCGGGGCGCCGATCTGCAGCGGCATGATGGCGTTGGCCCAGCCGGCGAAGGCGGGGGTCGCGAAGAGCAGCAGCATGATCAGGCCGTGCATGGTGAAGAACTGGTTGTACTGCTCCTTGGTCTGGAACACGTCCATGCCCGGCTGGAACAGCTCGGCACGCATGAGCAGCGCCATCACCCCGCCGACGGCGAAGAACGCCATCGACGTGATGAGGTACATGTTGCCGATCACCTTGTGGTCGGTGGTCGTGAGCCACTTGACCGCGATCGCGCCCTTGCCGGGGCGGCGCACCGGCACCCCGTAGGTGGCCGCCTGGCCGCCGCTGTCCACCGTCGTCATGAGTCGCTCCCCGTCCCGTCCGCGCCGGTGCCGTTCCCGCCACCCGGCACGGCCCCGCCGGGCGGGGTGTCGCTCCGGCCGAGGTTCGCGTCGAGCTGACCGACCTGACCGCGGTCGCGCAGCTCCTGCATGTGCTGGTCGTACTCCTCCTGGGAGACGACCTTGACGTTGAAGAGCATCTCGGAGTGGAACTGCCCGCAGAGCTCGGCGCACTTGCCCCGGTAGTCCCCGACCCGCTGCGGGACGACCTGGAAGCGGTTCTCCACCCCGGGGATGACGTCCAGCTTGTAGAGGAACGCGGGGATCCAGAACGAGTGGATGACGTCGCGCGCGGTGAGCACGAACTCGACCCGCTGGTTCACCGGCAGGTAGAGGGTCGGCAGCTCGGCCTCGACCCCGCGCCGGCCGTCGAGGTCGGCCTGCAGGCCGACCTCGTAGACGTCGTCGTCACGGCTGGCGATGTCGTTGAGGTAGTTGAAGTCCCAGGCCCACTGCTTGCCCACGACGTTGATGGTCAGGTCGGGGGTCGCCTCGACGCTCGTGATCTCCGCCTGGTCGCGCGCGGTGAAGTAGAACAGCACCGACACCATCATGAGCGGGACGATGGTGTAGAGGATCTCGAGCGGGATGTTGTACCGGACCTGCGCCGGGTAGCCCGTCTCGTCGCGCCGCCGCCGGTACGCGACGACGCACCAGAGGATGAGGCCCCACACGAGCACACCCACGGCCAGCGCGGCGATCCAGGACCCGTTCCACAGGTCCATGATCCGGCCGGTCTGGTTGGTCGTGCCCTGGGTGGACGGCATCCACCCCCGCTGCGCCGCGTCGGAACAGCCTGAGAGCAGCAGAACGCCGGGTGCAGCCAGCAGAGCCAGCCCAGCCCGGCGCGAACGCCCGCGGCGCGCGCGGACCTCCTCATGGAGTCGCAAGAGTGGCCTTCCAGCGGATCTCGCCCGGCGACCTCACCGGGGAACGGTCCTCGACGGTGAGCACACTACCCCCTGCACCCCGTCACTTCCCGGCCGGTGCGCCCTCGCTCGGCGTGGCGGACCGCACATCGGCCGGGCTGCTCGCGGACCCGCCCCGGGACCTTCGGTCCTTGACGCCGCAACGGGTCTCAGTCGTGCTCACGGGCGCCCGGCAGCGGGTCGTCGAACGCTGCGGGGAGCGGCGCCCCGAGGGCGGCCGCGAGCCGCCGCCGGTACTCCGAGCGGCTCACGTCGATGACGCCGAGGCTGGCGAGGTGGGCGGTGCGCCACTGGACGTCGAGCAGCCGCCGCGGGTCGCCGTCCGCCGCCAGGAGGCGGACGAGGGCGAGGAGGGCGACCTTCGAGGCGTCGCGCTCGGTGTGGAACATCGACTCGCCCGCGAAGAGACCGCCGACCGCCACCCCGTAGAGCCCGCCGACGAGCCGGTCGTCGTGCCAGCACTCGACCGAGTGCGCCCAGCCGAGCAGGTGCAGCGCGCCGTAGGCGGCCGCGAGGTCGGCGGTGATCCAGCCGCCCGGCCGACCGGGGTCCGCACAGGCCCGGACGACGTCGTCGAACGCGGTGTCGAGCCGGACCTCGAAGCGCCTCGACGCCGCGCGCAGCGAGCGGGCCACGCGCATCCCGGTCGGGATGAGCACCCCGCGCGGGTCCGGCGACCACCAGCCGACGGCGCCGCGGCCGTGCCGACCGACACCCATCGGGAACAGGCCGTTGCGGTAGGCGGCCAGCAGGGTGCCGGGCTCGAGGTCCGCACCGACCCCGACGAGGTCCTCCCCCGGCGTCGCCGCGGAGAGGTCGAACGAGAACCGGCTTGGGGCCGGCTCGACCGGGGGCGTCACCGCAACCGGCCCGGTCAGAGCCGCAGGGCCGGCTTCATGTGCGGCTCGACCTCGGCGGCCGCCGCGTCCCCGTACGCCTCGCCGAGCCGGTCGAGGAAGCCGGCGGACAACAGGTCGTACTCCTGCGGGCCGACCGTCTCCAGGACGAGCGCCGCGAGCGTCGC
>Ga0209798_10001405_pt1 | contig 14469 bp, 16 predicted proteins | sample DOMMetBare3Fresh_FD_187475 | JGI IMG/M metagenome (GOLD analysis project Ga0209798, IMG submission 187475) | Wetland sediment microbial communities from St. Louis River estuary, USA, under dissolved organic matter induced mercury methylation -... | ecosystem: Environmental > Aquatic >...
AATCAGTTCTGTCATCTGCCGGTAGTTCATTTAACAAAGTGGCTGTTGTATTAGCAGGGAGTTCCTGAATAATTCTTTTTTGAGTTGAAAGATCTATTATTTTAAATACACTTGCAGCACGGTGCACTGACATGTTGGCGATAATCTGGCTTTCATACTCTGGAAATTCATCAACCAGTTGTGCCACATCGCTGATATTCTGATCATCCAGAAAATCACGAATCTGAAGCTTATCTTCTGATTTTATAACTGCTTCAAATTGCTCTTGTATTGTCTGTTGTTCCAGTTCCATTGACATAATTCAAAAATACGAAGTCTGATGCCTGAAAATGAATCGTTTCCTCAGTTTTAAGAAATCCCCGTACTTCGTACTTATTTAACTGAATTTGCAATGGTTCTTCCCACATTATTTATTGGTCAGACAGCATTGATTGGCAAGGGTGTTTTTACATCTGCAGCTATTGCGGCCGGGTCAGTAATTGAGATTTCACCCGTTATAATAATGAGTCTTGATGAAAGAAAACTGCTAGATAAAACATTACTACATGATTATATTTTTGAATGGGGAAATCAAAAAGAAAAGTGTTGCATGGCGCTGGGGTATGTTCCTATTTATAATCATTCTTATTTAAGTAATTGTGAATATGAAATGGATTTTGATACAGAACAGATAAGTATAAAAACGGTACGGGATATAGAAGCAGGAGAGGAGTTATTTATTAATTACAATGGTGATTGGAATGATAATAAGCCATTGTGGTTTGATGCAAAATGAAAACCCCGGCAACTGCCAGGGTTAATAATATGCGAAAGCTTATTAATTATTGAAATACAATTTGGCCCCTGATTTCTCCACCTGTATAAGTATTTGTATGGATATTCATATAATACAGTCCATTCAATAAATCTACTTCTTTAACTGCAACACCATCCACTAATAAAGTGCCAGAAACTTTGCTGGTAGCACCATAATCAGGACCCGGTCTAAATATGCCGTTAGAAGGAGTTATAATATTCTGCACTACCCCGGCTGCAAAACCTGATGGAGCCAAACCATGAATATGCATAACAGTAACAGGACCTGTTAACCCTGTCCAGTTTACAGTATAAGTTAAGGTTCTTGTTTCTCTTGTATAAAATACATCCATGGAGCCAAGTGCAGCAGAAGCATTTGCAGGAACTTCCTGTGCGCCGCTAAGTACGATTCCGGATTTAGAAAAATCAGTAATTTTCTTTAATTCAGCATCAGGCTCGCAAGATGATAATAAAGCCATTAATGAAAAGATTAATGAAGCAAGTACAGTTAGTTTGATCAGTTTCATGATTGCGTGATTTGTGGTAAAAATAAGAAGTTTTTAGAAATGGCAATATTTTTCAGAAAATAGATAAATCCCTGTGGGTAAACTGTTTATTTCAGCCTGTTTTTGATTTCCTGCAATTTCAATAAAGCTTCCACCGGGGTGAGGCGGTTGATATCAAATCCTTCCAGTAGTTTCCTGATTTCTTCAAAAGTTTCTGTATGTGTATCAAAGATGGAAAGCTGCACTTTTGGGGCGTTTATTCCTTTTATCTTATCGTTTATAGTGTCAGTTTTACCATTTTCATGAATGCTTTCTAAGTGTTTCAGGATTTCATTGGCTCTTTCAATTAATGAAGGGGGCATACCAGCCATTTTTGCTACATGAATACCAAAACTATGGGTGCTGCCACCCCTGGCCAGTTTTCGTAAGAAAATGATTTTGTTGCCTACTTCTTTATTGGTGACGTGAAAATTCTTTGCACGGGGAAATTTCTCTTCGAGTTCATTTAATTCATGGTAGTGGGTGGCAAATAATGTTTTTGGCTGATGAGGTGATTGATGGAGATATTCGGCAATGCTCCAGGCAATGGAAATACCATCATAAGTGGAAGTGCCCCGGCCAATTTCATCCAGCAGAATCAGACTTTTGTCAGTAATATTATTAATGATACTTGCCGTTTCATTCATTTCCACCATAAAAGTAGATTCACCGCCTGTTAAGTTATCTGAGGCGCCAACTCTTGTAAATATTTTATCGGTAAGGGAAATTTTTGCTTCGGCCACTGGAATAAAAGAACCGATATGCGTCATTAAAGTAATAAGTGCAGTTTGCCTTAGTAATGCACTTTTACCGCTCATATTTGGTCCTGTAAGAATAATCAGTTGCTGATCAGTTTTATTTAATTCCAAATCGTTGCTGATATAGCTTTCTCCAACCGGCAGATTTCTTTCAATCACCGGGTGACGACCTTCTTTGATGATAAGTTCATCACCTGTATGTAACAACGGTTTTTTATATTGGTAATGAATCGCATTGTGGGCAAAGCAGCTGAGACAATCAGCAACAGCCAGCAGATTGCCATTGATTTGAACAGGGGCTAAATAATCATAAAGCTCATTAAGCAGCGCTTCAAAAAGCTCCATTTCTATTTTTAAAATCTTTTCTTCAGCACCGGTTATTTTTTCTTCGTATTCTTTTAATTCAGGAGTTATGTATCGTTCTGCACTGGTCAATGTTTGTTTCCGCATCCATTCAGGGGGTACTTTGTTTTTATGCGAATTGGTAACTTCCAGGTAATAGCCGAATACATTATTAAATCCGATTTTTAAAGAAGTGATGCCGGTTCGTTCTGCTTCTTTTTGTTGCAGCTGGGATAAATATTCCTTACCGCTATGAGAAATTTTTCTTAATTCATCCAGTTCCTTATTTACGCCACTGTTCATCATGCCGCCTTTTACCGCCAAAGCAGGTGGATTCTCTACTATTTCTTTAAAAATTTTATCAGCGATGTAAGGGCAGGGGTTTAAAGCATCACTTAGACGTTTCAGGTATGCATTGGAAGATGATAAACAGACATTTTTAACTGCAGCTACCTGTTTTAAACCCCTTGCAAGTTGCAACACTTCCCTCGGATTGATCTTTTTCATCGGTATCTTAGATACCAGTCTTTCAATGTCTCCGCATTGTTTGATATGCTGACTGATTTTATTCCGTAAATCAGTTTCTTTAATCAGATATTCTACAGTGTCTAATCGTTCATTTATTTTATGAATATCATTCAAAGGAAAAACAATCCAACGCTTCAATAGTCTTGCACCCATTGGTGATACTGTATTGTCCAGTACTCCAAGCAACGTGTGGTTCCCTTCTGAATTCCCGGATACTAATTCCAGGTTCCTGATAGTAAACCGATCCATCCATAAAAAATCATCTCTGTCAATTCTTTGTAATGAAGTTATATGCTGAAGATTGGGATGCTCTGTATCTTTCAGGTAATGAATAATAGCTCCTGCGGCTATCAAACCATTCCTTAATTCTTCAACACCAAAACCTTTAAGAGAATGCGTTTGAAAATGTTTCAGCAACGTATCTTCTGCATAGGCATTATCAAAAATCCATTCATCTAATGTGTAGGTATATATTTTGCTGCTGAAATATTCTTTAAATTTCTTTTGCTGGTGGCGTTGAAAGACTACTTCTGCAGGTTTGAAACTTTGCAGCAATTTATCTGCATATTCACGGTCGCCTTCAGCAATTAAAAATTCCCCTGTGGAAATATCCAGGAATGCTAATCCATATTGTTCATTAGCTGCAAAATGAATAGCTGCCAGAAAATTATTACTGTGATGTTCGAGTAATTTATCATTTACCGTGGTGCCGGGAGTTACCATATCCGTCACACCTCTTTTTACAATGCCTTTGGCAAACTTCGGGTCTTCAAGTTGATCACAGATTGCCACCCGATGTCCTGCTTTTACCAATTTATGTAAATAGGTATCAAGGGCATGATGTGGAAATCCTGCCAGTTCAGAAGAAGTGGCCACCCCATTATTTCTTTTGGTTAAAGTAATTCCCAATACCTGGGATGCAACGACAGCATCCTGACCAAAGGTTTCATAAAAATCACCTACCCGAAACAACAAAATGGCATCCGGATACTTCTGCTTAATTGCCTTGTGCTGCTGCATCATTGGTGTATCGGAAGTAGTTGTTTTCGACATTTTTTTGCCCCCGGATTATCGGGAAAGACAAATATAAAGGCTTTAAGTGCTTTAATAAAAGCCATCTGCTGATTGTGAATTACTTTTGCGCCATGCGAAAACTAAGCATGGAAGAACTGGGGCGGAAATCCGTTGAAGAATTTAAATTGGCGGAAAAAATACCAGTAATTATTGTGCTGGAAAATATCCGCAGTGCTTATAATGTAGGAAGTGTATTCCGTACATCTGATGCTTTCCTGGTAGAAGCCATTTATATTATTGGCTATTCTGCTAAACCACCGCATAAGGAAATCAAAAAAACAGCCCTTGGGGCAGAAGAAACAGTAGACTGGAAGTATTTTAAAACTAGCCTTGAAGCTATTCAGGAACTGAAGTTAAAAGAATTTAATATTTATGCAGCCGAACAGGTGGAAGGTAGTTTCAAGCTAAATGCAATTGGTTTTGAGCCCGGGGAGAAGATTGCGGTTGTTTTTGGAAATGAAGTAACAGGAGTGGATCAAGCCACTATTGCAATGTGCGATGGATGTTTAGAAATACCACAATTGGGAATGAAACATTCTTTGAATATTGCAACAGCAGCAGGTGTGGTTTTATGGGAACTGGTCAGATCCCGGATGCCTTTAACACCCAAAAAGGAACTTTGATTCCGGTTTCACTTAAATTAGTAACATGTCGAAAGTAAAAAGTTATCTCTCCCTTATTAAATTTTCTCATACCATTTTCGCAATGCCCTTTGCGTTGATTGGTTTTTTTCTTGGATTATTTGTATCTGCATCCGTAGTACCAGGTTGGCATATCAGAATTTTCTCTCCTCAGTTTCCATGGAAAGAGATATCAATAAAATTTTCACTGGTAATTGGTTGTATGATATTTGCCCGCAGTGCAGCCATGGCATTCAATCGTTATCTGGACAGGCAATACGATGCAAAAAATCCAAGAACAGCAATTAGGGAAATACCGTCGGGTATTATTACAGCTAAAAATGCTTTGTTATTTACAATACTCAGCAGTTTGCTTTTTATAACCTGTACTTTTTTCATTAATCGCCTCTGTTTTTATTTATCACCGGTTGCATTAGCAGTTGTATTAGGATATAGTTATACCAAAAGATTTACTCCCCTTTGTCATTTAATTTTAGGTTTGGGTTTATCATTAGCACCGATAGGAGCCTACCTCGCTGTAACAGGTCAGTTTGCGCTTTTGCCCGTTCTTTTTTCTTTTACGGTTATTTTCTGGGTCAGCGGGTTTGATATTATTTATGCTTTGCAGGATGTGGAATTTGATAAATCGCAGCAACTGTATTCCATCCCAGCATGGTTGGGAAAAGCGAAGGCATTAAAAGTGTCGGAGTTTTTGCATCTGTTAAGTGCCGCTGCTGTTATAGCGGCAGGATGGTATGGAAACTTTGGCTGGGTGTACTGGGTAGGTACAGCTATATTTGTTGCGATGCTGGTATACCAGCATTCAGTTGTAAAGCCGGATGATTTGCGGAAAGTAAATCTGGCTTTTATGACAGCCAATGGAATTGCTTCTGTAGTTTTCGCCATCTTTGTAATTGCAGACTTGTTTTTGAATTCTTAATTATTAATCGGTTTTCTTTGCCCCGGATACTCTCTATAGACTATGGCCTTAAAAGAACGGGTATTGCCGTTACTGACCCTTTACAAATCATTGCTACAGGTTTAACGACTGTTGAGTCGAAAGAGCTTATCCCTTTTTTGAAAGATTATTTTGCAAAAGAAACAGTGGAGTTAATAATAATAGGTGAACCTAAAAACTGGGATGATACCGATACCCATGCTACACCGCTAGTGGAGAAGTGTATTAAAGAACTGCAAAAAAATTTTCCGCTAATACCCATTAAAAAAGTAGATGAACGTTATACCTCCAAAATGGCAAAAGATGCCATGCTGGAAATGGGTATGAAGAAAAAAGACCGGCGAAACAAATCACTGGTGGATGAAATTGCCGCTACAATAATGCTACAGGAGTATTTGAGACATGCAGGGTAGGTCTATTAATTGGATAATTGAACTTGTCAGGGTAAATTTGCTGCTTCAGAAATTTTCAACTTTTTAAAATATTTAATTTGATTTTCCCGATTGTAGCATATGGCCATCCGGTACTCAGGAAAGTAGCTTCAGCTATTTCAGCTGATTTTCATCAATTAGATAAATTCATAGAAGATATGTGGGAAACCATGTATGCCAGCAGTGGTGTTGGATTGGCAGCTCCACAGGTTAATAAAGATGTCAGGCTTTTTGTGGTGGATACGCTGCAAATGTTCAAAAACATGAATGATGAAGAAAAAGCGGAATACCCGGATGCTCCCGGCGTTAAAGAAGTTTTTATCAATGCTCATATTAAAGAACTCGATGGGGATGAGTGGCCTTATAATGAAGGTTGCCTGAGTATACCTAAAATCAGGGAGGATATTTACAGGCAGGAAAGTGTAACACTGGATTATTACGACCAAAGCTTTCAGCAGCAGACAAAAACATTTGCCGGACTTTCTGCCCGGGTAATTCTACATGAATACGATCATATCGAAGGAAAGCTTTTCATTGATTATATCTCGCCTTTAAAAAGAAAACTAATGAAAGGCCGGCTAAACGATATTTCAAAAGGGAAAATCAATGTAGATTATAAAATGCTTTTCCCAGGTTGATTGGTATGAAAAAACTATTCTCATTTTATATCTGCATTTGTAGTAGCTGTTTAACATCCGGGCAGGACGTAGATTCTCTCGATAATGAAAGACTTGCAAAAATGGTCAGTCTTACAGAAGTCATCATCAGGTCTGATCTGAATATCGCCCGGTTTATGCAACAGGTTAAAAATGATACTACATTTTATAAAGCATTTCGAAATCTCAGGGTACTTGGTTTTACAGCATGGAATGATATCAGAATAAAAGATAAAAAAGATCGTGTAAAAGCCACACTGGTTAGTAAAACAAAACAATCCCGATCTGCAGGTTGCCGTACCATGGAAGTACTCAATGAAAAAACATCAGGCAACTTCTATAATGAACAAGGCGGCTATAATTATAGTACTGCTGAACTCTATGCAGGTCTTTTTTTTACGAAAGGATCTGTATGCGGAGAAAACAATGTGGTAAAAGGAATAGATTTTAAACCAAAATCAAAAAGTGGCCTGGAAAAACATAAAGAACAATTAAAAATGTTATTTTTTAACCCGGGTAAAAAAATTCCTGGAATTCCATTTATAGGTGATAAAATTGACATCTTTGATCCTGACCGTGCCAGATATTATGATTTTTTGATTGATTATGGAGATTACGAAGGAGAATCCTGTTATATTTTCTCAGTGAAAACCAAAAGTGATTTAAGTGGCAGTGAGAAAAACAGTATAGTTATTGACAATATGATTACCTGGTTTAATATCAGAACGATGGAAGTTATGGCCCGCAATTATGATATGAGCTATGATGCGGGGGTTTATGATTTTGATGTGCATATCGAAGTAAAGATGACAAAATTCGGTAACTATCTTGTGCCCAGCCTGCTTCGCTATATTGGAAACTTTGATGTAGTATTTAAAAAAAGGGAGAAGGGGATTTTTACAGCTACTTTATTTGATTTTGAAAAATAGCACACCCTTTCCAGTTTTTTTATTGCTGACTGCCCACCGCATTTGCATATTTCCTCCATTTTTCTATTACAAGGGCTATATCATCTGGTAAAGGGGCTTCAAAGAACATTTCTTTGCCTGTGCCCGGATGAATGAAACCCAATGTTCGGGCATGTAAGGCCTGACGCTTACAAATCTGGAAACAATTTTCTACAAATTGTTTGTATTTGGTATAAACAGTACCTTTTACAATTTTATCACCACCGTAAAAATCATCATTAAACAATGGATGGCCGATATGTTTCATATGAACCCGTATCTGATGGGTACGGCCGGTTTCAAGAATGCATTCAATTAAAGTGACATAACCAAACCGTTCTATTACTTTATAATGCGTTATGGCTTCTTTACCATGATCACCTTCCGGATAGGCTTCAAATAATTTTCTTAATCTTAAATGCCTGCCCACATGTGCTACAATAGTTCCGCTTTCTTTTTCAACATCACCCCAAACAAGGGCCATGTATTGTCTTTTTACAGTGTGATCAAAAAACTGTTTTGCCAATTGACGCATCGCATTGTCGTTTTTTGCAAGAACCAATAAGCCGCTTGTATTTTTATCGATGCGATGAACAAGTCCAAATCTTGGTAAAACTTCCTCAGAAATAGCCGGGTTCTGTTGTTGTAAGTAATAGGAAACTCCATTCAGTAAAGTGCCGGTGTAATTTCCGCTGCCGGGATGTACTACCATGCCAGCAGGTTTGTTGATGATCATCAGATCAGTATCCTCATAAACAATATTGAGATCCATTTTTTCCGGAACTACATCTGTTTCTTCCGGACTCATGTCTGAATAAACAATAATAGAATCAAGAGGCTTTACTTTATAATTTGACCTTACTTCTTTTCCATTAACCAGTACCATGCCGATATTTATGGCTTGTTGAAGTTTATTGCGGGTTGCGCCTTCAATCCTGTTTGCCAGAAATTTATCAATCCGTAATGGATCCTGCCCCTTATCAATTGTGATATTGAACCTTTCATATAGGTCATCATTACTGTCCAGTATTTCGGCATTGTCATTTTGTAATTCTTCCTGCATAGTTGACAAAGTTAGTGGTTGGCTTTTTGTTGGTAGATTTGTCTTTCATTTATGAGTTTACAACAAATCATTTTTCGGGACCTTGGTAAAATGGATTACCAGGCGGCTTGGGACTACCAGGAGAAATTGTTGCATAAAAATGTGGAAATCAAGACAGAAAACAGAAAATTGATTGATTCAAATGTAGTTCCGGAAATTTCTACTTCACATTACCTCTTATTTGTCGAGCATCCTGCAGTTTATACGCTTGGTAAAAGCGGCAATATGAAGAATGTATTATTAAACGATGAAGAATTAGAAGCAAATAACATCTCATTTTTTCATACAAACAGGGGGGGCGATATTACTTTTCACGGCCCGGATCAAATAGTTGGGTATCCAATACTGGATTTGGAGAAATTTGATACTGATATTGGAAAGTATCTCAGAAATCTTGAAGAAGTCATTATTCAGACTTTATCCGGATATGGGATTAAAGGAGAAAGGTCGTCAGGTGAAACAGGTGTTTGGATAGAGCCGGGGGTACCAGGAAAAGAGAGAAAAATTTGTGCAATCGGGGTGCGTTGCAGCCGTTGGATTACGATGCATGGATTTGCCTTTAATGTAAATACAGATCTTTCATATTTCAATCATATCATTCCCTGTGGTATAGTCAATAAGCAGGTTACTTCTCTGGAGAAGGAATTGGGAAACAAAGCTGATATGAAGGAAGTAAAAGAAAAGGTCAAAAAGAATTTCGAAAAAGTGTTTGATGTAAAATTATTATCAGAAGTCTTTCTCTAAGTAAAATTTGTGTTTTTCCATTAGTTTTCCATCCTCATATAGTTCAAACTTAAACCATCCGGCATGATAGAAATTGGTTTTGTCAAGTTTGAATTCTTTTTCCTTGATATCTTTTAATTCAAAAAGAAAAGTATCTGCTGCATCAAAAAACTTTATAGAATATTTTTTTGGTTTTTCATCATCCGGCAGGTTGATACGTACATAGCCATCCCTGTAAGTATATACGTATGAAGATGGAGTAAATGCATTTGGTTTGTTTTTCGGATTCACTTTATTAGGAACAGTTACAGAATCTGTTCCGGGAAATTGTCCTATGTCAATAATCAGTGGCTTTACACCTGTTATTGAATCATAGGGCACCATCTTTTTGGTAATAGGATCTAAACGGTAAAAAGTATCAATTGTTGGTGTTTTTGCCTCACTGAACAGGTAAACACCTTTATCCAGCATTATATATAGCCTGTAAAACATATGGTCATTTGTAGCCTTGGCATCCACATAACCATTTTGAAGTGTAGTAGGATCCGGAACAGTCAATATGGTTTTATAACCGGTGAGTTTGTCAAATGATCGTTGTATGCTTAATTGCCTGATATTTTCAAAAGTGTTTGTCCATCCGATTACAATACGGTTCTTACCTGCATTTTTTAATGAGAAATTTGGTAAAGTATCCTGTGAATAGAGGCTGATATAACCAAGCAGAAAAATTGAAAATAATATACCCTGTTTTTTCATATTTGCCAGAAGAATGATTCTTGTTACGATAATGACAAAGATAGGGCGGCAGCCTAATAATTTTAAAATATTAACGTTCCCTTATTTAATGAATTATTGCCCTGCAGTCCTCCGCTATGTATTACCAGCAACCTGCTTCCTTCCGGGAAAAAATTTTGTTTGATTAATTCATTTACAGCGTAAAATAATTTTCCGGTATAAACAAAATCAGAGGGGATACTTGTTTGCCTGAAAAAATCATTCATGAATTGTAACAAAACCGGGGTGTATTTTGCATATCCGCCGAAATGGAAATCGTCAATAATGCGGAAGTCTTTATTTTTATTTTTTAATAATGAAATTATACTACCGTTAAGACTGAAATTATTTTTCAAAACACTTACGCCGATAATTTGATTTGCAGGAACAGAAGCATTGATTATTCCTGCAATCATTGTGCCGGTGCCAGCAGCACAACATATATGAGAGAAAGTTTCTTTTTGACAATATTCCAGAATTGTTGCGGCGCCATGAGCTCCCATTGCTCCATATCCGCCTTCTTCAATAAAATAGTTTTCTGGTTTATTGAATTCTTTGGGTATTATTTTTTCAGCATAATCCGTCCTGTTTGTAAAAAATAATTCCATACCAAGCGTTTCAGCTATGTTAAGTGTAAATGAAAGTTGCCTGGCTTTTTCGCCACGTATTATTCCAATACTTTTTAAATTATTGATTTTACAAATAGCTGCAGTGGCAAGTATATGATTTGACCAGGCTCCTCCGAATGTTACAATGGTTGATTTATTTTGTTGTAAAGCATCATCCAGATAATACCTCAGCTTGAACCATTTATTTCCTGAAACATACTGATGAATTTTATCAAGCCGCATCACCGAAACCTCAATATTTTTTTTATTGAATTCCGGCAATGCTATTTTGTCAACAGATATATTTGCCAGTTCGATATTTTGCATGATAAAATAGTATGAGCAGCTTGGCGAATTTACTTTAATTTCGTTGCGCAATTTTAATAATCAATATGAAACCAACTTTAATAATATTAGCAGCAGGAATGGCTTCAAGATATGGGAGTATGAAGCAGGTAGAAGGGTTTGGACCTTCGGGTGAAACAATTATGGATTATTCCATCTTTGATGCTATCCGTGCCGGTTTTGGAAAAGTAGTATTTATAATACGGAAAGAGTTTGCAGATAATTTTAAAACCATTTTTGAGCCAAAACTTAAACATAGAATTCAGACTGAATATGTTTTCCAGGAATTAGATTCATTTACAAATGGGTTTGATATTCCTGAAGGAAGAACAAAGCCCTGGGGAACTGCTCATGCTGTGCTTTGTGCAAAGAATGTAGTTAATGAACCTTTTGCTGTAATTAATGCCGATGATTTTTATGGTCATAATGCTTTCAACAATGCAGGTGCTTTTTTGAATGTAGGTTGTACACCTAAAAATTATGCTATCGTTGGTTATGACCTTGTAAAAACGTTATCAGAACATGGAACAGTGAACAGGGGAATTTGCAGTTTAGACCATGAGGGTAATCTTGCTGCTATTACAGAACGGATTAATATTTCCAGGAAGAACGGACAGATTTTATGTGATGATGATCAGGAACCAAAAGAACTTTCGATACATACCAGGGTATCAATGAACTTCTGGTGTTTCGATACTTCTTTCTTTTCTTATACACAACAGCTGTTTAGTGAATTTTTAAAATCGTACGGTAAAGAAGCAAAATCAGAATTTTTTATTCCTATCGTGGCAGATAAATTTATTAAAGAAGGCGGCACAATTGAGATAATACCAACAACATCATTATGGTTTGGAGTAACCTATAAGGAAGATGCACCTTTTGTGCAGGGTAGTTTAATGAAACTGATAAAAGAAGGAGAATATCCCGAAAATCTCTGGGCATGAAATCGTTCCAATAAAAAAAGCCATCAGATTATTTGATGGCTTTTTTATTTATAGGGAAATATTTTTAATCACCTTTTACCATGAACACATAATCCTGTATTTTTTTAACCTGTTGTTTTTTATCCATACCACGGATGCTGGATTTTGAAGATATTTTGAGGTATTGATAAATGGTATCTTTTTTAAGTTCATCTACTGCATCAAAAATATATTTTGACTGGATGGCAAAAGCTACTCCCTCTGCTTCAGCCTCTTTGGTACTGATTATTCCTATCACTTCACCATCATGATTGAAAACCGGGCCTCCGCTATTTCCTCGGTTTGCAGCTATTCCCAGCTGGCAACTAAGCGTATCACCGTTGAAGCCTGTTTTAGCACTCAGGTATCCTTCGCTGTATACAATTTCATTTCTTGGAAATCCTAATGTATATATAGGCTCTGCTACATCTGTTGACGATTTTTTTATTCCATAGGGTAATGATAAAATCGGTTTAAATTCATCATCAACAATTTTTAGAATGGCTATGTCTTTATCCAAAATAAATTTTGCTACAACGGCTCTGAATTGCTCACCCTTATTATTGCTAACTACTATGTTTTTTGAATTGCGGACAATATGTGCATTCGTAACCAGGTAGCCTTTGCCATCAATAAGAAAACCTGTACCACCGGCTTTAAACGGAATTTTTGAATCAGTTATTTTTGTTTTCAGTTTATTTACTTCATTGCCCTGAACGTTCTGTTGCTTTTTGATATTTTGTACATCACGGCTAAGCTCAGTTAATCTTACATTATCTGCTTTACTGGAAAAAGTATTGACGAGTGCTGAAATACTTAATGTGGTAACGCCTGCAATCACAGCGGCTATCGCTGCTACTCTCTTATATCTTTTCCACAGGTATACTACTTTGGCTTTACCTTGTAATCTTGAAGAATCTATTTTTCCGTGTTCGGCAAGGTCCGTATGAACATCATTAAGGGTAGAGCGGAATTTTTTCCATTCGCCAAAACGATTCATCTGCTGTAGAAATAATGTATGCTCTACAACTAACTGATCAATTTCAGAATTGGTTTTGCGGAGATTTTCAAAAATCATTCTCTCATCCGGGTTCATTTCACCCCGGATATATCTCTCAACAGCTTCCAGTATTTTAATATCATCCATTACTATTTCCGTTTTTATAATGTTCAAAAAATATCTTTTTTAGTCTAACCAGGCATTTATATTTCTGGTTTTTTGCATTATCGGCATTCGTATATCCAAAATTTGTTGCAATAACCTGCATATTCTGTTTCTGCAGGTAATAGGCTTCTAAAAGACTTTTACAAGGTTCACCCAAACTGCTGATTGCTTTGTTCATCATTTCAAATTCAGCATTTCGTTTGTCATGTTCCTCTATTTCATCTTCTACAGGCACCACTGAATCTACCTCATCTACAGAAGTAGTAAAACGATTGAGTTGCTGTAATCGTTTCAGCCACAATCTTCTGGAAACTGAATACACATAAGTTTTTATCTGGCAATTCAGCTCGAAAGAGCCGGATCTTACCTTTTCATAAAGAACTATCATGGCTTCCTGAAAAATGTCTTTGGCATCATCAGCAGAGCCGTTGTTATTGATTATCAGGGCCTGAACCATATTATAATTTTCCTTATAAATGGTTTCAACTGATTTTTTATCGTTAGCGGCTAATCCTTCCAATAAAGCTTTTTCGTTGATCTCTTGTATCACAATCCTTTATTTAATACATTTTTTTAAAAATAGTAACCCTTGGCCACCTGAAAAAAAATATAAAGTTCTGGGTTACCTTTCTCTCTTTTGGGTATTAACATCGAAATATTTCAAAAAATTACAAAAAATCGAAAAATGAAAAAATTCTTGGCAATTATCGCTATCGCTTCTATTGCAGTAGCTTGTAACAACGAAGGTGACAAAACATCAACTACAGACAGCACTACTAATGTAATTGATTCTACAGTTAATGCTGCTAAAGATTCAATTGGTTCAGTAGTTGATTCTGCTACAAAAGCTATTGATTCTACTGCTAAAGCTGCTATGGATACTGTAAAGAGCAAAATGTAATTCTTACCGAAAGGATTTTTATTAATTATAATAGAAGCCTGACGTAAATTATTTTGGCAAGCAATTAAGTAAAAGCCTTCTCATTTCGGGAAGGCTTTTCTTATTGTTTACAATGAGTCCCATATTGCATTCCGTACTAAAATACATTAGCCTTTCCCCCTATTTAAAGCTACCTTTGCAACTTTATTATCAATTTTAAATTTTAACAAGTGAATACATTTGAGGCCCTGGGAAT
>Ga0209798_10001407_pt1 | contig 14466 bp, 12 predicted proteins | sample DOMMetBare3Fresh_FD_187475 | JGI IMG/M metagenome (GOLD analysis project Ga0209798, IMG submission 187475) | Wetland sediment microbial communities from St. Louis River estuary, USA, under dissolved organic matter induced mercury methylation -... | ecosystem: Environmental > Aquatic >...
CCGTTTCCCGCTCTCCAGTGGCGCCGCGATTGATCGCGGCGCCCACAGCAATAGCAGAATTCCGTCGCGGGGTGGAGCAGTCTGGTAGCTCGCCGGGCTCATAACCCGGAGGTCGTGGGTTCAAATCCCACCCCCGCTATTTCGGTAAGGCGGTAGGACGGTAGGGCGGTAGGTCGGGCCGTCTTCTTTCAACGCCGGCCACCTTCCGCCCGATCCTCTTACCGCCTTGCCGCCTTTCGGGCGGTTAGCTCAGTTGGTTAGAGCGCCACGTTGACATCGTGGAGGTCACAAGTTCGAGCCTTGTACCGCCCATTGGGCCCTTAGCTCAACTGGATAGAGCATCTGACTACGGATCAGAAGGCTGGGGGTTCGAATCCCTTAGGGCCCATGACGGCACCGAGGCATGCCTCGGTGCCGCTCACTTAGAGAAGGAAACGGGGCGTAGCGCAGCCTGGTAGCGCGCCTGCTTCGGGAGCAGGAGGCCCCGGGTTCAAATCCCGGCGCCCCGATTGACCGGATCCACATGAATGCCCAACCCCGCCGAGTCCGTGCCCGGCGGGGTTTCGCATTTCCCCCTGCCCGCATTAGCCTTCCCTGCACTGCGGCGCCTGACGTGCCGCCCCCCTGCCCCACATCCTGAACGTCATCCCATGAGCGATCGCGCCGAGCGGATCGATCGGATTCGAGAATTGCTGGAGGATCGGCGCCATCCGGAGCGGCGCGTGGGGATCTTCTCACCGACCAATCTGACGCGGGTGGCGCTGCGCTTCGGCGCGATGGGGTTCTCCGCGGCGATCGTTCACGCGCTGCTCGGCCGCACCTTCCTCGAAGTACCGGTCTCCGCGGTCGCCGTCGGCGCAGCCGATCACCAGATCGGGATTCTCTGGAAGCGGATCCGGGGCGGCGTCCAGCGGACCTGGACCGCCCTGGGCATTCTGGTCGTCGCGGTCGGCCTCTTCGCGTCACTGCTCAAGAGCGCCGCACCCGACTCCGCGGCTGTCCGCGGCGCGAGCGGCATCGCCAGCGGGTGGCTCGAGTCCGTGCGAGCCGGCGTCGACCAGCGTGCCCGTACCCAGCGCACTCCCGTCGATACTTCCGGTGCGGTGAGCGAGCGCTGGCGCGTCATGCTCGACAGCAACATGGTGCGCCGGGGCACCTTCGTCGAAGCGCGCGAATGGTGTGCGGCGCTGGGACCGGAGTGGCGACTGCCCCCGGGCCTCGGGGCCTGGCCGGAACTCGACCGCTACCCGAACCTGGGCACCCTGCTCACCGTGTGGACGGAGGGGGGAGCGGGGGTGCAGATCGGCGATGGCAAGCGTCCCGGCGCCGGCAGCTCCTCCTCCGGCCGGCCCAGCGAAGTCCTCGGCGTGCTCTGTCTCAGGGGAGATCGTTGACATGGCCGCCTCACTGCCCGCACTCTCGATCAGCGATGCCGACCTGGAGCGGATGAGCGATGCCGACCTCGCAACACTCGAGGACCGGCTCCTCACCGACGCCGAACTCGATCTCTCGCCCCGCGCCCAGTTCACCAGCGGCCGTGTCGTGGTCTGGGTCCTGACCCTGATCGGGGTGCTGGTCGCACTCGGCCTCTATTCCCGGCTGCCGACCCGCAACCTCGGCCCGCTCAACATTCCGCTCTACCTCGGTGCCATCGGCCTCGGCGCCGGTGCGGCCCACCTGCTCTGGTCGGCAGCGGGCCAGCGCGCGCGAGAGACGGTCCGCTGGCTCCTCGGCTACTGGCCGCTGCTGCTGTACCTCACCGGCATGGTCTACAGCCATACCCGTCGCGCCTAGCACACGACAGGCGCACCCTCCAGCAGCGAGCCCCGCCTCGCGGACCGCGAGACGGGGCTTCAGGTACAACCGGGTGCCGCGCGGGTCAGTGTGAGTGCGTGTGTCCCGCCGCAGTGTCCGCCGACGGCATCGGCATGTCCATCGGCATGCTCATGTCCATCATGTCCTCGCCCTTCCACGCGCCGCTGTCCAGGTAGCCGGAGCCGGTGCTGCCGAGCTTTGGCCACTGGCGCAGGTCGCGCACGGCGATGATGCCGTCGAGGTGGCCCATCGCGCCGTCGATGGACCTGCCGGAGCGATTGTCATACGTCGCCACCAGGCGGTAGTGGCGGCCGGCTTCGAGCTTCAGGCCCGCACCAGTGATGCCGTAGAGCTTGAGCGGCATGTGGGTTATCCGGCCCAGTGAATCGAGCGTGGGCGTGACCCGAGTGATGACGTGGCCGGTCCTGGCATCCTCGAGCCAGAGGCCGGTACCCCAGTCGTGCATATGTCCGCTGAGCGCGAGCACCCGGCCGCCGAGCGGCAGCACGAACTCGCGGGTGATGGTATCGACGCCGGCTGGGATCATGAACGTGTTAGGACGGCCCTTCACGTCGGCGATGTCCATCGAGATCGGCAGCACCGGCACCGGGCGGGGGACCAGATTGTCAGGCGAATAGCGGATCCGGAGCGTCATGTAGACGGCGTCGATGTCGGTCGCGGTCTCGTTGTGCCACATGATGTTGATCCGCATCTTGCTGCTCGCGGCGAGCGGCATCCCGACGGTGTTGGGCAGCATGATGTTCGACGTCTCGCGCCCGATCGCCATGATCTTCTCCTCGAGCGGCAGGATCAGCTGGCGGCGGCTGGCGTTGATGATCTGCAGATGGTGCAGCGCCCGCTGGGACACCCGCTTCCCGTCGGCGTCCCGAAGTTCCATGTGAAAGCCGCGGCCCATCCCCTCGACCGGCCAGTCGAAGCGATGGGTGATCTTCTCCATCATGGCTTCATGGTTCATGTGCGCGGCATGCTCGCCGCCCATCGCGGGCAGGCGGTACGGCCCGGTCGTGATCACGACTTCGTGCCGACTCGAATCCACCATGACGGCGAAGGGTACGGCGGCGGCCTGCGCGTGGAGGAATCGGGGTAGGAGCGCAATGAGGAGTACAACAGGCGCTACGGCCTGCCGGCAACAACGAAGCATGCGTTACTCGCAGTGGACGTGATCCAGGGGGTGTCCGGAGAGTGCCCAATGATAATGCGGGGTACAGTTGTCCGCTGTGAGATCTGCACGTACGTTCACGGGCGGTCGGATCACGAGCCCACAACCCGGGAATGCTTCATGAAGCGCGTTGTTCTGCTGCTGGTCGATGGGCTGCGGCCTGACGTGGCGGAGGCTGCGCTCGGGCGCGGGGAGTTGCCCGCGCTTGCGGCGATGACGGGGACCCGTGGGGTTCAGCGCGGCATCACCGCGTTCCCGTCGACCACCAGCGTGGCCTATCTTCCCTTCCTCACGGGCTGCATGCCCGGCCGCTGCAATGTCCCCTCCATCCGCTGGCTCGACCGCGCTGCCTACGGCGGCCGGTGGTGGCGTGAGAGGGAGGCGGTCCGCAGCTACTGCGGCTACCAGGCGCCAATGCTCGACGGCGACATCACGCCGGGCATCCAGACCATCTTCGAGCTGGTGCCCGAGAGTCTCGGAATCTTCACACCGATCGCGAAGGGACTCACCCTCGACCGCGACCCCGCACGCACCGAGCGGAAGTTCTGGGGCGCGCTGGCCCACTATGCCGAGTGGCATCAGCCGTCCGACGATGCCGTTACCAGGCATCTACTGGGCGGGATCGACCGCGGCTGGCGGTTCATCTTCGCGCAGTTTCCCGCGGTGGACGGTTACACCCATCAACGCACGCCGGACGGACCGAAGGTGCTGCGGGCGCTAAGGAAGGTGGATGCGACCGTCGCCGCGATGCGTGAGCGGCTCCGTACGCGTGGCGAGCTCGGCGATACGCTGATCCTTCTGGTGAGCGACCATGGGGCCTCGGTGGTGCATAGCCACCTCGATCTCGCCACCTGGTTCCGCGGACAGGGCGTGCCGACGCTCTCTCATCCGATTCTGTGGGAGAAGCATCCGCGCGCCGCGGTGATGGTGGCCGGCAATGGCTCGGCGATGGTGTATGCCCGCCCTGGCACACCCCGCGCCGAGCGCTGGCCACTGGCCCGGCTGCGTGCCCCGGAGACGTTCGGGACCGGGCACGACGTGATCGCGGCGCTGACCGCGGAGCCTGGAGTTGGGTTCGTGGCGGCGGAGGAGCAGCCAGGGGTAGTTCGGGCCGCAAGCGCGGACGGGACCGCGGACATCAGCCAAGTTGGTGACCGGATCCGCTATCGGCGCCTCTCTGGCGATCCGCTGCAACTCGGCGCCGACCTCGCGCTCGGTGCGACCGAATGGGCCGAGCGCACGTGGGACAGCAATTTTCCGGATGCGTGCTACCAGCTGCTCGATCAATTCCGTGCCCGGCGCACCGGCGACCTCGTCGTCGTCGCCAACGAGGGTACCGACTTCCGGCTGCGCTACGAAGTGCCCGAACACAAGGCGGGGCATGGCAGCCTGATCCGTGCGCACATGCAGGTCCCGGTGTGGGCCAGCGTCGATGCCCCGGCAACTCCGCTCCGAACCGTCGACCTCTTTCCCGCCATGCTGAACTGGCTCGGAGTGCCAGTGCCGGCAAACATCGATGGTCAGCCGGTATGGACCCCGGGCCAGGCGATGGCCGTTGCGTAACCAGCCCCGGGAGGCGACTTTTACCGCCCTCGGATGACACTGGGTTCTGGCGGGCGGCCCGAGGGTCGCCCGCGCAGCGAAGGGCCCGCCGGGATCCGCGCCCGTAGCTCAGCTGGATAGAGCGCTTGCCTCCGGAGCAAGAGGTCGGACGTTCGAATCGTCTCGGGCGCATGCAGCAAGCCGAAGCCCCGCCGTCCGTGAGGACGCGCGGGGCTTGGTGCTTCTCAGCGGCTCGAATGCCTATCGAGCCGCCGAGACCACTGATGTTGCAGACTAGTTGGTCCTGCTCAGCTCCACCCGGCGATTGGCCGCGCGGCCAGCGACCGTGGCGTTATCCGCCACCGGATTGTCCTCACCGTAGCCCTTGGCCGTCATCCGCCCGGCCGCCACGCCCTTGCCGATCAGGTAATCGCGCACGGCGTTGGCCCGTGCCTCACTGAGGCGCAGATTCGCCGCCGCGCTGCCAATGTGGTCGGTGTGCCCGCCCACTTCGACGTTCACGTCCGGATTGTCCACCAGTGACTGCGCAACCTGGTCCAGAACGCCCTTCGACGACGGCAGCAATACCGCCTTCCCCGTCTCGAAGTTCACGCCAAGGAGGACCAGCGGCTGGCTCGCCTGGAAGAGCGAGGGGCAGCCCTTCGCGTCGACGCTCATGCCGGCGACGGTGGCAGGGCAGAGATCCTTGTCGTCGGTGACGCCGTCGCCATCGCTGTCGAACGCACAGCCGTAGCGATCGACCTTCGCTCCTGCCGGAGTGCCCGGGCAGACGTCGCGGGCATCGGTGACGCCATCACGGTCGGAGTCGCTCGGGCAGCCCGTCGCATCCACCCCGGTCCCGGCCGGCGTGTTCGGGCACTTGTCGTTGGCATCGGCCACGCCGTCGCCATCGCTGTCCTTCGGGCAGCCGTTCGCGTCCACGGCGGTACCCGCGGGCGTGTTCGGGCACTTGTCGCTGGCGTCCACCACGCCATCGCCGTCGGCATCCTTCGCCAGCGGGCAGCCGGCAGCATCCACGCGCGTCCCGGCCGGAGTGTTGGGGCAGCGGTCGAGGTTGTCCACCACGCCGTCACGATCGGCATCCTTCGGCAGGCTGCAGCCCCTGGCATCGACCGCGTCCCCCGCTGGAGTATCGGGGCAGGCATCGATCGAGTTCTTCACGCCGTCCCGATCGTGGTCACCATCGCGCTTGCCGCCGAGGAGCAGCGACAGGCCTGCCTGGCCACCAAGGTGGAAGTTCGACTTCTTCGCCTGAACCCCGGGCAGCTGCGGATTGACGGTCTCCGCCGTCGGGATGTAGTCCCCGAAGGCATCCAGGCGCAGGGCAGCCAGGCTCCCCAAACCGAAGCGGACTCCGAACAGTCCACCGATACCGTGGTTGGTTTCACGATAATTGGCGCGGAAGATATTCCGCACGTAGCCCGCGCCCACCAGCACCGCCGCGTTGTCAGCCAGCGGAATGTTGTAGATGAGGCGTCCGTGGACCGGGGTATAGCGAACGTCGAGGTTGCCCTTGCTCTTGGTCCTCGTGTAGGACACATCCCCCTCAAGGGCCAGATTGGGCAGCACGAACACCCCCAGCCGACCGCCGACCCCGAAGCGGTCATCGAAGTTGAGCTTGCTCTCGAACTTCGTGAAGCGGCCGAAGGCGCCGATTTCCACCGTTCCCGGCTTCTGGGCATGCAAGGGCATCCCCCCGGCCAGAAGCAGCAGAGCCGTAACAAGACCAGTTCTCACATGCATGAAGCCCCCTTGGTTAAGAGCACGAATGGCACCAGTCAGCGCCCGTTAGATCGATGAACCGCCGCTCAATCAGCCGACGTACCGTGGCCCCGGTTCTCCGACCCAGGCCGCCGGAATATCTCTCCGGTCGCCCCGATTTTCACCTGGCCGACCGGCCTCACAACCGGGCATGAACGCAGGCAGCCGCTATTCCCCAAGGGCCCCCGCGGCGCGCTCCTCGGGCGACTCAGACCACGCGCCGCAAGGCTAGCACGGCGAGCGTGTCGAAAAGCTGAAGAGTGGGTGAGAATTTGACTGGAAGTCCGGCAAGTCCATATCTCTGCCGTAGTTCCTCGCTGCCGGGCGCCGCGCCGCTCGCCTCCGGCGCAGGCGATTGGAGGTTTGAATCGCCCCGGGCGCCTGGATCAAAACGATCCGCCGTCCCAATGAGCCGCGCCGACTCCCCTAGTCAGCCTTGCGGTATATAGCGCAGCACTATACGCTTCGAAACGGGGCACCGCGATTGCGAGCAGGCGGCAGCGACCGTTGATTCGGGCTCGGAGTGATCGCGTGGCCCCCTGCTCTTCTTCAATTCAGCCCGGCTTCCGGGACCGACCGCTCAGAGTCGGCACTTCCGAAGGAGGGCGCGCTCATGGTCCCGCTTCCTCTCTCTCCCGTCCGTCTCTTCCGGATTGCTCCACCCGCCGCCGGCGACCGTGGTCGGGTGCCGAATGTCTTCGGGTTTCCAAGCCGCCTGAGCGATGCCGGCCGCCGAACAAGGACACGCGCATGACGATCGCCCGCCGCCGGCGCGGCCCCGCGCGGCAGGGGAACACTGCCGCCGCGACTCGGCTCGACACGCGCGCCCTGCCCAAGGCCCCGACCGGCATCGTTGGTCTGGATGAAATCACCAATGGAGGCCTGCCCCGGGGCCGGCCGACGCTGGTCTGTGGCGGTGCCGGCTGCGGCAAGACGCTTCTCGCCATGGAATTCCTGGTGCGCGGTGCGCTCAAGTATGACGAGCCCGGGGTGCTCATGTCATTCGAGGAGACCGCCGAGGAACTCGAAGCGAACGCCCACTCCCTCGGATTCGATCTTCGAAAGCTGAGCCGCAACCGGCAGTTGGTCATCGATCATGTGCACATCGACCGCAGCGCGCTTGTCGAGTCCGGCGAATATGATCTGGAGGGGCTGTTCATCCGGCTGGGCCACGCGATCGACCGGATCGGCGCGAAGCGCGTCGTGCTCGACACCATCGAGCTGCTCTTCTCCGGATTGTCCGATACGTTCGTGCTGCGCGCCGAACTGGGCCGGCTGTTTCGATGGCTGAAGAACCGAAAAATCACGGCGATCGTGACCGGCGAACGGGCGGGCGACCAGCTGACCCGACATGGCCTCGAGGAGTATGTCTCCGACTGCGTGATCCTGCTCGATCAACGGGTGACCGAGCAGAACGCCACCCGGCGGATCAGAATCCTCAAGTACCGCGGCTCGGCCCATCGAGCCAACGAGTTTCCATTCCTGATCGATGACCAGGGCGTCTCCGTGCTGCCGATCTCGTCGCTGGGACTCGAGTACGCCGCCTCCACCGAGCGGGTATCCAGCGGGGTTGCGGGGCTGGATGAGATGCTGTCAGGGGACGGGTACTTTCGCGGCAACAGCGTGCTCGTGTCCGGCACGGCGGGGACCGGGAAGTCCAGCCTCGCGGCGCACTTCGCGAGCGCCGCCTGCCAGCGGGGAGAGCGCTGCCTCTACTTTGCCTTCGAGGAGTCGGCCAGCCAGATCACCCGCAACATGCGCTCGATCGGCATCGACCTCGAGCCCTGGATGCGCCGGGGCCTGTTGCGGGTCCACGCCCAGCGGCCCACGGCCCACAGCCTGGAGGCCCATCTGGCGGCGATGCGACGGCTGGTCGACGAGTGGCAACCCCGGGTGGTGATCGTGGACCCGGTGACCAACCTGGGCGCGGTCGGCAGCAACACCGAAGTGAAGACCATGCTCGCGCGGCTCATCGATTTCATGAAGTCGCGGCAGACGACCGCGCTCTTCACTTCGCTCAGTGACGCGGGCGAAGCGGCGGAGCGGACCGACGTCGCCGTGTCGTCCCTGATGGACGTCTGGATCCTGCTCGGCAATCCGGAGGCAAATGGCGAGCGCACGCGGGGGATCCAGATCGTCAAGTCCCGGGGCATGGCGCATTCCAATCAGGTCCGCGAGTTCATGATGACCAGCCACGGGTTTTCACTGATGGATGTCCGCCGCAGCGTCGACGGAAGAGTGTCGATCGGCGCCACCCGGGACGCCCGGCGGGACCGCGAGCCGGACGGGGCCTCCGGCCGGAAGCAGGAAGCGGGATGACGACTCGGAAGAACCCGACATTGCGGCTGCGGCTCTACGTGGCTGGCCAGTCGCCGAAGTCCATCGCCGCGCTCGCCAATCTAAAGCGGCTGTGTGAGGCGCGGTTCGACGGTCGCTACAGCATTGAAGTGGTCGACCTGCTGGATCGGCCCGCCCTGGCGCGACGGGATGATATCGTCGTGCTTCCGACGGTAGTCCGGAGGCTGCCACCGCCGATCCGCAAGATCATCGGCGATCTTTCCAATGATGGCCGCGTCCTGCTCGGGCTGGACCTGCATCCGCGCGCGCCACGCGCCGCGACCCAATCCACCGTCACCCCCAGGCGTTCACGGTGACAAGCGGCGGCAAGGCCACGCGGCGCCCACGCGTCGGACTGCCCGAGCTCCGCAGCCGGCTCCGCGCCGCCGAGGAGACGCTGCGTGCCATCCGCGCCGGGGAGGTCGATGCGGTGCTGGTGACGAAGCGTACCGGCGACCAGGTGATCACCCTCGCGGGCGCCGAGCTGGCCTACCGTGTCCTGTTCGACCAGATGAACGAAGGGGCGGTGACGCTGACAGCAGACGGGATCATCGCCTACTGCAACCGGCGCTTCGCAGCCATCGTGCGGACTCCGCTGGCGCGGGTCGTGGGTTCCCCACTGCGCAAGTTCGTACCGCGCGTGGGGCACCGGACGCTCGATGCCTTGCTCGAAGGCGGCAGCAGGGAGGGCACCCGGAGTGAACTCACCCTGCGGACCGGGAATGGTACCCGGGTGCCGGTGGCCATTTCGGTGGGTCCGCTGCGGCTGGACGAGGACGAGCAGATCAGCGGCATGATTGGCGTGGTCACGGACATCACCGAGCGCAGGCGGGCGCAGGAATCCCACACTCGGCTGGTCCGGCAGGTGATGACCGCCCAGGAAGAGGAGCGCCGACGGGTCGCCCGCGAGCTGCATGACGAGACCGGGCAGTCTCTGACCGCGCTGCTGGTGGGGTTGCGGACCATCGAGGGATCCCAGTCGATCGCGGAAGCGAGCGACCTAGCCGCGCGGCTGCGGGACGTGGCCGCCCGAACCCTGCTCGACGTGGGGCGCCTTTCCCGGGGCCTGCACCCGAGCATTCTCGATGACCTGGGGCTCGGCGCAGCCGTCACGCGACATGCGGAGGAGTTCGGCCAGGTGCATGGCATCGCGGTGCAGTCGCGAATCGATGGGTTCGATGCCGACCATCTTCCGCTTCTGGTGCAAACCACGGTCTATCGGGTCCTCCAGGAGGCGCTCACCAACGTGGCGAAACATGCAGGCGCCCGACGCACCAGCATTCGGCTGATGCGCGACGAGTCGGCGGTGGAGTTGCAGGTCCAGGATGATGGGACCGGCTTTGTGCCGGCACCGGCCCGGCCCACGGCCAAGCAGCGCCGGCGTCTCGGGCTCCAAGGCATGCGGGAGCGGGCGGCGCTCCTCGGCGGTTCGATTCGCGTCGAATCGAGCCCCGGCAATGGCGCCACGATCACGGCCCGCTTTCCCCTGAACGAGGCGCCCCAGCCGGGGGCAGGGCGTTCGCCGGGCAGACGGGGGGGAGGGCGATGAGCCCAGTACCGAAGATCCGAGTTCTGATTGCCGATGATCACGCGGTCCTCCGAGCCGGACTGCGGTTGCTCATCGGCACCCAGCCGGACCTCGAGGTCGTCGATGAGGCCGGAGACGGCGAGGAGGCGGTGCGGCGGACGATGCAGTCGAAGCCCGACGTCGTGCTGCTCGATCTATCAATGCCGGGTCCCCGCGGCACGCGGACGATCGAGCGGCTCGTGCGGCTCGATCCGAGCCCCCGTGTGCTCGTTCTCACGATGCACGACGACCCGGCCTACTGTGAGTCCGCCCTCCAGGCTGGCGCAGCCGGCTACATCGTCAAGAAGGCCGCGGATGTCGAACTGCTTACCGCAATCCGGGCGGTACACCGCGGCCGCACCTTCGTGGACCTCACCCGCCCCGACCGGCCAACGGAAGGCCGCTCCATCCCGCGGCCCAGCAGCCCGTCATCGGGCACGGTGCGGCGCAAGGAGCTCAGTCGGCGGGAGACCGACGTGCTCCGCTTGCTCGCGCGAGGGCATACCAACCAGGCCACGGCTGCCCTCCTGGCCATCAGTGTCAAGACGGTCGAGACCCACCGGAAGCGGCTAAGCGACAAGCTCGGCCTGAAGAGCCGTGCCGAGCTGTTTCGCTTCGCCGTCGGCTCCGGCCTGCTCGAGCCTGCGGACGTGACGGACGAGGCCTAGCAGCCGCCCCCGACCGTCCGTTGAGGTTTTCCCTGACATCCCGGTGAGTTTGGGGCACTTCACCCGACACCACCTCCCGCCTCGCAGTGCCAGTTTCCTACTGGGATAGTAGGCAAAGCCCTCTCGGGGTCCTTTCGCGGAGGGCCCAGAGCCCACCGACCCGGGTGGCACCCATACGCCTTAATCGAGAACACGATGGCTTCAGGATTCTCCCCGCCGTCACACCCTCCGGTCCCTTCTTGCCAGCACCGGCTATCTCGGCACGGTGGCTGGCGGTGCCGGTCCTCCGGAGATGCGGCGCGATGGGGGTGGAGGTGAATGCCGTGAAGACCAAACCGTCGGCCAAGCAGGAGACGGTTCCGGTCGTCGCGCCGACGCCGGAGCCCGCTCCCATATCGCTGGTGCTCGTCGAGGACAACCGGCTGCTGCGCGAAGGGATCGCCACCCTGATCCACGCACAGCCGGGCTTCAAGGTCCTCGCCGCATCCGCGGATGTCGAAGAGGCGCTCCAGAAGGTACGGGAAGCCAGGCCGGACGTCGTCCTGCTCGATTTCGGGCTGGAGAACCACGACAGCCTCAGCCTCACGGCGACGATCCACGCGGAGGTCCCCCAGGCGAAGGTGATTGTCATGGGCCTGCTGCCCGTGCAGGAGGAGGTCGCCAATTTCGTGCGGGCGGGCGCGTCCGGTTTCATCATGAAAGACGCAACCTTCGAGACCTTCTTCGCGACGATCCGGGCCGTCGCGTCGGGGGTCGAGGTCCTGCCGCCGGAGCTGACGACTTCGCTGTTCTCCCAGATCACCAGAAACGTGGCCGGCGGTGAGAAGGCCCATATACTGGAGTCGGTCCGCCTGACCCAGCGAGAGCGCCAGGTCATGGACCACCTGAGTGAGGGGTTGAGCAACAAGGAAATCGCGATCCGGATGCACATCGCGGTGCATACGGTCAAGAGTCACGTGCATAACATCCTGGAGAAGCTGGCGCTGCACACCCGCCTCGAGGTGGCCGCTTTCTCTCATGCCCGGCGGGGGCCACAACAGCAAGGCTGACCTGTTTCGCTCGCGCGCTGATCCCTCCTCCGACTTCCGCTCCGGCCGGCTGCACCATTCCCTTCCAGTGAACGTCATCGTCGCCGGGGCCGGAGTCGATGCCGCGGCTGGCTTGACCCGGGAACCATCTGGTGCCGGTGCCGCTGCAGCAGATCCGCACAGACAGTTCACACTCGTTTCACAGGCGCCAGCCTACCTTGTCTCATAGTTGCATGAGGCCGACTTCACGGCGCGGAGCCCAGCGCAGACCCACATAAGGAGGCATTTCCCATGACACCCTACATTGGAGCGATCGAGAAGCTGGCGATCAAGAACGAGAATTTCCGCCAGGTCATGTTCACCGGGGCTCATGCACAGCTGGTGCTGATGTGCCTGCAGCCGAGTGAGGATATCGGCAACGAGATGCACGCCGATGTCGACCAGTTCTTCCGCATTGAAGAGGGCGAGGCCAAGTTCATCTTCGGCGGCAAGACGGTGCACCTGGTGCATGCCGGGGATGCGGTGGTCGTTCCGGCCGGCACCTTCCACAACGTGATCAACGCCTCTCCGACCAAACCGCTGAAGCTCTACACCCTGTATTCTCCGCCGCAGCATCCGGAGGGCACGGTGCAGAAGACCAAGCCCCAGCCCGAAGTCGCCTCCCACCACTAGAGGCGTTGCCGGAATGATCAGAGCCCCGCCGTCATCACTGACGGCGGGGCTCGGTGTTGCTCAGGCGCGGGGCAGCCAGCCCAGGCCCGCGGCTCAGCCGGTCCGCTGCAGCGTCACCAGCGCCGGCTCGCTATCCTGGCTCTTGAGGTAGGCCAGCGGATCGTGCTCCATCCCGCCCTCCGGGATGTACTGGGCCAGGGAGCCAAGTTCGGCGATGAGGCGGTCGGTGTAGAACGCGGGCACCTGGTCGCTCTCGCCCTGCAGGAAGGCGAGCATCGTGGGGTCGGTATCGAGCCGGGCGCGGAGCTCGGTGTGATACTTGAGCCGCCCGAAGCCTTCGGTCGAAATCGCCCGGACCACATTCAGCCAGCGCGGAATCGAGAGCCGGTTCGCGGCGAAGCGCAGTCCGATGCGCTTCCACGAGAACGAGTACGCGGTGAGATCGACCAGATTGTCGTAGAACTCCCGCCACTCGTAGTGCAGCGGTCGCACGTTCATGGCCCGGTTGTTGTCCAGGGTGCCGAACGGGAAGTTGAGGACCCGGCCATTCCTCTGATAGTCCAGATTGAGCGGCGCCGCGCGGCCAAAGGCCGAAAGCAGGGAATACGCCGGGAACGCGCCCGGGGTCAGTTCGAGAAACTTCTTGGTCAGCTCGAACGGCTCCTCCCCCTGATCGGTATCCATGCCGAGGACGAAGTTGGTCTGCACGTAGGGGATGTATCGCATGATGAGGTTCACGTGCTCCGACACCTGCCGGACCTTCTCCATGCCCTTCTGCCGGGTCTTGGCCTTGTTTCCCATGTCGTACCAGGACTCGATCCCCGGGAGGATTGCCTGGAAGCCATTCCGGGAGAGGCGCTGCAGGTGCGGCTCCGACATGAGCGAGAGGCTGCTCTCGGCCACGTGCCGCATCTTGCCCGCCGGCACCACCGCTTCGATGGCGTCCATGTAGTCATCGAACCGCACCCCGAAGTTGGGGTCATGCCAGCCGACGATCGGATCCTTCTTCTTGGTGAGCAGGAAGCGCAGATCCTCGGACATCCGCTCGAAGCCGAGTGGCTGATAGTCTACCGTGGAGTCGATGCAGAAACTGCAGGTGTACGGGCAGCCGAGACTCCCGAGCATGGGGATGAGCTGGAACCACGGCGCCTTCTTCATGTTGGCTTCGACGTACTTCCACCGCTCCTCGAGCATGGGCAGCTCGAGCGGGTGTTTCGCCGCGGAGACGGACACACCCATGGGGCGGTGCGGCTCGTCATCGGCCAGCACGTCACTGATCGTGGTTTTGTCGGTGAAGCCGAGGACGTGATCGAAGAAGCGCTGGGCATCTTCGGGATAGCAGCGCGCATGCGGTCCGCCGAGGACCGTGATGGCGCCGCGCATCCGGAAGAGGTTACTCAGGGCGTAGGCGAGATGCGCCGCCGTGGTGAACGCCGCGACGAAGAGATAGTCGAGATCGTCGGGGAATTCCTGCGTCAGGTCCTCGACCCCAGTATAGCAGACGAGATGGACCTGGTGGCCCATCTGCTCGCACCAGACCGCGATGGCCTGCGGCATGACGCCGGCGAAGTTGGCGTTCATGATCCGGGTGTACAGCCCCGGCTTGGTCGTGTTCTCGACGATGTCGATGATGCCAATGCGGAGTCGCCGGTTGTTCCGGGACTGCCGGGATGAAGCCATGTGGTTGTGGGGTCAGGGAGGCCAAGCTCGGAGGGCCGGACCTAAGGATAGGCAGGTGTACCGCGTCCCACCAGAGCGAGCGGGCGACAGCCTGTCAGCCCTCCCAGCTCCTCGCGAACAATATGGCGGCAACCGTAGCGATCTGAGCCAGGCGCTGGGCGATCGCCATTCGACTCCAGATGACAAGGCGACCTC
>Ga0209798_10001412_pt1 | contig 14451 bp, 14 predicted proteins | sample DOMMetBare3Fresh_FD_187475 | JGI IMG/M metagenome (GOLD analysis project Ga0209798, IMG submission 187475) | Wetland sediment microbial communities from St. Louis River estuary, USA, under dissolved organic matter induced mercury methylation -... | ecosystem: Environmental > Aquatic >...
ACAGAATCACCTCGTCGACCGGTTCGAACAACCCGAGGAAGGCCGCCGCCAGCGCCTCGGTGCAACCCGAGGTCACGGTGATGTGGACGGCGGAATCAACCTCCAGTCCGGTGTCGACACGAAAGCGCTCGGCGATCGCCTGGCGGAGCACCGGCAGGCCCACCGAAGGCGGGTACTGGTTGGACGAGTGGAGGATGGCCTCGATCGCCGCCTGTTTGACGAACGAGGGGCCTTCCCAGCTCGGGTAGCCCTGCCCCAGGTCGACTGCCCTGGCGGCCTGGGCACGGGCGGTGATCTGGGAGAAGATGGTCGATCCGAAGGGGGCGAGTCGGCGGGAAACCATCCCTGCAGAATGGCATCGTTTCGCCCGGCGGCACCTCCCCCAACCGCAAATTGCGCGGTGAGAGGGCAGAAATCTGCTCTCTCACCACATAAAGTCGCTTCTCAGCCCCCGCTGACGGCGACGTCGGCCTCGATCGCGCCACGGCCGTCCCAGGTTCCTTCGTAGTACCCGTGGGGGAGGTGGACCTCGCGCGGCCCGTGACTGTGGCCACGGGTCATGGCGGTGGCGCCGGCGTGCGGCAAGGCCGAGCGGTCGAGCTTCTCGAGCCAGCGGTCGAGTTCCTCCAGGTCGGAGACGTCCGCCAGCGCTCGCCTGATGTCGGGACCGACCGGGTATCCCTTGAAGTACCAGCCGACGTGTTTGCGGAAGAGGCGGATACCGACGAACGGGTCGATCCACTCCACCAGCAGGGTGGCGTGCTCGCGCATCACGTCGGCGACGAACCCCAGTTGCGGGACCGTGTTGGTGGGCTCACCACGGAACGAGGCCGCCAAGTCGCCGAACAGCCACGGCCTCCCCAGGCAACCGCGTCCCACCACCACCCCGTCGCACCCGGTGTGTTCGACCATCCTGACCGCGTCGGACGCCTCCCAGATGTCGCCGTTGCCCAGCACCGGGATCGATGTCACCACCGCCTTGAGATGGCGGATCGCCTCCCAGTCGGCGCTCCCCGAGTAGAGCTGGTGGACGGTCCGGGCGTGGAGGGCCACCGCCGCCGCCCCCTCCTCCTCGGCGATGAGCCCACACTCGACATAGGTCAGATGATCGTCATCGATGCCCTTGCGCAGCTTGACCGTGATGGGGACACCGCCGGAATTGGCCACCGCCGCCGCCACGATCGCCCGGAACAGCGGCTTGCGCCACGGCAGGGCGCCACCGCCACCGTTGCGGGTGACCTTGGGCACCGGGCAGCCGAAGTTGAGATCGATGTGATCGGCCCTCTCCCGCTCCACCAGCAGCGCCACGGCCGCGCCCACCATCGCCGGGTCGGTCCCATACAGCTGGATCGAACGGGGGCTCTCGTCGGCGGGGAAGGTGGCGAGGTGGTTGGTCTTGGCGTCGCCATCCACCAGCGACCTCGCCCCCACCATCTCACACACGAACAGCCCTGCCCCGAACCGCCGGGCCAGCCGGCGGAAGGGAGCGTTGGTGACACCCGCCATGGGAGCCAGGACCACCGGAGGGTCGACGACGAGATGACCGATCTGCACCCGGCCAGGGTAGGGAGGGACCAGTCGGGAAGGGAAGACGGAGGACGACGCCGGCGGCTAGACCAGGACGACGTGCAGGTGTTTGGGTCCGTGGACACCCATTGTGATGATTTGCTCGATGTCGGCGGTGCGAGAGGGACCGGTGATGAACACCACGTTGGCCACCTCCGCCATCGAATCGGCCCGCTCCGCCCCCCAATGCGAGAGCGACCGGAACAGGGAGCTGCGCTCGAGGAGGGCGACATGAACCAGCGGAATCAGGGATGCCATCCGGGGCCGGCCCGGCCCGGAGCGGAGCACGATCGTTCCCGACTCGGCGAACCCAGCCTCGGCGCCGGTCACTCCCAGCTTCACATCGAGGTGAGAGCCCTGGATCGCCAATCGATCGTCCGCCCCGACGGTGTGGGGCCGGACCGGGAGGATCTCGGTCAGGCCTGCACCGAGCCCGGGGAGATACCGTCCGTCCCAGGCGAGGCAGTCGGCGGCGCCGTGCTCCGACGCCAGTCGGCGGACCACCGAGGCCGGATCCTCGTCGAGATGAACCACCCCTCCGATTCTCGCCAGGTTCTCCGCAAAGGTCGCCACCAGATCGACCTCGCCCAGGTCCGGCACCAGCGGACCCGGATCGATGTCGGCGGGATCACCCAAGGTGGCGAACGCCAGCTCGCTGGTCACCCTGGCGAGAAACCGGTCACGTTCCACGATTGTGTCTCCACCAGGAATGGAAAGACTCGGCGGCCGGGGCAGGGAGGTCGCGCCGTTCGGTCCAGTTGCCGGCATGGAAAGGCAGCTTCTCCACCCAGCCGGTGCGCCCCACCGTCCGGCCGAACACCGACCCGGCCGCCAGAAACGCCCTCCACAAGGTCGGGTTGGTGGCGGCCCGGGAATAGGCCGACAAGCCGGGCCGCAGCCACCCGAATCCAGACTCCCCTATGAGCTCGGAGCGGAGAGCGGTGAGCATGCCCGGAATGTCGATCCTGATCGGGCAGGCGTCACGACAGGCACCGCACAGGGTCGAGGCGAAGGGGAGATCGGACCACCCGCCATCCTCGGCCATGGCAGGGGTGAGCACCGAGCCAACCGGGCCGGCATAGGTGCCACCGTAGGCGTGCCCGCCCACCGTCCGGTAGACGGGACAGACGTTGAGGCAGGCCCCGCAGCGGATGCACCCGAGAATCTCGGAGGCGGAGGACCCCAGCACCCGCGACCGGCCGTTGTCGAGGATCACGACGTGCAACTCGTCCGGGCCGTCCGGATCACCGGGACGGCGCGGTCCCGTGACGATGTTGGTGTAGGCACTGAGTCGTTGCCCGGTGCCGGAGCGGGCGAGCACCTCCAGCATCACCGTAAGGTCGCCCGGCCCGGGGACCAGACGCTCCATCCCCATCACCACCACATGGACGCGGGGGGCGGTGGTCGAAAGCCGCCCATTGCCTTCGTTGGTGACGGTGACGATGGAGCCGGTGGAGGCGACCCCGAAGTTGGCGCCCGAGATCCCCATGTCCGCGCCGAGGAAGATCGGCCGCAGATGCCGCCGGGCGATCTCGTTCAACTCGACCGGCTCGTCGGTGTAACCGATCCCCAGCTTCTGCTCGAACAGACGGCCGATCTCCTGGCGGGTCTTGTGGAGTACCGGGGCGATGATGTGGCTCGGACGGTCGCCTGACAGTTGCACGATGAACTCGCCGAGATCGGTCTCGACCACCGTGACCCCGGCCTGTTCGAGGGCGTGGTTGAGCTCGATCTCCTCGGTGACCATCGACTTCACCTTGACCGCCGATCTGACACCTGCCCTGGCGGCGACGTCGCACACATAGCCGTTGGCCTCGGCGGCATCCCCGGCGAAGAAGACCTTCCCACCCAGCCGCTCGACCGAGTCGGCGAACTCAGCCAGATAGTTGTCGAGCCTGCCCAGCGTGTGGAGACGGATTTGTCGGGCACGATCCCGCATCTCCTCGAACCCGGAGAATTGGGACGCCGCCTCCTCGCGGTGAGACGCCAGCCGGCGGGCGGCGACGTCGTTGGCTCGCGCCTTGGGGGTGCCGATGTCGAGCTTGGCCCGTTCCCGGAAGGTGACCGGCGTCATGCTTCACCCTCCGCCAGGATTTCGACGATGTGCTTGACCTGGATCGACGAGCCCCGACGATGGAGACCGCCGGCGAGGTGCATCAGGCAACTCACGTCGCCGCCGGCCAGGGTCGTCGCCCCGGACGCCTCGACCTGTTCGAGCTTGCGATCCATGATGGCGGCCGACACCTCGGGGAGTTCCAGCGCGAACAGGCCGCCGAAGCCACAACACTCCCGGGCGCCATCCAGCCCACAACGTTCGACCCCGGGGGCCGAGTCGAGCAGCCGTTCGGCCTGCTCACCCAGTCCCAGGTTGCGAAGGCCGTGGCAGGAGTGGTGGTAGGCAACCGATCGTTCCGGGCCGGCTCGTGTCACCGCCTCCACCGCCAGGTCGTCGACCAGGAAGGAGGTGAGCTCACGGGTGCGCTCCGCCACCCGGGCCGCCCCCCAGTCGCCCGGCAGCAGTTCGGGAATGTGGCGGATCAGCATGTCGGCGCACGAGCCCGAGGGAACGACGATCGGGCCGGTGGTGGCGTCGAGAACCTCGACCGTGTGTCGGGCCATGGCAATCGCCTCGTCCCGATAGCCGGCGTTGAGGGCGGGTTGTCCGCAGCACGTCTGGTCGAACGGGAACTCGACCACGCACCCGTGCGACTCGAGCAGCCGGACGGTGGCCTTGCCGACCTCGGGGAAGAACCCGTCGACGAGGCAGGTGACGAACAGCTGGACCGTGGGCACACCACGACGGTACTCGGCGCCGTCGGCGTGTACTCCTGAACCCAGGGTTCACAGCTACACGTCGTGTACTCCTGAACCCAGGGTTCGCAACAACACAGCGTGTACTCCTGAACCCAGGGTTCGCAACAACACGTCGACTCCTACTCTGGCCGGATGACGACGTCTCTCGACCGGGCGCTGGAGGTGTTGACCGGCTCCGACGAGCGGCTCGACGCCATCGTGCGGGCCCACGGGCGACCCGAACGGTGGACCCGCCCCCCGGGGTTTGCCACCTTGATCCTGTTCATCCTCGAACAGCAGGTGTCGCTCGCCTCGGCCGCCGCCGCCTACCGCCGTCTCGAGCAACGTCTCGGGGAGGTGACACCGGCCGCAGTTCTCGGCGCCACCGACGAGGAGTTACGAGCGGACGGGTTCAGCCGCCAGAAGACCGGGTACGTCCGCCGGCTGGCGACCGTCCTGGAGGAGGGGGGCCTCGACCTGGCCGGCCTGGCCGGACTACCCGACGAGGCGGTGCGCTCGGCCCTCACAGCCCTCCCCGGGATCGGCCCGTGGACGGCCGACGTCTACCTCCTGGCCTGTCTCGAGCGCCCCGACGTGTGGCCGATCGGAGACCGGGCCCTCCAGGTGGCGGCGGGGGAAGCCATCACCGGCAGCGGGCCGTTGTCGCCGGCGGAACTCGACGAACTGGGCGAGGCCTGGCGACCCCACCGCTCGGTGGCCGCCCAGATCCTCTGGCACTCCTATCTCACCCGGAGAGGCCGCCCCACCGGTATTCCCAACGGGTGACGGGCGGCGACCAACCACCTCCGGCGGAACCGCCCCCAAGATCGCCTTACCGCGGGTCCCCATATGGGCGGGTGATGATCTCCAGCGAGTGGCCGCTCGGGTCGTCGAAGTAGACGCCCCGACCGCCGTCGTGGGTGTTGATCTCGCCGGCCAGACGGTGTCCCGGGTCGGCCCAGAAGGCGAGACCCTGCGCTTCGATACGACCAAAGATCTGGTCGAACTCCTCCTCCCCGACCATGAACGCATAGTGCTGTGAGGAACCGGCGCCCTCCTCGTCGTAGAAGTCGAGGGTCACTCCGTTGGCCACCTGCACGGCTACGAACGGGCCCCACCTCACCGGTGGTGGCAGGCCGAAGAGATCCACCAGGAACGCCGACGAGGCCTCCTTGTCGTGGGAGTAGACGATGGTGTGATCGAGTCTGATCGCCATCACTGCAGCCTATGCCTACCCGGGTCGCCGGCGGCCCGCCCGACGGACGATTTCAGTGGACTCCGTCCGACGCCTTCACCTCGAATGCCGGCCCCCCGCACGCCACGGTGGCCGCCTCGACGACGGCCGCCACCCGGTCGGGCGGCACAACCGCCACCGCATAACCGCCAAACCCGGCTCCGGTCAGACGGGCTCCGAACGCCCCCGCCCGGCGCATGCTCACAACCAACCGGTCCAAACGCTCCGAACTCGCCCCGAACCCGACCAGGCTGGAATGGGAGGCGTCGAGGATCGACCCCAACCCGGCAAGGTCGCCGTTCCGCAACGACGCCTCGGCCTGGTCGACCCGGGAAGCCTCCGAGACGACATGTCCGGCCACCACCCTCACCGCCAGCGGGTGGTCGGCATCGAAGCGGCCGGTTCCCAGCCCGATCATCCGGTCGACGTCCACCCCCAGCCGACCGGCCACGGTGGCGGCGCTGATCTCGAGGGGAAGCCGATCGACCGCCTCCTCGATCCCGGCATGCCCGGCGACGTGGAACAGCACCGGCTCACCGCCAACGTCGACGCCGAGCTCGTGGCCCAATAGCAGTGCCGCCGCCCGGCACGCAATCACCTTGCCGTTGTAGGCCTCCCGGGCCTCGGTCCCCTTCAAGGCAGTCGCTCCCGAATAGGCGGCCACGATGGCCAACCCGGCCGGCAGCGGGACGTGAACGATCCCGAACGGGTGAAAGTCGATGCGAGCGGCATGACCCGCCCGGGCCAGGGAGATGACGGTCTGATCCATCATCCCTCCCTCGATCCCGATGCTCCGCTCCGCCCGTAGCGCCAATGCCGGATACTCGGTCCTCGCCACGCCCCGGTCCCACAGCCGATTGAGAGTCTCCAACAATCCGACCGTGAACGCCGACGACGAACTGAGCCCACCGGTGGCAGGGAGGTCGCCACCGATCAGGATCTCGGCGCCTCGACCCTCGGCGGCGAGGGCGTTGACCGCCGCCGCCAGATAACGGTGCCATCCCCCGAGACCGTCAAGCGAAATCGGGACCGTGGTCTCCAGCGGACCCGGGAGTGTGATCGAATCCACCCTGATGGTGGACGTCGGAAGGGGAGCCGCCACCACCGCCACCCCCCGATCGATGGCGATCGGCATGACCGGCAGCAGCGAGTAATCGGTGTGCTCTCCGATCAGGTTGACCCGCCCGGGCGAACGCACCTCGACCAGGGGTTCCCGCCCATAGCGGCGCACGAATTCGGCAGCGATCACGGGCCGACCATACCAACCAGGCCCAGGCGGTAGCCTCCGCCGATGCGACTGGCGGGTTGGCTGATCGGGTGCTTCGCCATCACCCTCGTCGCGATTCCCGCTTCGGCCCTGGAGGCGACCGGCGAACTGGTCGAGGCCGAATGCCCGGTGGACACCTCGTGGACGTACTCCACGATCGACTGCTACACGCTGACCGTCCCCGAGAACCATTCACGGCCCGGCGGTCCGGAGCTCGAACTGGCGGTCATGATCCTCCGTTCCGTCTCCGACGACCCGTTGCCCGACCCGGTGATCTACCTGGAGGGAGGTCCCGGGGGCGCCCCGATCCCCTATTTCGACCTGTGGGTCGACTCACCCCTGCTGGCGGAACGCGACCTCATCCTCATCGACCCGCGCGGCACCGGCTATTCCCGTCCGTTCCTCGAATGCCCCGAGTTGTACGCAATCCCGCTGGAGGGCACCACCGAGGACTCCATCGACGCTCTCGCCGCCTGCCGTTCCCGCCTCGAGGCGCAGGGCATCGATCTGTCGGCATACAACACGGTCCAGAACGCCCTCGACGTGGCGGCGTTGCGCTCGGCGCTGTCGGTAGAGCGATGGAACCTGTACGGGATCAGTTACGGCACCCGGGTCGCCCTGGCAGTGATGCGGCTCGATCCCGAAGGGGTGCGGTCATCGACCCTCGATTCCGTGCTCCCGCCCGAGATCGATCTGATTGGCGAGTGGGCCGACACCGCCGACGAAGCGATCGGCGGGTTGATCGAGGCCTGTGAAGACGACTCCGGCTGTGCAGCTCGATACCCAGACCTGTCGGAGCACATCGACGCGATCGAACGACGGTTGGACGATGAGCAACCGACCATCGACGTCGCCTGGCTCGATGGTTCCGACATGTTCTACCCGATGACGGTGGCGGCCGATGATTTCGACTACGCCCTCGGCTCGGCGCTCTACGACCCCACCCTCATCCCGATCATCCCGTGGGTGATCGAGCGTGTCGCCCATGGCGACGACAACGCCCTCGGGTCCCTGCTGGCGCTGGCGAACTATCAGGGTCCGGTCGAGGCGAGCGCCGACGGCGTCTACTACTCGGTGGTCTGTCACGACGAATTCCCCTTCGCCTCGGAGGCGGCCCTGGCCGGCGACCGGCAGGCGTCGGCCAGGAGCCTGAGCTTCTCCGACGCCTGTCCGGTCTGGGACAACGGCCAGGCAGACCCGGTCGAGAACCGGGCCGTCACCAGCGACATCCCCACCTTGTTGCTGGCCGGCGCCATCGACCCGGCCACCCCCGCCGACTGGGCGATCGTGGCAGCCGAGAGCCTGTCGAATTCGACGACGGCGATCGTCCAGGCCGGCGGTCACGGGGTGACCACCGGTGGATGTGGCCTGGAACTGGTGACGGCGTTCATCGACAACCCGGAGGTCGCACCCGACACCTCCTGCACCGAAGACCAACCCGCCTTCTCGCTCCGCCCGGTGCCGGTATCCGGCATCGGGTTCCTCAACGGGACCTCGAACGAACTGGGAGCGGCCCTGCTGGCACTCGCCGCCTGGATGCTGGTGGGATTGACCGGCGTGGCCATGTGGAGATGGAGCATCGGGGGCGGCCTCCACCACTGGCTGTGGATGCTGTCGCTCTCGATGATGGGCGGATTCGTGGTTCTCGCCGCGCTATGGGTGATGATCGTGGTGGTGGCGTCACCGTCGTCTGCGCCGCTCTTTGCCCAGCCGGAAATCGCATGGATCATCTTCCTGATCCCCGGTCTGGGGTTGCTGACCGCCGGCGTGGCCTCGGTCATGACACTGGTCTCGATCGTCGGCGGCCGCACCCGACCATGGGCGATCATCCCCTACGGCGTGTTGGGGATGGCCATCCTGCTGATGGTGGTCGCCTTCGCAATGGCCGGCCTCATCCCGTTCGCCTGATCGAGGGTATGTTCACAGCATGCGCTGGATCGAGATCGAACAGGCACACCCCGAATTCGCCACCCGGCTCGCCGCCATCTTCGACGCCCACCCGCACAAGGTGATGGCCACGGTCAGCCGCGACGGATCACCGCGGATCAGCGGCACCGAAATGCGCTTCCTGGACGGCGATGCCTGGATCGGGTCGATGGCCGACGCCCGCAAACTGGCCGATCTGAAACGTGACCCGCGGGTGGCGATCCACTGCGCTCCGATCGATCTCACCCTCGCATCGGGCGATGCCAAGCTCTCGGCCGCGGTGATCGAGGCCACCCCCGCCGACATCGGAAGATGGGAGGAGGCGAGCGGCCAGGTCTTCCCGCCTGGTTCGGGAGCGCTGTTCCGGCTCGACATCACCTCGGCCGCCATCACCCGGGTGTCGGGCAATCGCCTGGTCATCGACACGTGGAACGAGGCCGGCGGGCATCGAACGGTCGACCGGGCGTGATGGAGGTCGTGCTCGGCGACGACGGACGCCGCCGTTGCTGGTGGGGCGACTCGTCGGAGGAATACCGCCGTTACCACGATCAGGAGTGGGGTTTCGGGGTCACCGACGACCATCGCCTGTTCGAGAAGATCTGCCTGGAGGGGTTCCAGGCGGGTCTGTCGTGGATCACCATCCTCCGCAAACGAGACGCCTTCCGGCAGGCCTTCGCCGGCTTCGACCCCGAGGTGGTGGCTCGCTACGGGGAGGCCGACGTCGAGCGACTCCTGGGCGACGCCGGCATCGTCCGCCACCGGGGCAAGATCCGTTCGACCATCAACAACGCCGCCCGGGCGCTGGAGCTTGGTCAGGAGTTCGGGTCGCTGGCTGCCTTCTTCTGGCGACTGGCGGATTGGTCGACCACGGCTCCGACGGAGCCGGCGTCGACCACCGAGGCCTCGTTCGCCCTGTCGAGAGATCTCAAGAAGCGGGGCTGGACCTTCGTAGGGCCGACGACCCTCCACGCCTTCATGCAGGCGATGGGTCTGGTCAACGATCATCTCGAAGGTTGCGCGGCCCGGCCCGAAGCCGAGGTTTCGCGCCGACAGGCGGCGAGTTCCCTCGGCGTCGACACGACCGCCCCGGTATCTTGAACCGATGACCTACGCAGCGCCCTCCCTGACCATCGGGATCGAGGAGGAGTATCTCCTGGTCGACCCCCAGAGCCGCAACCTGATCGCCGAACCTACGCCGGAGTTGTGGGAGGACGCAGAACGGCGGTTGGGGGGAAGCGTGATGCGGGAGATGTTGCGAGCCCAACTCGAGGTCGCCACCACCCCGCATTCGTCGATGGTCGGTCTCGCCAATGATCTCAAACACCTGCGCAGGACGGTGGCCGACCTGACCCGGGACCACGGGGCCGCCTATATCGCCGCCTCCACCCATCCCTTCGCCCTGTGGTGGGAGCAACGTCACACCGAACACGACCGCTACCAGATGCTGGCCTCCGACCTGGCGGTGGTGGGCCAGCGGATCGTGATCTGCGGGATGCACGTCCATGTGGCGGTGGAGGACCCCGAGTTGCGGATCGACCTGATGAACCAGGTGTCGTACTTCCTGCCTCACCTGCTGGCGCTCTCGACGTCGTCGCCATTCTGGGGGGGAAGAAACACCGGTCTCAAGAGTTACCGGATGAACGTCTTCCGGACGATGCCCCGCACCGGCCTTCCCGAGCAGTTCTCGAGCTGGGCCGAATACCAGCGCCATGTCGAGGTTCTGGTTGGTGCCGGTCTCATCGAGGACGGTTCCAAGATCTGGTGGGACATCCGGCCCTCCACCAAGTACCCGACCCTGGAGATGCGTGTCTCGGACATCTGCACGAGGGCCGAAGACGCCATCGCCATCGCCACCGTCTACCGCTGTCTCCTCCACATGCTCTTCCGTCTTCGCACCCAGAACCAACGCTGGCGCCAGTACGCCGGGATGCTTGTGGCGGAGAACATGTGGCGGGCCCAGCGGTTCGGCACGGGTTCGTCGTTGATGGACTACGGGATCTCCCGGTTGGTCCCGTTCCACGAACTGGTCGAGGAGATGATCGACGTCCTCCGACCCGATGCCGAAGAACTGGACTGCGTTCAGGAACTGGAATCGGTGCAGACGATCATCGACCGGGGCACTTCGGCCGACCGTCAGATCGCCACCTTCGAAATGGCACTCGCCGAGGGCGCCAGCAACGAGGAGGCCCTCAAGTCGGTGGTGGACCAACTGATCATCGACACCGTCACCGGGGTGTGACCAGGAGTCGCCTCCCGGCCAGACCGATCAGAACGCCCGACCCCCGTCGAGGCCGATCCGGATCGGAACGGAGTAGGAGGCGGCGAAACCCTCGGTAGTCATCCCCAGGTCCTCGATGATCCACTCCTCGTAGCGGGCCAGGTACTCGGCGCTGTTGTGCGCCGGCACCACCGCCGGGTCGATGGCGGCGGTCCCGGTCAGGGTGGCCACCCCTCCCCCGTTCCCGTCGGAGTCGAAGTGGAGGGAGACCCGGGGGCGAGCAGCGATGTTGCGTACTTTGAGGGTCTCCGGCTGGGAGTAGACGATCACCTCTTCCCCCACCCGGAGGAACCAGATGAGCGATGGGTAGGGAGTTCCCGAGGCGGCGACGGTGGTGAGCCAGGCGTGCCGCTCCCCCTCCAGCCGGCGAGACAGGGCCAGGCCGGTCGGGGATTGCCAGTCGATCACTCGATGTCTCCTTAGCTGGGGGAAGGGTTAGTTTGCACCTGCCCATCATCCACTGTCGAGGAGACCCGGCCCCATGAACCATCCGATTCGCATCGCCCTCCAACTCCATCCCCAGCACGCCGAATACTCCGACATCCGGTCGGCGGTGGTCCGGGCCGAGGAGATGGGGGTGGACATCGTCTACAACTGGGATCACTTCTTTCCCCTCTACGGCGGGTCACCCACCGCCAACGTCGGCAAGCACTTCGAGTGCTGGACCATGCTCGCCTCGTGGGCCGAGGTCACCGAACGGGTCGAGATCGGTGCCCTGGTCACCTGCAACTCGTATCGCAACCCGGAGTTGCTGGCCGACATGGCCCGCACCGTCGACCACATCTCCGACGGACGCCTCATCCTCGGGATCGGCTCAGGATGGTTCGAGAAGGACTACACCGAGTACGGGTACGAGTTCGGGACGGCCGGGGGGCGGCTCGACGCCCTCGGCGAGGCCCTACCCCGGATCGAGTCACGACTGGCCAACCTCGATCCCGCCCCCACCCGGCGGATCCCGATCCTGATCGGCGGCGGTGGCGAGAAGAAGACGCTGCGCTTCACCGCCCGCCATGCCCAGATCTGGCACGGCTTCGGCCGGCCCGAGGTGATCGCCCACAAGAACCAGGTGCTCGACGAGTGGTGCGGTGTCGAGGGCACCGACCCGGCCGGGATCGAACGATCGGTGGGAGTCGACGCCGAAAAACACGACCTCGGCGACCGAATGGTCGAGGCCGGCGCCACCCAGATCACGATCGGCCTCAACGGCCCCCGCTACGACATGGGCCACATCGCCGACTGGCTGGCGTGGCGAGACGCCCGAAACGGCTGAGCACGCGGCCGGCCGTAGCGAATCGCGCTTGGCAGCCGGTCTCCGGGTCTCCCTTCAACCTTCAACCTTCAACTCGGCTCGATCAGTCGAGCGGCCCAGTGACTCCTTCGGCGGCGGCGAGGATCTCGCCCAAGCGGACGAGGGTCTCGGCTGCGCGCAGATCGGGTGACAGATACCGGTCGGGTCCCGCTCCCGGAACCGTCTGGCGGAGTCGGGCGATGACCGCCCCGGTGGCCGGCGCCGGTCTGGCGATCGAAGCCCGCAACTCGACCCCACGGGCGGCGATCACCAACTCGACCGCCAGGATCCGGGCGTAGTTGTCGATCACCTTGCGGAGCTTGCGGGCCGCCCCCCAGGCCATCGACACGTGGTCTTCCTGCATCCCCGAGGTGGGGTAGGAGTCGACACTGGCCGGGGTCGACAGACGGCGGTTCTCCTCCACCATCCCGGCGGCGGTGTAGTGGCCGATCATGAGACCCGAATCCACTCCCGGGTCGTCGGCCAGGAACGGGGGCAGCCCGTGGCTGCGGTTCTTGTCGAGCATCCGGTCCATCCGCCGCTCGGCGATCGACGAGGCATCGGTCAGCGAGATCGCCAGAAAGTCGGCAACGTGGCCGAGCGGCGCCCCGTGGAAATTGCCACCCGACTCGACCCGCCCGTCGGGAAGCACCATCGGATTGTCGATGGCGGCGGCCAACTCCCGCTCGACGACTGCGAGGGTATGGGCCAGGGTGTCGCGGGCGGCACCGTGCACCTGGGGGGTGCAGCGGATGGAATAGGCATCCTGGACCCGGGGGTCGTCGACCAGGTGGCTGGCCACCAACGGCGACGCCGCCAGCAGCCTTCGCAGGTTGGCGGCGCTCGCCGCCTGACCGGGATGGGGACGGAGCGCCAGCAGATCGGCGGCAAACGCCCGGTCGGTGGCCAGCATCGCCTCCACGGTGAGGGCGGCCACCACATCGGCCGACTTGAGCAGAAGCCGGGCATCCTCCACGGCCAGACACAACATCCCCAGGATCCCATCGGTCCCGTTGGTCAGAGCCAGGCCTTCCTTCTCGGCCAGCACCAGCCGCTCGAGCCCGGCCCGGTCGAGTGCGACGGCGGCGGAAAGGATCTCACCACCCATCTCGACCTCGCCTTCGCCGATGAGGGCGAGGGCCACATGCGCCAGTGGGGCCAGGTCGCCGCTCGCCCCCAACGACCCGTACTCCCTGACCAGCGGATGGATCCCGTGGTTGAGCAGATCGACCAGGGCCTGGGCAGTGACCGGCTTGGTCCCGCTGTAGCCGAGTGCCAGGGTGCGGGCCCGCAGGAACGTCATGGCGCGGACCACCTCGGTCTCGACCGGGTCCCCCATCCCGGCGGCGTGGGAGCGGACCAGCGCCACCTGGAGGGCGGCCCGCTTGTCGGCGGGGATGGCGACGGTGGCCAGTGCGCCAAAGCCGGTGGAGATGCCATAGACCGGCTCACCCTCGGCCAGTCGTTCGACGATCGCCCGCGAGGCGGACATCCGCTCGAATGCATCGGCCGTCAGAACGACCGGGACCTGATGCCGGGCGACCTGGACCACATCGGTCGGCGTCACACCCGGACCGGAGAGGGCAATGGTCATGTGCCGACGATAGCCAGCACCGAGTTGGCGCACCCGCCGGCCTGCAACCGCCAAACAGGCCACAATGGGCCCATGGCCCGCACCATCCACGCCCCCACCGGAACCGAACTCACCTGCCGCGGCTGGCCTCAGGAGGCCGCCTTCCGGATGCTGCAGAACAACCTCGACCCGGACGTGGCGGAACGGCCCGAGGATCTGGTGGTGTACGGCGGAACCGGGAAGGCCGCCCGCAGCTGGGAGGCGTACGACGCCATGCTCCGCACCCTCACCACCCTGGCCGCCGACGAGACGATGCTGGTCCAGTCGGGCAAACCGGTCGGGGTGTTCCGCACCCACGAATGGGCGCCCCGGGTCCTGATCGCCAACTCCAACCTGGTTCCGGACTGGGCCAACTGGGACGAGTTCCGTCGCCTCGAACACCTTGGACTGACCATGTACGGCCAGATGACGGCAGGGTCGTGGATCTACATCGGTACCCAGGGGATCCTCCAGGGAACCTACGAAT
>Ga0209798_10001414_pt1 | contig 14450 bp, 16 predicted proteins | sample DOMMetBare3Fresh_FD_187475 | JGI IMG/M metagenome (GOLD analysis project Ga0209798, IMG submission 187475) | Wetland sediment microbial communities from St. Louis River estuary, USA, under dissolved organic matter induced mercury methylation -... | ecosystem: Environmental > Aquatic >...
TCGGCTTTGCTGAAATCGTAAATCGTATTTACAGGCTGGCCGAAAGCCAGCAGAGCGCCGGCGCGCGCGTTGTCGTGATTGACGGGCTCGTACTGATGCCATTTGGCCTGGGGAAACTCGGCCAGGATTCCCTTGATTTGCGCCGCGAGCGTGGGTGACGTGATCGTCTCAGTCAGAAAGCGCAGGCCCGCGCCCTGCCGGGCGCGCAAACCGCTCTTACCATCTGCCCCATTCAGCGCGGTGCGCATGTCGCCAATGAACGTGGTCCAGGGTCGCGCGTCATCCCGGAAGATTGGTGTTTGCGATCGATCGGGATCGTAAAGACTTAAGATCGAAGCTTGCGCAAAAATATCTGTGGCGCTGGAACCCCGATCGCCAACCTGACTATTCTTGTTGTTCGGATGATCCGGATTTCCTTCTATCTTCGTCGGACGGCCTTCGTTGCTGCGCGCCAGCACCGGAGTTGCGACACCGCCAAGGGTTACCGCGGTCGCAAAGAAAAGCGCCCGGCCGGCAGCTTCTTCTTCAGGCTGTTTGATATAGGGGACGATCTTTTCGGGTGGTTGATAAACGCAGCCACTCAATCCAGCCAGGGCCAGCGAGGCACCCATCAATTTCAAGAACGTGCGCCGTTCGACCGGATCGTCCCACTCTTCAGCCTGCTGCGGAAACTCGCGTTGCACGAGTTCACGGAACTCCGGGGCGTCGGCCCACTCTTCCAGACTGCGCCAATAGGTTTTTCCCGGGGCCGCAGCTACCGGATCTGCTTCGCTCGCAGCAGAGTCTCTCTGCGCCGCGATAATGCGATCGCGCATCAGTTGGAAGTTGATGTGTCGGTCTTCGCTCATTTCCAATTTAGCTGTCCAGGCTCAAAATCGCTTACCTCGAGAGTGTCCGGCGAGACAAACGGCAAGCGAATGGCTCGTGCTCGCCGTGCTCATCGATGACAGGTCGAACAACTCGTCAACACCTTTACCGGCTGAATATGATTCAGATTCACCAGCGATTTGCCGTGCTCGATTTCCGCTTTCGTCGTATTCTCCTGGCGCCATTCCATATCAAAAATCTTGTCTTTGTCGCGCACAAACCTCTCTGGCTCGCGGTGACAGGCCAGGCACCACTCCATCTGCAGGGAAGATGCCTGATATACCACCGGCATTTGATCCACCCGGCCATGGCAGGTTGAGCAGCCAACCCCCTTATTCACATGAATACTGTGGTTGAAGTAGACGTAGTCGGGCAGGTCGTGCACGCGCGTCCATTCCAGGGGTTTGCCGGTGCTGAAGCTGGCACGCACGGGTTGCAGATAAGGACTATCAGACCAAATTTGCTTGTGGCAGTTCATGCACACCGAGGTCGAAGGAATCCCTGCGGAAGCCTGTGTTTCGACAGAAGTATGACAATAGCGACAATCGATGCCATCGTCGCCCGTATGATGTTTGTGGCTGAACTGGACGGGTTGTTGAATCTCAACCCATTGACCTGTGTTCCAGGACGAACGACTAATCTGGGCCGCCACCCACAACGAAGCTACCAGAACAAGAATCGCTCCGAAGATCGTCGCCTTAGCCAGCGCATTTGTACTGTGATGAAAAATTTGTGGCATCGCCGCAGTTTGGCTAAATACCCAATTCGAGCCAAGGCTCAAGCTCGAATCGGCGTGCAGCAGGAAAGCGGAACTGCAAACTGCACGTCATTACTTAAGGCACACATCGATTTAGTATGGCTACCGAGCACACAAAAAGAGCGCGCTTAACTCAACCCCCTCGAAAAAATAGTATGGCTTAGGGTCGTGCTACTTTAGCAGATCGAGAAAGATTTTCAAATTTCGGCAATCCGAACTGGTCCAATTGGGGATTTGTCGTCCCGGGAAGGCAGTTGGCCGGGCACCAGGCCAGGAATTTAAAGCCAGCTTCTTGTGTGCGCAAACCTACGAATAGCACGCAGCACTGGGTTGGAAATCATTTTGAGCAAACGCGGAAGTCAACCGGCATCGCGAGCCAGCAAGGCCGCGCCAACGGCGCTGGCATCCTTGCCAAGCGTCCCCGCAACAATCTTTGTAGCTTCAAAGCAGGGCTGAAAGGCGCGGCGCTTTGCTTCGTTAATTATCGGGTTCAGTATCAATTCACCCGCGTCCATGACGCCACCGCCCAGCACGATGCACTCTATGTTGAGCAGATTGATGACGCTGGCTACCCCGGTTCCAATATACTTGCCGGTGCGCTCGATCATCATTAGCGAAAAGTCGTCGTCGTTTCTCGCTTCATGGGCCACGTCATCGGCAGTAAACTCCTCGTTGAGCGCCAGGCGCGAAAGCGACGAAGTTGAGTCCCGATCCAGACGCTCCCGGGCGCGGCGCACAATATTGGGCGCGGAAGCAACTGTTTCCAAACAGCCGGTATTTCCACAAATACATTCAATCCCTTCAGTATCGATGGTTATGTGCCCTACCTCACCGGCCAGGCCTGACGCGCCGGCCCAAAGCTTGCCGTCGAAAATAATCGCGCCGCCAATTCCCTGTCCAATCGACATATAGAACATGTTCCGGCTGCCGCGTCCGGCACCGACCTTGTATTCCCCGTAGGCCGCGGCATTGGCATCGTTCTCCAATTCGATTCTTAGCCCGGTAGCCTGCGTCAACTCAGAATGGAGATCTTCTCGGACCTTTGCCGGTAACCCAGTCCAGGCTACCACGCGATCCGTAAATCTGTTGACCAGCCCAGGTATCGCGACGCCAACCGCTGTGACGTTGGCCAAGCCGGCACGCAATGAGGTGATCATCTGGATGACCTGTTCGGCCAGTTTTTCGCGATCCAGCGGAGCCTCACAGACGTCTAAGATTGTGCCCGAAACATCGACGAGCACGGCCCGACTGGTAGGCTCGCAAAGATCAACGCCAATAAAGTTCTGTTCTGACGAAACGGAGTTGGTCATTTTGGGACCCTTTACCAACTGCCTGGGGGATTCGGTCTCACGAAGGATAATCAACGAGTCTGGGGCTGTCAAACCAAAGAATCTGCGTGTAGAATGCATTCGCGACGCAGACATTCGACTGAACCGGAGGATTTCAGTTTTAGACCTCGTCTTCGGACTTTGTTTTCAGATCCAGTTAAACTGAGTTGGCACCAGAGCGGGGGGAAAAGCCTAAAGGTGCGAATTCAAAAGCCCAAGTCCTTTCTTTATGCAAATTCGCTCCATACTGCTGCCGACAGATTTTAGCGAATGCGGAAATTACGCCCTCTCGTATGCTGCTTCGCTGGCCCGCACTTTTGCAGCGCGTATTATCTGCGTTAATGTCATCGAACCGATCGTACCCACGGTCGGTTATTCAGGCATGACTGAACCGCTGCCGATTGCGGACATTAGCGAACAGATGGAAGATTCAGCTGAGCGCGAGTTGCCCAAGATTGCCGAATGTGACGAGTGCGCCGGTCTCGACGTCGAAGAATTAATCGTGCATGGTGAGGCAGCAACGGAGATCGTGCGGGTGGCCAAAGAGCGTGCCGCGGACTTGATTGTGATTTCTTCCCATGGCCGCACGGGTTTGGGACGCATTCTCTTCGGTTCGACCGCTGAAGCCGTGGTCCGTCATGCTCCATGTCCGGTGCTGGTGGTGAAGCCCCCTGTTAATGAGGAAAGTCGCTAGGGAAACTCTGTTCTCAGTGCCCTGTGCTTTGCAGTTGCCCGCTGGCCGGGCTTTTCTTTTCGCTCGGCCGGCGCGGAATGTGACTCCAGAGGTATGTACCGAATCAAAGAACAAAGTTACAAAGGATCCAGGACAAGGCCCTTAAGCTTCCCTCCTGAGCGCTAAAACACCGAACCATTCCAAGCAATGTATCTCGACTTTCTTTACGACCTTATTGGCCAGTATGGCCTTTATGCGGTGTTTCTCCTGGCGATGGTTGAGGGAGACATCACCCTTCTGTTGGCAGGGGTGCTGGCACACAGCCACTTCTTTGGAGAATATAGTTTCTTGGGCGTGTTGCTCTGGGGCACGCTGGGCGGCGCAGCCAGTGATAATATTGCCTATCTATTGGGGCGCGGCTTTAGTAAAGGAATGCGAGGCTCGCGGTTTTATCGGGCCACACAACCGCGCATTGAGCGGTTAACCAGCAAATTCGGCGGACTATCGCTTTTTCTTTCAAAGTATATCTACGGCCTGCGTTGGGCGTCGTGCGTTTTCTACGGCGTCGGGCGCATGCCATACGTGCGATTCCTTTTTCTTTCGTTGGCGAGTTGTTTTCTCTGGGTCTTTGTATTGAGTGGTGCCGGCTACTTTTTTAGCGGCGCCGTTATCGGCATCATCGGGGATTTTCATCGACTGGGGAAAATTCTTCTGGTCATCGTCGTGGTCGGCATCGTTTGCTTTTATCTTGCTGAGCGGTTATGGCTTTCCAAGAAAGTTGAAGAAGTTAACGCTGAGCGCTTTCAGGAATTTGAACAGGCGGCGCAGGAAAAATTTCAGGAACTGCAGGATCGGATACCCTTTAAACCACTTCCGCGACGCAAAGATGATCAGGCAGCTTCGAAGCGAAATATCGAGCGCGACTAGGAACTTAGCTCCTCGTTTTTGTATAGCAACTCCAGCACTGAAGTCAGTAAAACCAAATTGTGATAATTGAATCATCTGCTCCAACTCGCGTTGACCTGGCCGGGGGCACTATCGATATCTGGCCGCTCTACCTTTTTCATTCCGGCGCTTCGACCGTCAACTTTGCGCTTTCATTACGCGCCCATTGCCGGATTGAAACTCGCAGCGACGGCAAAATCATCCTTGAATCTCGTGATCGCGATGTGACCTTTGAAAGCACGCTGGACGATCTTGAGGAGTTGATTCACGAAGAACGGCTGGAACTCATTTCCAAGCTGGTCCATTTTTTCAAACCAACTACTGGCTTTCATTTAACTGCCTACAGCGAGGCGCCGGCCGGCGCCGGGTTGGCCGGCTCCTCAGCACTTAATATTGCCTGCGTAGGTGCGCTCAACCGTTTGGTCGGCAATCGCTATGACGAGAGTGAATTTGTGACCCTCGCGGCCAACGTTGAAACGACCGTTATCAGGGTGCCGGCTGGTTTTCAGGATTACTACCCGGCCCAGTATGGAGCAGTTTCCTGCATTCATCTTCGCCCCGACGGAATCCAACGGGAGGCCCTGGATGTCAATCTCGCCGAGCTGGAACGGCGCGTAGTCATCTGCTACACGGGCGAGCCGCGCCTTTCAGGCATTAACAACTGGGAAGTTTTCAAACGACATATCGACGGAGACCGCGAGCTGTTCCAAATGTTCGAGGGGATTCGGGATTCGGCCGTCCGCATGCGCCAGCTATTGTTGGCGGACGACTGGGAAGGCATAGCCGAATCGATGCGGCGCGCGCACCCAAATCGAAAACGGCTCGCGCCCAATATTACGACGCCGCAGATGGACCTGCTGATCGAGAAGGCGCTGGCCAATGGAGCGGCGGCGGCCAAGGTCTGTGGCGCGGGCGGCGGCGGCTGCATGGCATTTCTTTGCGCCGAGGGACGAACCAGGGACGTGAAAGCCGCACTGGCGAGTGAAAACGGCGTCCAGGTGCTGGAGTGGAAGGTTGCGCGCGAAGGATTGGTCGTTACCGAAAGCTAAGTTATCGGTTCATCTCAGGATTTGAGTCCAAAGTGGACGCCTTACTTACCACCCTCATCCGCGCGTTGTTTGGCAGCGGCAGCAACTTTAGAAAGTCGGGCAATCTTGTCCTCGAGGCTTTCACCCGGTACCGGTCCAGTATCGACCACACCACAATAAGTCGAGCGTCTCATTAGATTGCGATCCTGAGCGCCCGGTTTGTGGGTTGCGGCGGGTGCGACACTATCGGGGGCCAGCTCCGCAGGCTTTTGCGCGCCGGCGACAGGAGAAGCAGTTGCTGCAGCCGGACTGAGCGGAGCAGCTGAAGCAGAGCCGGTCGCCGCCTGCGCCTCGGCAGCCGGGCGATGCAAATCAGCCTGCGGGGACGAATCGCGAAGAGTTTCCGGTTCCGGCGCAGGACCGCCTTGTTCTGCCCGTTGTTTGGCACCCGCAACTACCTTTTTCAATCGTTCGCATTTTTCGGCGAAGCTCTCGCCCGCCACTGGTCCAGTGTCTGCCACTCCGGAGTACGACGAACGCTTGAACAACTCGCGGTTGGGTGCTGCCCCGGGTTTATGGACTGGGGGTTTAGGCGCCACCGCTTGCGCAACTGGCTTAACGTCAACCGGTGGCGGTTCCGTGGCCGGGGTACTGGCCGGCACAGGCTTGGCTGCCGGGGGAGCGGGCGGAGGAGCCGGTTTAGCCGGAGCAGCTTCGGCGCCGGCCTCGATCATTACGTAAACTCCCTTTTCGTTTTTCTTGATTACCGGGAGGGTGCCGCCTGCGGCCTGTAGTAAAGCGGTCAGCTCGGCTTCTACGAAACGAGTCTGTTTGTTGGGATCGCGAACGTGCCCCAGTGGCGGTCCCATGTAAAGCGTGCCGCAGGTCTGGCATTTGGACAGCACATCGTCGCCACGCAAATGCACCTCAGACGCTTCGCCCGCCATCCGCAACTGTTTTAAATGCCCGTTGCAGAGTTTTCCCTTTTCGTTCTTTTCGTTGCAGACAGTTTGCGCGTTGGTAATTCGCTTGGGAACTACGGGCGCGCCAGCGGCCGGAGAGCCGGCTTCCCTATCAGAAACCTTTGCGGACATATCGTCTTGTCACCCTGAAGCCTGGCCGATGCTGGTCGAGCGTTGAGCGAATCTTACAGAGAGTTCGAAACGCTCGTCAATGAAATGCTGGCAACGCATGCTGATCGAGCGTCCTCCCCCTGTCGCTCATTCAACTATGGCAAACTTACCAATTTGCTTGAGGGCGAGCGAACCATCGTCTCAGCCCCAGACCACCGGTCACGTTTCTAGCGAAGTTGTAAAACTCCTTGTCCTGGAGCACGTTGTATGGTATACGGCTGCGCATTGAATGGAACTGGGAGGGCAAGCAGGTCTTTGGATTCTATGCTGCTCACCTAAATCTCTACTTCACTGGGAACCTTTGCGGGGCGCTAATGGTCTGCCCTCTAATCACAGTCGGCTTGCCTTCGATTTAGTAGTCCTGAACTGTGTACGCTGCTGAGCCAGCGAGTCGTCATTGGTTCCCGCATAAATACTCTGGCCCAACCGTTGGGGAGGGCAACCAACAGCAGAAGGAGAAACTCATGAAAAAGCTGCCACTTATTTCCCTCATGTTTGTTGTCGCAACCGGGCTCGTCATTTATCGAACCACCGGGCAGTCCAACTACGTTCCCAGGATGGTACCGTGCGCGGTGCTCTCCAATAACCCGTGTTCCTTCGTCCCCTCTTATATCGGCCCCGATCCTTTGTTGAAGAAATCGAACGGCTATTCGGGCTTATTTGGCGCGCCACCTGATTCGGTGGCGAAAGACGTCCAGACGCCGTTTGACAATATGGCGTGGCAAATGTTCGTCGGGCTCAATTGGGCGGCGAGCGCCGTTAAGCAAACTCCCGCCATCGGACTGACAGCCAAGGGTCTGCGGGTTTGGCAAAAATATCGTAAGGTTAGCGCGCTGTTTGGAAACTCTCCCGTGACTGCCAAGTGCACTAATGCCCTCGCCTTGCCGGTTCTCTCGATCGGCTCCGACGGTAGTGGGAATCCAATGCCGAACAACGAGGAATACTTCCAGGCATCCACGAACCTGCCGTTGATCGATATCAATGGAAATTGGACGATCTACGAACGCCGCGTCAACGATGTCGAGGCTCAATATCTGTTGGCTCCAAACGGACAGCCCTCGCAAACGCTGACAACCCAGACCGGACAAAATAATTTTATCCAGGCCAACCCGAACAAGGGCGCCAGCTTTACTCCCTCTGGCCCCACTGCCTTAAGCAAGCAGGGTTCAATTGAAGTCAAGACTGCCTGGCGCATTCTCGACCAGAGCGCGGGTGACAATCCATCGCGTTATTACACTCAGTCGGCGATTATTGCTGTCCCCGGCGACCTGGTCAGTGGCGGGCAGCAGGTGTGCGCTACGGTCACACTGGGCCTGGTGGGCATGCATATCATTCAGCGCAACCCACTCGTTACTCCACGCAACGGCAATCTGTTGCCGCAATGGATTTGGGCTTCCTTTGAGCACGTAGACAACGCGCCCATGGCGGTATCGCCGTGCAATGTGCGCAACGGCTGCGGCACGAACCCCAGCACGAACTGGATCAACCAGCCGAGTTGTGGAGGAGCTGCGCCCTCGGGGTCAGTCCGCTATTCCTACTTCAATCAAAACTCGGGCCTTCAGGATACCAACATCGGGCCCGCGCCCAGCAACACGAGTGCTCCACATTACCCCTGGAATTCAAAAGCGCCCTACGCCCAGGGCGGTACGACTCCGGCGACCGCAAAGCCGCAAGCAACCCGTTGCTGGTCGATCTACCAGACTACCGCGCAGCTCAATACGCAGTGGCGCAATGCTTTGGCAAAGTACAACACGCCGTTCCAGAACTATATGTTAATTGGCACGCAATGGGGTGGAGCCGTCGAGCCCGAGGAAGGCAACCCATTGCCGGCCAACGCGGTGCCGGCGATGCTCTCGAACATGACGCTGGAAACCTATATTCAGAACTATACCGGCAGTAACCCGAACTTACCCGGACCTGGTTCCTGTGTTGGCTGTCACAGCGGCGCTACTCTGGCGGTAAAGCCTTTCCCGACGGCGGACTTTAGCTTTCTGCCTGGCCTGGCCGAACCCGGAACCGCCCGTAGTAAGATCAAAACCGCGCGCTAGTGATCGTGAAACAGGTTGCGCCTAATCGCCCAGTGAATGCAGCGCGACTCAACCAGCGCCGGGCGAAAGATGTGGGGTGCCCCTGACTCGTCAGCGCTTTGGGAGGGCAGCGGCTATTCTCAATCGTCCGCTGCTGGTCGGAAGGAGGTTTGGCGTCTATTGCGTGGGGCGAAGCAACCACTCTTTCGGCTTGGCTGAGTCGCCTCCTACCCAGCTCGAATCCGTTCTGATGATGAAAGCGCCATTTCGAAGAAATTTTTGCAGCGGCACGCCGAGCAGCTTGGCCGTTTGCGTTTCTTCAAAAGCGATGTCGTAGTCAGGACGCTCTTGAAGAGGTTCGGTTTTCAGTGTCCGCCCGGTCGAAGTTGCTCCGAATATGAGTCCCACGGAGTGAGCGTAACCAGCAATGGTGGAAGTTTGGTATTCATCATCGAAGCATTATCGCACCCGTCTGGTTGGTAAGGCGCGACAATTTCGTCCGCGTAGCGGACGTTTTGAAAGTAGCTCAGGGCTCAAAACCTTCTTGCCTTCCGGCTATGTAGTATGCTATACAGCTATTCGTGGCTGCTAAAGTAAATCTCTCGTTCTCGGGAACCGCGATCCTACAAGCGGTGGCCCATGAATACCATTACGGCTTCGACATCATGGATGTGACCGGGCTGCCGAGCGGCACCGTCTATCCTGCACTGCGCCGGCTGGAAGCGTCCGGTCTGCTGGTGTCCAAATGGGAAAACGAAGACGCCGCGCGCACCGAGCAGCGTCCCGCGCGCAAGTATTACAACTTGACGGCTGCCGGGCGGCTATCACTTGCAGAAGCTGTTGGCAGGTATCGCAGGCTAAAGGGAGTGCTGACCAAAAAGGTAAAACCTTCGCGGGCATGAAAATGGAAATTCACAGCGTCAGAAATTATCTCCGCCTGGTGTGGGCCGCCAGCCTGCTCGTGCCCAATCAATTTCGCTCACAATGGCGGCGCGAGTGGGACGCAGAGATCATCAATCGCTGGCTGCTGCTGGAGAAATGGGGGCAACTCAATGCCCAAACCAAACTTGATTTGTTCAAGAGAGTTCGAGGCGCGTTTTTGGACGTCCTAAGTTTTCAACGCCGCCGCACGAGTTTAGTGCTCGGGGCGCTCAACATACTTGTCGCATTGTTAATCGGCTTCGGCGCTCTGCAGGAGTTTATCGTTGGGGGAATTGGCTACGGAAAGATGCAACCGTTACTGATCAGCCTGGTGGGAATCGTTGTCAGCATGTTGTTCATCAGTTCCGGCATCGCGTTGCTGTGTCAATGGTCGAATGTACGTCGTCTAATTATTTCAACAGGCACACTGTCTATTCTGCTTCACGTTTACGGAGCATTACCTCCGCACCGGAACATGGGTTTGATCGCGTTGATCGTGGGAGCCGGATACGGATTGGCAATGCTGCTGGGATTCGAATGGAACAGAAGACGCAATTTGGTTTTGTGATTCACACAATGAGGGGCTCATATGACGTTCGTAGTGCTTAACATTCTAGTGGCGCTCTTGAATGGCTTCGGTGCGGTCCAGTTGTTCATTGTTGGCGGCCTTGTCGACCGTGAAGTGGGGCCACTCCTAATTGGGCTGGCGGGCATCGCTGTTAGCGTGTTGTTTCTGATCTCCGCTTTTGCCATGTGGCGAAAGTGGCCCAACGCTGGTAAATGGTCGATCGTGGCGGCCATTTCATCCATCGTGTTTCATGTTTACGCAGCCTTGCCTCCGCACCGCTTCGTTGGCATGGTGGCTCTGCTTATCGGGGCCGGCTACGGCGTCGTGCTGTTGATCTACACGCTCAGCAAAGGAAAGAAAGCAGAACCGGTGATTGGCTAAGCAGAGGAGATGCGAGGACTTCACGGCGTAGCCGTGACAGACAGTAGCCGGGGGTAAGCGCGTAGCGCGACCCCCGGATCAGGAGTTATGTATTTTCCTCAGCCCGCTTTAGCGGGCGACAGATCGGTCGATCGTCGCAGAGCGATGATTGATTTTAGCCCGGCCTTTCAAGGCCGGGAAAGATTGGGTGGATGATTGTCGTCGCGTAGCGACGGTTGAGAGATTCATTCGTCGCTGACGCGACGAGGTTGATTTGACTCTTTCGATCCCGGCGTTGAAACGCCCGGCTAAACTCAGATGACGCTACGTCAACAGGCAGGTGTTGCGCCAACAGATTTCGCACCCGGGCTAAGGCCTCATCGCCGGGGATCAACTCAACCTCCCCCGACTCGACCTGCGCAATTCGTCGCCTCACTTCCGCAAGCTGCGCGCTGGTAATTTCGGGAGAAATATCCTGCGCCAGACTCTCGATCAATCGCTCGGTGAGTTCAGCGCGAACATCGGGCGGCAAAGCCATCGCATCACGAAAGATTTCTTCAGATGTTGCCATGGAGAAAGACTACCGCCGCCATGCGATTTGTGACAAGTGAAATCAATAGCAGTCAACCAGCGCCGGAGGCGCGGCATATCGGTAGCCCTGGGGCGTAAGCCCGAGGATCGCGTTCCCGCAGAAAGCCCGCTTTAGCGGGCAAAAGGTCAAAAAATGCCATCGACCAGCGACGTTCTGATGATCCTCGCTCAATACCTAAGTGCTTTTGAGAAGTTTCGTGCAGACAACATCTACAAAGAGACGTATGGCGAAGATTGGTACTGGGATGGTGGTGAAAAAATTCCCGCACGTGCGCCCAGAAAGTTAGAAAAATAGATATGCGATACACATGCCTTTGTTCCACAATGGGATCAATTCACGCCTTTGCGTAAATCTCTGCACCTTTGTGCACAAACTTCCTCCGCCTTTTCTTTCATGCCGATATCCAGCGCCGCCTCTTCATCGATCTCTTTCTGCGCCGCGTACTCGCGCACACCCGAAATCAGGCAAACAGATCGCGAATCCTGGTGCGAACCTCGTTCAATTTTGAGTTCTTGACCTTCGCGGCGGAATAAAGAATGACTGACTGCTCGACTGTGAAAAAGCGGTTGGGCCTGATGAAGCTATCGACATTCAGATGACCACGCTCAAAGTCTTCGCTCGTCAACGCGACTGAGTAACCATCTCGGCGCGATTGGCTGGTGATCTGGCAGAGAATAAGGTCGTCTCCGGTTAGGTCAGCGACAACCAGAGCGGGACGCCGTTTGCCAGCTTGCAAATCGGTTTGAGGAAAAGGCAAAACAACCACTTCGCCGGCTAGAGGTTTGCCCATGCGGCGTCTTCCTCGGGTGTGTTCCAGTCTTTGCTCAGCGCAGACTCACTCAGCAGCAGGCCGTTGAACGATCCCTCCTCAGACTTCTCGCGGAGGAACCTGACGAAGTCGTAAACTTCGCGTTGCAACGGCTCGGGCAAGGCCTCGACTTCTTTGATTAGCTCTTGGGTGCTCATGATTTTCTCACTTCGTTTCCGAAAGTCTCAAGATGAAACCGAATCGCCGATTGCACGTCGGCGAGCGCTTCTTCGTAGCTATCCCCTTCGCCCACAACGACGCCCTTGAGGCCGAGAGGATAAGCGACGTAACCGTCCGAGTGCTTTTCGATAATAATCTTTTGGGATTCCATGAGTGAATACTAGCACTGATGGCTGGTTTTGTTGAGGTTTCTGTCGTCCGCTCCGCGGGCTTGGGTTATTTAGTCACGCCTGATTGGCAGATCAATCGGAGGTTACCGTCTGATAAATCTCCCCACCCGCCGCCACAAATTCTTCTGCTTTCTCTTTCATCCCCACACCCAAAGCCGCCTGTTCGTCGATCTCTTTCTGCGCAGCGTACTCCCGCACGTCCTGAGTGATCTTCATGGAGCAGAAGTGTGGGCCGCACATCGAGCAGAAGTGGGCGAGCTTGGCGCCTTCCTGCGGCAGGGTTTCGTCGTGGTACTCGCGCGCGACTTCCGGATCGAGCGAAAGGTTGAATTGATCTTCCCAGCGAAATTCAAAGCGAGCCTTCGATAGAGCATTGTCGCGATATTGCGCGCCGGGATGCCCTTTGGCGAGATCGGCGGCGTGCGCAGCGATCTTGTAGGCGATGACACCATCTTTGACGTCTTTCTTGTTAGGCAGGCCGAGATGTTCTTTCGGCGTGACGTAGCAGAGCATCGCGGTGCCGTACCAGCCGATCATCGCCGCGCCAATTGCCGAAGTTATGTGATCGTAGCCGGGTGCGATGTCAGTTGTGAGCGGGCCGAGGGTGTAGAAGGGAGCCTCCTGGCAGGTCTCGAGCTGCTTGTCCATGTTCTCCTTGATCAAATGCATGGGCACATGACCCGGCCCTTCGATCATCACCTGACAGTCATACTCCCAGGCGATCCTGGTTAGCTCGCCAAGCGTTTCGAGTTCGGCAAACTGCGCTTCGTCGTTCGCATCGGCAATCGAGCCGGGACGCAGACCATCGCCAAGGGAAAAGGAAACATCGTAGGCAGCCATGATCTCGCAGATGTCGCGGAAGCGCGTGTAGAGAAAACTCTCTTCGTGATGAGCGAGACACCACTTGGCCATGATGGAGCCACCACGGCTGACGATCCCTGTGGTTCGCTTCGCGGTCAGGGGAATATAAGGCAGGCGCACACCGGCGTGGATGGTGAAATAGTCGACTCCCTGCTCGGCCTGTTCGATCAACGTGTCGCGAAAGATTTCCCAGGTCAGCTCTTCAGCTTTGCCGCCAACTTTCTCCAGCGCCTGGTAGATCGGCACGGTGCCGATAGGTACCGGCGAGTTGCGCAGAATCCATTCGCGTGTCGCGTGGATGTTCTTGCCCGTCGAGAGGTCCATGACGGTATCCGAGCCACACTTGATGGACCAGCGCATCTTTTCAACTTCGTCATCAATAGATGACAAGACCGCGGAATTGCCGATGTTGGCGTTGATCTTCACCAGGAAATTGCGGCCGATGATCATCGGTTCGGACTCGGGATGGTTGATGTTGGCGGGGATGATGGCGCGCCCGCGTGCGACTTCATCGCGCACGAATTCGGGGGTCACGTAAGCTGGGAGCGCGGCGCCGAATGATTGCCCGCGATGTTGGTGGTTCAACGAATCGCGAGGGGCCTCCATGGCATCACTGCACGCAGGATGCGTGCGGTCCCAGGAGCGGCCCAGGTTTTCGCGGATGGCGATGAATTCCATTTCGGGGGTGATGATGCCCTGGCGCGCGTAATGCATCTGCGTGACGCAGCGACCTTTCTTTGCCCTCAAGGGAGTGCGGCACAGCGCGGGAAAATCTTCCAGCCGGCCTTTCTCTTTTTGGCGGGCCTGATTCGCAGCAGCAAAAGTCAGATAGCCATCATCAATCGGTTGCAGGTCCCGCCCCTGATACTCTTCCACGTCCCCGCGCGACAGAATCCAGTGCCGACGCAGCGATGGCAGTCCCTCACGCACATCGCCTTTGACGGCCGGGTCACCCCATGGGCCGCTGGTGTCGTAAACCCGCACCGGCGGGTTGTCTGCAAGCGAGTTGTCGAAGTTGCGCGTCTGGTTTTGTGATATCTCGCGGAAGGGAACGCGCACGCCGGGCTGCCTGCCTTCGACATAGACGCGGCGCGAATTCGGCAACGGTTTGTCGTTGCTGACTGGACTGGTTTCGTTCTCTGCTGGTTTGATTGCGGTACTCATTAAGACTCCTTTAGGTCGCCCGCTTCCGCGGGCTCTGACTCTTTTTATAACTCCGAGCGCCTGGTTCC
>Ga0209798_10001415_pt1 | contig 14448 bp, 13 predicted proteins | sample DOMMetBare3Fresh_FD_187475 | JGI IMG/M metagenome (GOLD analysis project Ga0209798, IMG submission 187475) | Wetland sediment microbial communities from St. Louis River estuary, USA, under dissolved organic matter induced mercury methylation -... | ecosystem: Environmental > Aquatic >...
ACGGCGAGGGCGCCGCGGACCTGCTGCACCTGGTCGCCGAGCCACTGCCCGTCGAGGTCATCGCCCAGCTGCTCAACGTGCCGCCCCACGACCGCACGCACCTTCGACCGTGGTCGAACGCGATCGTCAAGATGTACGAGTACGACCTCGACGAGCCCCGTCGCCGGGAGGCCGAGGAGGCGGCCGCGGCGTTCGTGGCGTACCTGCGCGACCTGGTGGCCGACCGGCGGCGCAGCCCGCGCGCGGACGACATGGTGAGCGACCTCGTCCAGGCCGCCGACGGCGAGGACCGGCTCACCGAGGACGAGATCGTCGGTACCTGCGTGCTGCTGCTCATGGCCGGCCACGAGGCGACCGTCAACGTCGTCGGCAACGGGCTGCTCGCGCTGCTGGGCCGCCGCGACGAGTGGGAGCGGGTCGTCGCCGACCCCACGCTCGTCGTCACCGCCGCTGAGGAGATGGTCCGGTTCGACTCGTCGCTGCAGCTCTTCGAGCGGACGGCGACGCGCGACGTCGAGCTGGCCGGCACGCTCGTCCGCGAAGGGGAGAAGGTGGCGGCGCTGCTCGGCGCCGCCAACCGCGACCCGGCCGTCTTCGCCGACCCCGACCGGTTCGACGCCGGCCGCGCACCCAACCCGAACCTCGGCTTCGGCGCCGGTATCCACTTCTGCCTCGGCGCCCCGCTGGCCCGGGTCGAGGTCCAGTCGGTGCTCTCCGCACTGCGGGCCCGGCTGCCGCACGTCGTCCTCGCCGGGGACGCGCCGCGGCGGCCGGAGTTCGTCATCCGGGGTCTGGAGCGGCTCGTCGTCGCCCGCGGGTGAGAACCTCGCGGGTCGAGATCGACGACTACCGACCCCGAGGACGCGCCATGGCCCCGATCCGTGGCGGACCGGGGTCATGGCGGCTCACGCCGGGGGCCGGACGGCCGCCGCGGCGTGCTCGGCGAGGCCGACGAGCTCGAGGAGCATCGCCCCGTCGACGAGCGCGAGCACCCGCGCGGCGGCGGTCCGGCGGCCGGCCTCGGGGACGTCCGCGAGCCGGCCGGCGACGAGGTCGACGAACGCCTCGCCGAGGCCGCCCGCCATCGGCCGGTACGGCGAGGACGGGTCGGCGCCCATCAGGCACAGCTCGAGCCAGCGGGTGAGCACGGTCGACGTCGCCGGCGTCGAGAGCAGCGCCCGCAGCCGGGCGGGGGCCTGGGCGACGGGCCAGGGGCCCGGGTCCGCGGCGAGGGTCTCGACGACGCCGGCCGCCATCGCCGTCACCACCGCGCCGACGAGGTCCGGCTTCGTCGGGAAGTAGTAGACGACGGTGCGGTCCGGCACCTCCGCGCGCTGTCCGACGGCGGCGAAGGTGAGGGTCGCGAGGCCGTGCTCGAGGGCGACGGCGACCGCGGCCGCGAGCAGGTCGTCGCGGTCATGACGTCTGCGTGGCACGGCCCCCACGGTAGAGCCCTCGCGTGCGCGGCCGGGCGAGCCACAGCCCGGGGACGAAGCAGACGACGACGATCGCGACGTTGACCGCCGCGTTCGCCGGGAAGCCGCGCAGGACGGACGCGGTCGAGTCGACGACGAACCACGTCGCCACGCTGAGGACGACCGCAGCCCAGGCGCCGGCGGACCCGTGCGCGACCGGACCCGAGACCATCCACCAGAGCAGGACCATCCAGCCGATGGTGAGCGCGCCCGCGACGGCGAGGACGAACCCGACGTAGTCGCCCGTCGCGCCGGCCGTCGCCCAGGAGGTCGAGTCGCCGAGCAGGAGCCGGGCGAAGAACCGGTTCGGCACGTCGGTGACGACCATCGCCGCCGAGAAGACGGCGACGCCGAGGGTGCCTGCGCGGAGCAGCCGCACCGCGAGGGCGGGCGGGGCGACCGTGTCGACGGACGAGGCGGCGGAGATAGTCATGGAACGGCTCCTTGATGTAGTTGGTACTACATTAATGTAGTCGAGACTACAGCGATGGGCAAGGCCGGTCCCTGCAGCGACGCGGCGGGCCGCACAGCCGGGACACCCCGGGCCGACCGGGTGAGCGAGCTGCCAAGGTCTCGACCCGACCGGGTGGGGGACGCGAGGATGGGGTGCACCGGGTGTGCCCGACGTCGTCCACCGGCGCCGGAACCCCCGGTCCCGGGAACGCGGACGCGAGGGGACGAGATGACGCACGTCGGCAGAGGGAGCCGGCTGGCGCTGCGGACGGCAGACCGGCGCGTCCCGCTGCGAGCCCTCGTCGACCTCGACCTGTCGGGGGACTGGTCGCTGCCGGTCCTCGCCCTCGCGCCGACCCTGTCCGACGCGCACGGGGACGTCGAGATCACCACCGACTCCGGCGTCGTCACCCTCGTCGCCCGCCTGGTCCACGACGCGGACGGGCTCGTCCTTCGGCCGAGGGGCGACAGCCCGGCGGTCCGGGTGCAGCGACGCGAGGACGTGCGCGGCAGCATCGCGCTGCCGCTGCGCGCCGCGGTGCTCGACCCCCGGACCCGAGCGGACCTCGCCGACGTCGCCTTCCACGGCGCGACCGTCACGGTCTCGGCAGGAGGGGTCAGCGTGGCGCCCGGCGAGGTCGGCCGCGGAGTCGAGCACCTGCCGGCCGGGGCGCGGCTGTTCCTCGAGCTCGAGCTGCCGGACGACGTCCTCGTGCCCGCGGTCCTGTCGCTCGTGGAGCCCGGCGCGAACGGGCTGCGCGGCGCGTTCGTCGACATCGCCGCCGCCGACCGGGAACGGCTCGTCCGGCTGGTGTTCGCCGAGCAGCGCCGCGAGCTCGCGGCCCGCAGGCGGTCGCGGCGCTGACCGGCGCCGCCGGGCACCCGCGGACGGGCCGCGGCAGGATGGCCGCATGCGCATCGGACTCCAGATCCCTGACTTCACCTGGCCCGGCGGCCCACCCGAGCTCGGCCCGACCCTGCGCCGGATCGCACGTGACGCCGAGGACGCAGGCATGGCGAGCCTGTGGCTCATGGACCACTTCTTCCAGATCTCCATGGTCGGCCCCGCCGAGAACGACATGCTCGAGAGCTGGTCGGCGCTGGCCCACGTCGCGGCCGTCACCGAACGGATCACCCTCGGCACGATGGTCTCGGGGGTCACCTACCGGCACCCGGGCGTCCTGGTGAAGACGGCGACGACGCTCGACGTCCTCTCCGGCGGACGCGCCTGGTTCGGCATCGGCGCGGCCTGGAACGAGGAGGAGCACCGTGGCCTCGGTGTGCCCTACCCGGCCCTGTCGGAGCGGTTCGAGCGACTCGAGGAGACGCTGCGGATCGCGCACCGGATGTGGCGCGGTGACGAGAGCCCGTTCGACGGCACGCACTACCGGCTCGAGCGGCCGCTCAACGTGCCGCAGGCCCTCTCCGACCCGCACCCGAGGGTGCTCGTCGGCGGGACGGGGGAGAAGAAGACGCTTCGGCTGGTCGCCCAGTACGCCGACGCGTGCAACATCTTCGAGCTCGGCGTCGAGGGCGTGCAGGGCAAGCTCGATGTGCTGCGCGGGCACTGCGAGGCGCAGGGCCGCGACTACGCCGACATCGAGCGGACGACGCTCGGCCGGCTGTCGTTGTCCACGGACGGCAGGGACGGCAGCCAGACCGTCCAGCAGGCCGTCGAGCGGTTCGCGGCGTACGCGGCGATCGGGGTCGACCACGCCGTCGTCTCGATGCCGGACGTGGCCGACCCGGCGGCGTGGGAGCTCGTTCCCGACCTCGTCGCCGAGCTCGGCAAGATCACCCCCGCCGGGCGGTAGCACCCCGGACGGCGTCGGTCCGGCCCGTGGGCAAGGCCGCCGTCCCCGCGCCACCGTTCGGTAGTTTGTGCCGGCACAGCCGGAGCCGCCGACGCCGCCGCCCTCGGCCGGTCGCGACGACGCGTGGAGGTCCCGCAGTGTTCTCGAAGATCCTGGTCGCCAACCGCGGCGAGATCGCCGTCCGCGCGTTCCGTGCGGCCTACGAGCTCGGCGCCCGCACGGTCGCGGTCTTCCCCTGGGAGGACCGCAACGCCGTCCACCGGATCAAGGCCGACGAGGCGTACCTCATCGGTGAGCGCGGTCATCCCGTGCACGCCTACCTCGACGTCGCGGAGATCGTCCGGGTGGCCCGCGAGGCCGGCGCGGACGCCGTCTACCCGGGCTACGGGTTCCTGTCCGAGAACCCCGAGCTCGCGGGCGCGTGCGCGGACGCCGGGATCACGTTCATCGGCCCGCCGGCGCGCGTGCTGTCGATGGCGGGCAACAAGGTCAAGGCGGTCACCGCGGCCCGGTCCGCCGGGGTGCCGGTCCTGGCGTCGTCGGCACCGTCGTCCGACCCCGACGAGCTCGTCGTGGCGGCCGAGGGGATCGGCTTCCCGGTCTTCGTCAAGGCCGTCGCCGGCGGCGGCGGGCGCGGCATGCGCCGGGTCGAGGACCGAGCCGGGCTGCCCGAGGCGCTCGCGACGGCGATGCGCGAGGCCGAGGGCGCCTTCGGCAACCCGACGGTCTTCCTCGAGCAGGCCGTGCTGCGCCCGCGGCACATCGAGGTCCAGGTGCTCGCCGACGCGACGGGTCTGACCGTGCACCTGTTCGAGCGGGACTGCTCGGTGCAGCGACGGCACCAGAAGGTCGTCGAGATCGCCCCGGCGCCCAACCTCGACCCGGGCCTGCGGGAGGTGCTGTGCGAGGACGCCGTCGCGTTCGCCCGCGCCATCGGCTACGTCAACGCCGGCACCGTCGAGTTCCTCCTCGACACGGCGGGGGACAACGCCGGCCGGCACGTCTTCATCGAGATGAACCCGCGGATCCAGGTCGAGCACACGGTGACCGAGGAGGTCACCGACGTCGACCTGGTCCAGGCGCAGATGCGGATCGCGGCGGGCGAGACCCTCGCGGACCTCGGGCTGACCCAGGACCGGATCCAGGTGCGCGGGGCCGCCCTGCAGTGCCGGATCACCACGGAGGACCCGGCGAACGGCTTCCGGCCGGACACCGGGACGGTCAACACGTATCGGTCGCCGGGCGGTGCCGGCATCCGGCTCGACGGCGGCACCGTGCACGCCGGCGCAGCGGTGAGCCCGCACTTCGACTCGATGCTCGTCAAGCTCGTGAGCCGCGGCGCGGACTTCCCGACCGCGGTCCGCCGGGCCCAGCGTGCCCTCGCGGAGTTCCGGATCCGCGGGGTCAGCACGAACATCCCGTTCCTCCAGGCGCTGCTCGCCGAGCCGGACTTCATCGCGGGCGGGGTGACGACGTCGTTCATCGACGAGCGCCCCTACCTCGCGGCGGCGCGCGCCAGCGGCGACCGCGGCACCAAGCTCCTCACCTGGCTCGCCGACGTCACGGTCAACAGGCCGAACGGCGAGCCGCGGACGTCGCTGACCCCGCGCGAGAAGCTGCCCGACCGCGACGTCTCTGCCCCGCCGCCGGACGGCTGGCGGCAGCGCCTGCTGACGCTCGGCCCGGAGGGGTTCGCCCGGGCGCTGCGCGCGGCAGGTGCGGTCGCCGTCACCGACACGACGTTCCGCGACGCGCACCAGTCGCTGCTCGCGACCCGGGTCCGTACCCGCGACCTCGTCGCGGTCGGTCCGCACGTCGCACGGATGACCCCCCAGCTGCTGTCGGTCGAGTGCTGGGGCGGGGCAACGTACGACGTCGCCCTGCGCTTCCTCGGCGAGGACCCGTGGGAGCGGCTCGCGGCGCTGCGCGAGGTGATGCCGAATCTGTGCCTCCAGATGCTCCTGCGCGGCCGCAACACCGTCGGGTACACCCCTTACCCCACCGAGGTGACCGACGCGTTCGTGCACGAGGCGGCCGCGACGGGCATCGACATCTTCCGGATCTTCGACGCGCTCAACGACGTCGAGCAGATGCGCCCGGCCATCGCTGCCGTCCGGGCCACAGGGACCGCGGTCGCGGAGGTGGCGCTGTGCTACACGGCCGACCTGCTCGACCCCTCCGAACGGCTCTACACGCTCGACTACTACCTGGGCCTCGCCGACGAGATCGTCGCCGCGGGCGCCCACGTCGTCGCCATCAAGGACATGGCGGGCCTGCTGCGACCCGCCGCCGCACGGCGCCTCGTCACCGCCCTGCGCGAGCGCTTCGACCTGCCCGTCCACCTGCACACGCACGACACCGCGGGCGGACAGCTCGCGACGCTGCTCGCCGCCGTCGACGCCGGGGTGGACGCCGTCGACGTCGCGGCCGCCTCGATGGCCGGGACGACGAGCCAGCCGCCGATGTCGGCCCTCGTCGCCGCGCTCGCGCACACCGAGCGCGACCCGGGGCTGGACCTGCGCGCCGTCATGGACCTCGAGCCCTACTGGGAGGCGGTCCGCCGGGTCTACGCACCGTTCGAGTCCGGTCTGCTGTCGCCGACGGGACGGGTCTACGACCACGAGATCCCCGGCGGCCAGCTGTCGAACCTGCGCCAGCAGGCGATCGCGCTCGGCCTGGGGGAGAAGTTCGAGCAGATCGAGTCGATGTACGCCGCGGCCGACCGGATCCTCGGCCGCCTCGTCAAGGTGACCCCGTCGTCCAAGGTCGTGGGGGACCTCGCCCTGCACCTCGTCGCCGTCGGCGCCGACCCGGCCGACTTCGCCGAGAACCCCGAGCGCTACGACATCCCCGACTCCGTCGTCGGGTTCCTCGGCGGCGAGCTCGGCGACCCGCCCGGCGGGTGGCCGGAGCCGTTCCGGACGAAGGCGCTCGCGGGCCGCAGCACGCCGAAGCGGCACGTGGACCTGACCGAGGAGGACCGCAAGGCGCTGTCGACCGACCGCCGGGCGACCCTCAACCGGTTGCTGTTCCCCGGCCCGACGAAGGACTTTCAGTCCGTCCGTGACACCTACGGCGACGTGTCGGTCATCGATACCCGGGACTACCTCTACGGTCTGCGCCAAGGCGTGGAGCACGTCGTCGAGCTCGACCGCGGCGTGCGGCTCATCGCCGGGCTCGAGGCGGTCGGCGACGTGGACGAGAAGGGCCTGCGCACCGTGATGTGCACGCTCAACGGCCAGCTGCGCCCGATCCAGGTCCGGGACCGCTCCGTCACGGTCGAGGTCCGGCAGGCCGAGCGCGCCGACGCGTCGAACCCCGGGCACGTGAGCGCCCCGTTCGCCGGCGTCGTCTCGCTGGCCGTCGGGCTCGGCGCACAGGTCGAGGCGGGTCAGACCGTCGCGACGATCGAGGCGATGAAGATGGAGGCGTCGATCACGACGTCGGTCGCGGGCACCGTGGACCGGCTGGCGATCGGTGCCGTCACCCAGGTCGAGGGCGGCGACCTCGTGCTCGTCATCACCCCCGCCGGCTGACGGTCCTCGCCCGCGCGGCCGCCCATCGGCGGTCACCGAGGGCGACGGTCAGGCCCGGGTGGCCAGCGCGTCGACGAGGACGGCGCCGAGGTCCCTGGGGTCCTCGGCAAGGTACGCCTTGCCGCCCGGCGTCGCCTCGGCGAGCCGGTTCAGCGCGGCGATGTCCACGCCCGGGCCGATCCCGATCGCGACGATCCGGACGGCGCCGTCGTCGGCGTTCTTCTTCAGCCGCGCGACGACCTCGTCGAGCGTCAGGCCCCGGCTGTCCTCGTTGACGCCGTCCGTCATCAGGACGACGACGTTCGCCGCGCGGCCATCGTAGGTCTGCTGCATCTCGCGGACCGCGGCGTCGGCGGTGTCGTAGATCGACGTTCCACCGGGCCGAAGCCGGTCGGGAAGGCCCTCGAGCACCCCGAGGATCTGCTGGCGCTGGGTCGAGCCGTCGCGCACGGTGTCGAGGCGGGCGATGTCGGCGAGCGGGACGTAGTCGCGGTCGCCGACGAGCCGCGAGGCGAAGACCCAGGCCCCGACGCTGTTGTCGTCCGGGAGCTGGGTGAGAGTGGCCGAGGCAGCGTCGCGGACGAGGTCGATCCGCCGCACGCCCGGTGCGACCTCGGCGCCCATCGACGTCGACACGTCGATCAGCGCGAGCATCCTGGTCGGTGCCGCGAGCGTCGTGAGCGCGCCGACGATCTGCGTGACGTCCTCGGCGTCCGGGGTGGCGAGGCGCCGGATCGGCGCGGTGCGGACGCCCTCACCCTCGGGGATGTCACCGCCGGGGAGTCGGAACCCCTGGGCCAGCAGGACGTCCGCCGCCGCGGGGGCCCGCAGCGCCGATGCGACGACGGCGACGGCGGCCTCGGTCGCCGCGGGGTTGCGGCCCGCGGCGACCCTCACGAGCGGGAAGTCCAGGACGGGTGCCCCGTCCCGCGGGTAGACCAGGGCGAGCGAGGCGTGCCCGGACCTGCGCAGGGACAGGACGGCCTGCTCGCTCGCCGGGATGAGCGGAGTCTTCGGGGAGTTCGCGCTCGCCAGGTCGAGCGGCGCCGCGCCGCCGACCACCGTCCCGCGGTCGACGGCGAGGCTCAAGCCGGCGAGGGCGCGACGGAAACCCACCCCCGAGCCCAGCGTCGCCCGCAGCGCGAGCGCGGTCGACAGCCCGCAGGTGTCGGTCGTGAGGTCGACGGCGACGGGACGGATCCCCGTCACCGCCTCGGCCCAGGCCGGTGGCTTCTGCGCCGTCCACCCGAGCGCGCGGACGACGGCCTGGCTCGTGGTGAGGACGACGGGGGAGCGGGCGAGCGACTTCTCGACCTTCGCGGGGACCGTCTTCGGGACCCGGGCGACCCACAAGGTCGAGTCCGGGACCCACAGGTGCGGCAGCCGGGACAGCTCGGCAGCGGACTTCCCGGCGCCCGCGCCGCGGGTCGCGGCGACGACCTGGTCGGGCGTCGTCCCGCGGACGTCGACCTTCAGGCACGTGCCGTCGGCGAGCTCGCGGCCCTGCTGGGGGTCGAGCACGGTCCGGACGGCGGGGGTGATCGACGGGCTCGCGTCGACCCGGACCACCGTGGGCTCGCAGCCGTCGGCCGCGACGGCAGCCCTGACCCGGTCGACGAGCTGGGCCGGTCCGCCGGTGACGACGGCCACGGCACCGGCCGTGCCCGCGAGGAGGACGACGGCTGCCGCCGCCCAGGCACCCCGGCGCCGCCGGCGGGTGCGTGGAGCGTGCCGACCCACGCTCGACCTCCCGTGACTGGCCGCCCCGCGCTGGTGGCACCGACTGAGGACGGCAGGATCGGGCCAGGCTAGTCCGCGAGACCGCCGGGCAAGAGACCCCCGGCGGATGATTCACCTTGTGTGTGCGAGCCACGACCGATCGACACCGACGACGGCTCGTCCGGCTGTCGTCGGGTCCGGCGCGCATGCGCAAGGATGCGGCCATGTCGACCTCGACCGGACGCCGGGTACCGGGCACCCGCGGAACCGCCCTCGTCCGTCCACCCGGCCCGCGGCTCGCCGAGGGGATCGTCACCCACATCGACCGGTCGCCGGTCGACGTCGGACGTGCACGTGAGCAGCATGCCGGCTACGCGGCCGCGCTGGCGGCCGCCGGCTGGACGGTCCGCGAGGTGCCGCCGGCGGACGACCACGCCGACGCCGTCTTCGTCGAGGACACGGTCGTCGTCGTCGAGGACCTCGCCGTGCTCACGCACCCGGGAGCGCCGCAGCGGCGCGGCGAGGTCGAGGGGACGGCGCGGTCCGTCGAGGCGCTCGGCCTGCGGACGGCGCGGATCACCGAGCCCGGCCACCTCGACGGCGGCGACGTGCTCCAGGTCGGACGGACGGTGTACGTCGGCCGGGGCGGACGGACGGACGGCGAGGGGATCCGCCAGCTCCGCCGGCTCGTCGCCCCGCTCGGCCGGACCGTGGTCCCCGTCCCGCTGCATGCCGTGCTGCACCTCAAGTCGGCGGTCACCGCGCTGCCCGATGACACCCTCGTCGGCCTGCCTGCCCTGCTCGACACGGCCGCGCTGCCGACGCTGCGCGCGGTCCCCGAGGAAGGGGGTGCCCATGTCGTCCCGATCGGGGAGGGCGCCGTCCTCATGGCGACCTCCGCGCCCCGCACCCGGGAGTGGCTGCTCGACCTCGGCTTCGACGTCGTCGCGGTCGACATCGGCGAGTTCGAGAAGCTCGAGGGCTGCGTCACCTGCCTGAGCGTGCTCGTCCCCGGCCGCTGACGGCGGCGGCCGGGCGCAGCTCACCGTCCTCTGGTGGCGAAGGGGCCCTACGCAGGCACGCGTAGGGCCCCTTCGCCACCAGAGGACGTGGGGGACCCGTCAGCCGGTCCGGCCGATGGCAGCCTCGCTGTGCGCCAGGGCCCGGGCGTACCAGGGCTCCGGGTCCAGGGCCGTGGCGAGCCGCAGGTGGGTGACCGCCTCGTGGTGCCGGCTGCGCCGGCTCAGGGTGCGTCCCAGCGCGGCGTGCGCGTAGTGGTCGGCCGGGTCGCGGTCGACGAGGCGCCGGAAGAGCTCCTCGGCGCGCGCGAGCTGGGCGGTCGCGAACGCCGCCCGGCCCGCGAGCAGGAGCACCGAGGACGGCGCGTCGGCGCCGAGCAGGGGCTCGAGCACCTGGATCGCGGAGTGCGCCTCGCCTGCGGTGACGAGCCGCTGCGCCGTCCGGAACCGTTCGACGTCGTCCATGCCCACCATCCTGCGTCGCGGGGTCCGACGGCGGCAACGCCGGGCGGCGTCGCCGGCCTCCGCCGCCCGCGCGCCGGGACGATCCGGGTCGTGGCACAGTGTCCGGGTCGTGGCACAGTGACGCTCGTGTTGGGACCTCTCGTCGCGGCGCTCGTCCTCGGCGGCCTCGCCCTCGCCGTCCTCGGTGCCGTCCTCGCCGGTCTGGGGAGGGTGCCCGGCCGCGTCGTCCTCGGGCTGTCGGTGCTGCTCGAGGTGCTCGTCCTCGTGCAGGCCGTCGCGGCGGTCGCCGACCTCGTGGGCGGCTACCGGCCGACCGAGCTCGTGACGTTCTGCGCGTACCTGCTCGGCATCGTCGTCGTCCTGCCTCTCGTCGTCGCCTGGTCGCTGGCCGAACGGACGCGCTGGAGCAACCTCGTCGTCGCCGTCGGGGCGCTGACGGTCATGGCGATGACGGCGCGGCTGGACCAGATGTGGAGGGTGACCGGTGGCTGACCCGACCGTACGTCCGCCGGCGGAGCCGTTGCCGGGCAACGGGTCCGGCGCAGGAGTGACGGCCACCGGCTTCGGCCGGGTCCTCGTGGCGCTCTACGCCGTCATGGCGGTCGGCGCCTGCTCGCGCTCGGCGGTGCAGATCGCGACCGACCTGGCCGCCGCCCCGGTCGCCTACCTGCTGTCGGCGTTCGCCGCCGTCGTCTACGTGCTCGCGACGGTCGGGCTGGCCCGGCGCGGTCCGGCGGCGCGCCGGACAGCGACGGTCGCGTGCACCGTCGAGCTCGTCGGCGTCCTCGCCGTCGGGACGTTCACCGTGTTCGTGCCGTCCGACTTCCCCGACGAGACCGTCTGGTCGCTCTACGGCATGGGCTACGTGTTCATCCCGCTGGTCCTGCCGGTGCTCGGCCTGTGGTGGCTGCGCCGGACGGCACCGCGTCGCTGACCCGGGCGTCGTCAGCCGCGCAGGTCGGCCAGCGCCGCGCTGGTCGCGGCGGACAGGGACGTCCGCTGACGGCCGGTCGCGTCGAAGTTCGCCGGGTCGAGCCAGGCCTCGTGGACGGGGGAGAGGACCCGCCAGTCGTCGTCCGTCATGGCGTACCACGCCGTGTCACGGTTGCGCCCCTTCGCGACGACGGCGTTGCGCCACACGCCTTCGAACGCGAAGCCCAGCCGGACGGCGGCCGCGCGCGAGGGAGCGTTGAGGGCGTCGCACTTCCACTCGTAGCGTCGGTAGCCGAGCTCGAACGCGTGCCGCGCCAGCAGGTACATCGCCTCGGTCGCGGCGCGCGAGCGTTGCAGCGCGGGGGAGTAGACGATCGAGCCGACCTCGACGGTGCCCATCCGGCTGTCCGTGCGCAGGTAGCTCGCCGTGCCCTCGACGGAGCCATAACCGGTGGAAACGGACAATTCAGCGCGAGGGGCGGGGGAGTCGTCGGGGCCGGCGTCCGTGACGACGACGAGCATCGGGAACGTCCCGGGCGTCCGGGCGAGGTCGTCGAGCCAGCCGCCCATCGCTGCGGCGTCCGGGAACGGGCCCAGCGGGATGTACGTCCAGCGTGCCTGCGTGTCGTTCGCGCGACCGGCGTGGAGCCGGTCGAACAGCGCGGCGTCCCGGGCAGAGCCGTCGCGCGCCTCGACCCGGCAGTACCGCCCGGTGAGCACCGTCGGGCGCGGTTCGGCCCGCGGCGCGGACCACGACGGCAGCGCGACGCCGACGGGCAGCCCGCGGGCGTCGGTCACGTACGCGAGACCCTCGGGGGTCCGACGCGGCCTCTGCCGCCCGGGTGCGTCGGTCACGCCGGCGACTGTCTCACGCCGTCGGCGGCGCCGGCCGGGTGGTGTCCGGTGCTCGCGGGGGAGCACCACCGAGGGCCGCGGGTGGCCGTTCTGCGACGGCTCCTGCCCGACGAGGCAGCCATGAACTGACATAATGCACATTATCGGCGTGCGGGCCGGCGTACGTAGGCGACCTCCGCGGCTGCGAAGCCCAGCGCGGTCAGGCCGTAGGCGGCGATGTCCAGGAGGCGGCTTCCCAGGATCACGAAGGCGACGAAGTGCAGCGGCTGGACACCGCCAGCCCGATCCCGAAGACCGAGGGTCAAGCTCGGCCTGACGGCCGCAAGCCACGAGGACAACCGCCGCGTGCTGGCCGTGCTCGAGCATCTGCGGGCAGCCGACTGAGCAAGGGACCGGTCCCCGGCGCGCCCGGTCGCGTCCGTCGGTCGCCGGGTCTGCGACCGTGGTCCTTGACGGCGGCCCCCGCAACCCTCATTGTCTGCGTATGTACGCAGATAGGAAGATGCCGGTGCGACAACGGTCCGCGGGACACGACCTCTCGGAGCTGACGGAGCCGACCCGGGACGTCGCCGTCCAGACCCTCCGGCTCCTCGCGGACTCCACCCGGCTCCACGTCCTGTGGCACCTGCGCGACGGCGAGCGGTCGGTCGGCGACCTCGTCCGGCTGGTGGACCGGCCCTCCCCCGCCGTGTCCCAGCACCTCGCCAAGCTGCGGATGGGCGGGCTCGTCCGCACCCGGCGCGACGGGACGCAGATCATCTACCGGCTCGCGACCGACCACGTCGGCGGCCTCGTCGACGACGTCGTCGCGCACGCCCAGCACATCGAGGACGGTCGATGACCGCGGAGGAGCCGCACGGCCCTGGGTCGAGCGCGCACGCTCACGACGAGCCGGGCCACGACGAGCACCGCCACGACGCGGACGGCCACGACGAGCACCGCCACGAGCACGGTGACCACTCCCACGGTCGCGGCGCGTTGGCGAAGGCGCTGCACGTGCTCGCCCCGCACAGCCACGACCCGTCGCAGTCGACGGACAGTGCGCTCGAGTCGAGCGCCGAGGGCATCCGCGCGGTGAAGATCAGCCTCGTCCTGCTCGCGGTGACAGCCGTCATGCAGGGCGTCGTCGTCGTCCTCTCCGGCTCGGTCGCGCTCCTCGCCGACACGGTGCACAACCTGTCGGACGCGCTCACGGCCCTGCCGCTGTGGCTCGCGTTCGTTCTCGTCCGCCGGCCGCCGAGCCGGCGCTACACGTTCGGCCTCGGCCGGGTCGAGGATCTCGCCGGCCTCGTCATCGTCGTCATGATCGCCGCCTCCGCCGTCGCCGCGGGCTACGAGAGCATCCGCCGGCTCGCCGACCCGCAGCCGGTCACCTACCTGTGGGCCGTCGTCACGGCCGGCTTCGTCGGGTTCCTCGGGAACGAGGCCGTAGCGGTGTACCGGACCCGGGTCGGGCGCCGGATCGGCTCGGCGGCGCTCGTCGCGGACGGTCAGCACGCGCGGACCGACGGCCTGACGTCGCTCGGCGTCGTCGTCGGCGCGCTCGGCGTCGCGGCGGGCTGGCCGCTCGCCGACCCGGTCGCCGGGCTCGTCATCACCGTGGCGATCGTCGGGGTCCTCGTCGGGGCGGTCCGGGACGTCGGTCGCCGACTCCTCGACGGCGTCGACCCCGCGCTGCCCGAGCGGGCCGAGAGCGTCCTCGGCGGCGTACCCGGCGTCGCGTCCGTCGACGAGGTCCGGTTGCGCTGGATCGGGCACCGGCTGCGCGGCGAGGCCGTCATCGGCGTCGACCCGCGGCTCGACGTCACGACGGCGCACGAGATCGCGACCCGCGCGACCGTCGCCGTCCGGCACGCACTGCCGAACCTCGACGCGGTCGTCGTCCATGTCGAGCCCGCCGGCGTCGACCGCGACTGCGTCCACACGCTCGGCGACCCGCACGAGGGCGACCTCCACGCGCGGGACCAGGCCGCGCAGCAGGCCGCGGCGCTGCTCCGGACGGGTGGTTCTGCGCCGCGCTCCGGGTGACCGTGGCCACGATCGCGATGCGGATCGCGCGAACCTGCCGTCCTATGGATGAGGAGGCATGTCGCCTCCCCCGGTGGGGCACCGGTGGCTCGGGCATGGCAGAGAGTTGGGGCATCCGATGGCGGCGTCACGGTTCGTCCGCGCCGCCGTC
>Ga0209798_10001416_pt1 | contig 14444 bp, 12 predicted proteins | sample DOMMetBare3Fresh_FD_187475 | JGI IMG/M metagenome (GOLD analysis project Ga0209798, IMG submission 187475) | Wetland sediment microbial communities from St. Louis River estuary, USA, under dissolved organic matter induced mercury methylation -... | ecosystem: Environmental > Aquatic >...
ACCAGCGTCGCCAGCGCCTGCGCGGGAGCGAATTCGAACCCGAGACCGCCGAGCGCGGCCTTCAAGGCCGCGAGATGGACGACGACGCCGGATGCTCCAATCAGAGCGAAACTGAAGAACCGCTGCGGCACCAAATTGCCGGTCAGCTTGGCGGCAACAAGACCAAGAAAATCGAGCACGACGCGAGCATCCATCTTGCTGGCGCCGTCGCTGCGCTCCCGAAAGCGGTACGGTAATTCCGCCACGCGCAGCGTGCCGCGCGTCGAGATCAGGATGTCGAGCAGAATCTTGAAGCCTTGCGTGGAAAGCCGGCGCGCAACGCCGTCGACGATCTCGCGCCGAAGCATGAAGAAGCCGCTCATCGGATCGGTCACGCTGCGGTCGACCACGCCGCGAACCAGGAGGCCGGCGGCCTGGCTTCCCCATTGCCGCTCACGCGAGAGGCCGGCGGCGTCGCCGCCCGGCAGATTCCGGCTCCCGATGACGATGTCGTATTGGCCCGAGCGCAGCAGGCGCAGCATCTCGGCGAGCAGCGTCTCGTCGTGCTGCAGATCGCCGTCCATCACCGCGACCAGGGACGCCTGGCTCGCCAGGATGCCCTCGATGCAGGCGCCCGCCAATCCGCGCCGGCCGACGCGCCGAATGCAGCGCACCCGAATGTCCTGCGCGCCGATCGCCCTCACCTCGTCCGCGGTCCGGTCCGGCGAATCGTCGTCGACGAAGATCACCTCCCAGGCCACGCCCTGCAATGTTTGATCCAGGCGTTCGACCAGGATGCGCACCGACTGGCGCTCGTTGAAGGTCGGCACCACCACGGTCAGCTCGGGCGTGGTCCGCGCCGAGGCCGGTTCTGGAACGCGCTCTGAGATCGTCTCCACACTCATGCTCGGATCATTCAGAATGGCTTTGAGATTCCAACGCGCGGGATGAGCGTGAGAATCCAGCCGAACCAGTGGTTCTTCGCGAGCGTCGGATCAATCGGAACGGCGTCGCTCTGCGACGATGGCAGCAGGCGAACCGCATGCATGGTCAGTATCATGCAGACGCCCCAATTGGCGACCCAGCGGGGATAGTCGAACACGACTACGCCGATCGCCACATAGCCGAGCGTGATGCCGACGAGCCCGGCCACCACTAGCGCCCGGTCCTGGCGCCGGGATAGCGCGAGCGTGAGCCGCCGGAAATAGCTGATGAGCGGCAGGTGCAGATAGATCAGTAGCACGTAGATCGGAAAACGAAGAGCGTTGCTGGGCAATCCCTTCATGGTTTCCTCGATCTCATAAGCAATGTCGGTATAGAAGATCTGGACGAGCCTGGTGCTGATCATGTCCGGAGAATCGATGGCCCGCGCCTTCAGCGCGGCGGTGAACTCATCCATCGGGATGGTCACGCTGCCATGGAAGGCGAGGTAGTAGAAGGCCCCGCCCACGGCGATGGCCGCGATAGTCCCGACCAGCAGAACCGAGCGCAGATCGACCCGGCTGTCGGCCAGCGCCCGCAAGAGCACGATGAGCCCGATGGTCGGGATATAGAGCAGCAAGTGGATATGATGGATGAACAAGAGAACGCAGGCGATCGCTCCCATGATGAGCGGCAGCGCCAGATTGACCGGCAGCAGCAGCGCGATCAGCGCCGCAAGGCATCCGAGCACATCGAAATAGCCGATCGAGAACATGAAGTTCTTGAAGAACACCGGCGAGCCCAGAATGATCGCGAGCAACGGGAGCGTGCGTTCTGAAAAGCCGAACGTCCTGCGAAACACAAAAAGATAGGTGGCGAGCGTCGCGAGCCATGTCGCCAGGCCAACGACGTAGACGTCGAGCAGTCCGACCCTCGGCCGGAACACCGAGACGATGGCGCCGACGAGAGCCCGCTTGATCACGCCGAAATCATAGTTGACCAGGAGATGAATGTACTGGATGCGCGGAAAGCTCGCGAAGATCTTGATGAGGAAGAGGCCAATTACGATAGCGGCCGAGCATGCCAGCATGGCGGCGAAAGGACGCACGGCCCGGCCTATAGCGCTTGGCGTGGAATCGATCATCGGTTTTGGGTCTGACAATTCCACTACAATCAAACGGCTTTTGTGACTCTCTTGAGCGGCGTTCGAGGGACGGGAGTCATTTCATTGTCCGGACGGGCACGCAAGACACTTCGGCATGCACCAAGACGCCTCGGCATGCACCTCGGCATGCACAATATGATCGCAGCGTGCCACGCCACCAGCTACGGTATCATCGTCCGCTGGCGCCCCTTTAGAGGTTCCAAGGCATTCATTCTTGGCAATGAGGCATAAGAGGATTTTGGCTGAGTTGAATGCTGCCGACTTGATTGCGGCCAAGGGGCGTTCATGATCACAATGAGTGCTCATATGCCGTCGGCCAGAGTGGGGCCGCGCAGGACAGACAAGACAACGATAACGCTCCAAAGATGGAACAAGGGAGATCGTGATGGCATTTCGCATTGGATCGCTGGCGTTATGGGGCTTCACCGTGCTGCTCGCCACCGAGTGTTTCGCGCAAGGTCCGACTGACAATCCCTATCGCCCCGTGCGCGGCCTCGCCGATGGCGGCGGCCCGAGCGTCCCGGGCGGCGAGTGGGCGAGGCTTCCCGGCGGCCGCGAGATGGGACCGCCGGCATCGGTCCATGTCGACATCGACGGTGAGAGCGTCTGGGCCTTCATCCGCTGCGACGAGACCAGCCCGGTGCCGGTCGCACGCGGCGGCCGCTTCGGCGTCGATTGCATGATGCCCGATGGCAAGCTCAAGCCGCACGACACGATCTACAAGTTCGATGCCAAGGGCAATGTCGTCAAAAGCTTTGGCGCGCAGATGTTCATCTGGCCGCACGGCCTGCACATCGACCGCGAGGGCAACGTCTGGGCGACTGACGCGGCTGCCGAAGAGGCGGTCGCAATCGCCGCCAAGGCGGGCGTCAAGGCCGGGCACGTGGTGCGCAAGTTCAGCCCGGATGGACAGTTGCTGATGACGCTCGGCGAGCCCGGCGTCGCCGGCAACGACGAGGGCCATTTCCGCTCTCCGGCCGGCGTCGTGACCGCGCCCAACGGCGACGTCTTCATCGCCGATGGCCATGGCTCGAACAACCGTATCGTGAAGTATTCGAAGGACGGCAAGTTCATCAAGGCCTGGGGCAAGACCGGCTATGGACCGGGCGAGTTCCGGGTGGCGCACTGCATTTCCATGGACAAGCGCGGCCGGATTTTTGTGTGCGATCGCTCGAATGCGCGCATCCAGATCTTCGACCAGGACGGCAAGTTTCTGGCCCGCTGGTACCAGTTCGGGATGCCGAGCGGCATCGCCTTCTCGATCAACGATGACGACATGATCTATGTGTTCGATTCCGAATCGGACAATGTCGACAATCCGGGCTTCGAGCAAGGGATCAGGATCGGCGACGCCCAGAACGGCTGGGTGCGGCACTTCATTCTCGACCAGGGCGGCAATCCGGCGACGCAAACCGGCAGCGGGCCGGAATTCGGCACCGTCGACAAGCATGGCAACGTGTTCGCGGGCGAGCCGCGCCCGCGCGTGCTGCGCAAATACGTCAAAGTGAGGTAGCCAGATGAATAGGATCGGACGGCGGACCTTCATCAAATGCGCGGCTGCGGGCGCCGCACTCGGCGGCGGCATGCTTGCGGCACCTGCGGCCCGAGCCCAAGCCTATCCCAACAAGCTGATCCGGTTCATCGTGCCGCTTGCCGCCGGCGGCGCCATCGACTTCATCGCGCGCGCGGTCGGCGAGCGCCTGTCGCAGACCGTCGGCTATCAGATTGTGGTGGAGAACAGGACGGGCGCCGGCGGCACCATCGGCATGGACGCTGCCATGAAGAGCGATCCCGACGGCCACACCGTCCTGATTACCAACGACAACGCCGCGAGCGCCCCACACATCATGCATCTATCCTACGACTACACCAAGGAGCTCCAACCGGTATGCTATCTCGGCCGGCAGTCGCAATTCCTCGCCGTGCATTCATCGCTCAACATCGGCTCAGTCAATGAGCTGATTGCCTATGTCAGGGCCAATCCCGGGCTCGGCTTCGCCACCTCGGGCGTCGGCACCAACCAGCACGTGATCGGCGAGTGGTTTGTCAAGGAAGCCGGCATCAAGATGGAGCATGTGCCGTACCGCGGCGCCGGCCAGGCCATCAACGACCTGATCGCGGCACACGTGAAGACGGCTTGGCTCGGACCGACTGCGCTGGTGCCGCACTACGAAGCCGGCACCATCAAGTTGCTCGCGCAATCCGGCTCCAAGCGCGCGCCGACGTTGCAGCAGGTCCCGACGCTGGAGGATTCCGGCTTCAAGGGCCTCGTGCTCGACGCCTGGTATGCGGCCTTCGTGCCGAAGGGGACGCCGAGGGAGATCGTCGCCATTCTCAATGGCGAAATGAACAAGGTCCTGAAGGACGCCAAGCTGCTCGACACCTTCGCCAAGGGCGCGGTCGAGGCGATCGGCGGCACCCCGGAAGACATCGGCACGCTGGCACGCGCCGATTCCGAGAAATACGCGCGGCTGGTGAGGGAGCTCAATATCCGGATGAATTAACGCCGCCGATTCGACGTCCCTGTAATACTTGCGGCAAAGGTCTATCTGGCCGGCAGATAGGTCGCCAGATACCTGAGAATGAGCGCGCGGTCGGACGGCGAGAGCCGCAATCCGTAGCCGACCATCTCATCGATGGTCAGGCGCCAGCGCTCCTCGCTGCGGCCGTTGATTGCCACCATCTCGATGTCATGACAGCTACCGCAGGTCACCTCGACGAGGTCGCGGCCAGGCCCTTCCGGCAGCGTTGGGAACTGCGCCTGTCCGGGCCTGCTCGCAACCAGCGCCACGATGCCGATGGCGAGGCACGCGGCGGACGCTTTCACAAAACCGAGAGTCATACCGACAAGTCCTTCATTCAGATTAGCGCAAGGGCCCAGACTTCGATAAAGTCTCATTGGATCATGTCCGTCACGCGCTGACTTGGCAATCTCGCAACGCGTGCAAGAACGCATCCGATAGAGCGCTGCAACGCATCGTATCGACAACGCATCGCATCAAGGGAGGATCGTTATGAAGGCGACCTGGCTATTGGCATCCGTCGTCGGGCTCTGGGGCGGCCCGGGCTTGGCCCAGACGATGGATGAACTGCTCAACGACGGCAAGAACCCCGACAACGTCATCACCCAGAGCATGGGCTTTGCCCGCCAAAATTACAGCCCGCTCAACAAGATCAGCAAAGCGAACATCAAGCGGCTGGTGCCGGTCTGGAGCACCAGCATGCAGAACGACATGGGCGAGCTCGCGGCGCCCGTCGTCTACAACGGCGTGATGTATGTGATCAACGGCAAGTGGACCTATGCGATCGACGTCGAGACCGGGAGCGTGATCTGGCGCACCGCGGTCGAGTTCGAGGAAGGCGCGCCGCGCGCCACCAACGCGTTCACGCGCGGGGCACCGACGCTCTACAACGGCAAGCTCTTCCGCGTGACCGTCGACAATCACCTGGTCGCGCTCGACATGAAGACTGGCAAGCAGATCTGGAACCAGCGATTTGCCGACTGGAAGGAAGGCTATTACGCCACCGGCGCGCCGATCGTGGCCAATGGCGTGCTGATCTCCGGCATGGCGGGCGGCGAGTCGACCACGCGCGGCTTCCTCGACGGCTGGGATCCGGACACCGGCAACAAGCTCTGGCGGCGCTACACGATACCCGCGCCGGGCGAGCCCGGCTCCGACACCTGGCCGGCCAACAGCGACGCCTGGAAATATGGCGGCGGCCCGACCTGGCGCTCCGGCTCCTACGACCCGCAGCTCGATCTCGTCTATTGGGGCACCGGCAACGCCGAGCCGTACGATCCGCGGCCGCGCGGAGCACTCGACAGCCTCTATACGTCAAGCGTGCTGGCGATCAGGCCCAAGACCGGCGAGCTCGTGTGCTACTACCAGTACACGCCGAACGACATCTACGACGTCGACGCCACCGACGAGCAGGTGCTTGCCGATCTCACGATCAATGGACAGCCGCGCAAGGTGATGATCCAGTCGAACAAGAACGGCTTCATGTATGTGCTCGATCGCACCAACTGCAAGCTGATCGCCGCACACCCGTTCACCAAGGTCAACTGGGCCTCGAGCATCGACCTCGCCAGCGGCCGGCCGCAGCTCACCGGCATCTACAAGGACTTCATCGCCGGCGAGGAGGTGCAGATCTTCCCATCGCGCGGCTCGAACGCGGTGCCGATCGCATTCAACCCGAACAAGGGGATTCTCTACGCCGCGCCCTGGGACCTGCCGCGCATCCAGAAGCTCGCACCGCCGAAGCAACAGGTGATCGGCCAGGACTCGACCGGCGTGGTCGCGCGGCAACCGAACATCAAGCCGGGCGACGTGGTCGGCTACTTCATCGCCATGGATCCGCTCACCGGCCAGCGCAAATGGGAGTTCCCGCTGACCGACATGGCGAGCGCGGCCGGTATGCTGGTCACCGGCGGCGGGCTCGTATTCACCGGCAAGCTCACCGGCGAGCTCGTCGCGCTCGACGAGGACACCGGTAAGCTCCTGTGGCAGTTCAAGACCAGCTCCAGCATCAACTCGACGCCGATCACCTACACCCACAAGGGCCAGCAATACGTGACGATCGCCTCGGGGCTCGGCGGCCAGCTCGCCCGCCGCGCGGCCGGAACGAAAGTGCCGTCCGGCGGCTCGGTGTGGACGTTCGCGCTGATGCCGGAGTGAAGGCGGTTCGTCACGGAGGCGGCGCTTGTTATCGTGCCCTCTCCCCTTGCGGGAGAGGGCAGCTCAGCGGTTCAACAAAAACAGATGGGTGAGGGGTTGCGGCCTACCCCTCACCCATCAGTGCTTGTTGGAAGTCCAGTGCAGCCCTCTCCCGCAAGGGGAGAGGGCACATTAATGAGCGCCTCGCTCGCGGTACGTTCTCCTTACCGCATCTCGATCTTCACCAGCTTCGACGGCGGGCGATAGGCCGGCAGCCACACGGTCGGGCGTGTGGCGGCGGTGTCGACCTTCAGATCGCGCAGCTCGTAGCTCGATGGCGTCATGTATTCCGTCGACTGCCCGGTGTTCATGTCGATGCGATAGAGCCGGCTGGCGCTGAAATCGTTGGTCCAGACGATCTGGTTCTTGTCGTCGACGCTGAGCGAATAGGGCTCGGCGTAGGGCGCCGTGTAGGGCTTGGTGCCGTTGACCAGGGGGTACTCCTTGAGCAGCTTCTTGTCCGGATCGAACATCAGCACCTGCCCGGCATAGAACTCGGCCGCCCACAGCCGATCCTGGGCGTCGATCTGCCCGCGCCGCGGACCGGCCATCGGGGTCGGAGTCTTGTACTCGGCGTATTCGACGGTCTTGGGATCGAAGATGCCGACCTTGCCTTCGCGCCAGATGTAGAGATGGGTGCGGCCCTTGGAATCGGTATCGGTGTCGTAGATCCCTCTGTTCTTCGGAACCAGGAAGCTCGTCGGCTTCGATTCTTCCTTGCTGGTGTCGATCCTGACAATCTCGCTGTTGTTGCGCTTCATGAACCAGACATTGTCGTGCGGGTCGAGGCCGAACATAGGACGGCCCACCGGCCAGCTCGCGAACTTGCCGGTCTCGGGATCGTATTTGACGGTCCCGTTGTCCATGCCGACGATGACGTTGCCCTTGGAATCGAACTGCAACTCGTGCGCGCCGCCGCCAGGATCGCCCGGGCGTCCATCAATCTCACCGCGATTGCCGCGCCCTGCCCCCTGCGGCAGCGTGAACGGCATCTCGACGGCCTCGCCGGTCTTCACGTTGACGCGGCCGAGCACGTAGGAGAAGTGATCGGTGTAGTACGCATATTGGCCGTTCACGATGACGTCATGCGGCCACACGAACCGCCGATCGCCGCGCATCATGTAGATGTCGCGCTCGCCGCCGCGCGGTAGCGCATATTCGGTGACGACGAGGTTCGTGGAGGCCGCGTCGGTCGGCCGCGGCCGCTGCTTGAACGCAATGGCGTCGGAGGAGCCGGGTCCTCGGATCGTGGCGAGATACTCGGCGAGCGGCTCGATGAACTGCTGCTGGCTGAACGCATAGGTGCCGGGGGTGTGATCATCGCCGGCGCGACCCGCCATCCGCTTGATGACCTGCGCCCACTCTTCCTTGGTGCGCGGGGTCCGGAGCGCCCATTGCAGCGAGTGGCAATTGCCGCATTGCGACAACAGCACCTTCTGGTGGTCGGTGCCGGGAAGCGCGGCGACGATCTCGGAAGCGGTCGCGTCCTCGTAGGCGAGCGGCTTTGCCTTCAGCGTGAAGTCCGCTTTTGCGGCCTTGCCGTCCGCGAGCGCGACCGGCTGGGCGGCGCGCTCAAAATCCGGCAGCTCAATCGTGACCGCATAGGCGCCGGGCTTGAGCTCCGACCAGGCCGGGAAGGAATATTCGCCCTTGGCGTCGGTATAGACCGCGATCGTGATCGGGCTGTTGTCGCGCCGCGCCTTGATCGGAATTCCCGCCAAGGCTTCGCCCGTGGACGAGACCACCTTGCCGGCAAGAAGCGGCACCCCGTCCGCGGCGAGCGCAGCGGCCGGCACGAGTGCAGCGGCCATGGCAACAGCCGTGAACGCCATTCCGAGCTTGGCTTTCATCGTGGCGACCTTTCTTCGATGGAGTGAAACGCGGTGACGCGGGCCGAGACTTTGCAATAATCGATGTTGGCGCAAGGATGATACGCCTGCCGGGGAGGACTTCAAGGCGCGCAGCGGCAGTCTTGCCGCGATTTGCGCACCGCACCAATCCACCGAGGCGCGCCTACCCCGCCGGCACCGCCAGCACCGGGCATGGCGCCTGGCGGATCACGCGCTCGGTGGTGCTGCCGCGCAGCGCATCGAGGATACCGTGGCGGCCGGCGGTCGGCATCGCGATCAGGTCCGCGTCATATTCGGTCGCGGCCGCGAGGATTGTCTGCACCGCATTGCCATAGCGGATCGTGACCGGCGCTGCCCCCGCGACGTTGCGTAACGACGGCGCCATTCTGCCGACATGCAGGAGCTGCATGCTGACATCGCCGCCGGTGAGCAGCGCGCCGAAGCCGCGCGCCGTCTCGATCGCGCGATCGGGAGTCGGCGCATGGTCGACCGGAACGAGCATCCGCCGCAGCCTGATCTGTCCGCTGACCGGATCGACCAGGCCGCGCGCACCGCGCGGAACGAACAGGGTCGCAACCGCGGACTGCCGGAACACGGCACCCGCTACCGAGCCCTGCAGCCAGCGGTCGAGCCCGTCACGGCCGTGGGTCGCGAGCACGACCAGATCGCAGGCATTCTGATCGAGAAAGCGCAGGATCCCTTCGACCGGATCCTGCGAATCGAGCGTGACGTTCTGCCAGATCAGCCCGAGCCTGGTGAAGACGTCCGTGGGCGAGGCGTCCTCGCCTAGGAGCCCCCACTGCACCAGGAGGCGTTTCACATGCGGGAAGCCCGCGTCGGCAGCACCGGGCTCCGCGACATGCAGAGCCTGCAATTTGCTCTTGGCCGCGACCGCGACGCTAAGGGCATGCGCGAAGGCGGCGGCGCTCAGGTGAGAGAAATCGGTCGGGTGAACAATGGAGCGGATGGAGAAGGTCATTTGCTGCCTCGGCAATGCGGGCTATAACATCACTTAGAAGGATATTGCGGGTCGCGCCTTTGATCTTGCTCAATCGAGCGCGGCCACCAGCCCTTACCCCACCTTGTTGGCAAAGCGCGCCTGCTGGGTGAACGCGCTGGCGATGTCGGCGTGGGCCGCAGCCATCGACTTGTACTTGGTGACGGTGTTGGCGTATCGCCGTGCGATTTCCGCGACCGCTGGCGACTTCACGGACTTGTCGGCTTTCAGTGCCGCAAGCGCGGCTTCGAACGCTGCACGATCGGTGCCGGCACGGCGAAGCTCGCCCACATGGGCGTTGATCGCGTCCTCGTTCGAGGCCGGGCTTTTCCCTGCGCCCGTCTTGCCGCGTCCCTTGGGCTTCACTGCCTCCTGGCTTAGCCAAGCGTCGGCCTGCGCGCAGAAGTCCTCGACCGTCTTTGTGGCGTGCTCCCCGAGGGCATCAGCAAATGCCTTGATATCCTTCTCGGCGGTCTTTGCGCCGACCGCATGACAGAACGTCAGGAGGTCACGCAGCGTGGCCTGCATGCCAGCGACCGTTGCGGTGCCATCGAGCGCGCTCTGGCGGCTGTCGCTCGCGCCGCCCAAGTCATTGGTCGTTGCGGTTGCCGGAATCCTGGCGATCAGGGCCGCAAAAGCGGGCACCGTCATCGCATCACGACCGGACAAGAGCCTCGCGACCCGGCTCAGCGCATGCGCGTCGTTGCCGCCATCCCGGTAAAGCGTCGCTGCCGCCTCGAGGATCGCGCGAAACGCAGCAACTTTCATGACGTCATTCAGCCGGGTGCGATAGCTCTGGCGCAAGCACGCGCGTCGGGCGCTGGACGCGCGGCGGGCGCGCCGGCTCGGCAGCCGCCTGCGGCCACAGCCGGCTTGTGATCTCGCCACCCAGCGCCACAAACCAGCCGCGCACGGTCTCGTCGCGATAGAACGCGATGTCCCCACCCGCGGCTTCGGCGATCGCGCTCCTACGGGGAATGTGGCGCTCGAAGACATGGAAGTTTGCGCCCCAGGCCCGCGCGACCTGGTCCTTGGCCATGTTCCTGGCGTTCTGCTCGCGCGGCACCAGCGAATCCTGTCGCTGCGTGAGCGTGCCCACCACGCCCAGGAGATCGATCTGGTGGTTCAGCGCGCTCTTCAGGGTGCACACGCCATGCAGGAAGGTGCCGACCGCCTCCGCCGACATCTTGTCGTAGACGGTGGGCACCAACAGATGCGTGCTGGCGCAGAAGCCATTGATGGTGGCGGCCGTCAGCCGTGGCGGCGCATCGATCAGGGCGATGTCGTACTCGCCGCCCACGTCGTCGCTGAGCAGGAGATTGGCCAGCCGGTAGCGGCCGTCGTCATATCTCCGATCGTCGCCGAGGAGATACTCGATCATCAGCCGGTTCTCCATCGCGGCAAGCCCATATGCGGACGCCACGATCATCGAGCCGTTGAGCTTGCGCTGAAACGGATAGCGCGCGCTCGTGAACGACGCGACGCTGGAGCCGGGCGCGAGCAGCCTGTTGATCTCCGGCGACACCCGGTCAGACCCGTCCGCGCTCAGCAGCATGTTGGAGAGCGAGCCCTGATAGTCGCCATCGATGACGAGCACCCGCTTGCCCGCCTCCTTGAAGTAGGCCGCGAGATTGGCGACGAGCGTGCTCTTGCCGACGCCGCCCTTGAGGTTGGCCACCAGGATGACCGGCTTCTGCCGCTGGCGCTCCCTCATGCGGGCGTCATAGTAGTTTTGGCCGCCGGGCGGCCGCGCCGCGTGCTGGCACCAGAGATCATGCTCCTGGCCCACGAAGGCTGAGCGAATATCCTGCAGCCTCTGCTCGCGCTCCTTCAGGGCTGCTTCGTGGTCGTGCTGAATGGCAGCCGTCAGGCCGAGCGCCGTATTCTTCCTGGCCAGCTCGGCGGATTTCGCGGCGAGCTCCTCCTGCTGCTCCTGCACCTTGCGCAACTGCCGCTGGAGACTGACCCTGGCCTCGTCGCGCTCCCGCTTGGCGATCTTGGCCGCAAGATATTTCAAGGTCGCGACGATCAAGGAGATGACCACCACCAGCAGCGCAATGGCCGCGGTGAGGATCTTGCCGTATGTGCCGCCAAAGAAAGCGTCCAGAAATGCCCAATCGATTGAACTGATAGCACTCATCTTCAGCCCCACACACTGCTGTCACGCGACAAGGCAACGACTTGTTCTTGTCTATTCTGGCTTGTTGCTCGTTTTCTAGTTCGTTTCTTCTTGGGCGTTCATGCCAAGAGCGGTGCTGCGTCCTACAGCCCAACGTTCAGAGCGACAACTGTTCCGGCGAGGACTTCAAGGTTGCGTCATTTCGGTCCCGGCGGCAACTGAAAAAGCCGGGCGAAAATGCCGCGCGCCCGGCGCGATGCACCGAGGGATCATTGTCTCGATGCTGAGGTTCCGGGGCCTGTGATTGTCTTCGCGTTCCTCGACGCGCTGGAAGCCAACGATAGCGCGGTGAAGGGCCAGGGCTCCGCCACGACCAACCCACCGCAGAAAATCACGTCGCAATATCAAACTCTTGAATGCGATTTCAGCTTATCCATAGAGAGACTGTGGATTGGGGCTCGAACACCTCATCGCCCGCCCGCCACCCCGAGCTTCTTCTGCAGGCTCGACGACGACGTCGTGTACTGGAACACGAGCCGCTTGCCCGGGAAGCAATACTGATGTGCCTTCTGCGCCATCAGGGCGCCCTCGTGGAAGCCGCAGAGGATGAGCTTGAGCTTGCCCGGGTACCAATTGATGTCGCCGATGGCGAAGATGCCGGGCACGTTGGTCTCGAACGACGCGGTCTCAACCGGGATCAACTCGCCGTCCTTGAGCGCGATGCCCCAGTTGGCGACCGGGCCGAGCTTCATGGTGAGCCCGAAGAAGGGAAGCAGCGCATCGCATTCGACGTCGATCGTGGCGCCGTCGTTGCCCTTGACGATCGCTTTGCGCACCGCCCCGCCCTCGCCGTCGAGCCCGGTCACCTGGCCGAGCACGAGATCGATCTTCTTCTCGGCGACGAGCGCCATCATCTTGTTGACGCTGTCGGGCGCGGCGCGGAACTGGTCGCGGCGATGCAGGAGCGTGAGCCGGCTCGCGACCGGCGCGAGATTGAGCGTCCAGTCGAGCGCGCTGTCGCCGCCGCCCACGATCAGCAGGCGCTTGCCGCGGAACTGCTCCATCTTGCGCACCGCATAGAACACCGACTTCTCTTCATAGGCTTCGATGCCCGGGATCGGCGGCCGCTTGGGCTGGAACGAGCCGCCGCCGGCCGCGATCACCACCACCTTGCATTCGAACTCCTTGCCGGCGTCGGTCTTCACGCGAAACAAGGGGTCGCCGATCTTCTCGATCGACTCCACCATCTCCTGCAGATGAAACTGCGCGCCGAACGGCTTGATCTGCTCCATCAGCGAGTCGACCAGACTCTTGCCGGTGCACATCGGAATGCCGGGAATGTCGTAGATCGGCTTCTCGGGATAGAGCTCGGCGCACTGGCCGCCGATCTTGTCGAGGATGTCGACGAGATGCGCCTTCATGTCGAGGAGGCCAAGCTCGAACACCGCGAACAGGCCGCACGGCCCCGCCCCGATGATGAGCACGTCGGTCTTGATCGGTTCAGCCATGATTGGTCCAGCCATGCGTCGTTGCCCTCGCGTCTCGCTCAAGCCGGTTTGTCTGGGAAACGGCCGATGATATCTGCGGGGGTGTCTAGCCTCCGCGGAGCCGCAGGAAAAGGGGGGATTTCGAGGAGGTGGCGCGGCTTACGCGGGACCTGCGGCGCCGAATTTGCTGCTATGAACGCGCGCCACTAGTGCCCCGCTTCCGAAGTTCGTGAGTCGCCGCAGCAGCCTTTGACACGAACTTCGGAAGCAAAGGGGCACTAGCAAGTCTATGATTCTAGTGCCGCTTTTCGATTTGAAGTTCCTAACGGAGCTTGCCGCAAGTGTTGTAGGAACTTCAAATCGGCGGCACTAGAGAAACGACACCTCCCGCGGCCGCGCCCGCGGAGGTATTTGCACTCACGTGTTCACTGGAGGTCCCGTTGCAAGAGCGAAAGTCCCCGCGCCCGGCGCCGCCGCCGATCGACGCCTTCCCGGTGCGCGTGCCTGACATCATCCGCTATGGCGATATCGACCGGCAGGGTCATGTCAACAACGCGGTCTACTCGACCTATTTCGAGACCGGGCGGGTCGCGATCATTCATCACCCCACGGAAGGGCTGCAGGCCAAGGGCGCGACCTCGGTGCTGGCGCGCATCGAAATCGACTACCTGCGAGAGCTGCACTGGCCCGGCACGGTCGAGATCGGCACCGGCGTCGGCGGCTACGGGCGCAGCTCGTATGTGTTCGTGCAGGCGGTCTATTGCGACGGCGTCTGCGCGGCGTTTGCGCGCTCGACGCTGGTGCTGATCGACGGCACCGCCCGCAAAGCGCGGCCGCTGCCGCAGGAGCTGATCGCGCGGCTCGAGCGGCTGAAGATGCGCGAGTAGCTATTCGCTACGCCTGCCGCTCCGGCACCCGCACGATGAGGCCGTCGAGCTCGTCAGTCACCTTGATCTGGCAGGAGAGCCGCGAGCTTGGCCGCACATCGTAGCCGAAGTCGAGCATGTCCTCTTCCATCGGCGAGGGCTCGCCGACGCGCGCGCGCCAGGCCTCCTCGACATAGACATGACAGGTCGCGCAGGCGCAGGCGCCGCCGCACTCGGCCTCGATGCCGGGCACGTTGTTCTTGATCGCTGTTTCCATCACGGTCGAGCCTCGCTCGCCTTCGACCGCGTAGGTGGTTCCGTCAGAGCCGATAAAGGTGATTT
>Ga0209798_10001417_pt1 | contig 14444 bp, 12 predicted proteins | sample DOMMetBare3Fresh_FD_187475 | JGI IMG/M metagenome (GOLD analysis project Ga0209798, IMG submission 187475) | Wetland sediment microbial communities from St. Louis River estuary, USA, under dissolved organic matter induced mercury methylation -... | ecosystem: Environmental > Aquatic >...
CTTGTGGCACTCCATCGCATAGGCAATAGCAAGTCCTGCGGCACCCCCACCAGCGGCTGATTCCAGCCTGCGCAAGGGTGTGCCATCACGCCCGCTCAGGCCGCCTTGGTTCGCTGGCCCTGCTCGTCCCCGGCATTCGTCAAGCTCACCAGGTACCGGTCCGCCGCGGGGTCCGTGCCGATGCTTGCATAGACCGACCGCTCTGGCCCGTCCTTGGGACGCAGCTTGAGCAGGCATGAGGGTCGCCGCACGTCAGCGTCAACGCTTGACATCGCCGATCTGATTCGGCGCGCGCTTTCTGCGCAGAGAAAAGCATCGAGGGGCAGTCCATAGGCATCGTCGCGTCCGATGCCCAGCATGTCGGCACCGGTCTGATTCAGTTCGTGCACGACCAGTCGAGGATCGACGGTGAAGCAGCCGACCGGCTGGAAATCATAGAGTTCGATCTGTCTTCGCAGGGCGGACTCCAACTCGGCACGGGATTCACGCAACTCCTGCGCCTGCAGGTCGAGTTCAACCTGATGCACCTGCAGTTCGTGCAGCAGCGTCAGCGCGTCCGCCGCCGTTTCCGGCGAAGAAGCCAACGCATGGAGTACGGTCAGCGCATCGGCAGCCCTGGAGATGGAGCCCTTGGTGGCGGCTGCCCCTGTCAGCCGGGAAGCGGCCCGGCTGCGAAGATCGGCCAGGCGTTCCGGTTCGATGGCATCGTCGGACGGGTCGGACATGGGGACCTTCTTGTGTGACGGGTACGGGGATTGCACTCTACGCCTTGCGCAGGCGGGACTCGAGTGCTCGCGCGACGCTCAGACCAGCTTCAGTTGCAGCGCGTACACGCCGGGCTCGGCGCCGGGCAGCACGCTGAAACCGCTGCTGCGCGCCAGCGCGGCCATGCCTTGGTTCTCGTGCAGGCATTCGCCCCACACTTCGTGCACGCCGCGCGCGCGCAGGTAGCGCAGCAGCTTGTCCATCAACGCGCGGCCGAGGCCCTGGCGCTGGCTGTGCGTGGCCAACTGGATCGCAAACTCGGCGCGGATGTTGTCGGGGTCGCACACCGCGCGGGCCTCGCCGAGCAGGCCCTCGTCGCCGCCGTCGGGGCGCAACGCCACGAAGGTCATCTCGCGGTCGTAGTCGATCTGGCTGTAGCGTGCCAGCTCGCTGTGCGGCACCTCGCGCCGCACCATGAAGAAGCGCAGCCGCATGTCGTTGCGCGTGGCATTCGCATAGAAGGTGCGCATCAATGGCTCGTCTTCGGGACGGATCGGCCGCAGCAGCACCGCGCGCCCGTGCAGCACGAGCGTCTCCTCCAGCAGCGCCGGGTACGGCAAGATCGCCAGCCGGTCGCTGGCCTTGCCCACGGCGGCGGCGGCGCGCAGCCTGACGCGTGCATCCAGCGCGATCACGCCGCGTTCGTCGGCCAGCAGCGGGTTGATGTCGAGCTCCTGCAGCTCGGGCAACTCGCAGGCCATCTGCGACACCTGGATCAGGCACGCGCTGAGCGCCTCCATATCCACCGCCGCGCGGTCACGGTAGCCCGCCAGCAGCGCGGCCACGCGGGTGCGCGAGATCAGGTCGCGCGCCAGCACGCTATTCAGCGGCGGCAGCGCCGTGGCGCTGTCCTTCAGCACCTCGACCGCGGTGCCGCCCTGGCCGAACATCACCACCGGGCCGAACACCGGGTCGGTGGCCACGCCGATGATCAGCTCGTGCGCGTGCGGCCGGCTCACCATCGCCTGCACCGTGAAGCCCAGCAGCTGCGCGTCGGGCCGCAGCGTGCGCGCGCGGCGTTCGATCGCCTGCGCCGCGCCGCGCAGTTCGGCCTCGTTCGCCAGGCCGAGCGCAACGCCGCCGACGTCGCTCTTGTGCGAGATCTGCGGCGACAGGATCTTCAGCACCACCGGGTAGCCGATCTGCGCCGCGGCGGCAGCAGCCTCGTCGGCATCGCGCACGGTGCGCGTGCTGACCACCGGGATCGCATAGGCGTCGAGCAAGGCCTTGGCCTGCACCTCGTCGAGCAATGTGCGGCCCTGCGCCAGCGCGTCGCCGATCACCTGCCGGGCGCGCACGCGATCCGGCGCCGCCGACGGCGCCAGCTCGTGTGGGGTTTCGAGCAGCGCGGCCTGGTTGCGACGGTACTGCACGCGGCGCACGAAGGCCTCCACCGCGCGCTCGGGCGTGGCGTACACCGGGATGCCGGCCGCCGCGCAGTCCTGCATCGCCTTTTGCACCGCGTCGGCGCCGAGCCAGCAGGTGATCACCGGCTTGCCGGCGTCGCGCATCAGCGGGATGCAGGCCTGTGCGATCTCCGCGCTCGGCACCACCGCGCTGGGCGCGTGCATGAACAGCACGGCGTCGACCTCGCCGGCACCCAGCAGCACCTGAAGCGCCGCGACATAGCGCTCGATTGGCGCGTCGCCGATCAGGTCGACCGGGTTGCCGTGCGACCAGGTGGCGGGCAGCTGCGCGTCGAGCGCGGCCAGCGTGGCGTCGCTCAGGCGCGCCAGCGTGCCACCGAACAGCGACATCGCATCGGCCGCCAGCACGCCGGCGCCGCCGCCGTTGGTGACAATGGCCAGCCGCTCGCCGACCAGCGCCCGCGCGCGCGCCACGGTCTCGGCGGCGTCGAACAGGTCGGCCAGCGTGTTCACGCGCAGCATGCCGGCGCGGCGAAACGCCGCGTCGTACACGGCATCGGAGCCGGCCAGCGCGCCGGTGTGCGAGGCCGCGGCCTTGGCGCCTTCGGGGGCGCGGCCGGCCTTCACGACGATCAGCGGCTTGTTGCGCGCCGCCGCGCGCGCCGCCGACATGAACTTTCGCGCCGCGCGCACCGACTCGAGGTACATCAGCACGGCCGAGGTGCCGGGGTCGCTGGCCAGGTAGTCGATCACGTCGCCGATGTCGACGTCGGCGCTGTCGCCGAGCGTGATGAAGTGCGAGAAGCCGATCTCGCGCGAGTTGGCCCAGTCGAGCATCGCAGTGGCCAGCGCGCCCGATTGCGACACGAATGCCAGCCGCCCAGGCAACGCCTGGGCCTGCGCGAAGCTGGCGTTGAGCCTGAGTCCCGGCACCAGCAGGCCCAGGCAGTTCGGACCGAGCACGCGCAACAGGTGCGGCCGCGCCGCATCGAGCATGGCCTGCTGCAGGCTGCGGCCATCGGCGGCGTGTGCCGACTGCAGCCCCGCGGTGAGCACGACGGCCGCACGCGTGCCCTTCTCGCCCAGCGCACCGATCAACTGCGGCACCGTGGCCGCCGGCGTGCACACCACCGCCAGATCGGGCACCTCGGGCAAGGCCTGCGCATCGGGCCAGGCCGGCAGGCCCGCCACCTGGGCATGCCGGGGATTCACCGGCCACACCGGGCCGGCAAAGCCGGCCTGCAGCAGGTTGCGCATCACCAGGTTGCCCAGGCTGCGCTCGCGGTCGGACGCGCCGATCACCGCGATCGAGCGCGGCTGGAACAGGAACTCGAGGTTGCGGACGCTCAAAGGGTGTGCCTCATCGTGCAAGAACGCAGCACGTGGTCGACATTATTCGACCCAGCCGCCGGCCACGCGCAGCGGCGGCATTGCGCCAGCGCAATCGGGCGGCGCGGGCAGCGCCCGATCCGGGCTCAAGGACGCTGCTCGGGCGTCTGTCGCTGCCAGGCGGCGGCCAGTGCGCCGGCCGAAAGCGGCTGCTGCGTGTCCACCGTGATCGTGCGCGCGAGCTCGTCGGGCTGCAGCGGCTGCTCGCGCCCGCGCAGCGTCTCGAGCACGGCTTCATCGGCCTCGGACGGATCGTCGCCACGCGCGGCGCGTGCGCGCAGCCGCTGGCGCAACACGTCGTCGGGCGCGACGCAGTCGAGGATCGCAAACGGCACGCCCTGGGCCGCCGCCAGCCGGCGCAGGTTGTCGCGCTCGGCGCGCCGCAGGCAGGCCGCGTCGACCAGCGTCGGGTACCCGGCGGCAAGCGCGCACGCCGCCACCTCGCCGAGCCTGGCATAGACGCCTTGGGTGTCGGCGGTGCCGTAGTGACCGCTGCCCAGCAGCCGCCGGCGTTCGACATCGGAGCGCACGCGAATCGCCCCGCTGCAGGTGGCCAGTCGCCAGGAGACGAAACTCTTGCCCGAACCCGGCAATCCGTGCGCGATCAGCAGTCGCGGGTCCCATTGGCGCGACAGGCGCAGCGCCAGCGCGAGATAGTGGCTCGAGAGCAGCGCCGGCGCAGGCCGCGAGCCCTGGGCCGCGCGCAGCGAGGCCACCAGCGCGCGAACCGCCGCGCGGTAGACCATGTAGAAGCGCAGCACCGGCAGGCCGTCGTAGTCGCCGCTGGCTTCGAGGTAGGCGTTGAGAAAGCCGCTCGCCAGGTCGGGTCGGCCGTGGGCCTGCAGGTCCATCGTCAGGAATGCCACGTCGCTGAGCACGTCGATCCAGCGCAGCCCGTCGTCGAATTCAATGCAGTCGAAGCCGGTATAGCCGTCGTCCAGTCGAATCACGTTGTCCAGGTGCAGGTCGCCGTGGCATTCGCGCACACGGCCCTGTTCGCGGCGCCGCATCCAGATCGCGTGCAACTGCGGCGCCTGGGCCGTCAGCCAGGCCGCCAGGTCGGCGCCCTGCTCGGCCGCGTCGCCGGCCGGCAGTGCGGCCAGCGGACGCAACGCATCGTCGACGATGCGCCCGGGCGTTGCGTGGGGCGAGTCGGCGGCGGCCACCGGCGCGGCGCGATGGAAGTCGGCCAGGCGCTGCGCGAACTGCGCCAGGTCGGCCTGGGTCAGCGAGTCGCGCGCCAGCTGGGCGCCGGCCAGCGCGTCGGCCGCCATGCGGTGCATCTTTACTGCGTAGTCGAGCACCGGCCCGGGGCCGCCCCAGGTGGGCGCGTCGCGGTCACCGTGGATCGATTCGACGCCGATGTACAGCGCGGCAGCCAGCCGCCGGTTCAGGCGCAGCTCTTCCTCGCAGTAGTGTCGCCGCGCGGCCAGTGTGCTGAAGTCGAGAAAACCCAGGCGCACCGGCTTCTTCAGCTTGTACGCGAATTCACCCGCCAGCAAGACCCAAGAGATGTGCGTCTCCACCAGCTGCGGCCGGGCACCGGCGCGCTGGAACTGGTCGAACAGCGCCCGCACCAGACTGGCCGATCGTGACAGGTCGTCGTCGGTGCTCATCGTGGGGTCGGCAGCGCGTCGAGACACCATCAAACGGCGGCGTCTCAGGTCTCGTGCACATAGCGACCCGGTGCGTCGGCCAGCGCCTTGAGGCGGTGCGGCCCCTTGCCGCCGATCGGCGGGGCCGTCACCTTGCGGCCCGAATGCGCGGCCAGCCAGTCGGCCCAGTCGGGCCACCACGAGCCGTGGTGCGACGCCGCGCCGTCGAGCCAGGCCTGCGGGTCGCGGTACGCCGCGTGGGCCTTGCGCACCGCGGCGCGATACGAAGCCTGCTTGCTGGCACCGGGCCCGTTGGGCGGGTTGACGATGCCGACGTTGTGGCCACCCGAGGCGAGCACGAAACGCAGCTCGGCGTCGCTGAGCAGGTGGATCTTGTACACCGACTGCCACGGCGATACATGGTCGCGTTCGGTGGCCACCACGTACATCGGCTGGTGGATGTCGTTCAACGCGACCGGTCGTTCCCTGACCACGTAGCGGCCTTCGGCCAGATCGTTGTTCAGATACAGGCGACGCAGGTACTCGCGGTGCATGCGCAACGGCATGCGCGTGGCGTCGGCATTCCAGGCGCGCAGGTCGGTCAGCGGCGTCTGCGCGCCCATCAGGTACTCATGCACGAGCTTGGACCACACCAGGTCCTTGGAGTTGATCAGCGAAAACGCGCCGGCCATCTGCCGCCCGTCGAGATAGCCGCGCTCGGTCATCACGTCCTCGAGGAACGCGATCTGGCTCTCGTCGATGAACAGGCCCAGTTCGCCCGGGTCCTTGAAGTCGATCTGCGCGGCGAGCAGCGACACCGTCTTCAGCGGCGATCGGGCCTCGCGCGCCAGCGCCGCGGCGGCGATGCCCAGCAGCGTGCCACCCAGGCAATAACCCATCGCATGCAATCCGATGCGCGGGAAGGCGCGCTGCACCGCCTCCAGCGCGGCAAACACGCCGAGCTCCGCGTAGTCGTCCATCGACAGGTCGCGGTCGGCCGCGCTGGGGTTGCGCCACGAGATCATGAACACCGTGTGGCCGCGCTCGACCAGGTACCTGACCAGCGAGTTGTGCGGCGACAGATCGAGGATGTAGTACTTCATGATCCACGACGGCACGATCAGCACCGGCTCGGGGTAGACCTGCTTGCCCGCCGGCGCATACTGGATCAACTCGATCAACCGGTTGCGATAGACCACCTTGCCGGGCGTCAGCGCGACCGCCACGCCGGGCGCGAACTTCTCGGCGTCCTTCGGCGCGCCGCCGGTCGCCACCGCCATCGCGTCACGCCACCAGTTCGCAGCGCCGCGCGCCAGGTTCTGGCCGCCGCTGTTGAGCGTCTGTTGCAGCACCTCGGGGTTGGACCAGACGTGGTTCGACGGCGAGGTCATGTCCAACGCCTGGCGCACCACGAAGGAGGCCACCTCCTCGTCGTGGTGGGCGACGCCACGCACGCCGGTGCTGGCCTCGCGCCACCACTGCTCCCACAGGAGGAAGCCCTGCGACAGCGCGTGGTACGGCGGCTCGCTCCACTCGGGGCGCGCAAAGCGCTTGTCGTGCGGTGCGGGCGTCACGCACGGCGCGCATGCGCCCGTGGCCGACTGCTGCAGGTACAGCCACCAGCGCAGCGTCTTGTCGAAGGCGCTTTCGGCCAGCGCGAGCTGCTTGCCGGGCGAGACCAGCAGGTGCGACCACCAGTCGAGCATCGCCGCCGACACCGCGGCCGGCGAAATGCCGTGCGTCCAACGCGCCACCGCCGTCTTCAACGGGACGTCGAGTGCCTGGTAACTTGCCGGTGCCGGCGCGGCGGTGGTTTCGAGCATGCGAGTTGGCCGTCAGTGAGGCTGACATGCTCGCCCGCGCGGCCGCGCCGAGCGTTGAGTCAGGTCAAGGCCGCTGCTCGCGGAGCCGGCCACCAGAGCGCGCCGGATGACAATGCGTTGCAGACACCGCTGACCGTAGCACCATGCTGGCGATGATCTTGAACGCCGCGCGCAGCCCGCTCGTGGCGACTTCGCGCGAGCGGCCGGAGCCCGGGCCGGACGAGGTGAGGCTGCGAGTCAGCGCCTGCGCCGTCTGCCGCACCGACCTGCACATCGTCGATGGCGAACTGCCTTCGCCGCGGCTGCCGCTGGTGCCGGGCCACGAGATCGTGGGCCGCGTCGAAGCGCTCGGCGACGCCGTCACCGGCATGCACATCGGCCAGCGCGTCGGCGTGCCCTGGCTCGGCGGCACCTGTGGCGCCTGCCCGTATTGCCTGCGGCACGCCGAGAACCTGTGCGACCGGCCGGTGTTCACGGGCTACAGCCGCGACGGCGGCTTTGCGACACACGCCGTGGCCGCGGCGGCCTACTGCTTTTCACTGGAGGACCTCGCGCTGGACGACGCGTCGGCCGCGCCGCTGATGTGCGCCGGGCTGATCGGCTGGCGCGCGCTGCAGGCCGCGGGCGACGCGCAGGTGCTGGGTCTGTACGGTTTCGGCGCGGCCGCGCATCTGATGACCCAGGTGGCACGGCAGCAAGGGCGCACGGTGTTGGCGTTCACGCGCCCGGGCGACCATGCGGCGCAGGCGCATGCCCGCGCGCTGGGCGCCGACTGGGCTGGCAGCTCCGACGACACGCCGCCGCGCGAACTGGAAGCCGCGATCCTGTTCGCGCCGGTGGGAGCGCTCGTGCCGCTGGCGCTCGGCCATGTGCGCAAGGGCGGCCGCGTCGTCTGCGCCGGCATCCACATGAGCGACATTCCATCGTTTCGCTACAGCCTGCTGTGGCACGAGCGACAGCTGATGTCGGTGGCCAACCTGACCCGACACGACGGCGACGCGTTCCTCGCGCACGCGCGCCGGCATCCGCTGACCGTGACGACCACGGTGTTCGGCCTGCAACAGGCCAACGACGCGCTGGATCGCCTGCGCCGCGGCGAGCTGGTCGGAGCGGCGGTGCTGCAGCCCTGAGCGGCTGCGGTGCGAACGATCGCCCCGTCGTGACACCCGTCAACACCGCGTCTCCGCGGCGGCGTACCGTCGCCGTGCCGTATTGATTAAGCGGCGGCGAGGCACTAGTGTTCCATCAGGGGATGGATCGGCTGATGTCGGCCACCGTCCACTGCCCACCGGTTCAGACCCACACCCAGGAGACCCAGATGACCAAGACTCGGCGCAAGACCAACGGTTCGACCGGCACGGTGGCAGCACCCGCGGCGGCGCCGCATGTCGCCAGCTCGCCGCAGGAAGGCTGGGTGGGCTTGACGCGGGACCAGCTCGACATGTCGCTGCAGTCTGCGATGGCGTGGCTGCGTGGGCTGGAGGCGATGCGCAAGGTGCAGTGGGACATGACGCACCTGGCGCTCAAACGCTACGAGGAGTTGCGCCAGCGCCTGCACGAGGTGCAAGACCTGCCCGAACTGATGGCGCTGCAGGTGGAGCTGATGCGCTTCGACTCCGCGGCCGCGATCAAGACCGGCCAGGAGCTCTACGATGCCGCCGTGCAAAGCACGACCGAGGCGTTGACGCAGGCACGATCGACCATCGACGCCAGCCAGAGCGACGGCATGAAATCCTGGCTGCAATCGATGCAGACGATGATGCATACGGGTGTGCGGCCGTTGGACGATCTGTTCGGCAATTCGCTGCTGCGCGACCTGATGGCCGTGCCCACCGCCGGCGCACACGGTGCCAAGCCGGGCTGATCCGCCGCATGCGCTGGCGGCGGTTATCCGCCGGCCGCGCGCGGCCCCGTTTGTAAAGCTGCATTGCTGCTGTCATCGCAGGTCGTGGCCCGGGGGTTAGACACTGACGAACTCCGTCATGACTTGGGGATGACCATGAAGCGATTTCGACTGGCGTTGTCGGCAGCGGCCTTGCTCAGCCTTTCGGCCTGTGTGGTCGCGCCGTATTACCCCTATCAGAGCGCGGGTTATGGCGACCCAGGAGGTCAGCCGATCGCGGTGGCCGATGTGCCGCCGCCCGCGCCATATGGCGAGGTCGTGCCGGTGATTCCGTTTGCCGGCGCGATATGGCTCGGTGGTTACTGGGGCTGGGGCGGAGGACGCCACCATTGGGTGGCCGGTCGGTGGGACCGCCCGCGCCCCGGCTACTACTGGCAGCCGCACCGCTGGCAGCCGATCAGCGGGCGCTGGCAGCTGTCGGGCGGCGGCTGGAGGCCGCACCGTTGACGCCAACACCCGGTTCTGCTCGCGCGTGACCCGAGGCCCGGACCCACGGGCCAGGCTCAGACCATGCCGGGCGGATGGCGGTACTGAAGCGTGGCGCCACCCATGAAGTCGAGTTGTCCGTCCAGCGTGGCGCCCAGCCGCTCGGCGAGCACGATCGAGCGCCGGTTGGCGGGCCGGATCAGGCTGATCAGATCATTGAGCCCCAGGTGTCGCCGACCATGGTCGCGCGCCGCGGTGGCGGCTTCGAAGGCGTAGCCGCGACCCCAGGCATCGCGCGCCAGCAGCCAGCCCAGTTCACACGCTGGCCACTCGGGCGGGTGCAGATACCCCACCCGGCCGACGAGCCGGCCGCTCGCGCGCTCCTCGAGCGCCCACATGCCGTAGCCCAGCAGCACCCAACTGCCCAGAAACAACGCCATGTGGCGCCACGCCACCTCGGGCCCGACGACCTGGCCGGTGCCGATGTAGCGCATGACCTCCTCGTCGGCGCACATCGCCGCGTAGGCGTCCAGATCCTGCTGGTCGAACGCGCGCAGGCGCAACCGTGGTGTGTCGACCACCGGCGCCAGCGCGGCAGCCCGCTCAATCGGCATCGTCGAACACCAGCTGTGCGGCGGCCAGGTCTTCGAGTGCGGTACCCACCGACTTGAACAGCGTGATGTCGCGGTCGCTGTCGCGGCCACGCCGCTCGCCCCGGCACAGGTCGGCCAGGCTGCCCTGCAGGCGCTCGGCCGAGAAGCCGCCCTCGGCCATGGCCTGCAGCACATCACCCGACTTGGCGAGAGCCTCGTGCGTGTCGACGTAGACCCGGCTGCGCGCGAAGCAGGCGGCGTCGGACTCGCGCATGTCGGGCGTGAAGCCGCCGATCAGATCGAGGTGCGTGCCCGGGCGCAGCCAGTCGCCGCGCACCAGCGGCGCGGTCGACAGCGTCGCGCAGCTGATCACGTCGGCCTGCTCCACCGCGCGCTGCAGATCGGACACCGCCATCGCGTCGAAGCCCTGCGCCTGCAGTGCCGTGGCGAGCGCGCGGGCGGCCGCGTCGCTGCGGTTCCACACCCGCACGCGCCGGATCGGCCTCACCGCGGCGAACGCGCCGGCCGCGAGCCCGGCCACGCGCCCGGCGCCGACGATCAGCAGGTTCGACGCATCGGCGCGCGCGAGATACGACGCCGCCAACGCCGAGGCCGCCACGGTGCGGCGCGAGGTGATCTGGTTGCCGTCCATCTGCGCCAGCGGCTCGCCGGTGGCGGCGTCGAACAGGGTGTACACCGAATGCAAGCCCGGCTTGCCGAGCGCGCCGTTGCCCGGAAAGATCGTGACCGTCTTGATGCCCAGGCGCTGCCCCGGTTGCCAGGCCGGCATCAGCAGCACGGTGCCGGCGGTGGTGCCATGGTGGCTGGCATCGGCGATCCGGTGCGTGTGGCGCTGGGGCACCTCGCAGCCGGCGACGAACATGCGCCGCAGCGCGTCGATCAGCGGGCCGAAAGCCAGACGCTCGCGGGTGGCATGGGCGTCGATGAATTGCACGGCGGGGAGTATCGGTCAAGATACGCGCCTATCTCACGAGCCCAGGGGCACAGCATGGCGGCAGTTTCGATGCTCATCATGGCAGGCAGCGAGCGCGAGGGTTCGCTCAACCGGCGGCTGGCGTCGGTTGCCGCGACGCTGGCGCGCAAAGCCGGCCACGAGGCGCGACCGCTCGACCTGCGCGCGCTCGCGCTGCCGCTGTACGACGGCGACATCGAGGCGCGCACCGGCGTGCCGGCGGGTGCGTCGAGCCTGCTCGAGGCAGTGCGCGCGTGCGATGCGGTGCTGATCGTGACGCCCGAATACAACGGTTTTCCGACGCCGCTCGTGATCAACGCGTTCGACTGGTTGTCGCGCCTGCAGGCCACCGGCGAGCGGCCGAGCGGGCTGGCCGCCACGGCCAACAAGCCGGTGGGCCTGCTGGCCGCGTCACCCGGACCGCTGGGCGGGCTGCGGTCGATGAACTTGCTGCGCCAGTACCTGCAGATGACCTTCGCGATGATCGTCGTGCCGCAGCAGTTCGCGCTCGGCCGCGCGCACGAGGCCTTCGACGAGGGCGGTGCGCTGAAGGACCCGAAGGCGGTGCAGAGCGTGGAGAACGTGCTGCGCTCGCTGGCGCACCTGGCCGCCGCATTGCGGCCAGGCTGATCGGTGGCGGCGCGGCGCCGCCTGCTCCGTTACTTGACGAACTTGCGCATCTCGGCCGCGGTGAATGCGCGCAGCGTCTGCGTGCGGATGTTGCCGAGCGCGGCGGTCTTCACCGACAACGCCATCACGGCCTCTTCGGGCCCTTCGGCGACCAGCACGATGTCGTACGCGCCGGTCGTCCAGTGCACGCTCTTGATCGTGACACCGGCGGCCTCGGCCTGGGCCTTGAACGCCTCGAAGCGCTCGGGCGACTCCTTGATGTTGCGGGCGCCTTGATCGGTGAAAGTGGCCAGTGTGATGAAAGCAGGCATCGTGATGCTCCTGGTAGAGCCTTCCGGCGGTCGAAGGCGTGCGGTGCGATCGCCAGCGCGGTCCGCCTGGCCGCGGCGTCGAGTGCCCGAGGGCAGTCGTTTCAAGCTAGACCACGAACCCGCGAAGGTCAAGCGGCGATTCGGGCGCTCGCCGGGCCACGGACCCCTGCGACCTCGTCACCGGGGTTATCGGCGAACCTGGTTGCGCGCAGAATCAGTCGCCGGAGCAAATGCGTCGCGGAGCGACATCAATCCAGGCGATACACAAGCAGTTTGAACCGGCCTGCCGAAAGCGGCAACCCATCGCCTGCCAGCGAACGGCACCACGCACTCGGCCGGCGTTTCTTGCTTCAGGAGTAGTGATGAGCTTAGCGAACTGGACCACGCGGTTCCTGGTCGGCGGTGCAAAGGGCAGCGAGGCACAACCCGATGGTCAAAGCCCGCAATCCGGTGGCGACGATGCGAAGGTCGACCCGGCACAGGGCGCCGACTCGCAGTCGTTCGTGGGCAGCCGGGTCGGCGCCTACCTGATCACCAAGCGGCTGGGTGCCGGCGGCGTCGGCGAAGTGTTCAAGGGCGTCGACGTGATGCTCAAGCGCGAGGTGGCGATCAAGGTGCTGCGGCAAGAACTCGTCGCCGACTCGCTCTTCCTCGAGCGCTTCCGCCGCGAGGCCCAACTGCACGCCAAGCTCAACCATCCCAACGTCGCGAGCGTGCATGCCTTCCTGCAGGAAGGCGACAAGCAGTTCATGGTCATGGAGTACGTGGCCGGGATTTCGCTCGACGAGTTCGTCCGCTCCGGCGGGCCAGTACCGGTCGAGCGGGCGCTGAGCATCTTTCGGCGGGCTCTCGACGGCATCGAGCATGCGCACGGCAGCGGCATCGTGCACCGCGATATCAAACCGGCGAACATCATGCTGGGCGACAACGGCCAGGTGAAGGTGATGGACTTCGGTATCGCCCGCGCCCTCGACGGCCAGGACCAGCTGACGCGCCACGGGCAGGTGGCCGGCACGGCCAAGGCCATGTCGCCCGAGCAGATCCGTGGCGCGCAGGCCGACGTCCGCTCGGACATCTATTCGCTCGGCATCGTGCTGTACACGCTGCTGGCAGGCCGCCCGCCCTTCGAAGGCACGAGCGACCACGCACTGATGATGGCCCAGCTGCAGCAGGCGCCGCCGCCGCTGCGCGATGTCGTGGCTGACCTGCCCGCAAAGGTCGAGACCGCGGTAATGCGGGCGCTGGAGAAGGATCCGTCGGCGCGCTTTCAGACGGTGCGCGACTTCGCGCGCGCGATCGACGCTTGCCTTGCGGACCTGGCGCCCGCAGTGACGCGAGTCGCCGATCGTCGCCTGGATGCCAAGACCACCTCGCGAACCGCCATCAATCCCGCGCTCCAGGGCGTCCAGCAGTTGCCGAACCGCTCCGGCCGGGCCGCTGTGTCGACGCCCACCTGGACGCTTGGGCCCCGATGGGCACGTGTGGGAGCCGTCTCGCTGGCGGTTCTGGCGCTCATCGGCGCCGCGGCGTTGCTGTGGTCGCACCGCTCGCCGGACGACGCAGCGGCCAAGGCGTCGGCGCCGCCGCCTGATGTGGCGTCTCAGGCATCCGTTTCTCAAGCGCCGAGCAGCCAGCCCCTGCCGCCACCGACGCCCGTGACGGAGCCCGTTCCCGCCGTTGCACGGAACCCCGCTGTCACGGCCCAAAGCGCCGCGCCGCAGCCGCAGATGCCCGTGCCCGTGGTGACCGCACCGCCGCCGGTCACCGAACCCGTGCGGCCGCGCACGTTGGTCATCGCGGGCATGGCCGCCGACCGCGGTGCGGCCGCGGGTCCGACCGCTGTCGGCCAGTTCTTCCGACCGGGCGAGCGCATCAGGCTGTTGGTCAAGCCCAGCGACGATTCGCACGTCTACTGCTATCTGCAGGACGAGACCCGGCGCATCCTGCGCTTCTACCCCAACCGCTTCCAAAAGAGCGCGCTGGTGAAGGCCGGGGTGCCGCTGGAGATCCCGGGCAAGATGCGCTTCGAGCTGGTGGCCAACAGCCTGGGCGTGACGGAGACGATTGCCTGCTTCGCCAGCGCGCGAGACCTGATGGCCGAACTGCCGCCCGCTGTGGCCGGCCCCGACCTGACGCCGCTGCCCGTGGCCTCGCTCGACGACCTGAAGAGCGCGTTTGTGCGGCTGGCCGGCAATGCGCTCGCAGAGGCGAGCCTGAGCGTACAGGTCAAGTGATTCGCAGGCCGGCTCGCCCGGGCCGGCCTGCGCGCTGTCTGGCGCCCTGGCCCAGACCCCCTAGCCCGCTACTTCTCGAACATCTGCCGGATCTGCATCATCTTCTTTGAACGGATCGCGCGGCAGCCGCAACTCAAGTTCCGAGCAGCAACCAAATGCTCAAGTCCCAGTCCCAAACCCTTCCACTTCCTCCCTAGGAGATTCACATGCAGATCAAGGACCTCAGCTTCGAACTGACCCAAGAAGAGCAAGCCGCTGTGCGCGGTGGCAAGCTTGACGACTTCCTCCAGAACGCCGCCACGCCCAGCCTGCTGGCCGAAATGAAGAAGCAGATCATTTCCAACGTGCTCGGCGGCGCGGTGATCAACAACACCGGCGGCAACTTTGCCTTCAGCGCCGATGTCACCAGCAACGACACGATCGACCAGTACGTCG
>Ga0209798_10001419_pt1 | contig 14425 bp, 12 predicted proteins | sample DOMMetBare3Fresh_FD_187475 | JGI IMG/M metagenome (GOLD analysis project Ga0209798, IMG submission 187475) | Wetland sediment microbial communities from St. Louis River estuary, USA, under dissolved organic matter induced mercury methylation -... | ecosystem: Environmental > Aquatic >...
GCTGTCGGTGCTCGTCTTCCCCGCCGTGGCGCTCGGGCTGCTGCGCGGCGGCGCGGACCACGCCGCCGCGACGCCGGACGAGGCGATGACGGCCGCTCTGCCGGGCCCGGCCTCCGCGGCGCGGGACGACTGAGGCAGGCTCCGGGCCCGCGCGCCGGCGGCATACCGCCGCCACGCCGGGTCAGACGTCGACGGCCAGGTGCACGGTGACCGTGTCGCCCACACCGATCCCCTCCGCCGCGCGGACCATGTCCTTCACCGGCACGACGTACCCGCCCTCCTTGGGGAACAGCGACGTCGTCCACCGGGTCGACCCGATCCGGACCTCGACCGGGACCATCCCCCAGCCGTACGTGACCAGCGCCGCCGCCGCCCGCAGCCGCGCGCTCTCGTCCCCGGGCACCGTGACGAAGTGGAACGGCGACGGGCCCCGCCAGAACCACACCTCGCCGCTGAACTCCAGGTCCACCGGGCCAGCCTAGGTGGACGGCCCCGCGGCAGGTCCAGGCGGCAGGCTCAGTGCGCCGGCCGCCCGGCGGCTGCCCAGGCCGCGCGGGCCTGCGGGGTGAGCGGGTCGAAGTCGGGCTTGCTGCGCCGGAACGTGTCCTGAAGATCGGCCCAGAGCTGGTGGCTCGACGGTCTGCCCCAGAACCAGTAGCCGACGTAGACCCGGTCGATGACGAGGCCCGGCAGCAGGACGAGCGTGTGCGGCACGGTCGCGGCGTGCGTCGTGTCGGTGTACTCGCGGATGTCGAGCGCCGTCTGCACCGTGAGGTCGCTGTCGGCGAGGAAGGTCCAGTAGGCGCCCGTCGACAGCTTGAGCTTCGACACCTCGTGGAGGGAGTTCGGCAGCACGCTGACGAGCGGGGTGAAGGCCACGGCCGCCCAGCGGTGGAACGTCGTCAGCTCCTGGAGGTGCTGGCGCTCGCGCGGGCAGTGCTCGCCGCGGCCGAGGAGCAGCACCATGACGTCGTCGCCCTGGAGCTCGGACAGCCGGTGCACGACGCCGTTCTCGTCGGGCAGCTCGAAGTCCGGCAGCCGTTCCCCGGGCCGCAGCGCGACGGTGGCCCGGCTGCCGCTCTTCCTGGTCGTGGTCATCGGTCCTCCTGAGTCGTGTGTATCGGTGCACCTGTCTTGGTGCGGAGCCGGTAGACGCCGTCCGTCGCGGTGACGTAGAGCGTCCGGCCGTCGTCGTCGCCCCACGTGAGGTTGTGGGCGGGCTCGGGGAGCGCCAGCAGACCGAGCCGGTCGCCGTCCGCGGAGACCACCCAGACTCCGCCCGGGCCGCAGACGAACAGGGTGCCGTCGGCGGCGACGGCGAGGCCGTCGATCGCGTCCTCGCCGGGGGCGTCCGTGAGGTCGCAGAGCAGCTCACCGGTGCCCGCGCTGCCGTCCGCGGCGAGCGGGTACCGCACGACGGCCTTGTGCTCCGGATCCCAGTCGCCGACGTACAGCCAGCGCTCGTCCGGCGAGAGGGCGATGCCGTTCGGTCCTCGCAGCTCGTCGGTCACCAGGTCGACCGAGCCGTCGGTGATCCGGAAGACGCCGCTGAACGCCAGCTCCCGCTTCGGGTCGTCCGCACCGCCCGGCAGCCCGAACGGCGGATCGGTGAAGTAGAGCGTGCCGTCGCCGCGGTACACGAGGTCGTTGGGGCTGTTCAGCCGCCGTCCCCCGTAGGCGTCGGCGAGGACGGTGGTGTTGCCGCGTGGCTCCACCCGGAGCACCTGCCGGTTGCCGTGCTGGCACAGGGTGAGTCGGCCGGATGGGTCGAAGGCGAGGCCGTTCGACCCGGGCTGGTGGTACCGGCCGATGTCGACGCCGGTGTACCCGGACTTCGTCCGGAAGACGTCGACGACGCCGTCCGGGTGCCAGCGGTAGACGGTGTTCGCGTTCGGGGCACTGAACAGCAGTGCGCCGTCGGGGGCCCACACCGGGCCCTCGGTGAACGCGAACCCGGCCGCCACCCGCTCCACCGCGGTCGTCCCGTACTCGTCGGGCACACCGGACGGCGTGACGTGGAGCTGGTCGTCGAGGCGGGGGTCGAGCCGTCGCACCCGCGCGGCCACCGGTTCGCCGACGGCTGCACGCTCGGGCAGGTACACGTCGAGCGTCGCCGAGCGGATCCAGATGTAGTTCGCCGGCGCGACGCTGATCGGTCCGTTGATGCCGAAGACCGCCACCGAGTACCGGGTGCCCGGCCGGGCGTCCCGGGTGAGGACGACCCGGTTCGGCGCGTTGAACCCGGCCGCGACCTGGCCTCCGCCGCGGCCGAGCCACAGCGGCAGCCGGCCGTCGACCCAGATCTCCGCGGCGTCGTCGACGACGACCTCCAGCACGAGCGTGCAGCCCGTCGGGTCGAGGGCGTCGAGCCGCTCCGGGACGGTGACGTCGATGTGGTACCAGGCGAAGCAGACCCGGCCGGACGCCAGCCGCAGCCGGGTCTCCTCGGGAGCGAGCGGCCGCCAGCCGGTCGTGTCGGTGTCGTGGGCGCTGGCCTGCGGGAGCACCACGTGGGCGCGGTCGGGGACGTCCCCCGGCCCGAGATCGGGTCCGGGCAGCGTGAAGTCGACCTCCTCGATCGTCGTGTCGCTCCACCGCCACTGCCCGCGGACCAGCGCGACGCCTTCGGCGGTCTGGAGATCGACGACGGCGTCCGGGCGCCCCGGGAGCAGCTGCGGAGGACCCGGGACCCGCTGCGGGCTCACCGGCCGCCCTCCACCTTTGTCACGAGGTAGAGGAACGGGTCGCTGACCGCGGTGAACTCGTGCGCGACGCCGGCCGGGACGACGAGGACGTCGCCGTCCTCGAGGTCGTGGCTCTCGCCGTCCGTGACGACCGTCGCCGTGCCGCGGACGACGTGCATGACGTCGGTGACGCGGTCGTGGAGCTCGACCTCGCCGGGACCGGTGCGTCGGCCGGCGTCGAGGGCGTAGCCGGGGCCGGCCGCGAAGAGGCCGCCGGTCGCGAAGCGCCGGTCCAGCTCGGCGGCGCTCAGGTGGGTCGCCTTGACCGATGCCGAGCGCGCCTCGAGCAGCGCCGCGACGCCGAGCGCTGAGAGCTCGGAGTCCTCCTCGGCGCTCGAGGCGCCGCTGACCCCGACGGCGCCGGCGACCCGGCCGTCCACGACGACGGGCAGGCCGCCCTGGAGGGGCACGGCACCGGCCAGGTGCAGCGCGGAAGGCCGTCCGGACGCCGCCTGGTCCTCGAAGTCCTTGCTGGGCCGGCGGAAGAGGGCGGCGGTGCGCGCCTTGTCGGTCGCGACGTCCACGCTCGCCACCTGGGCGGAGTCCGGCCTGCCCAGATGCACGAGGACGCCGCCGCTGTCCACCACGGCCACGACCGGCGCGACGCCCCGCCGGGCGGCCTCGGCGAGAACGGCGTCCCCGGCGACGCGTGCCCCGGACGACGTGAGTGCAGGCTCCTCCGCCACCGGGACGTCCTGCGTCCGGACGGCGGACGCGGCGGCGAGGGAGACCCCCTCGTCCTCGTCGGGGGTCTCCCCGCTCGTGCCGACCGCGGCGACGACCTCGCCGTCGACCACGATCGGGACGCCGCCGACGAGCGCGGCCGCGCCGTGCAGCGCGAGCGCACCGAGCCGCCCGTCGCTCACCTGCTGCTCGATGTCCCGGCTCGGGCGGACGAAGACCGCCGCCGTCCGGGCCTTGTCGACCGCGACCCGGTCGCTCGCGGGCTGTGCATCGTCCGTGCGGGCGAGGTGGAGCAGCCGCCCCCACGGGTCGACGACGGCGACGACGACGCGCAGCCCGGCGGCGCGGGCGTGCTCGAGGCCGGCCTCGACGGCGATCCGGGCGCCGTCGGCGGTCAGGACGTGGCGGGTGCGCAGGACGGGCATGGCGTGCTCCAAGGGTTGGGTGGTTCGCCGGCCGGCGGGGTCGCCGGACGACCGGGTCAGCGGTGCAGGTCGGGCAGGAGCACCGCGACGACAGCGGTGTCCGTGGTGACGAAGGCGATGTCCGCGTCCGGGCCGCCCAGGGTGAGGTTGACCGCGCCGGGGACGTCCAGGACGTCGAGCAGGGCGCCGTCGCCGGCGACCACGTGGATGCCGGTGGCGCAGCAGACGTAGAGGCGGCCGCGACGGTCGACCGCGAGCCCGTCCGGGAAGCCGGGCACCTCGTGGACGACCCGCCGCCCGGCCGGGACGCCGTCGGGACCGACGTCGTACCGCACGACGTGGTGCGGCCGGGCCGGGTCGAGGGCTCCGGGCCCGTGGACCGCCCCGCTGTCCGCGACGTAGAGCGTCCGGCCGTCGGGGGAGAACGCGAGGCCGTTCGGCTTGTCCTCCTGGACCGAGGCGACGGTGAGCCGGCCCGTCGCACGGTCGAGCCGGTAGACCGCGTCCCGGAGCCCAGGTGCCGGCCGGAACCCCTGGAGGAACCCGTACGAGGGGTCGCTGAACCAGACGGCGCCGTCCGGTGCCACGACGACGTCGTTCGGCGACGAGAGCGGCCGGCCGTCGAACCGGTCGGCGAGCACCGTCCGCTCGCCCGTGCGCGGGTCCAGCCGGGTGATCGCCGCCTGCGACCGGGGACCGCCCTGCTCGCACACGAGCAGCGCGCCGTCGCGGTCCAGGGCCATCCCGTTCGCCGCGCCGGAGCGCGCCCTGACGACCGTCACCGCGCTCGCGGGGACCGGCCACCGCCGGCCGTCGAGCGCGATCCGCAGGATCGCGACGTCCGGTTCGGAGCCAGCCCGCGGGACCGGCAGCGTCGTCACGTACAGGGCATCCTCGGCGGGCGAGTACACCGGTCCCTCGTGCGCGGGGACGGCGGCCACGAGGGCAGCCGTGACCGTGCCGGCCCCGGCCGGGGTCCGGGTCCGGGTCACGAGACGACCCCCGCACCCACCCGGGCGATCGGTAGCGACGGCCGCGGCGCCTCGACGGGGCGGGTGCTCGTGCCGAGCCGCTCCGCGACCGTCGCGGCGACACGGAGCGCGTTGGCGATGATCGTCAGGGTCGGGTTCACCGCGGTGCTGGAGACGAAGAAGCTCGAGTCGGCGAGGTAGAGGTTGTCGACCTCGTGGGCGCGGCAGTCGAGGTCGAGCACCGAGGTCGCCGGGTCGGCGCCGAAGCGCGCCGTGCCGTTCTGGTGCGCGACGCCGGAGATCCCGAGCCGGCCCCCGGTGTACGTGTAGTTGTCCAGCACGTCGTCACGGCACTGGATCGACGACAGGAGCGAGACGAACCGGTCGCGCAGCCGTCGGTGCGCCGCGAGGTTCGTCGGGGTGTAGGCCAGGCGGATGCCACCGTCGGCGCCGAGGGTGACCCGGTTGTCGGGGCGCGGGAGGTCCTCGGTGGTGAGCCAGAAGTCGATGGCGTGCCGGGCCAGCTCTGCGGGGTCGTCACCGGGGCGGGCGTCGCCGCGGATGATGACGTCGTCGCTCTTGCCGAGCATCTGCATGGCTCCGAGCGGGAAGTCCCACTCGGCCGGGTCGGCGAAGGGGTCGCCGAAGTAGAAGTCGTTGACGCCGATCGTCTTCTGGAACTTCGTCGGGTTGGGGCTCTTCGAGAAGGCGATGAGCGAGGAGTTGTTGTGCAGCATGAGGTTGCGCCCGACCAGGCCGCTGCCGTTCGCGAGCCCCTCCGGGTGCCGCTGGGATGCCGAGGCGAGCAGCAGGGCCGCGGAGTTGATGGCGCCGGCGGCGACGACGACGACGTCCGCGGAGTACTCCTCCCGCTCGCCGTCGCGGTCGACGACGACCCGGGTCACCTCCCGCCCGGACGCGCCCGTCTCCAGCCGGACGACCCGCGCCCGGGTCCGCAGCGTGACGTTCGGGTACGCCAGGGCCGGGTCCACGCAGATCACCTGGGAGTCGGCCTTGCCGTTGACCAGGCACGGGTAGCCGTCGCACGTCGCGCACCGGATGCACGCGGAGTGCTGCGGTGCGGCGTCGTCCCGCAGGATCCCGTTGGGCAGCGAGAACGGGTGCAGGTCGAGGCGCTCGAGGTCGGCGCGCAGCTGGGCGATCCGCGGCTCGTCCGTGATGGCGGGGAACGGGTACGGGCCGCTGCGTCCGGGCTCGGTCGGGTCCTCGCCGCGTGCTCCGCGGACCCGGTAGAGGATCTCCGCCTGGTCGTACCAGCCGGCCAGGTCGGCGTACGAGACCGGCCACGCCGGCGACGTCCCGTCGACGTGCCGGACGGCGCCGAAGTCGCGCTCGCGCATCCGGAAGAGGATGGCGCCGTACACCTTCGTGTTCCCGCCGACGTAGTAGTTCTGCTTGGGGGAGAACGTCTTCCCCGTGCTGGCGTCGGTCCAGGTGCCGGAGTTGACGTACCGCTTGGTGACCCAGACCTGCGTCGAGTCCCAGTTCTCCGGCTCACGCGGCAGGTAGTCACCACGTTCGAGGAGGAGGACCCGTTTGCCGGTGGGGGCAAGGGCGTACGTCACGGTGCCGCCGCCGGCTCCGCTGCCGATGACGATGACGTCGAAGTGCTCGCGCATGGCTCTGCTCCAGGTGCTCGTGTCGGGGCCGGGATGCCGGGGCTGTGAGGCCGGGTCGGGAGGTCGGGCAGGTCACAGGAGAGCGAGCGGGGTGACCCACGCGCCGGTGGCGCCGCGCAGCTTCGCGTGGGCCAGGACGAGGCAGAACTCGTGGACGCCGAGGGCGGCGAGGTGACCGAGACGCAGGTTCTCCAGGACGACGATCCCGTCCCGCACGTTGAGGGTCTGCGGGACGACGAAGGGGGACCGCGGATCCTCCGCCGGGTAGGGGCCGTAGCTCCACGTGTCGCAGCCGGTCAGGCAGACCCGTTGCGCGGCGAGCCATTCCGCGAGCTCCGCCCCCGGTCCCGGTTCGCCGGCGGCGTAGGTGGCGTCGTCCACGCCCCACAGCGCCCCCCAGCCGGTGTGGAGGAGGACGGCGTCCCCGGGCCGCAGGACCGACCCGTGCGGCTCGAGGGCCGCGCGGGCGTCGGCGACCGTGACGACCTCACCGGCGTCGAGCCGTTCGACGCCCCGGACGGCCGCGACGTCGAGGAGCAGCCCGCGGGTCACGACCTGGGGCAGGGTGTCGATGCCGAGCCGGTTCGTGCCGTGCTCCTCGGCGATGTCGGCGAGCCGGTGACCGTTGTACGTGCGGTCCCCGACCTGGAGGTGGTTGAGGCCGTCGACGTGGGTCCCCATCTGCTGGGTCGCCGTGACCTGCTCGACGACCCAGTTCACCGCGCCACCGCCGAGACCCTGGCCGTCGCCCGCGGCGAGGCGCCGGTTGACGTGGTGGGCGTTCGTCGTCAGGTACTGCCGGAAGGTGCGGCCCGGGAACGCGGGGACCCCGGCGTGGAGCACGTGGGCGAGGTCGTGGACGACGCCCGTGCGGACCAGCCGCACGGCGTCGAGCACCTGCTGCGGGCCGATCTCGTTGAGCGCGCCGGCCTCGTCGTCGGGCCCCCAGCGCGACGGGAACCAGCCGTTCGTGCGCTCGGCCAGGCCCTGCGGCGTCGGGTCGTAGGCCGTCGCGGCCGACGCCGTGCGCGCGCCGGTCACTCCGACGACCAGGTCGTCTCGAACGACGGGTAGAGCGTCAGCCCGCCGTCGACGAAGAGCGTCTGCCCGGTGACGTACGCGGCCTCGTCGGAGCACAGGAAGGCCGCCGCAGCAGCCATCTCCCAGCTCTCCCCGGCCCGACGCATCGGGATGTGGCTCTCGACCATCTCACGCTTGCGGGGGTCGTCGACCCACGCCCGGTTGATCGGCGTCACGGTCGCGCCCGGGCCGATGCCGTTGACCCGGATGCCGCGCCCGGCGTACTCGAGCGCGAGGGAGCGGGTCAGGTTCTGCATGCCGCCCTTGGAGACCGAGTAGCCGAGGAACCGCGGCTTCGGGATGAGCTGGTGGACGCTGGAGACGTTGACGATCGAGCCACCGCGGCCGTCGGCGAGGAAGTCACGGACCGCCTCCCGCGCGCACAGGAACGCCCCCCGGAGGTTGACGGCGAGCACCCGGTCGAAGTCGTCCGCGGACAGCGCGTCGGAGTCCGCGGCGACCTGGATGCCAGCGTTGTTCACGAGGATGTCGACCGGTCCGAGCTCGGCCCGGGCCCGGGCGAACATCGCGGCCACCTGGGCCTCGTCGGACACGTCCGCTTCGACGAGGATCGCGTGCGTGTGCGCCGCGGCGAGCTCCTTCATCGCCAGGTGCACGCCGTGGTCGATGAGGTCCGCGGTGTCCTGGGCGCCGTCCGGCCCCCCGACGTAGTTGACCGCGACCTTCGCGCCCTCCTGGCCGAGCCGGACGGCGATCGCCTGCCCGATCCCCGAGCTGCCGCCGGTGACAACAGCCACCTTGTCGCGCAGGCCCTTCATGTCGTCCTCCTCAGGTCGTGGTCCGCTCGCGCGGTCCGCACGAGGGTTCTCTCGTTCTGTCTCCCGTCACGCCACGGCGTTTCACCTGCACCGCAACGGACTCGGCTCAGTCGGGCCGGGCGCGCCGGGATGCGCGGAGCAGCTCCGCGACCGACCACGCCTGGAACGGGCAGCCGGTGGCCGTGTGCGGCGGGTCGCCGTCCGCGGTCTCGCTCACCGAGCCGGCACCCCACTCGGACAGGTGGGCGAGCAGGCCGTCGAGGACGCCCTCGACGGGGTGGCCGACCCGCACGGCCGCGTCCACGAAGGGTCCGATGAGCCACGGCCAGACGGTGCCCGTGTGGTACGCGGCGTCGCGGTCTGCCGGGCCGCCCCGGTGGCGGCCGCGGTAGCCCGGTGACCCGGGGGCGAGGCTGCGCAGCCCGAGCGGGGTGAGCAGCTCCTCGGCGGCCCGGCGGACGACGCCGGCGGCCACGTCAGGGTCCCGGACGGCGGTCGACGGCAGTCCGACGGCGAGCAGCTGGTTCGCGCGGACGGCGCCGTCGCAGCCGTCCGGCCCGTCGAGGACGTCGAGCAACCCGCCGCCCGGCGCCGGGTACCGCGCCTCGACCGAGCTGCGGGCGCGCTGCTCCAGACGCAGGAGGTCGTCGTCGTGCCGGCGCAGGACCGAACGGGCCGTCCGCGCGGCGGTGAGCGTCTCCAGCCACAGGGCGTTCAGCTCGACGGCCTTCCCGATCCGTGGGGTGACCCCGACGCCGTCGACGCGGGCGTCCATCCACGTGAGCGCGTAGCCGGGCGCTCCCTGGGTGAGCAACCCGTCGACCGGGTCGATGCGGATCCCGTAGCGGGTCCCCGCGAGATGGGACTCCACGACCGTGTCGAGGGTGCGTGCGAGCGCCGCCGCGAGGTCGCGGTCCCCCGTCCGCTCGACGTGCCGGCCGACGGCGTGCCCGAACCACAGCGTCGCGTCGGCGGTGTTGTACTCGGTGGCCCCCGTGTCGGCGGTGTTCGCGAGCATGCCCTCGCTCAGGGTGGCCGCGTAGCGGGTGAGCAGGGCCCTGCCCTCCTGCGCCCGGCCGGTCTCGAGGAACAGGCCCTCGTACGACGTCATCGTGTCGCGCGACCACGTCCCGAACCACGGGTAGCCGGCCACGACGTCCGGTCCCTCGACGACGAAGGTGTCCGCGGCGAGCGCCAGCAGCCCCTCGTGCTCGTCGCGGGCCCGTGCGGCCGCGACCAGCGACGAGGCCCGCGTGCGAGCGGCATCGACGACGCGCTGCGCCGGTGGCGGGGCGTCGTCGAGGTCGCCCACCCAGCAGGACACCTCGAGCGCGTCCCCGAGGCGCAGGTCGGCGGTGAACCGGCCGGCGCTCCACAGGTCCTCGTCGGCGGACAGACCGCGGGCCGCCTCCTCGCGCGCGTGGGCCCCGTGGTACCACGCACCGCCCGGCTGCCACCCCGGCCCGCGCAGCCGGTACGCGCGCTCGACGACGGCGCCGTCGGCGGTGTGCTCGACGGCCAGGTCGGCGCTCGCGGACCGCTCCCCGTGGGCGTCCCGCCACGTGCACAGCGCCTCGACCTCGAAGGCCACGGGGCCGCCGGCGACGAGCCGGTGCACGACGGCGACCGACGTCCGGCCGTGTTCGGCCGCGAGCGTGCGCTCCACGACGACGCCCCCGACGCGCCAGCGCCAGCACGGCAGCCCGGCGTCGAGGGTGAACGACTCCAGGAGCGCGTGGCCGGCCGGCGCGACCGCCCCGGACGCCCACTCGTGGACGCCGAGGGCGACCCGGGCGCCGGAGGGCAGCACGAGCACGGCGTCGAGTGCGGCGACGGCGAGCATCCGGCGCGCCGGGCCACCGTCCGGCGCGACGAGCATCCCGTGGTACCGACGGGTCCTGAGCCCGCTCACGGTGCCCGTCGCGTAGCCGCCGCGGCCGTCGGCGACGAGCCACTCACGGCTCGCGCCCTGAGCCAGGTCCCCGCACACGGCAGGGCCGAAGCGGAGCGCGGGCGTCGTCGTCCGGTGCGGTACCGCAGCGCCGGGCGTCGCGCCCGACGGCGCGCCGGGTGCGGGCGCCGGCTGCGTGGCCGTCCCGGTGCTCGTCCGGGTGGTCGTCTGGGTGGTCGTCTGGGTGGGTGTCCTCGACATGCACCTGTCGTCCGCCGGACCGGGCCGAACGTGACACCCGGACCCCGCCGGACGCGCCCGGCACGTCGTCCGTAACGCCGAGGACCGCACCGCGGACGTCATCAGGCATGACGGCACACCGAACGACCGAGAACGCCGAGCAGGCCCGACTCGCGGCCGCGGACGCCGGCGAGGCGCCGTGGCGCCGCTGGGGCCCCTACCTGTCCGAGCGCGCCTGGGGCACGGTGCGCGAGGACTACAGCGAGCACGGGACCGCGTGGGACTTCTTCCCCCACGACCACGCCCGCTCGCGGACCTACCGATGGAACGAGGACGGCCTGGCCGGCGTGTGCGACGACCGGCAGACCTTCTGCCTGGCTCTCGCGCTCTGGAACGGCCGCGACCCGATCCTCAAGGAGCGGATCTTCGGCCTCACCGGCCCCGAGGGCAACCACGGCGAGGACGCGAAGGAGTACTGGTGGTACCTGGACTCCACGCCGACCCACTCGTGGATGACGTGGCGGTACCACTACCCGCAGGCCGAGTTCCCGTACGCGGACCTCGTCGCCGAGAACGGCCGGCGCGGCGCGCACGACCCCGAGTACGAGCTCGTCGACACCGGCGTGTTCGACGACGACCGGTACTGGGCCGTGACCGTCGACTACGCCAAGGCCGGCCCGGAGGACCTGTGCATGCGGATCACGGTCGCCAACCGCGGGCCGCAGGAGGCGACGATCCATGTGCTGCCGACCCTGTGGTTCCGCAACACCTGGGCGTGGGGGCTGCCCGGTCAGGACGCGGTCCCGGTCGTCCGTGCGGACGGCGACCGCCTGGTGGCCGACCACGCCGGATTGGGCCGGCTCACCCTCGCGGCCTCGCCCGATGGGTCGAACCTGTTCTGCGACAACGAGACGAACGCTCAGCGGCTGTTCGGGGTCGCCGGCCGGTCGGACTTCCCCAAGGACGGGGTCAACGACCATGTCGTCCACGGGGCGCAGAGCGTGAACCCCGACGGCCGGGGGACGAAGGCCGCTGTCCACCAGGTGCTCACGGTGCCGGCCGGCGAGAGCCGGGAGGTGCGCGTCCGGCTCGTCCGCGGGGACGTCCCCGAGCCCGATCTCGGTGCCGGCTTCGACGCCGTCCTGCAGGCCCGCCGGGACGAGGCGGACGCCTTCCACGCCGCCCTCGCACCGGCCGGTGCGACCGACGACGAGCGTCGGGTCCTGCGTCAGTCGCTCGCCGGTCTGCTGTGGGGCAAGCAGTTCTTCCACTACGACGTCGAGCGCTGGCTCGACGGCGACCCGGCCGGGCCGACACCGCCGCAGCGCCGCCGCTCCGGCCGGAACAGCCAGTGGCGCCACCTCAACAACGCGGACGTCATCTCGATGCCGGACCCCTGGGAGTACCCCTGGTACGCCGCCTGGGACCTCGCGTTCCACTGCGTGCCGCTGGCGCACGTCGACCCGACGTTCGCCAAGGAGCAGCTGATCCTCATGCTCCGCGAGTGGTACATGCACCCCAACGGACAGATCCCTGCCTACGAGTGGGCCTTCGGGGACGTCAACCCACCGGTGCACGCGTGGGCCGCCCTGCGCGTGTTCGAGATCGACGGCAGCCGCGACCACACCTTCCTCGCCCGGGTGTTCGGCAAGCTGCTGCTGAACTTCACGTGGTGGGTCAACCGCAAGGACGCCGCCGGCAACAACGTCTTCGAGGGCGGCTTCCTCGGCCTGGACAACATCGGCCCCGTCGACAGGTCGGCCATGCTGCCGGTCGCCGCACGCCTCGAGCAGAGCGACGGCACCGCGTGGATGGCGATGTACGCGCTCAACCTCCTGGAGATCGCGCTCGTGCTCGCCGAGCACGACCCGGCCTACGAGGACGCCGCGACCAAGTTCTTCGAGCACTTCGCCTACATCGCGCACGCCATGCGTGCCCAGGGGCTCTGGGACGAGCAGGACGGCTTCTTCTACGACGTCCTCGCGCTCGACGACGGAGGGCGGATCCCGTTGCGGGTCAGATCGATGGTCGGCCTGCTGCCCCTCGCCGCGACGACGACGCTCGGCTCGGCGACCCTGGCCCGGCTGCCGGACTTCGCGCGGCGTTTCCACTGGTTCCTCGAGAACAAGCCCGCGTACCGGGAGGTCGTCGGCGCCACGCACGAACGGGACTGCGCGCAGGGCCGGCTGCTCGCCGTGGTCGACGCCGACCGGCTGCTGCGCATCCTCGCGACGATGCTCGACGAGGAGGAGTTCCTCAGCCCGTTCGGGCTGCGTGCGCTGTCGGCACGGCACCGCGACCACCCGTTCGAGATCGACCTCGGCGGCGGCGCGTACGGCGTCGACTACGAACCCGGCGAGTCGACGACCGGGTTGTTCGGCGGCAACAGCAACTGGCGCGGTCCGGTGTGGTTCCCGGTCAACTACCTCGTCGTCGAGGCCCTGCACCGCTTCGCGCGGTTCTTCGGCGACGACCTGCTCGTCGAGCACCCCGCCGGGTCGGGCACGAAGGTCACGCTCGCTCAGGTCGCCGACGACCTGGGCAGGAGGCTGGTGAGGATCTTCCTCGACGACGGCCACGGGCGCCGTCCGGTCTTCGGCGACGTGCCGCTCTTCCAGGACCGCCCCGACTGGCACGACCTCGTGCCGTTCCACGAGTACTTCCACGGCGACACCGGTCGTGGGGTCGGCGCCTCGCACCAGACCGGCTGGACCGCACTCGTCGCCGACCTCGTGATCCGGACGGCGTCGCCGGCCGCAGACCCGTCCGCAGCCCCGTCCACGAGGAGGACCTCATGATCGGCACCCGCTCCGCCCGCCCGGCCGTCGCCCTCGGGGCAGCCGCCGTCGTCCTGCTGCTCGCGCCGGGCCAGGCCGACGCCGCCGCGGTCTGCAGCAGTGTCGAGGGGACGTACGTCGAGCACGCCGTCTCCGGTCCGGACTGCCTGTCGCCGGTGGGGCTGTGCATCGCCGGCACCTACCGGGGCGACGTCCGTGGCGCCTTCTCGGGCCGGGCGACGAGCATCGTCACCACCGCGGACACCCCGTCCACGACGGTCGCCCTGTTCACGTCCGACTCGTCGATCTCGGCCCGGACCCGCGGTCGGTCGGGGACTCTCCTGATCAAGAACGCCGGCGCCTTCACCGCCAACCCCGACGGCTCGATCGTCGACCTGCAGACGATCGTCGGTGGCACCGGCGGTCTCGCCGGTGCCTCGGGGTCGCTGCGTGCGACGGGCACGTTCTCGTTCGCGACCGGCGGGCGCTCCGCGTGGGCCGGGGTGGTCTGCCTGCCCTGATCCGGACCGGGGCGGTCTCAGGGAGCTCCGGGTTCGGAGGGCTCACGGTCACGGGTCGCGGACTCGACGGGCCGGCTCTCCACCGAGAGCAGCTCCATGCCGAGGTCCTGGACCCGCCCGAGCACGCCGTAGAGCGCCGACGAGTCGCGGACGACGCCGCGCAGGACCGTCGTCCCCGCGGTCCGCTCGAGGGTGAACCCGTCGAACGCCCTGTCGAACCGCTCCGACAGGATGCCGGCCACCGTGATGCGGCACTGCCTGCGCGTCATGTCCACCTCCGTCGTGCCTCGCGACGGACCGGACCGGCACGGTCACCGTGCCGGGTCCCGGCCCGTCACCAGCGTGCGAGCCCGACGGGGCGCGGCGCATCCCGAGCCGGCCGATCTCACCCGGGTGAGATCGCCCGGTGGGGGACGCCCCGCGGCCTCACCCCGGTGTTGCCTGGACCCAGCACCGGGAGGTGATCGCAGATGGCCGTTGACGGGCCGCTGAGCACGGCCACCGTAGAGCGCGACAGCGAGCTCGTGGGCCGGCTCCGATGCGGGGACGAGCAGGCCTTCGCGGACCTCGTGGACGCGTGGTCGCCGGCGATGCTGCGCCTGGCCCGCACGTTCGTCGGGACCCGCCAGGCGGCCGAGGACGTCGTCCAGGACGCCTGGCTCGGCGTCGTCAC
>Ga0209798_10001420_pt1 | contig 14415 bp, 9 predicted proteins | sample DOMMetBare3Fresh_FD_187475 | JGI IMG/M metagenome (GOLD analysis project Ga0209798, IMG submission 187475) | Wetland sediment microbial communities from St. Louis River estuary, USA, under dissolved organic matter induced mercury methylation -... | ecosystem: Environmental > Aquatic > Freshwater...
TCTTGCTGCTGACAAACCTACCTACAATATCGATGACGGATTAATACCCTTGATTCACGAACATCTAGGCGCTGCCCAACGGGTGCGTTATTTGCGGTGTTTACGCCAGCAACAAGCAGATAGCTACTGGCAGCAATGGCGGAAACAGGCGCTGAAAGCAGGCCAGTTAATTTTCAAAATTTGAGGAGACATAAAATACATTCTGGCCATTAGTGTTCAAAAATTGATAACTAATTATCATCATTTGCAAAATTCTTTGTGTATGTCACAATAAATTTCCGATGACACATCGAAAAAACCAGTCTATTAGGGTTGATCTAAAGAAAAACCATGTTATTTAAGACTATTGCCGAGCTTGGTTTCACCATAGCATGTATTACCGATCCCCTGTTTCATCAAAATTAAATTAATAACATCCCTGAAACTAAACGGAAACTTTAGATTCTTAATTATAAAGTGCGAGAAAGACTATTTTAAGCTGAATGAAACCATGTCTATAGCACGCAGTCGAGATAACAGGTTTACCAAGGAAACTATGAAGAAGCTGGTCTTTTCTATTGGCATGATTTTACTGCTCATAGGCGGTGGCTGGGTGGTTCACAATTATGAATATTTTATCAGGGTGCAGAGCGAAGAATCGGCCATCAAGCAACTTGTTGTCGAAGGCGACAAGGCTTTAAATATTGGCCGTTACACCGATGCAAAGCGGGTTTTTTCGGAAGAACTTAAAATCAATCCACAAAATAAGCAAGCTGCATGGGGATTGAAAAAAGCACAGGTCTGGGATATGACATCAGCGACAGAATTTAAACAAGCTGTTGATACTCTTTATCAGCAAAACCCGAATGACGGTCATGTCAATTTGTTTTTAGGTGAATATTATGCCGCTAATCATGAACCCGACAAGGCTCAATCTTATTATGAAGCCGCGATTCAATTAGAGCCAAGACTGGCTGAAGCCCATTATGCTTTGGCGGTGCTCAATGAGCAGCAGGGTAATCTGAACGCAGCGAGAGTTGAATTTTTAAAAGCAATCTCGCTGTCTCCGGAGTCAAAATATCATAATAGCCTTGCAACCAATTATTTCAAACAGCAACTCTATGAGTTGGCGATCAAGGAATACGGCAAGAATTTACAATATCCATTGTCATCTCTTGAAAGCGCCAAAATTTTCTGGCGTCTAGGTTATTTAAGCCAGGCACTGGATTATCAGCGACAAGCCATTGAGTATCTGGAAAATGAGACCATAATGAACAAACCGGAAAATCAGGATGCTTGGTACCTAGAAAGCACCCCGGGTCAGAGCGTTAGGCTTGGTACGATTGAAGAGAAGAAAAGCTACGGTTACCTTAGCTTGTCTGCGACGTTCTACCTGCAGGGCTATCCCGAAGCTGCAGAAAAAGAGGTACAAAAAGTGCGCGATTTCAAACTTCCTAGGCAAACGGAGATTAACGCTTTGATAAAAAACGATCTGGATACCTTGTTACAAGGAAATGCCGAGGTTTTGGAAATGGTTAAAGCTTTTAAAGAACTATATCTGTAAAAACTCTGAAAATATTCATGAATACGCATTTTTCATCACAATAGTCGTTAAGGACATGAAAGCTATAGTTTGTTGAAACTTTATGTCCTTCGTGGTTATTTTTTCATAAAAATTTTCACAGTCTCTGTCGCTTCACGTCAATCAGTAACCTGTTGCCATTAAATCCTGTATAACCCGAATGGAATCCTCTAGGTATTTAACGTGCTGATTGAAAAAAGCCGGCAACCCCTTGTATCGATTGTTTAACGATTGAAGAGCCTATAGTAATTAAATGAAACCCGTCTATTATCGCCCGGTTCAACTTCGTGGCCTGACTTTTCTTGGCTTATTGCTGCTGGCGCTTGCCATACTCGGCGGCATGATCTGGCGAAACCTTCATCATTTTGAAACAGTCTTGTCATATGTGAATTATTCGCATCGCATTCAGAATGTCTCAGTGGGCTTGCAACAGGCAGTTATTGAGTATCTGACTGAATCCCAGCCAGCTTCGCCACCAGCGGCGTTACGCAAAATGCTTGGCGAAATGGACTTTTTAAAAAAAGATAGCCGGTATTTGTCAACGGCTACCAAAGAAAGTTTTGAAACTGTAAGAAGTCTTTTGGCCGATGTTGATGAACTCGACAACAGTGAAAAGCATAACCGTTTAATAACCGCACTGAAAGCAATGAGTAAAACGCTGGATGCTGAGGGTCTGCAGCGCGAAAAATTGCTGGAAGACATCAATCTCGATACACAGTCGGAATTATATGTGACTCTGCTGACCTTTACGCTAATTTTACTGGGCGCCATGCTGTTTTTACACCGGAGGATACTGCATCCTCTAAATGATTTGACCAAACTGTTGGATCAATTGACAGAAGAAAACTACTCACCGATCAGTACCGATCATCTCGATCCCTTGCTGTTGCCGGTTTTTAACAGCTATAACGGCATGGTTCAGCATCTGGCTGAACTTGAAGAAACCAAACGCCTCTATGCGCAATCGCTACAACAGGAGGTCAGACTGGCTACTCAAGCTTTATTGGAACAACAATATAGCTTGGCAAGGGCAGAACGTTTGGCGGCAGTCGGCGAAGTCGCAGCGGAACTAGCGCATGAAATACGTAATCCGTTGGCCGGTATACAAATAGCTTTCAGTAATTTACGCCGTGAAATTGACAATCACGAACAATGCGAAAGAATGGAGTTGATCAGTAACGAACTGAAAAGACTGGCGCGATTACTTAATGACATACTCGATCAAAGTCGGCATGCACCCGAAATCGCTACCGATTTTGACGTAGTAAAATTAATCGGGGATTTAGTCTTATTAACTCGTTATCAGATTCCAGAACATATTCAGCTGAAAGTCGATATTTGCTCTTCCATACGAGTTCATTTACCCGAGAGCGGTCTTAGGCAGGCCTTGCTTAATTTAATTTTAAATTCGGCTGAGGCGCTTGAGAAAGATTCGGGTGTAATCCGGATTAATGCTTATTCTGATAAGCTGGGTTTGCATATCAATATATATGACAATGGTCCCGGTTTTTCTAAGGAAATGCTTAGCTACGGTATACGACCATTTCGTACCAGCCATCAACGTGGAACAGGTTTGGGTTTGGCGATGGTGCAACGATTTGTAAAAGATGCAGGAGGCGCCATCAGGCTCACCAATCAGCAACCTCATGGCGCTTGTGTGACATTATTATTGCCAGGCTGCCTGGTCGGAGTCACAAGATGATGGAAACATTGCTTATCATTGAGGATGAAAAACTACTTGGTTCAGAATTGTCGCGCCATTACCGGCAATCCGGCTGGGATGTCATTCTGGCCACCAGTTTAGCGGAAGCCAAGGAGATATTGCTTAAAAAAAGTATAGAGCCCTTGCTGATTATTTCCGACATGAATTTGCCGGACGGCAATGCGCTGGATTTTATGGAGCATATCAAGAAAAATACTGGTCGTAAAATTGCTTCCAAAGAAGATGGCTCAAGAGCAAATTATGGAATGATTGCCGAGTGGCTTTTTTTGACCGGTTTTGGCAGTGTGCCAGATTCGGTAAGAGCACTAAGACTGGGTGCATACGATTTTCTGGAAAAACCTTGCGATTTGGCACATCTTGATTTGATCGTTGCTAGTGCTGCGCGTAGTGCAGTCACACAACGACGGGTGATCGATCAAACCAAAAATGGCTATCGCCGTTATACCCCAGACGCATATGCCGGTCATAGCCGACAGGCCCAGGAAATTCGGCAACTGCTCACGCGCTTGACGCAAGTTCCTTTTAGTGCCTTGGTAATTGGTGGAGAGAGCGGCACGGGCAAAGGCTTGACCGCGCGTATTTTGCATTATGGTGGCCATCGTGCACAACAGCCGATGATTGAAGTTAACTGCGCGGCATTGCCGAGGGAATTATTGGAATCTGAGTTGTTCGGTCATGAGGCAGGCGCATTTACCGGCGCATCGACACGGCACCGAGGCTTGCTGGAACAAGCTGATGGCGGTACCTTATTTATGGACGAGATAGGGGAAATGCCGCTTGATTTGCAGTCCAAACTGCTTAAGGCGATCGAGGATCACAAAGTCCGCCGACTGGGCGGAGAAAAAGAAATCAATGTTGATGTTCAGATTGTCGCGGCAAGTAACCGCGACCTGGAGCAGATGGTGAATGAGGGCCGTTTTCGTGCAGACCTTTATCACCGGTTAAGTGTGTTCCGGGTGAACTTGCCGCCATTAAGAGATGCTGTGGAAGATCTCGACGAACTCGTACCTTTATTTATCGCAGAATACAATGCCAAAGCCGGACGGCAAGTTAAAGTAATTTCCGATGAAGTCTGGAACAAACTCAAGAAACATTATTGGCCAGGTAATGTCAGGGAGTTACGCAATGTCATAGAACGTTGTGTACTACTTTCTGAAGGCCCTTTATTTCCCGTACAATGGCTGCAATTACCCGGGCAAGAAATAAAATTCTTTAACACTGGTGGCGAACCTTGTGTTAAGACCGGTGTATCAGAACCAGGCATATTTTTACCCTTGGATGGTAGTATGGCTCTGGATGATATGGATAAATTCATTATCAAGACAGCGTTGGAACGAGCCGATAATAATTTGACTGCAGCGGCCAGAGCATTAGGAGCAACCCGCGAAACGTTACGTTATCGGGTCCGGAAATATAATCTGATCATAGTCGATTAAACCATTTCCCCCGTCTGCTGCAGTTGCAGCAAATGATTCCCAAAAAAATAGTTTATTGACATTCTTTTAAATCTGAACCAATTGCTAACCGATTTATCCAAAACTTTGTTACGATGATGCCCAGCTTATGTTGATTTTCTAATCTATATTGTTCGAGAGAAATACCCATGGATACCTTCAAAAACATCATGCAATCTGTCGCCGCTTTTTTGGCTGCTATATACAGCCAACTGAAAAAGCTAGTATTGGATGGTATTGATAATTTAGCCAGTAAGGAAACAGAGCTTGAAATCAATAAGCCACCGGTTAAAAAAAATCTTAGCGGCAAACAAAAAATGATGCTTTTTCTGGGTCTTTTATTCATTCTTTTAGTCTTCTGGCTTAATGGCGTCCGGGAGGTGGAGCAGGATGAAATTGCCTACAGTCAGTTTCTTGACTTGGTAAAAGCGGCGAAAATTGACAAGGCAATTGTCACCGAACGCTATATTACCGGTACTATCAAACCTGACGATTCAAAAGAAGCGCCTAAACATTTTATGACCGTGCCTTTGTGGCAAACGAATTTGGCCGAACTGCTCGAGAAGCACAAGGTTCAGTTCGTCGTCAGAAGCGGGGATAACTGGCTCAGCAATATTTTTTTCAACTGGATCATCCCCATGTTGATATTGGCGCTCATCTGGTCCTGGTTGATTCGACGCACCGCGACCGGCGCTCAATCCTTCCTCAATCTGGGCAACAAAATTCACATTCATCAGGACACTCAACCCAAGATTACCTTTAAGGATGTAGCTGGTGCTGACAGTGCCAAACAGGAATTGAAAGAAACCATTGAATTTTTAAAGACGCCAGAAAAAATCCAGAAATTAGGGGGGCGCATGCCCAAAGGTGTTCTGCTTGTCGGTTTGCCAGGAACCGGAAAAACTTTGCTCGCACGGGCAGTTTCCGGAGAGGCGCAAGTACCGTTTTTCAATATTAGCGGCTCCGAATTTATCGAACTCTTTGTTGGTGTGGGAGCGGCTCGAGTCCGCGAACTTTTCGAACAAGCACGCAGTAAGGCCCCTTGCATCATTTTCATCGACGAACTTGATGCCATCGGTCGCTCGCGGAGTGGGCCCGTAATGATTGGTGGACATGATGAGCGAGAACAAACCTTGAATCAGCTATTAACGGAATTGGACGGCTTCGATGCTTCAGTTGGTGTGGTGGTCCTGGCAGCGACCAATCGTCCTGAAATACTTGATAAGGCTTTATTGAGGGCAGGGCGGTTTGATCGTCAGATCATTGTTGATAAACCCGATTTTCGGGACCGTATCGAGATTCTCAAGTTGCACACCCAAAAAATGCCACTGGCTCAAAACGTGGAAATCTCGGTGATCGCAAAACGCACACCTGGATTGGTGGGGGCTGATCTTGCCAATATCGCCAATGAGGCCGCAATTATCGCAACGCGTGGAGAGCATATTCAAATTGAAATGGCCGACTTTGAATACGCGATTGATCGGATACTTGCAGGTCCGGAAAAGAAAAACCGGGTGTTAAGTCCTGATGAAAAACGCAGAGTTGCTTATCACGAAGCCGGTCATGCTATGGTTGCCGAACATGTGCCGACCGGGCAGCCAGTGCATAAAATTTCTATTATTCCCCGGGGCGTCTCCGCACTCGGCTTCACGTTACAATTGCCGGTAGAGGAAAAGTTTTTATCGACTGAAGATGAACTCAAAGACCAGCTAGCTATTTTACAAGGTGGCCGAATTGCCGAAGAAATTGCCTTGGGCAGCATTTCAACAGGCGCTCAGAATGATCTGGAAAAAGCTAGCGATATTGCCCGCAGCATGGTGTGCAGTTTGGGCATGAGCAAAAAGCTCGGGCCCCTGACCTATGGAAAACGCCAGCAAATGCAATTTCTAGAAACTGAAGTCTCAGAATACCGTAATTACAGTGATGAAACTGCCCGATTGATTGATACCGAAGTAATTACGCTGGTCGAGGAAGGCGAAGCACGGGCCCGTAAAATTATTTCCGAAAACAGGGCTGCATTGGAAAAACTGGCGAACCTATTGCAAGAAAAGGAAGTGATTAACAGAGAAGACATGGTGGCATTGATTGGTGGTCAATAATCTTATTTATCTTGACCATTTAACTGCAAGGATTTGCGGTGATCTGTAGCATAAGTTATCAAACTTAATGAGGTTAGCTTATTCTTTAGCCATTTTTACAATTCCGTAGTCGTCATCATGGAGATGATCCAATCGCAAATCTAGTTTATTGCTTCATAGCAGCCCCCGCCCTGCTTAGCAGGAAAGGATATGGTTTTAAGGCAGCATTATTTTAAGATCGATAAAGCTGCTTTAATAACCTGACTGTTTAAGTCAATTCGTTAAGCGTTGCCGTTAAATGGGATTGACGATTCGCTTTGATAGGGTTTTGATAAACAAATTTTGTATGGCAAGTCCAAACGTTTTCGAAGATCAGCCTTTCCCGCGGGTTCGAGTCCTCACTGGGGATTTATCGTTCGCAGTTTTTAACATCTCATAACGCTTTTCAATGAATTCAATGATCAAATCGGCGATATCCTTGCTGCTTGCTTTTTCAATACCCTTAAGCCCTGGCGACGAATTTACTTCCATAATAACCGGCCCGTGATTGGAGCGTAACATGTCGACGCCGCAAACATTCAGGCCCATAATTTTGGCTGCTCGAACCGCGGTAGAGCGTTCCTCTGGCGTTAATCGTATCAACGCAGCAGAACCTCCGCGATGCAGATTTGAACGGAATTCACCTTCCGCGCCTTGCCGTTTCATTGCGGCAACCACTTTATCCCCCACGACAAACGCGCGAATATCGCTGCCTCCCGCTTCTTTAATAAATTCCTGTACCATAATATTGGCATTCAAACCCATGAATGCTTGAATTACGCTTTCAGCAGCATTATGTGTTTCAGCCAGGACGACTCCGATACCTTGCGTACCCTGCAATAATTTAATCACCAGCGGTGCGCCACCGACTTGTGCAATCAAATCGGCAATATCATCTGGATTATTGGCGAAACCGGTAACAGGCAGTCCGATACCTTTTCTGGCAAGCAACTGAACAGAACGTAGTTTGTCACGGGAACGCGATATGGCCACTGACTCATTAAGAGGCATGACGTTCATCATTTCAAATTGCCTGAGTACCGCAGTGCCGTAAAAAGTTACCGAAGCGCCGATTCTCGGAATAACGGCATCAAAACCAGTGAGGTCTTCGCCCCGATAATGAATGGATGGACTATGGGAAGTAATATTCATATAACAGCGCAAAATATCCAGCACCCGCACCTCATGCCCCCGCGATTGGGCAGCTTCAACCAGTCGAGAGGTTGAATACAGCTTGGGGTTACGGGACAAGATGGCAATTTTCATGATTGGTGACTTCTCTGGCAATTGAATGTGGGCGATATTTTGGCACGAATTAATCTAACAAGCATTAATTCAACTTTTCAGGGTAACAGCAAATGCACCTTATATTCGCCGACAAACAGGTCGATTGCCTAAATTGAACGAACAAAGCAGAAAGATGTTGTTCAGGGATGTCTGACATGCGGGCTTTTTAAATATGCTTCCGACTGCATTTCGATCAATCTTGATACAGTACGTCCGAATTCAAAAGAACCGTCGCCCTCGGTATAAAGTTCGTGAGCAGGGACTTCAGCCGTACAAATAAGTTTGACCTTGTGTTCGTAAAGCGCATCAATCAGTGTGACAAAACGTTTTGCTTCGTTGCGCTTTTCAGCCGTTAATTTGGGAATTGCAGCGATAATCAGGGTGCTGAAGGTATCGGCAATTTTCAAATAATCGGCTGACCCTAAGGAATCCACACAAAGTTGCTCGAAGGTGGCGAACGCTACGTTTTCATGGGCTGAAGATAATACAATTTCTCTTCCCAACACTCGCAAAACGGCAGGCTTTTTTGGAGCAACCTGGGTCAATTCAAGATAGTTTTGACGGATAAAATCATCGGCCTGTTGATTCAGTGGAAAATAGTAGCTTAATCTGGAGCCTGGCAAAGAATCGAGACGAAAATCTTTTTTGGCATCCAGTTCTATGATTTGAGCCTCCCCCTGCAAAATTTTTATGAAAAAAAGGAACTGTTCCCTTTGCAAACCGCCTCGATACAATTCGTTGGGATGACGATTGGACGTCATGACGACTACAACGCCCAGTTCAAATAATTTACTGAATAACCGGCCAAGAATCATGGCGTCAGCGATATCGGTGACATGAAACTCGTCAAAACAAAGCAGCAAAGCAGAGTCTCTGATGCGTTTGGCCAGCGCCGAAATGGCATCCATGCTTCTTTTTTTATGGCATTGGTGCGTGAAAGCATGAACTTCCAGCATGAAAGTATTGAAATGAACCCGCCTTTTTTTTACGATCGGACACGCCTCAAAAAAAAGCTCCATTAACATGGACTTGCCTCGGCCAACACCACCAAAAAGATAAAGGCTGCGGCATTTAGCTGGCTTCGCCATGAGCAATTTATGTGTTAACGTCTTTTGTTCATAGTCAGAAGCTATCAGCACCCCCTCCAACAGTTGTTGCAGGTGCTGTAATGCCATCATTTGAGCGGCATCATGCCGAATATGATTTAACGCTACCTTTTTTTTATATTGCTGAACCAGTAATCCGGAAACATCTGGCAGTTGATTTTTAGAGCGATGAGTAACCTTTTTGAAAATTTTTTTTAACATTTACACTGTTTAAAAAATAAGTGCGGGGCAGGGGAGAGGTCTTGCGCACTAGAACCTCTCCTTATTGATTTTGCACCTTTAGGCCAGCGTTTTTTTTCGGTAGCTATCGATCTGATCAAAATTCAGATAGCGATAGGTATCTTCGGCAGTTTCATTGATTCGTCCTACATACTCCATATATTCCTGAACCGTTGGAATTTTGCCCAAAATTGAACAAACGGCGGCCAACTCAGCAGAACTTAGATAAACATTGGCACCATTTCCTAGACGGTTGGGAAAATTCCGGGTAGATGTCGAGACGACGGTAGAGTTTTCCGCCACACGTGCCTGATTTCCCATGCAAAGCGAACAACCCGGCATTTCCATTCTGGCCCCGGACTTACCAAAGGTTCCATAATAGCCTTCTTCTGTTAATTGATTTTGGTCCATTTTGGTAGGGGGAGCAATCCATAATCGGGTGGGTAACTCTCCCTTCTGCTTCTCCAGCAGTTTACCTGCGGCGCGAAAATGCACAATGTTTGTCATGCACGAGCCCAGGAAAACTTCATCAATTTTCGCTCCTGCAACTGCGGATAAGGGTTTAATATCGTCTGGATCGTTAGGGCACGCCAACAATGGTTCATCGATTTCATCCATATCGATTTCAATAATTTCGAAATAATCAGCATCAGCATCCGCTTCCAGTAATACTGGGTTATTCAACCAGGCTTGCATGCTTTTGATACGACGTTCCAGGGTGCGGACATCGCCATAACCTTCGGCTATCATCCATTTCAAAAGCGTGATATTGGAATTGAGATATTCCCGGATCGGCGCTTCATTCAACCGAATCGTACAACCACCGGCAGAACGTTCCGCCGAGGCATCAGATAATTCAAATGCCTGTTCCACTTTCAAGTCTGGCAACCCTTCAATTTCCAGGATACGGCCCGAAAAAACATTTTTCTTGCCTTTTTTGTCCAGTGTCAACAGCCCCCGTTGCAACGCAACATAGGGTATGGCGTTAACCATATCGCGCAAGGTAATGCCCGGCTGCATTGTACCTTTAAAGCGAACCAGCACCGATTCCGGCATATCTAGCGGCATAACGCCTGTCGCGGCTGCGAATGCGACAAGGCCCGATCCGGCGGGAAAGGAAATACCAATAGGGAAACGCGTATGAGAATCACCCCCGGTACCCACGGTATCAGGCAGCAGCATGCGATTAAGCCAGGAATGAATGATACCGTCACCCGGACGCAACGACACGCCGCCTCGATTCATGATGAAATCGGGCAAGGTATGCTGCATGGCAATATCAACCGGTTTGGGATAGGCTGCCGTATGGCAGAAAGATTGCAAGACCAGATCGGCTGAAAATCCCAAACAGGCCAAATCTTTCAATTCATCACGCGTCATCGGACCGGTAGTATCCTGTGAGCCGACGGTAGTCATATGCGGTTCGCAATAGGTGTTGGGCCTTATACCGGCAACACCGCAGGCCTTACCGACTATTTTCTGCGCCAAGGTATAGCCTTTGGCTTTAAACTGCTCTGCCCCCTGATTATCGCCTGGCCGGCGGAAAACGGTTGAGGCGCCCAAGCCCAAGGCTTTGCGGGAGCGATCGGTTAAACCGCGACCTATAATCAATGGTATACGTCCGCCGGCTTGGACTTCGTCTAAAAGCACTTCCGTTTTTAATTTGAATTTGCAGATCACCTCATCACTGTTATGACGCTTGACCAAGCCCTCATAGGGGTAAATATCGATAACATCCCCCATGTCCATGCCGGTAACATCGCATTCGAACGGCAAGGCTCCAGAGTCTTCCATCGTGTTGAAGAAAATGGGAGCAATTTTTCCACCGATGCAAACGCCACCGTCACGCTTGTTCGGAATGAACGGGATATCATTGCCCATATGCCATAACACAGAATTGGTCGCTGATTTTCGGGAAGAGCCGGTACCGACAACATCACCAACATAGGCTACCGGGAAACCCTTTTTCTTCAATTCTTCAATTTGCTGTTCGGCGTTGGTAATGCCTTCCCTGGGTATTTTCAGCATGGCCTTGGCATGCAATGGGATATCGGGTCTGGACCAGGCATCAGGCGCCGGCGATAAATCGTCAGTATTGGTCTCTCCGGTGACTTTAAAGACAGTCACGGTGAGTTTTTCCGGTACCGGCGGTTTACTGGTAAACCATTCCGCATCCGCCCAGGACTGCAGCACCTGTTCGGCGAATGAATTGCCGGCATCGGCTTTTTCTTTAATGTCGTAAAAAGCTTCGAAAATTAACAATGTATGTGACAGCGCGTGAGCCGCTAAGGGTGCCAGTTCATCGTTGTTCAGTAAATCTATTAAAGGAGCGATGTTATACCCTCCCAGCATCGTCCCCAGTAATTCGGTCGCATCGGCAGGTGTTAAAATTGGCGACGTGGTTTCGCCTTTTGCGATAGCGGTCAGAAAACCGGCTTTTACGAAAGCCGCTTCATCAACACCGGCTGGAATTCGGTTGGCCAATAAGTCCAGAATAAATGCTTCTTCACCTGCTGGAGGCTGTTTAATGAGTTCGATTAAAGCAGCTACCTGGCCGGCATCAAGTGGTTTGGGAACAATGCCTTCTGCAGCGCGCTCTTCAACATGTTTACGATAGTTTTCCAACATTAAAATTACCTGAATAAGCTAAAAAAAGAATAAGTTAAAAACTGGAATGCTCCGGCCATTTTTAATTTATGACAAATTGACCCTATTAGTAATGAATAGGGAAAGTTATGATTATTCCATTTTGATTAGTTTTTCGGTTTAAAGTTGACAGAAGTGTTTTCTGCGGGTCTTTTGCTTGGACAAAACCCGAGTTGCCTCTTCATCAACTAGCCGAATTTCATTGGCCCCGATAGTAAATATAACGAAAAATTTTCTTACATTTCCTGTTCGCTGCTGGTGGCTGAAACACTCTCTAAACAGCCTTCAGGTGCCTTGGAAGCTAATATATCCATGATATAGCGCTGCTCCCTCGGCAGCATAGGCGGCAATTCCACCCTGAAATAAGCTGTTGATAGATCACGCCAAAGACATTTCAAAATGCCATCGCCCGCTGAGCTCTATCTGGAAAGGTAAAGCGAATACAACTTATCTGCCTTTATGTCATGCCGATTTGTAACTTAGCCTAACATCAAATGATTCATATGAATCGATTTACCTAGATTTTATGGCGTTGACTATAGCATTACCCATTTCAATCGTTCCAATTTTGGAGTCCGGATTAAGATCTGGCGTCACAAATTTGCCTTCATTCACCACTTTTTCAACAGCCTTAAGAACTCGTTCAGAGGCTTCAAGTTCCCCCAGATGACTTAACATCATCGCGCCAGCCATGATGACGGCAACAGGATTGGCCAGATTTTTTCCAGCTATGTCCGGTGCACTGCCGTGCACGGCTTCAAACAATGCGGCGTCATCGCCGATATTGGCGCCCGGAATCAAGCCCAGCCCACCAACCAAGCCGGCAGTCAGGTCGGACAGAATATCGCCGAACATATTGGTACAGACAATTACGTCGAACTGTTTGGGATTCATAACCATGTGCATGCAGGCTGCGTCGATGATTTTTTCATCGAACTGAATGTCCGGATAGTGTTTAGCCGTTTCTCGAGCGACATCCAGAAACAATCCCTGAGTGTATTTCAGGATATTGGCTTTGTGGCAAACAGTCACTTTTTTTCGGTTATTTTTCCGGGCGTATTTGAACGCATAATCGATAACGCGTTGCGAACCGGCTCGTGTTACTACTGCTAGGCTTTCAGCAATATCTTTTTTAGGCGTGAGATAATGTTCGAGTCCTGCATAAAGCCCTTCGGTATTTTCCCGGACGATGACGATATCGACATCGTCATAACGGGTTTTAATTCCTGCCCAGCTTTTGGCAGGGCGGACATTGGCATAGAGTTCATATTTTTGCCGTAACGCTACGTTAATGCTTCTAAAGCCGGTACCGACCACAGTGGTTAATGGACCCTTAAACGCCAGACGGGTCTTGTCGATGGATTCCATAGTAGCATCGGGCAAAGGCGTACCGAATTTTTCATAAGCCGTCATGCCTGCAAAGGCTTCCTCCCAATGAATTTTTACGCCCGATGCGTCAATCACTTTAACCGCTTCATCCATAATTGATGGGCCGATGCCATCACCTTTAATCAACGTCACAACGTGCATTCAGTACTCCATAAATAAAAATAGACTTAGAAGTTTAAAACACTTTTTATATTTGACCATGCTGAAGGTCAAATTATAGTGCCTTCAGTCCGATTTTATCCATATGATGCAGTTAAATAGTTTGAGTTAAGACAAACTACCCCACTTTTGCTATGATGTTTTAGTCCATATTCAGTATTGTTATATTACCTAATCCAGCAGGAGTTATTATGCCTCGTCCGACTCTTATCGCGCCCCCAAACGGCAGTCCGATCACCATGCAAAACGGTAAACTCGCCGTACCCGATAATCCCATTATTCCTTACATAGAAGGTGATGGTACCGGACCTGACATCTGGCGGGCTACCGTACGTGTACTGGATGCTGCCGTTGCAGGCGCTTATTCCGGACGAAGAAAAATTCACTGGCTGGAAGTTTTCGCCGGAGGAAAAGCCAACAAACTTTTCGACACCTGGCTGCCGGATGAAACCGTCGAAGCCTGCCGCGACTATCTGGTTTCTATCAAAGGCCCGTTGACTACACCGATCGGCGGGGGCATCCGATCACTGAATGTTGCTTTACGCCAATTGCTGGATATGTATGTCTGTTTAAGACCGGTGCGCTGGTTTAAAGGTGTGCCTTCACCGGTCAAAAAACCAAACGCGGTCGACATGGTTATTTTTCGGGAAAATACCGAAGACATCTATGCTGGCGTGGAATTCGAACAAGGCAGTGCAGAGAACGAACTATTCCTGCGTTTGTTAAAAGAAAATTTTCCTGCTCAATTCAGCAA